>Ga0076929_100253_pt1 | contig 79694 bp, 67 predicted proteins | sample HotLakConUCCSL28_FD_87104 | JGI IMG/M metagenome (GOLD analysis project Ga0076929, IMG submission 87104) | Hypersaline microbial mat communities from Hot Lake, Washington, USA - Hot Lake Consortium UCC-SL28 (version 3) (version 3) | ecosystem: Environmental > Aquatic > Thermal springs > Hot...
GAAACTTGCACGTACGGTTCTTAGGGGAGAAAAGGGGAGTAATCCCCTCTACTTACCCGACAAATATATTCTTTGCCCATTCCCTATTCTCTACCTTTATTGAAATGATAGAAGTCGAAAATCTCAGCAAAACCTACGGGGCAACCCAAGCCATTAACAATGTATCCTTTAATGTGGAAAAAGGCACTATTTTAGGCTTTTTGGGGCCTAATGGGGCTGGAAAAACCACCACCATGCGCATTTTAACGGGTTATATACCCGCTACCCAAGGCAGTGCAAAAATTGCGGGGTATGAAGTCCATGAAAATCCCATGGCGGTGCGGGAAAATATTGGTTATCTTCCTGAAACTCCCCCCCTTTATCCTGATATGAGTGTGGAGGATTTTTTATCATTTGTTGCTAAGATTAAAGGAGTGTCATCGGGCGATCGCACGGAGAAAGTAAAAAGGGCGATGGAATCTTGTCAATTAGAAGATAAAAGTAAAATTCTCATTCGTAAACTCTCAAAAGGCTATCGTCAAAGGGTAGGCATTGCCCAAGCCATAGTCCATGAGCCTCCCGTTATTATACTTGATGAACCTACCGTTGGTTTAGATCCTCGCCAAATTATCGAAGTGCGCAACCTCATCAAAAGTTTAGCAGGGGAAAGGACTATTATTCTATCTACTCATATTTTGCCAGAAGTGAGTATGACCTGTGACCTCGTAACCATCATCAATAAAGGAAATATAGTTGCTACCGATACCCCCAATCAACTATTAGAGCGTTTGAGCAGTAATTCTGGCTACGAAATAGAAGTAGAGGGCAACACCGAAACAATTTTATCTCCCTTACAAAATATTGACGGTGTCAAGTCTGTTAACACTCAAATCCTCACAGATAAGGAAAATCGTCACTTGCTTAAAATTGAATTAAATGGCAGTGATGAAAGTGGCAAAGATATTGCTTCTTTAATTATTCATCAGGGGTTAGGCATCTATGAGATGAAGAGAATTAAGCCCTCCTTGGAAGATGTTTTCTTAGAGTTAACCACCACTGAATCCAAAGATTTGAAAAACGAAGTAGAAGAGATTAAAGGGGAGTAAATGGGCGGTGATAAAAAAGTGCTTTCGTAGAAGTAAGTGCCAAGAATTAAAGTAATGATCAAACGGCCCAATGGGGATAAAGCAAATAAAACTTAAATAGAAGAAAGCTCTCCCCTCCGAAAAGAGGAGAGATAAATAATCAACCTGTGTTGCGCATTCCCGCGGCAATGCCATTAATAGTGAGTAAAGCACCCCTCAACAATTCATCCTTGCTGTAACGAAAGTGAATCAACCCAGCCTTATCTTGACTTGCATATTGTCGCAGACGTTTCAACAATGAAACTTGTAAAAACCCTAAAGGTACAATAGAACCGTTACGCAACTGTACCGAACGTTGTAATTCGGGATCATTATCTAATAATCGCTCTTGTTGGTTAATTTTCAAGACCATTTCACGGCTAAGGTAATATTCCTTAGCAATTTGGGAGAATAGCTTATGGAATCGCTCTTTATCCTCATCCTTTGCCAACTCTTCTACATAGTGACTAGCCATTTGTAAATCAACCTTTGAAAGGGTCATTTCTACTTTGGAAATCACCATTTTGAAGAAAGGCCATTTTAGATAAAAATAACGTAATAGTTTCAGATTCTCTTCAGGCTCTTTGGCTAAAAACTCTTGTAATGCAGTACCTACACCATACCAGGCAGGAAGCAAGAAACGGCTTTGTGTCCAACTAAACACCCAAGGAATAGCACGTAAAGAGCTAATGTCTTTTTTGCCTGTTTTACGACGGGCGGGGCGAGAGCTAATTTGTAGTTTACTGATTTCCTCGATAGGGGTGACAGAAAGGAAGAAATCGATGAAGTCAGGTTGCTCATAAATCAAATCTCTATAGGCTTTCCTGGAGGCGATCGCAATTTCTTCCATAATATCGTTCCAGGGTTCAATATCATCGAATCCACTGCCCAATAAACTAGCCTGAATTACTGCGGTGCTAATGGTTTCGAGATTGTATAAAGCCAACTCAGGTAAAGAATACTTAGAAGCCAGTACCTCCCCTTGCTCAGTAATTTTGATGCGCCCGTTAATGGTAGAAGTCGGTTGAGCCAAAATTGCCGCATAGGCAGGGCCTCCCCCCCTACCCACCGAGCCTCCTCTACCGTGGAAAATCTTGATTTTTACCCCATAGGTATTACCCAATTTTGCCAAAACTTTTTGGGCTTTATGGATTTCCCAGTTGCTACTCATAAATCCAGAATCCTTGTTACTGTCAGAATAACCAAGCATGATTTCCTGTAAATTATGGGGAGTTAACTTAGGCAGCACCAAATTAGACTGATTTTCAGTGGAAACCTCCTCGTATCCCCCCGCCAAACAGGCACGATAAAGGGGTAAATCAAAGAGTTCTTTCATTACCGAGTAGGACCTCTTTAAGTCTTCCACCGTCTCAAATAAAGGCACTATACGAATGGTACTAGCCCCAATAACAGGGTCATACAATCCTGCTTCCTTTGCCAACAAGAGAACTTCTAATACATCACTGACATAGTTTGTCATGCTGATGATGTAGGTGTTACAAATTTCCAAACCAAATTCTACTTGTAATGACCGTAAAATCTTGAAGGTTTCAATGGTTTCGGTGGTAGTTTCCGAGAAAGGAATGGGATTGGGTACGAGGGGGCGACGGGTTTTTAATTCGCCGATTAGCCATTGGGTTTTTTCTTCTTCGCTCAATTCATTGTAGGGCTTATCCAACATTCCTAAATATTGAGCAATTTCGTTGAGGGCATCGGAATGGCGGGAGGAATCTTGACGAAAATCCAACTCGGCGAGGTGAAAACCATAGATTTCTACTTGGAAAATGATATGGTCTAATTCTTGACAGTTTAGCCCTGTTTGCTCAAGGTTGAGCTTGATAAGTTTTAAGTCCTCTAAGAAATCACTGGCATTGGGGTAGAGGTTATCATCCCTTGTGGCTAGTTTAATAGATTTACGGGTTTCGGGGTTGGATAAAGCCTCGTTTCTTGCTTTGGTATTTTGTAATTTTTTCTCGATAAAGGCGAGTTTTAGTCTATAGGGTTCTTGGCGATAACGGACATATAATTTATCATACACATCAGGCATTTTGATGCGATCTGTTTCTAGGGAGTCTAATAATTCTGGTAATACATTAGACCAATGGAGGGATAAACTGAGAACATCGTTTAACTTGACTATGGACTCTAAATATTTATCAATGACTAAATTACGCTGATAACAGGCCGTTGACCATGTAACTTCTGGGGTTACAAATGGATTTCCATCGCGATCGCCCCCTACCCAAGAGCCAAAATAACAAAACTTATGACTAGGGGCTTTTAGTTTAGGGAAAGTGCTATGTAAAGCCTGTTGTAAACGCTTAGAAAGGTGGGGCAAACTATCAAATAACACCTCTTGGAAGTAATGAAGGGCATAATCAACCTCATCCAAAACCGTGGGCTTAAACTGGTGTAACTCATCGGTGCGCCACCATAATTGAATCTCATCCATCAAACGAGAGCGAAAATGCTCTGCTTCATAGGAATTAGTTAAACCCATGGCACGACAGGATTCCTCCGCCCCATCCAAACGCTCTAAAATTTGGGAAATGCGTCTTTGCTTTTTGCGGATGGTATGACGCACAATTTCTGTGGGGTGGGCAGTAAATACCAAACGAATATCTAACTCATCCAACAAATCTTGAATTTTTTGAGGGGGCATATTCAACTGTTGTAGATGGGGAAATAACCAATGAAAAGTACCACCACTGGCGGGGTTTGGCTTTTGTGCAAAATAACTATAATCTTTGCCTTCAGAATCAACAAGTACCTTTTGGGTTTCGCCCTCAATTAATTTATCAATGACACTGTCTATTTTATTCCCATTTACTTGGTCTTCGGTGGTGGTACTACGGATAATTTTTTGGTTTCGCTGTTCGTAATGTTGCTCTACAATGTTAATTAATTGAAAATAGAGAGCTAAAGCCCGTACAGACTTGATGGCGTCATCTAATTCTAACTGCTCAATCCATTTACTGACAGATTGTTTGGGGGTTTCTGAAGTTTGTCCTTCAGGGGAACAAGCAGATTTTAACTGATCTAATAAATCGACTAAATGTTGTCCACACTCATTTGTCAAAACTAACTCCCACAAATTTTCCACTAGCTTGAGTCGGTGACGCAATAACAGTTCTGAATTAGAATAGATGCTTAGTTCTTCTTCTTCTTTGTGGTTAGTTTTGATAAAAGTCATAATATTTGCTTCTCTTAGATGTTGATTCATGGGCCAGTTGTCATGACAACTTTACAATCTTAGCGGTGATTAGTCCTTAAATAAAGTTTTTTCAGATACATTTTTACTTATTTTCCACCATCTATGGTCATTGTTAGAAATATTTTGCTGTAAATTGCTATACCTATCTTTCAATTTATCAATAATTTAGCGAACTTTAAAGTTAATTAAAGTTTCTGGTTTTCTTGAGAATTTTCGTTGTTATTATTTGATTTATAACCTCTTTTCTCAGAATCATGAGTGAGTCTTTTAGCCCTAATACCGTTCTTGACCGTAATCTTAACCCTTATATTACTCTAAATAATCAGGGAATTACCCTGTCTGCCATAGAATTGTCTGCCTCTGAACATCGTTTGGGTCGTGATCCTGCTATGGTTGATTTGGTAGTACCTAATGAGTGGAATATTGTCAGCCGTTGTCAGGGTACTTTTATCCGTGAGGATGATAATGGTTATCGTCTTTTGGATGGTAGTCGGCAAAAGCGTAGCTCTAATGGGCTTTTTATTAATAATAGACTAATTCCCCCAGAGGGTCATGTATTACATAATGGCGATCGCATCCAAATCGGTCAAAATCCACGAGACTGGGTAATCATAGAGTATCATTCCTCCATGGTGCATAGTGGTTTTAGCCCCCCCAAAACCCAATCCATATCCCTACTTGAAAAACCGATTATCCTTGGCAGGGATGAAAATGCTGACTTGCCCTTAAATGCCCCTACGGTATCTCGTAAACACGCTGTTATCAGTAAAAATAGTCAAGGGCAGTATGTTTTAACGGATTATAGTGCTAATGGGGTATTTGTAAATGAACATAAAGTTAATGGTTCTTGTATTCTAGATCATGATTCCTTAATTAATATTGGCCCTTATCGTTTGGTATTACAAGGAAATCGATTAGTTGTTGCCGATCAAGGAGATAATATTCGTTTAGATGCTTTTAATTTAATACGAGTAGTTAAAGATCAGGAAGGAAAAGATCGCACTATTATTAATGATATATCTTTACCCATTGAACCGGGTCAATTTGTCGCTTTGGTGGGGGGAAGTGGTGCGGGAAAATCTACTTTGATGCGTACTCTTTTGGGTATTGAACCCACAACCAATGGGGCTGTATATATTAATGGGGAAGACTTACGACAAAATTTTAATATTTATCGTAATCAAATTGGTTATGTTCCGCAACAGGATATTATTCACAAAGATTTAACGGTGGTAGAAGCCCTCGAATATGCAGCCAAATTACGTTTACCTCCTGATATTAATGTTCGGGAAATAGTTAGTAAAACTTTGACTCAAATAGAGTTAGTTGATTATAAGAATATTTTAGTAAAAAATCTTAGTGGCGGTCAGTTAAAAAGGGTTAGTATTGGGGTAGAATTATTAGCAGATCCTAAGTTATTTTTCCTTGATGAACCAACTTCAGGGCTTGATCCAGGATTGGATAAAAAAATAATGGAGTTGTTGCGCAAGTTAGCCGATGAAGGACGCACCATTATTCTTGTCACTCATGCTACTACGAATATAAATATGTGCGATCGCCTCGTATTTTTGGGCAGAGGGGGGCATCTTTGTTATTATGGCGAACCTAAATCCGCCATGGAATTTTTTAATATTTCTAGTGGTAATTTTGCTGATATTTATATTAATTTAGAAAGCATTGATGCGGTAATTAATAAAGCCCAAGAATTTAAAAAATCATCCCATTATCAAGAGAATGTTAGCAATCATTTATCTCTAAAAAATACAAACTCTCCTTCTTTTCAAAATACTGGTCATGGCTTTACCAGTGCATCTGTTGGTAATAATAAATCTGTTTCTTCATCTACTCCCGAAAAAGCAAAACCATCTTTAATAAAACAGACAATTACCCTTACTCAAAGATATGCCAAAATTATTTTTAGAGATAAAGTTAACCTTTCAATTTCTCTTCTAACTGCCCCCATTGGTATTAGTTTAATTAGTTTTGCCATTCAAATAGAACCTTTGGTATTGGGTACAAAAGATAATCCAAAACTAGCATCTACTGCCCTCAGTGTCTTATTTGTGTTTACCTGTGCTAATATTTGGGTGGGTTTATCAGGTTCTCTTCAAGAAATAGTAAAAGAGGCTGATATTTATTTTCGAGAAAGGTTAGTAAATCTTGATATTTTTGCTTATTTATTTTCTAAGCTATCAGTATTAAAATTAGTTACTTTTTTACAAAGTTTGTTAATTGTCGTAACTGTTTTATTACGCTTTGAAAGTCCAAATTCTGAGTTAATTTATTGGTCAATAGGAGTATTTATTACCAGTTTTTTAACTATTTTCGCTAGTATAAATTTTGCCTTAATGGTATCTGCCACAGTAAAAAATATTACCCAAGCTAACAGTTTATTACCCTTATTATTAATCCCTCAAATTATCTTCTCAGGAGTATTATTTACTATGGAAGATGCAGGGAAATATCTATCATGGTTGACTATCAGTCGTTGGTCTGTGGGTGCTTATGGTACATTAGTTGATGTTAATAGTATGATACCTGAGCCTATTATATTACCAGATGGCAGTGCGATCGCCCAGGGGATTCCAGAATCATTGGTTTATGAGTCCACTTGGAATAATTTGGCTACTAATTGGTCAGTTTTAATTTTGCATACTTTTATTTATTTTACGATTACTTTTATTTTGCAAAAAAGGAAGGATATATATAATTGATAATTGATAATTGATAGTTGATAATGAATAATTATGGCGGGGAACAGGGAACGGGGAACCGTTTATAATTATAGATTAATAAGCAAATCCTCTCCATTTCAAATTGACAAATAGGTATATTATCTAATAAGGATTTGGTATGATATGGCGTTTTTTATAATTATGAGATACATTTATGATTTTCAAGTCCCCCGAATTTGCGGGGGATTTAGGGGGATCATTTTGTACCCCGTAACCATGATAATTGCTATATCATTGTTATCTATTTTTAAACTCTTATCAATTGGGTTTTTAAATTTATGAAATAAAGTCAATTATTATTAAGATAATTCCCAAAAATAAACAGCCTATCATGCTATATTTAAGAGCATTTTGATTTTTTAAATAATCTGAATTAAGTTCTTCTTCTGTCTTTAAAGAAACTAAAAAAGGTTCATTGTTACTAGGTTTTGTTATTCTTAATTCCCCTGTTTCATCACTAGCATTACCTAAAACTAATACTTCTCGATTGATAGGTAAAATAAACTCTTGATAACGGTAACCTAAAGTGTGGGTATTATAACTATCACTCCTCATCAAAAAAGAAAAATTACCAAACTGAAGCATTCCCCCCGCTGGTTGTTCGGGTCGAAATTCATCTAAAATTTTAATAGTGTCAAATTTTGCACCTTGGGAATTAATGGTGATTGTACCCGTCTTATCTTCTAATATAAATGGAGTAGAGCCCTGATTTTGGGTGATGGTTTCCGATTTGCGGACGGTTTTTTCTATGGTTTTTCCTTCGCTATCTTGCGATCGCACTTTTTCCTCATATTCCCTTTGTACTAGCATACGATAATAAACACAAGGTTCTTGTTTCATTTCCGAAATCAAAGGCTCATCAACGGAAATTTTTCCCCATAATTTCACATAGTCGCGCCAATTTCCACCCCCAATCTCTTGGGTAATAGCTTGACAGGTGGTTTGTAATTCTTCAATATCCGTTAACCTCGCAGACAATAAACTGCCATGGTTTTTCGCCTGTGCCTGTTTGACAAAAAATAAGATAAGTGCGATCGCAACTAAAATAAAACCAAAGATACCCATAGAAAAATCTAAAAATAACCTTAAAAATAAATCATTCTAATTGTATTTTAAAAACTAACCGCTACACTAAAAAAAATATCCTTCGTAATAAAAAATTACAATGTTAAAAGAAAACTGGAAAAAACTACAAAATGGCTCAGATATTAGAGGAGTTGCCCTAGAAGGAGTCGAAGGAGAAAACGTTAATTTAACCCCCGAAATAGTACAAATTCTCGGTAAAAGTTTTACTAAATGGCTAAGCCAAAACCTTAATAAATCTCCTGCTGAATTAATCATTTCCATCGGTAGAGATAGTCGTTTATCAGGAGAAACTTTATCTCAAAGTATTTGCCATGCCATCAGTGAATTAGGGACAACGGTATATAATTTTGATATGGCTTCCACCCCCGCCATGTTTATGAGTACCATCGAAGCTGATTTTAACTGTGATGGTGCCATAATGCTTACCGCCAGTCATCTTCCCTTCAACCGTAATGGCTTAAAATTTTTTACAAAGCAAGGGGGCTTAGAAAAACAAAATATTACAGATATTTTAGAAATAGCCCAAGAAAATAGCTTTAATTATTCCCTAGAAAAAGGAGACATAATTAGTAAAAACTTTATGGCTAAATATGCTAACTTATTTGTCAGTAAAATAAGAGAATCCGTTAATCATCCAGAACATTTTGAACAACCCCTCAAAGACTTAAAAATAATTGTTGATGCAGGAAATGGTGCAGGAGGATTTTTTGCCGACAAAGTATTAAAACCCCTTGGGGCAGACATTACAGGAAGTCAATTTTTAGAACCTGATGGCACATTCCCTAATCATATTCCTAACCCAGAAAATCCAGAAGCAATGGCATCTATTTGTGAAGCTGTGGTAAAAAATAAAGCAGATTTTGGAATTATTTTTGATACTGATGTGGATAGAAGTGCCGCCGTTGATAGTACAGGAAAAGAGTTAAATCGTAATCGTTTAATTGCCCTTACTTCTGCCATCATTTTACAAGAGCATCCCCAATCAACTATCGTTACTGACTCTATTACTTCTGAGGGTTTGACTAAATTTATTGAGCAAGATTTAGGAGGTAAACATCATCGTTTTAAACGGGGTTATAAAAATGTCATCAATGAAGCAGTAAGACTTAATAATGAGGGTATAGAATCATGGTTAGCCATAGAAACTTCTGGTCATGCTGCCTTAAAGGAAAATTATTTTTTGGATGATGGAGCTTATTTGATTGCTAAATTGTTGATAGATTTAGCAAAATTGAAGTTAGAAAATAAACAGTTAACTAACTTAATCAATAATTTAGAAGAACCCTTAGAAAGTGAAGAAATTAGGCTTATCATAAAAGAAGATAATTTTAAAGAGTATGGTAATGATGTAATTGAAAAACTAAAAGACTTTGCGAATAAACAGGATGATTGGCAAATTGTTCCTAATAATTATGAAGGAGTTAGAATTAGTTGTTTATCTGAACAGGAAAAAGGGTGGTTTTTATTACGTTTATCGCTCCATGATCCCGTAATTCCTATTAATATTGAGTCTAATGTTAAAGGAGGATTAGAAAAGATTACTATTCGATTATTTACTTTTTTGGAATCATTTTCAGCTTTAGAAAAATAGATTTTTTCAAAACTAAATAAAGTTGTAAATAGCAATTCTTTATTGATTATTAGACACGAAGGAGATATATTTTGTAGAGTTTGTTTATCTTAATCAAAATTACTTTACTAATAGGTGATTGATTTAGGGTAAAATTTTGTTTGTTAAAAATTATTTATGGTTTACACATCAATGGATTTAAAGGCACTTATTAGAGACATACCCGATTTTCCCAAACCAGGTATTATGTTTCGTGATATTACTACCCTTCTCAGGGATTCTCAAGGGTTAACCCATGTGATTGATGAATTAACGAATCAATGTCGTAACCTTGATGATAAACCAGATTATATTGTGGGCATCGAATCTAGGGGGTTTATTTTCGCCCCTGCCCTTGCTTATCAATTGGGAGTAGGTTTTATTCCTGTGCGCAAAAAAGGTAAGTTACCTGCTCAGGTGCATTCCATCGAGTACAACTTAGAGTATGGCACTGATACCCTAGAAATCCATCAAGATGCGGTGCAACAAGGCGCTAAGGTTATGGTTGTGGATGATGTCATTGCCACGGGAGGCACGGCTAAGGCGACGGCAGATTTATTAACTCGCATTGGTTGTGAGGTGGTGAGTTTTGGTTTTATTGTGGAGTTGAAGGATTTGAATGGCCGTAGTTTATTGCCTGATGTACCTATGGTTACTTTGGTGGAATATGATTAATTTAACCTCAGTCCAAGATTTGTCAGTATGGTAGGGGAGGTACTATGCTACTTCCGTACAGGTTTTGGATGACAGGTTGCAGGTGACAGGTTAAAAATACGAAAAGTTTTTATTAGGTTATTGAAGAAGTGAAAATAAAACTATTAATTATCTTTTTTTGCGTAACATCAGTTAGTATTCAAAAATATTATCACCATTGCCTGTTGCCCGTTGCCTATTCCCTTAAATGATATAATTGTTAAGAAATAATAAGGAAAATTGAGGAAACAAAAATGCCCCATACCATTGTGACAGACGTTTGCGAAGGAGTAGCTGATTGCGTGTCGGCTTGTCCTGTTGCCTGTATCCACGAGGGAGAGAGTAAAAATGTCAAAGGCACAGATTGGTATTGGATTGATTTTGATACCTGTATTGATTGTGGAATCTGCGTACAAGTTTGCCCTGTAGAGGGTGCTATATTACCAGAAGAGCGTCCTGAGTTGCAGAAAATGTCGTAGTTGAGGGAAAATTGATCCCCCTAACCCCCTTAATAAGGGGGAAGCATCTCTGAAGGTTTTGCTCACTCCTAGCTTATTATTCGATTTTATGATGATTATTGGTTTTGATCCAGGCAGGGATAAGTGTGGTTTGGCGGTGATGAATACAGATAAGGAAATCTTATTTAGATATGTGGTAAACTCTTCAAGGGCGATCGCCCTTATCCAAGATTTGATCGTAAAATATAGCCCTTCACTACTGGTAATGGGTAATCAAACTACATCAAAACAATGGAAAACAGAATTAGCAGATAATATAAACTTATCAATTAACTTAGTGGACGAAAAAAATAGTTCGGTAGAAGCGAGGGAAAGATATTGGGTATTTAATCCACCCCAAGGGTTAGGAAAGTTAATTCCCCTTAGTTTGAGAGTACCTCCTGAGCCTATTGATGATATTGTAGCGGTGATATTGATTGAAAGATATTGGCAGACGAAAATATAATAAAATCCAATTTTTCCTATCATTAACGGCGAAATTTTAGTATGATGGTAGGTTTGTCAGGGTAATTGAGCATAGAGAATGAATTAACTAAATATAGTAATTTTATTTAAATTATAAGAATATGATCCCCCCTAACCCCCCTTAATAAGGGGGGGATATACCTTGAAATTTCTACAAAAAATTTAGGACTACCTAATTCTTATAAAATTAACATCCTAAAAATAATTTCCATATTGAAATTGATATAAAAAAACAAATTATGAGAACTAATTATTGTGGCGAAGTGCGCCGAGAACATCTTGACAAGACTATCACTGTTTGTGGTTGGGTTGATCGTCGTCGAGATCATGGTGGAGTAATTTTTATCGACCTGCGCGATCGCACTGGAGTTGTGCAAATAGTCAGCGATCCCCAGCGTACCCCTCAATCATACCAAAACGCCGATACTTTGCGTAACGAATATGTGGTAAAAATTACGGGAAAAGTGAGCGAACGCCCCCCCGAATCCCTTAACCCCAAACTACCCACAGGGGAAATCGAAATCTATGCCAGTGAAATCGAGATTTTAAACGCCGTGGGGAAACAACTACCCTTCCAAGTATCCACCGATGAGGAAAATTTGAGGGAAGATTTAAGGCTCAAATACCGTTACCTAGACTTGAGAAGACACCGCATGACCAACAACTTAACCCTCCGTCATCAGGTGGTTAAAGCCATGCGCCGTTTCCTAGAAGATCAAGAAAACTTTATGGAAATTGAAACCCCCGTATTAACCAAATCTACCCCCGAAGGAGCAAGGGATTATCTCGTACCTTCTAGGGTAAACGAAGGACAATGGTATGCTCTTCCCCAGTCTCCCCAATTATTTAAGCAGTTGTTGATGGTGTCAGGATTTGACCGTTACTATCAAATCGCCCGTTGTTTCCGTGACGAGGATTTAAGAGCCGATAGACAACCCGAATTTACTCAGCTTGACATGGAAATGAGTTTTATGACCGAAAATGAGATAATTGAGCTTAACGAGGCTTTAATTTGTCATATCTTCAAAACTGTCAAAAATATTGATTTACCCCGTCCCTTCCCCCGTCTAACCTACGCACAGTCCATGGATAAGTATGGGTGCGATCGCCCTGATACCCGCTTTGGTTTAGAATTAGTGGATGTATCCGACATCATGAAAGATTCAGGATTCAAAGTCTTTTCTGGCGCTATCAAAAACGGCGGTATCGTCAAAGTATTACCCATCCCCGAAGGTAACGACAAAATTTCTAACGTCAGAATTAAACCGGGTGGAGACTTATTCACCGAAGCCACCATTGCAGGGGCAAAAGGTATCGCTTACATTAGAGTCAGAGATAACGGCGAAATCGACACCATTGGCGCCATCAAAGATAACCTCAGTGACGAACAAAAACAAGAATTGTTGACTCGCACAGGGGCAAAACCGGGGCATCTTCTCCTCTTTGGGGCAGGGGATATTCCCACAGTAAATAAATCCTTAGATCGTTTACGCTTAGTAATAGGGGAACAATTGGGCTTAATTGATGAGGATAAAATGAATCTCGTCTGGATTACCGAATTTCCCATGGTGGAATGGAATGCTGACGAAAATCGTTATGAAGCCCTTCACCATCCCTTTACTGCCCCTAATCCCGAAGATTTGGACGACTTAGCCACCGCTAGGGCTTTGGCTTATGACTTAGTGTTAAATGGTATTGAAATCGGCGGGGGTAGTCTGAGGATTTATCAGCGAGAGGTACAGGAGAAGGTATTTAAAACCATTGGTTTATCGATGGAAGAAGCCCAAGAAAAATTCGGTTTTCTCCTCGAAGCCTTTGAATATGGTACTCCTCCCCATGGTGGTATTGCCTACGGTTTAGATCGTCTGGTAATGTTATTGGCAAAAGAGGATTCTATTCGGGATGTCATCGCCTTCCCCAAAACTCAACAGGCTAGTTGTTTGTTAACCGAAGCACCTTCCATGGTTGATAATAAGCAACTTAAAGAGTTACACGTTGCTTCTACCTATAAGCCTAAATCTTCAAAAGGAGAATAAAAATTAATTTTCCCTCACCCCCAACCCCTCTCCCAAAAGGCGAGGGGCTAATTTTTTACCCTAAATCATTAGTTTTCATGTAATTTAATAACCAATTCGCCATGGTGGCGCGACGGGTTTCGAGGGGGCTAAATTCCCCTATTTTGTAACCTTGAAATCCTAAGTCTTCTTTGAGGAGTTGTTTATTTTCTTTGGGAATAGAGCGAGTTAATTTTACATTGGGGGGGCGATGGGCGATAAAGTCTGGGGGTTGAGGGTATTCGGTGCGCCAAGATTCTTCTACTTCTGAGTTATCCCATGTGTCGGTTTCTTCGTCATATTTATAACCTAGATAATGCCATATTAATTGGTTACAGGTGCGATCGTCTATTTTTTTGTTTAAAATATCCCAGATGGTTTCTTTTGTTAATGGTGGCAACATAAATAATTACTTTTTTTACCCACAGGTTTAGTATTCTGCAAATTAATTATACAGCTATGGAGTAAGGGCGATCGCCTTTAACAGACAGTACAAATATACTTTTCATATTCTGAAATTTATTTATTCCTTTACCGATATTCTTAAGCTATTCATTCGTATATATAATTAAATGATGCGATGATATATATTTTTTGTAAAGAAGTAGAAATAATAGTGGGTAAATTTTGGAGAGTAAAAAAATTAACCATCGTGCCGTTTTACTTCAGTTTATGACCTGGATTACCAGGGGGATGCCGATGTTTCTGTATTCGTTTCCGAGTACATGCTCGGTTTACTGCAACGAGAACTCAATCAGTATCCAAATTTTTCAAGTTATAGATCAAAAAACTTGATAAGCAGTCACCAACACGATAGCTAATTCTCTCACCATGATAATCAATTATCTTCAGAATCTCAACCTCAATCAATTATTCATGGGGTTAGTGAAAAATATTTTATTATATTTAACCATTGAGACTCACCCCAATTTTACTAATATCCACGGCATAACCTGCTACTACTAAAAAAACTTCATCAGCACGGTGTCCTATTTGACGGGTTAAACTACCAAGACGATTACGAAATAAACGACCCAATTCATAGGCTGGAATTATTCCCCATCCCGTTTCTTCTGCTACTAAAATAATCTTATTATTACTATTAATTAAACTGTCTAATAATTGCTCTACTTGTTGTTCCCAAATAATGTCATTTTTTTCGATAAAATTTGCTACCCAAGTTCCCAGAGAATCTATTAAAATTAATTGATTACTATGACATTTATCAAGAGCTTTTGGTAAATCAAAAGGTACTTCTAAACATTGCCATGATTTAGGTCTTCTTTGCTGATGAATTTGAATTTTTGTCATCCATTCAGTATCAGATTCTATTTTTTGAGCGGTGGCGATATAAACAACTTGTTGGGCTTGTTTTTTGGCGATAGATTCTGCCCATTCACTTTTTCCGCTACTGGCTGCCCCTGTTACTAAAGTAATTTTTGTCATATTACTATAAAAATTTATCTTGAATTAATATAGTCTCGCCTTCTTTTTTATTTAAACTTTCTTCTAATAGTGAATTAATCAAACTATTTATACTCATACTATTTTTTCGTGCTAATTTTTCTAAACCAGGACTTACGTATTTTGACGAATTTTGATTGTTTTAGCGATCGACGTTTAACAAAAACTAAAGGTTTTTGAGGATGCCTGCATAAGTTCTGTAAACGTTGGTATCAATTTTCTGATATTTCTGAAGCAATCTTATTTTTACTTTTACTTCCACTGAAAGGCTCAGGAATGGAAAAACCTTTATTATATAAAGCATCAATGGTTTCTTGTAAAGCATCAAAACCATTTTTTATGGCTTCTTCAGGGGTTTCTCCATCAGAGATACATTCATTAAAATCAGGAAAAGAGATTAAATACCCACCACCTTCTTCCTTGCTTAAAAGTCTAATTTTAAAGGGGTATGAAAACAAATTATTCATAATACTAACTATCTAAAAAATCAATAAATTTCTTAATATAAATGGGTTTGATTGGACGATGTGCAGGGATGGGTAATGTTTTACCATCATTCCTGATAAAAACCACATGAGAAGTTCCTTTCTGTCTCCATTCTACACCATAGTTTTGTGCAACAATTTTGACATTTTCAATACGCCAATCACGAGGATTGATTTTCATTTTTGCCAGAATTTTGTCTGCTTTACTCATTATTTGTCTTTGTTAAAATATGTAAAGAGATTGTTTTAAATTTTATCCATCATCAATTCTTAACATGGTTGCACATTGTCTCTTGCCAAAATTAAAGGATTTGCCCTCGGATGCGGGGGTTTATTTTATGCACGATCGCACTGGGGAGATATTATATATAGGTAAGGCAAAAAATTTACGCAAAAGGGTATCATCCTATTTTGCCCCTTCCCAACGCCATAGTAACCGTATTGCCTTAATGGTGTCTCAGATACGGGATATTGATTTTATCGTCACCGACACAGAAGCCGAGGCATTGGCGCTTGAGGCGAATTTAATTAAGCAACACCAACCCCATTTTAATGTGTTGCTCAAGGATGATAAGAAGTATCCTTATGTGTGTATCACATGGTCAGAAAAATATCCTCGTATTTTTATCACCCGTAAAAGAAGGATAAAAAATAAGAGCGATCGCTACTATGGGCCCTATACTGATACAAGGGGATTACGCCACACCCTCGATTTAATTAAAGGTAACTTTCCCCTACGACAACGCCCCAAGCCATTACATAAAGATAGACCCTGTTTAAACTATGATTTGGGAAAATGCCCTGGAGTATGTCAAAACCTTATTTCTCCCCAAGATTATCACCAAATTATCGAAAAAATTGCCCTTATTTTTCAAGGTAGAACAAACGAACTAGTTAGTCAATTAAAACAACAGATGGAAAGGGCGGCAGAAAATCTTGATTTTGAAAAAGCAGCTAAATATCGAGATCAAATCAACAGTTTGGAGCAATTATTTGCCACTCAAAAGGTAGCTTTACCCGATGATACCATATCCCAAGATGCGATCGCCCTTGCCCAAGATGAACAACATACCTGTATTCAATTATTCCAGATTAGGGCGGGGCGTTTGGTAGGTAGATTAGGCTTTTATACCGACAACGGCATGGAAACCGAAGCAGGGGAGATATTACAAAGGGTATTAGAGCAACATTATCAACAAATTGAACCCTTAGAGATTCCTAACGAAATTTTGGTACAACATCCCCTAAAGGATGGAGAAATGTTGATGGAATGGTTAGGGGAAAAGACAGGGAAAAAAATCACCATTACCAATCCCCAAAGGCAAATAAAAGCCGAATTGATCAATATGGTGGAAAAAAATGCTTACATTGAACTAGAAAAAACTCAAAAATCAGCCCTAGCTAATCTGGAAGCTATGGAGGATTTAAGCCATATTTTGCATCTACACCACTTTCCCAAACACATCGAAGGGTATGATATATCCCATCTCCAAGGCTCTAATGCAGTGGCATCTAGGGTGGTATTCATCGATGGGCAACCTGCCAAACAATATTATCGTCATTACAAAATTAAAAACCCCACCATCACCATCGGACATTCCGATGATTTTTTATCGTTGCAGGAGGTGATTAGACGACGTTTTTCGGGTAACGACCCCCATCCTGACTTAGTTATGATAGATGGAGGAAAAGGGCAACTCTCGGCGGTGTGTGAGGTATTGGAGGAGTTGAAACTGATGGAAAAGGTGAAGGTAATTAGTTTAGCAAAAAAAAGGGAAGAAATATTTTTACCCCGACAATCCCAGCCTTTGCCCACGGATGCGGAACAAGCAGGGGTACAATTATTAAGAAGGTTAAGGGATGAAGCCCACCGTTTCGCTGTCACTTTCCACCGACAACAACGATTAAAGGCCTCTAGGCGATCGCAACTTGACCAAATCTCAGGTTTAGGATTTGAACGCCAAAAACGTCTTCTCGCCCATTTTCACTCGGTGGATTACATCAGAGAAGCCAGTGTAAAACAGATTCAAGGGGTGGATGGTATCGGGGCTAGTTTAGCTCAAAATATTTATGATTACTTTCATCCTAGCTAGGGGGATGGGTAATGAGTCGTAAATAGTGATGGAATAGGATAAACAGAACAAAATAAATTAGAGTAGGATTATCCATTATCAATGGTTCCAGAGAATTTTAAAAGAAAGTAAAAAAAAATTGCCTATTTCCTTGACACTACAAAATAGATTCGTTATATTAATATATGTGCGTTAAACGAGAGTTAAGAAAACTTAAGTTAAATGTAAAACCTAAGCCCCCATCGTCTAGAGGCCTAGGACACCTCCCTTTCACGGAGGCGACAGGGATTCGAATTCCCTTGGGGGTATGTAAAAAACGGGAACTAACTCAGTGAGTTGGTTCCTATTTTGCTTTTGTGCAAAATTAAAGGCGATCGCAAAGTAGTAGACTATGTTTGATCGCACTTTAAACGCTTTAAATCTTTGAACATACTTTTATCTTTATATTGGGCAGTATACAATAAAATTGGTACAGCTAAAGCGAATTTATTTGGCTTATTATGGCTATGTATTTACAAAAATTATTACAAGAAAAGCGACAACAAATTTTGCAGTTAGCGGATAAGCACGGGGCTTTTAATGTTAGAGTGTTTGGTTCGGTGGTAAGGGGAGAGGATACCCCAGAAAGTGATATTGATTTTTTGGTTGACTATGACCCAGACAAAACAACTCCTTGGTTTCCAGGGGGATTATTGATGGATTTGCAAGAATTATTAGGGCGTAAGGTAGATGTTTTAACGGAAGATGGAATTAGTGTTTTTATTAAAGAACAAATTTTGACGGAGGCTCAACTTCTATGAGTACCGATAAAAATTTAGTTTATTTGCACCATATATTAGAATGCATTGAGGCGATCCAAACATATACATATCAAGGACGAGAAGACTTTCTGAGCAATAGTTTGATACAGGATGCGGTGTTACGGCGTTTACAAATTATGGCGGAATCAACTCAACGACTTTCAGATGAATTAAAAGCTCAAGTGCCAAATGTGGACTGGAAAGCTTTATCGGGTTTTCGAAATATTTTAGTTCATGATTATCTCGGTGGAATTAGTTTAAATAGAGTTTGGAATGCGATTGAAAAGGATTTACCCATTTTAAAGCAACAGGTGAAATTAATATTACAAAGATTTCATTAAAACAACTTAAGAAGATGAAAAACGATCGCACTTAGACACACTTCACATCCTTATTATGACTAAAATATATCCGCAGGATCAGCATCTTTTAATTTTCTAACGGCGATCGCCCCTGAAATAAAACACATAATAATAGTTAAAATCAAAACTGTCGTCAGCCGAGAAAGTTTCATTGCCAAAGGTAAAGCCGTAGCTGCCCTGGTTAAACTATACAAACCAGAAGAGATTAGAAAACCAGGAATAAAACCCAAAATTGCTAAAATTATAGCCTCCTGAAACACCAACACCAAAAAATAATTATCCCCATAACCCATCGCCTTGAGGGTAGCATATTCAGGTAAATGATCCGACACATCCGCATATAGGATTTGATACACTATCACCGTACCCACCACAAAACCCATACCAGCCCCCAAGAGAAAAATAAAACCAATGGGGGTACTATTGGACCAGTAACCCTGCTCAAAATCCATAAATTCCTCGTGGGTGAGTACCCGAACATCAGCCCCCAAAAATGAATCTAACTTACTTTTTACCGCCAAAGGATCTGCATTTTCTTTTAACTCAATTAAACCAATCTCAATATTACCGCTTCGGCGCTCAGGAAAAGCCCGTAAAATATTAGTATCACTGGTAATCACCGTACCATCTACTGCGAAGGATGGGCCAAGGGAAAATAACCCATGTACCTTAATATTACGATTATTTATCTCCGTTTTTACCTCCCCTTGAGTCTCATATAAATCCCTAACCCTGCCAAACTCTGGACGAGAAGCCACATCAAATAGAAAAGTATCCGCCAACTTGATTTGATCTAAATTTTCATTGACCAAGGGTAAATCTAAAATAGAATGGGAAGGATTAAAACCCATGGCCATAATTGTTCTCACTTGACCAGTTTCAGGGTTTTTCCAATCACCCAAGCTAATATAAATCGGTGAAACAAATTCTACTTCCTCTAGTTGCAGTGTCTGATATAAACCTCGACGGGAAAAAGGTTTCATTAAGTGTATGGCTTCGGATTGGGGGCTAATAAGTACCAAATCTGCTTCTATTTTTTCATGGATAAGAGTAGCACTATCCAACAAAGCCCCTCGAAAACCTAACTGCATAAACATTAATATATCTGCAAAGCCAATTCCTGCCAAGGCAATCAGCAATCGCATTCTTTCATGGCTTAGTTGTAACCAAGCTAGGGGAGTTTTCACTATTTCACACTATTATTTTTTTCAAAAGATGTCGGTCATAATTATTTATCGTTAGATTGCACCTTAGACTACCTACGAATTGATAATTAATGGTTGATATTTATGATATATCATCACTATCTATTGTCCACCCGTAATGTTGGAATATTTCGATAAAATCCCTGTGGGCGATCGCTTCAGGGTCTATGGGTACATACGTAGGAATATTTGACAGTTTTTTCTATTTATGGAGGATTGATAGAAGACGTGACCTTAGTAAACATGATGTACGAAAATATACTTAATAAAAAATTAAGATTCTCATACTAATTACTATTTCAATAACGGGACTAAATATTAGTAACAAGCTAGTTAAGATGTTCCCCTCGGTTACTACCCAAAAAAAGATAGAAAAAGAAAGCTATATGGCAATAAATCTTAAAAAATCTTGCTTAAGTCGCAATTTAATTGGTTTTTGTTTGCAAAATGTCTAATATTAGCTAATTTAGTTAAATGCACTACTATTTGACTTTAAATACAATTACAACAATCAATATTATTGTTAAGTATTGTTAAATAATGATTTTGTTATTTTTAATAAACTTTATCTTAGCCTCATAAATCCTTCAAAACTTTATCTCATCTTTACAAAATCGAGTTGACATTTTGTTTTCTACCTGTTAAATTTGTACATAAATACACTTAAGTACACGCAAGTAAGAAGTAGGTACTAATTAAATTTATCACTTAAGCGATTACTGAAAGGGTAGAACGAATTTTTTAAATATACATACAAGGACATAAAAGATAATGATTAATAATAATTTAGGCAAGTATCTAGCGGTAGGCTCTCTAGCGATTGGTAGTACATTTATGGTTACTAACACAGTAAATGCCGCGGCACTAGAAGGAACTGTTTCAATACAACCTTTCACCTTGGGCGGCATAACTGTTGGTGGAGTTGCAGCAAATGCTAGTCCTGGAGGGGTTTTACTAACATATACAGGTGTTGATGATCCCTTTGGTAAACCTATTACAGGGTTTGAATTTTTACCATCAACAACTCCTACTGGATTCGGTACTGCCCTTCAGTTTAATGGAAGTGGCGATTTTGCTAGTTTTTTCAATCACAGAGGCTTAATTAGAAATGTAACCACTGCTGATTCTCTTGCGTTTCTTGCTGAAGAAACAGGTGGACCAGACTTTGAAATTTCTGACTTTTTAAGAATATATAGTGAAACTACTGATGACAATTGGAATACTTTGGAATATACGTTTGCCCTAGATTCAATTTCTTTACCTGAATACACTTCAGTAGGTGTAGGCGGACAAGATACAACAATCAGCTTGAATTTTAATGGCAGATTTATAAATGCTGATGATAATAGTGAAAGTTTCGGCTCTTTTACCACTGCTTTAACCTTTAATGGTGACAACCAAGCGGAAGTTATTGCATTACTTTCTGATGTTAACAATCCATACGAAGCTCCTAGTTGGACTGCTGATGCTGTGGTGTCTGCTGCTACCGTTCCTGAACCCTCTGCCGTTGGTGGTTTGATGGTCTTTGGTCTTCTAGGCTCCATGGTGGGTTTGAAAAAAAGAAGAGAAAAAGTTTTAAATTAACAAAAATAAAAACCCTCCTGACAAAGGAGGGCAAAGCCATCATCTATTCTGGGGAATAACGCCCCGGAGAAAGAATATTATTAGGATCGAGGGTACTTTTTAACTGTCGGAGCAGTTGATTGTAACTATCTTCCCCCTTCGCCATGGTTTTCATGGAATGGATACCTAAACGATAGGGGTAATAACCGCTACTGGTGAGTTTATCCATCAACTCGTCATAACATTCCAAAGCTCGTTGATCTTCTCCTTGTATGTCTCGATCATAACCAATGGAAATGACACAATCGAGTACCCTTTCCGTTAACAAGGTGATGGACTGTTGAGGCTCGAACCCGTATTTGAGTAGAGTTTCTCTTACTATCTGGTTAATTTTTGCCCCGTGCTTTCCTAACAAGGGAGCTACAGGGGCGCACCAGATTAAACCGCAACCATCCCTATCAGGATCTGGATTTTCTGGGATAGGTGTTTTTTTGCGCCAATAGGTACTAGCTAACTGGGTACTGGTAGGCACACCTTTCATTAGGCCATAAACAGGGTGCATCAGGTCTAATAGTTCTGGTAAATGAGAACCTGTTATTTTTTGGAAGGGTTTGGCAATGCCATCGGCAATTTTTATGGTGCGGTCATCCAAAAACTGGATTCGGCGGACTTTTCCCTTGAGGGCATTATTAATTAATCTTTTCGCTTCCGCAACTTGTTTTTTCGTTCCGTAAATACCCCCCGAACCATTCCACGCCCCAAAATCCCAATCCTTGGCAAACTGATTTAACACTTCATCAGGTAAAGGGGTAACGCCCTTGGCTTCCTCCCAAGGATATTGTCGCAAAGCACACAAGACCTTGTAATTATTGCCGATATGTACCGCACTTTTAATGGTGCCATCTAGTCTGAGAGGGCGTAGAGCATCAATCAAATCCGCCAATTGATCATCCCTTTCGACACTAAAGAAAAACGCTTCAAAATATTCTGGGGCAGGCATTAACCAAAAAGTCATCTGCGTAACAATACCAAAGTTAGACTGGGTAAAAAGTCCATCTAAATAAGGACCTAATCCCCAACGATATACAGGGGCTGCTGTGGCGTTCTCAAACTTCCCAAATCCCGTATGAATAATTTCCCCCGTAGGTAGTACCACTTCCATGCCACAAACTTGGGCAAAATGATCACCGTAGGGAGTATGCCCAAATCCCCGTTCCATGGTATTCCCAATGAGACTACTTTCCACGGAAGAAGCGTTGCAGTCTAGCCAAAGATTAGATTTTTTTTCCTGTAAAAATTCATATAGTTGTTGTTGAGTAACCCCTGGCTCAATGGTTACATAGCCTAATTCCTCATTAAAGTCGATGATTTTGTTCATCTTTTTCAGTTCCATTAAGGCACAACCATCTCCCGTAGGTACTTTTGATCCATAGCCCCAATTTTTGCCAGTGCTAACAGGATAAATAGGAATTTTATGCTCATTTGCGATGTGTAAACATTTTTTTATTTCTTGACTATTACTAGGGCGTAATACAGCACAAATTTTATTGTCAGTTAAATATGTGGCGGTTTCTTTTTTTTCTAAAACTGTGTCGGTCGTGATAATATTTTCTTCACTTAAAATGCTTGTCCAAGAGGCGATCGCTTGTTTTTTATCCATAAAATTCTCCATTTAAAATATTAGTGCAATCATCCATTTTTATATTAGCTTGTATTCTTTGAAATAAATTATAAAGATAAATATCTTTGCTAATGTTATTAATTGCTTCGGAAGTATTTAATAGAAAAAGTCTTCTTTTTCCTTTAAACTCCATAATTTCTCCACAAAAATAAGAATTTAAGCCATACAATTTTAACTGACGAGATAATCTTGGCTCCATAAGACTAATGGCATATTGCAAATTCAAATCAGAAACAATACTCGTCACAGCTAAATAAAGTGTGAGAGGAATAATTGATAAACTGCGCCTAGTAAATTTATTATCATACTGATTAAAGTCACCAGAATAAATAGTTTGTTTTTGGTTCCACTGGCGAAAATGACTAAGTACGGCTAAACGGGAAACTTCTCCAAAATAAGATCTAGGAATACAGTTAAAGTCAAGAAAGTGTTCATCACAAATGCGTTCAAAGGGAAATCGTTGCTGAAAACCATCTGAAGACAGAACCAAGCGCACACAACCAATGTAAATGTTTTTGGGTTTATACCTAAGTAATAAATGGATTGAACAGGAGTCATAAGCATCTTGTTCTAATTTATCAGGAAATTTACTTAGGGGTTCATACTTTAATTCTTGGCAGTAAACTTGATAACGAATACGGAACACTTCTTCTCTCAGTTTAGGTGTATTTGCAATGCAAATATCAAATTGTTGAGAACTATATACGAATCTATGATCTAATAATAGAGGTTGATTTGGCTTTATAGCTTTTATATTTAGACTCATACTAAGTTTACGAATTTATTGTTAAGCTGAACAAAACTGATAACAGATATTGTCTTTTATAGTAGCTTGTATTTTTTTAAATAAACAATAAATCTCCGTATTTTCACTGAAGCCATTCAAAACTTCTTGTCTTTCCAGGGTGTATGGACCTCTTTTACCATGAAAGTCAACAACAGTACCAATGGGACGAGCAATTAAGCCACTCATGCGTAAATGCCTAGCCAGTCGAGGTTCCATTAAGGTGACAGCATGACTAAGCCCCAAGTCCATGCCAAGGCTTGTGGCGGCTAAGTAAAGTCCTAAAGCGATTACGGAAGAACGTCGTCTTTGCTCTCTAATCTCTTCTTTACTTCTATTTTCAAAAACAATTAAACCACTGGGGGTATTTTGTTCCCCTGACCTTTTTCTAAATTGGGAGATTACTGCTAGTCGAGAAATCTCAGCAACATTTGTCCTCGATATATTTTCAAAATCAAAGGTATGGTTATGACAAATACTTTCAAAAGGAAAACGATGATCTATATCATTGGTATTAGATAAAACCAGACGTACACATCCTGCATAAATTCCCGTTGATTTATGTTGCAAAATACAATGAATAGAGCGATTATCGTAAGAATCTTTTTCCATAAAATCAGGAAAATTTTCTACGGGTTCATAGCCAAGTTCTTGACAATATACTTGATACCTAATTCTGAATACTTCTTCTTTTAATTCTTGGGTATTTGCTACAAATATATCAAAATACTTAAAAAAATGTTCTCCTAAGCCAATGCCGTCCATAATTTATTTTAGGTGATTAACATTTTTGATTATATCTTTTTTTCCGTACTAAGTAAGTATTTTTATTTTTTTTTCTCAGTAATACATATTAATTTTGAATAAAAATAAGTGATAATACTTAATAAAAATAGATAAAGACTAGAAGAAATAATTTTTCACTCAAAGATAACAATAAAAAATTGTTTTATATGAAAAGTTGCATTAAGTTTTTGAATTTTAGGACAGTTTTTCATTCAATAAATTTGTAATGACATACCACTTCACATTTGCATTTTATGCACCATGATAAATTTTGAACGATCGCCCTGAGTCCATTAAGTAATACAATGTAAATAGAAACAATCCCACACAAGGCGAGGTTGTACATAACTTTTCAGCGCTCTTTTAACCTTTTCTAACCCTTCTACTATTTCTTTATTCCGTTGTTTATCCCAGTAAAGACATTGTAGATAGTCCGCTAACCATAGCTGAGTTTCTAATTCCAAACTGTCACTAATTTCCTTGGCCAGATGAAATCCCTCAATCGCCCCTAAGGGTAATTGTGATAACCTAGAAAGTAGATCTGATGGTATTTCTAACAGCTTAGTGCGATCGCCCATCGCTTTCCCCGGAGAGCCTTGAGCCAACTTTACTAACTGAGGATATTCCAACACATCCGCCGCATTTTGCCTCTGCAATACATAAGCCAAATCATCCTCACTGAGGCGAGAAAAAGGAATCATCTGACAACGGGATACAAGGGTAGAAAGAATGGCATCCACACTGGGGGCTATTAAGATAATGGTAGCTCTCCCCGGCTCCTCAAGGGTTTTTAATAAAGCATTCCCCGCCGACTCTGCCATCAATTCCGTATCCTCGATTACCACCACCGAGCGAGGGGCTTTGAGAGGGGGACGACCTAAAAACTCACTGATCGCCCTTATTTGCTCAATTCTGATTTGTGGAGCATTTTTTCTTTTTAAACCCTGCTCCTGAGCTTGGGAGGCGGTAATAAGTTCACCTTTTTCGGTGTATGTAGGCTCTACCCAAAGGAAATCGGGGTGGTTTCCTGCCTGTATTTTTTGCACCATGGCGGCATAATCATCTTCGGGGCGAATCATCAGCATCTCCGCAAAACACCTCGCCCCATATCCTTTACCTACACCCTTCGCCCCTACAAACAAGTAAGCAGGGGCAATACGATTAATGGCGATCGCCCTTTCTAACAATTCTACAGCTAAAGGTTGTCCAATTAATTTTGCAAGGGGTTTCATAAATAATTGATAATTAATAGTTGATAATTGATAATTAATTTAAAGTGAGAGGGTAATTTTGCAAATGATTATAAAATATTAACCATTGCCCATTCCCTATTCCCCATTAAAATGTCTTCACTCACAGAGTCTCTAAAAAAATACTTCGGTTATGACAGTTTTCGCCCAGGGCAGGAAAAAATTGTCCAAGATGCGATCACCCATAAAGACCTTTTAGTTATCATGCCCACGGGGGGCGGAAAATCGCTCTGTTTTCAGCTTCCTGCCCTCTTGAAGCAGGGTATAACCATCGTCATATCCCCCCTCATATCCTTGATGCAAGACCAAGTCACAGCCCTACAAGACAACGGCATCGGGGCAACCTACATCAACAGCACCCTCAATTATGAAGAAACCAGAATCCGTCAAAGGGACATTTTAGCAGGAAAAATCAAACTCCTTTACCTCGCCCCCGAAAGGCTTGTTAGCGATACATTTCAACCTTTTTTAGACACAGTAGTTCAAAAAATAGGTATCTCCGCCTTTGCCATCGATGAAGCCCATTGTATCTCTGAATGGGGTCATGATTTTCGCCAAGAATATCGTCAGATGAAATACTTGCGTAGCCAATATCCCCGAGTGCCAATCATTGCCCTCACCGCTACCGCCACAGTTAGGGTACAACGGGATATAATTCAACAGCTAAACCTGCGCAATCCTCAAATTCATCGCTTCAGTTTCAACCGTCAAAACCTTTACTACGAAGTACAGCCAAAAGAAACCCGTGCTTATAACCAACTACTCCATATTATCCGTTCTCACCAAGGTTCTGGTATAGTTTATTGTATCAGTCGCAAAAGTACCGAAGAAATAGCCGAAAGACTCGCCAGAGATGGGGTTAGCGCCCTTCCTTACCATGCTGGATTAAGTGATAAAGTGCGATCGCAATATCAAACCCGCTTCATCCGAGACGATGTCCGCATCATGGTAGCTACTGTTGCCTTTGGTATGGGTATCAACAAACCCGATGTCCGTTTAGTAGTGCATTACGACTTACCCCGCAACATAGAAAGCTACTATCAAGAATCAGGCAGGGCAGGGAGAGACGGCGAAAAAGCCAGTTGTATTCTTTTATATAGCCGTGGTGATAAACAAAAAATAAACTACTTTATCAGACAAAAAACCAACCCCCAAGAGCAAAAAATTGCCTATGCCCAACTAGCCAAAGTCATTGAATATGCAGACACAAACTATTGTCGGCGCATCCCCCAACTAAGTTATTTTGGTGAAAAATTTAAAGGTAATTGTGGTAACTGTGATAACTGTCTAAATCCAAAACCCATAGAAGATTGGACTATTGAAGCCCAAAAGTTTTTATCCTGTGTTTATCGCACTAATCAACGGTTTGGAACTAAACATATCATAGACGTTTTGAGAGGTTCCAGGGATAAAAGAATTTATGAATATGGACACCATTTATTATCCACTTATGGTATAGGAAAAGATCATACCACCGATGAATGGAAAAATCTTGCCACCTCCCTCGTTTATCAAGGGTTAGTAAGACAAACTAGCGATGGATATAATATTCTTAAAATAAACGATCAAAGTAAGAAAATATTAAAAGGAGAAACAAAAGTATATGTTGCCGTTAAAGGCAAAGCCGTAAAAAAAGCATCGAGAGATTTAAACTCCCAAGCCGTAGAAGTAGAAATTTTACTCAATCAACTCAAAACATTACGTAAAAAATTAGCAGATTTAGAAAATATTGCTCCCTATGTCGTTTTTCACGATTCAACCCTCAAAGTAATGGCACAAATGCAACCCGACACCACCGCAAAATTTGCCCAACTTTCGGGGGTAAACGACTATAAATTGCATAAATATGGCGATATATTTATCTCAGAAATTAGAACATTTATCCAGCAAAAACAATTACCTTTCCAACTGCCTACCAATACCCAAATGAAAACCCTACAACTATATCAACAAGGGCTAGGTATTGCTGACATCGCCAAAGAAAGGGGTTTATCTGTTACTAGCATTGTCTCCCATCTCAGTGAATTAATAGAATTGAATCAACCTGTTATAGTTAATGATTTTGTTAAAACAGAGAAACAAAAGGTTATCCTAGATATCCTCAAGAAAGTAGGTAATCAGAAGTTAAAAGAAATTAAACAACATTTACCTGATGAATATACTTATGATGAGATTAAATTGGTTAGGGCATGGTTTAAAAGAATGGAGAATGGATAATTAAACTTATTTGTAATTAACATCTCTTTAATAAAAGTTTTAAGTAAGTAGGCATAATTAAATCAATTTAGGCAAGGGGTTTAAACCCCTTCTTCATAAGAGTCTTAATAAAATAAGAGCTATGATTAATTTTGCTAACCTACTTAACCCCTTGCTATCAAATTAATTTTTATAAAAATAAACTTAATTTTAAAATTAATCTTTGTAATAAATACTAAAAAATAATTCATAATTTTTGGATATGGAAAATATATTATTAAATAGATACGAAATCATAAATCATCTGGGTACAGGGGGTTTTGGTGAGACTTATCTAGCCAAAGATTTACATAGCCCTACTCAAAAAAGAGTAGTGGTAAAATCCCTTAAGCCAATTCATGACAAAAATAGGTCAGAATTAATCGAAAAACTATTTTTAAAAGAAGCCTCTACCTTAGAAGAATTAGGGGAAAATTCTAAACAAATTCCTACCCTTTATGCTTACTTTCATCATCAAGATAGATATTATCTAGTACAAGAATATATACAAGGAAAAAGCCTTAATCAAATAGGTATTATTTCTCCTGATAAGTGTAAAGAAATTTTGCTTTCTTTTTTAGAAGTATTGAAATATATTCACAGTCAAAATATTATTCATCGAGACATCAAACCAGAAAATATCATCATCAGAGAAAAAGATAACCTGCCCGTGTTAATTGACTTTGGGGCAGTTAAGGAAAAAATGGGCAGTTTTACCACCCCTAATGGCTCTATTGTAAGTTCTGTAATCGTTGGTACAAGAGGCTTTATGGCACCTGAGCAGGGTTTGGGGCGCACGGTTTTTAGTTCCGATTTATTCGCTCTTGGGTTAACCATAATTTACTGTTTGACGGGTAAATCTCCCATGGAGTTTCCTTCTGATACCCTAACGGGGGAGTTACAATGGCAGGATTATATCCCTAATTTAGAGTCTGGTTTTCGAGAAATTTTGGAAAAAGCAACTAAAATAGATATTCCTAGTCGTTATGGTAATGCAGAGGAAATGTATCAGGATGTGTTGACTGTTATGGGGGAAGTTTCTCCCCTGTCGATGGCTATGGCATCCCCTATCATTGCCCCAACCCAGTTATCTTCTCCTTCTGATACGTTACTTAAAACTCAGGTGATAACTCCTCGAGTTGAGGATGATAATTTATCGGATTCTTCTTCCAGCAATTTTCTGATGGTTGTGATGTTTAGTATGGTAGTTTTTTTGGCTTTAATGGGAGGTTTTTTTCTTGCCCAACCTAGGCAGGATAATCAAGTTGTCGTCGAGGAGACGGAGGGAGAAGTTGAGGAGGAAAAAGATTCGCCTATGGATATGGAAAGGAAAAATACAGATACAAATCCAAGGGAGGAAGAAAACACTCCCATCAATCCTATTACAGAGGAAATTCCTGAAGAAGATATTGAGGAAGTAGAATCTCCCCCTGCGGAAATTAATCCTCCTGAAGAAATTAATCCTAATCCCCCCATAGAAGAAACTCCTCCGCCAGATACTACTCCTGTACTATCTGAACAAGAAGCAAAACAGACTTTACAGTCATTGTACTCCTATTTGTCTGCAAAACAGTTTGAAAGTGCGATCGCCCTTTATTCCCCATCCATGCAAAGTCAATTTAGACAGAGTTTTTTTGAACAATTTGATAAGGTAACAGTGGAAGATTTAAGGATAACTTCTCAATCCTCCCAATCCATAACCCTTGTGGGTGATAACACCTATTATTATCCTGATGGTACAACCCAAAGAGAGCAAAGAAACTATACTGTAACTACCATGGATGGAGTGCCTCAAATTACCTCTTCTCAATTTTTACAAGTTACAAAACCAAGAGAATAACCTCAAATATTTTTATAGTTAAAATTCATTATCAAGAAAAATTTTGATGAATACCTACCAAGAAAGGAATCTATAAAAGAATTAACAAGTATTTTGAGAACAAATCCTTTAAACTTAATATATATCAAGTCGTATAGTGGGTACTTTTGCCATGGATATAACTTTCTCTTTTTCTTTTTGGAGTCAACTAAATAAATTAAATGCTCAAGAAAATAATTATTTATTAAATAAAATTAGAGAAACCATCACCACAAATATCTCCCCAGACGACTTATCTTCCCATGTTACCCATGAGCAAAAAGTTATTATAAAAATTGATTTAACCGTAAATTATTCTCTTATTGGTGTTTTCTTACCTTCTGCAAAAAATATTAAATTAATCGGCTTTTTATCTTCACAAACCATTAATTTAGAAAATTATTCCTATCATCACAAAACTATTAAAGTTACCTCAGAAATAAACCAAAAACTAGAAGACAATATTATCGATGCTATCGATTTTGCTTTCAATTTGAGTAATTCTTTAATAGCTAATACAACCTCAGCCATAGATGACTTTTATTTAGATGATTTAAAACTCGATACATCCAAGTTTAATCCCGTAATCTTATCAAAACAACAAAAAGAATTTATAGAAAACAATCATAGTTTACCTATTTTTTTATCAGGAAATAAAGGTACAGGAAAAACAACTCTTTCTTTATACCATGCCCTACAAAAAACTAATGACTATCAACATGATGCTGAATGTAAGATTATTTATCTTACTAGCACCCAAAACGAACAAAAAAAATTAACAAATTTTGTTAAAAACCTAAGTACCCACTCTTCTAAGCAATTACAAATAAAAGATTATCATTCTTTTACCAAAACATTTGCATCCGAGAAAGAATTAAAAAGTAAAAATCAGTTTTTAGCCCAAAGACAAATTACAGAATACAAATTTAAAGAATATTTTTGTAAAGAGCAAACCATTGAATTCATTGACATTAATTTACTCTGGAAAGAAATACATCAATTAATAAAAGGTTCCAGCAAATCATTAAAAAATAGTCAAGGTTTAATTAGTTATAATGATTATTTAGCCCTTAGAAATCAGAGTTTATTCCCCCCAAATAGTAATTTTAATTATATTTATAAATATGCTAATAACTATCAACAATGGCTAGAAAATAACAATTATTGGGATCAAATTGATTTAGTACAATATATTTTAAAAAAATTGCCTGACAACTATTTAGGGGAATATAATGTAATTTATGTGGACGATGTACAAGAATTAAGTGAAATTGAAATTCAACTTATATTTGCATTGTTAAAAATAGAAAATAAACAAGACTACATTCCTCAATTATTTATGACAGGAGAAGATTATTCCTCTTTAATTAGAGGTAGTTTTAATTGGGGTAGAGTCAAAAAAATTGCCATTGAAGAATATTTAAAATCCCCCCAATGGAAAACAATTCGTCCAACCCTTGAGCCTAAGTATATAGATTGTAATTTTTGCACTAGCGATAAAATAAATAATCTTCTCAATTTTATTATGGCATTAGTTGTAAATAATCAAATGGATGAAGATATTAGTTTTCAGAGTAATTCTTCTTGGTTAATAAATAATTTTAAACCTTTAGTTGTTTCAGGTGTAGAGGAAGAAATATTATCTCAGGGTAATCGATTGGGGGCGGCAAATGCTGTGGTAGTAAAAACTTTGGCAGAAAAGGAAAATTTGACTCGTTTATTTCCTCAAGATAGCGAAAGAGTTTTGATGGTAAATGAAATTAATAATTTGCAGTTTGATGGGGTTTTAGTATGGAATTTTTTTGAGGGTAAGGAAAATTTATCTTCTCAAGATTTGTTGGAAGATAAGGAATTTTATCAAGATTTATTTATTGCTCTCAATGGTGCGAAAAAACAACTATATTTTTATGATAAAAGTGATGTTGCTTTTTGGAATCACAGTGAATTAAATAATGTTATTGAGTTGGGCTACCCTACGGAATTAGAGCCTTTTTTCTCGGAATGTGACGAAAATTATATTAATAAGACCATCGAAAATTATTTACAAATAGGTTCTTATAAATCTTATAAAATTTGTAGTCAAATTTATTTTCAAGCTAATGATATTTTAGGGGCGGCAAAAATTGAGGCTTTACTAGAAGAGGTAAAGGGAAATTGGGGCAGGGCAGGGGATATTTGGAATAAGTTACTTATTTTTGATGAGGCTATTCGCTGTTGGAATGAGGTTGATAGCAAGTTGTGGGAGGCGAAATGGGCTACGACTAAGCCAGAAAGTTGGAGTCAGAGGGGGCTATATTTTGAGCAGAAAAGAGATTTTGATTTGGCTAATTTTTGTTATGAAAAGGCCAATGATTTTGCTGGAAAGTTACGCTGTTTTGAGGCTAATGATGATTGGGAGTTGGCAGGGGATAAGTGTAGAGAGAAAAATTTGTTATCTCAGGCGGAAAGTTATTATGGTTTGGCGGATAAATATTATCAGGAAAAAAATCAATTTCAATCTGCTGTAAAAATGTGGACGAGGTTGGAAAGGTTGGATAAGGTTGCCCTTATTTGGGAGAATTTGGGGCAGTGGGAAAAGGCGGGAAATTGTTGGCAGAAACAGGGGGATATTCAACGGGCGGCGGATTGTTGGCAAAAGGCACAAAAATGGTCTGAGGCTCAAAAATGTTGGTTAGAGTTGGAAAAATGGGAAGATTTGGCTTTGTCTTATGAAACTCAAGGGCAGTGGGTATCAGCGGCGGAGGTTTGGCAAAAACAAGGGGGGTTACAAAGGGCTGCTTTTTGTTATCAAAATGCGAGTGAGTGGGCTTTGGCGGAGGGTTTATGGCGAGATTTACAGTGTTGGGGTTATGTGGCGATCGCACTTCAGCAACAAAAAAAATGGTCAGAAGCGGCTTTGATGTGGGAAAAAACCAGCCCTTACGAATTACAAGCCCTCTGTTATGAAAAATTAGAAGAATGGGGTAAAGCTCAAAAATCATGGTTAAAAGCCAATAATTGGAGTAAAAGTATCCTCTGTATCGAAAAACAACAAAAATGGGAAGAAGCAGCCGAAAGTTGGGAAAATTTAGGGGCATGGGAATCCGCAGGAAAATCATGGGAAAAAGCAGGGGAAATGGAAAAAGCTGCGTTATGTTATGAACAAGGTAACTACTGGCATCTGGCCGAAAAATGTTGGCGTATATTAGAAGATGAAAGTGCGATCGCCCTTACCCTAGAAAAACAAGAAAAATGGGCATTAGCAGGAGAAATCTGGCAAGAATTAGCCCAATGGAAATCCGCAGGAAAAGCATGGGAAAAAGCAAAAGAAATACAAAAAGCAGCCCTAGTTTATGAAATGGGAAATCACTGGCGAGAAGCCGAAGAATGTTGGCGCATCCTCGGTAACGACACTAAAATCGAAGCCGCCGTCAAACAACAAGGCACATGGGAAATGGCCGCCCACGATTGGTTAAAATCAAATCAAATTGAACAAGCTGCCCTCTGTTACGAAAAATGCCAAGACTGGGAAAGGGCTGAAAAATACTGGTTTCAAGCCAATAACTACGAAAAATTAGCCGAAGTATGTGAGCAACAACAAAAATGGCAACAGGCTGCCGATGCCTATCTCAAAAATGATAACCCAGAAAAAGCCGCTCTATGTTACGAAAAATTAGGAGACTGGGAAAATGCCGCCCAATGTTGGCAAAAATCATGGAAATGGGAACAATTAGCCCGAGTTTGTGAACAACAAAAGAAATGGAAACAAGCCGCCGATGCTTGGGTAAAAGCCGACAACCTAGAAAAAGCCGTAACCTATTATGAAAAAATCCAAGACTGGGAAAACGCCGAAGAATGTTGGCGAAAACTCTCTAATTGGGAAAAACTAGCCCACGTGTGTGAACATCAAGAAAAATGGGAAGAAGCCGCCCAACTTTGGACATTTCTCAATAATTGGCAAAAAGCAGCCCTTGCTTGTTTAAAAATGGACGACATCCAAACCGCCATCAAATACTATGAAAAAGGCAACTATACCCAAGAAGCCAATCAACTTAGACAAAAACTATAATAGTTTTATTCCTATGACAAAAATCTGATAATGTCCCCCTTGCATAATAAATAACTGTAATTTATCCCTATTCTTTATTCCTTTACTCAACAATAATTCCCCCTCAAAAACCCCTCTAGCCATGAAAAAATCTGTTATTTTCCTAACCCTAATTCTCAGTATTTTCCCCTTTCCAGTGAAAGCAGAAAACATCGCCCATCTTAGTCAACTATTAAGGACAAAACAATGTCAAGAATGTGATTTAAGCCAAGCAGGTTTAGTCATGGCAAACCTTTCTGGGGCAAACCTCGTGGGGGCAAACCTCGTGGGGGCAAACCTCAGCCGTGCCAATTTGACAGGGGCAAACTTGAGTTATGCTAACCTCACAGGGGCTTCTCTCCATGGTGCTAACCTAGCAGGGGTAAACCTCACAGGTGCAATTTTAAATCAAACCGACTTAAGAAATGCAAGGGTTATCGGTGCAACCTTTGAAAATACTGACTTAAATAATGCCCAGATAGATGGTATCGTAGGAATATCAAATGATGCCTTTTCCGCAGAGCAATTTTTTAGTTGGGCTTTAGCAGAAGACCGTCAGGGGAACTATCCCCAAGCCCTAAACCATTATAATACAGCTATCGAACTAGATCCAAACATGGCATCGGCATATCTAGCCAGAGGAATTATTAGGGCTCGTTATGACCGTATGGATATAGCCCTAGAAGACTTTACAAAGGCTCAAACTATTTATACCATAGAAAATAATGAAGAAGGCTTCACCCTTGCCAGTCAGTTTATGGAGTTAAGCCAAGCCAAAATAGAAAACCCCCGTCAACCCCTAGGGGGAAATCAGGGTAGTCCTAGATTTGTTCAAGCCGTGAGTGGTGTATTACCATTCGTATTTAGATTTTTTGGGTTTTAACCTTAATCAATGTACCAACTTTAGGAATAATGCTATATTAATATCAAGTTCGCCCAAATCTTTGGGATAAATATTCTTGTTTATTAACCAACTAATTAATAACAAATTTTCCGAACTTAAATACACTGACAAACTAGCCAAAACAGTCAAAAAAAATGAGTTTTTCAGGTTTAGCCAATCAATTCTTGGGTCATATCAATTGGCAAAAACTTGCGGAAAACTATCAACAACAAAATAGATATAAATTAGCTGAAAAGTCTTATATATATCAAGCAAAAACCGAAAATACAGGAATACCCAAAATTCCCCATGAGTTAAACCTCAGAGACTATCAAAAACAGGCGGTTATTAATTGGTTAAAAAATCAGGGTAGAGGTACATTAAAAATGGCCACAGGTAGCGGTAAAACCATCACAGCCCTTGCTGTTGCCACAGAACTTTATCAGCAAATAGGTTTACAAATTTTACTCGTAATATGTCCATTTCGTCACTTAGTATTACAATGGGCAAAAGAAGCAGAAAAATTTAATTTAATTCCTTTTCTTGCTTTTAATAGTGTCAATAATTGGCATAGCGAACTATCAACAAAACTATATAATATTAATAGTTCAAAGACAAAATTTTTAACCATTATCACTACAAATTCTACTTTTATTAGTCAAGGATTTCAAACCCAGTTGCCCTTTTTTCCTGAAAAAACTTTAATCATTGGAGACGAAGCCCATAATTTAGGTAGTGCGAAATTACAAAGCCTTTTGCCCAAAACCATTGGTTTAAGACTAGCCCTTTCTGCTACCCCCGAAAGGTACTATGATGAACATGGCACCGATGCCCTAATTAGTTACTTTGGAAAAGTATTACAACCAGAATTTACCCTTGGTGATGCCATCAAGAAAAAAGCCCTTGTTAGCTACAATTACTATCCTATCTTTGTGGAATTGACAGAATTTGAGGCAAAAAGATACACCCAACTCACAAAAAAAATCGGTTGGGAATTGTCAAAGGATAATTCGCCCCATAACCGTCATCTTACAGCCTTATTAGTGAGACGATCGCGCTTAATTGGTACAGCAAAAAATAAATTAACCGCCCTCAAAGAATTAATGAAGGAAAGAATAAACACCCATAGCACCATTTTTTATTGTGGTGATGGAAAAGTAGAATATGAAGGAAAAACAGAGAGACAGCTAGAAATTGTTACCCGCATTTTAGGTAAAGAAATAGGCTACCGAGTAAATATCTATAGTGCCAATACTCCCCTCACCGAAAGAGAAACCATTAAACAACAACTGGAAAACAAAGAATTACAAGGTATAGTCTCCATCCGTTGCCTAGACGAAGGTATCGATATACCCAGCATCAAAAATGCAGTCATCCTCGCCAGTAGTAGTAACCCCCGACAATTTATCCAAAGAAGGGGTAGAGTATTACGCCCCCATCACAGTAAAAAAGAAGCCAATATATTCGACATGATAGTTATTCCCCCAATCCTAGATAGAGAAACATGGGAAATAGAAAAAAGCCTCCTCAAAAAAGAAATCAAACGATTTATGGAATTTGCCAACCTAGCCAATAATGCCGACTACGCCAAAGAAAAACTATTCCACCTTCAAAATCACTTTGATGTATATTGAAAATAACCTTTAATCAAAAGCAATCCTTAACACCAGCCTCTTTTTCACTTCTTTTCTTCTTTACGCCTTGGCGAGAAAAAAATCAATGTCACTTGCTACTCCAACCACCTATCAACTATGTCCTTACAAATTTTAGTCTCCGATGATGACTCAACTATTCAGCATTTAATCAAAGATTGCCTTGAGTTACAAGGTTACTCGGTAATTTTAGCTAATGATGGAGAAAAGGCTTTATCCTTGGCCATGAAATACCATCCTCACTTATTAATCTCAGACATCAAGATGCCCCATAAGGATGGTTATCAGTTGGTGCAAGAATTACGCAAACTTCCTCCTTTTCGTTTACTACCTGTTATTTTCCTTACTCATCAGCACACCATGGAGGCAAAAATTAATGGTTATCAGGCGGGGTGTGATGTGTATTTAGCCAAGCCTTTTGAGCCTATGGAATTAATTGCTATTGTAAAACATCTCCTGGAGCGATCGCAAGTTATCCAATCAGAAAGACTATTTACCGAGCATAACAACTCATCTATAGATAATAATAACAATTTCTCCTCTCTTCATCTCACCCACCGAGAAAAAGAAGTTTTAGCCTTGATTATTGAAGGACACTCTAATATACAAATTGCCCAACAATTATATCTTAGCCCCAAAACCATCGAAAAATATGTCGCCAATCTTCTCAAAAAAACAGACTCTCAAAACCGCACCGAATTAGTTTCCTTCGCCTTTAAAAATAACCTTACTCACTTTTAAAAACCCAAAAAAAATCCCCCATCCATAGACAGGGGAAAATTTGAGTTAGTTAATAAAGATTAACGTACACAACCTTGTAAAGTGTCAGCTTCAATAGGCTTAATGAAGTATAAACCAATAAACTGAGCGGCATTAGAAGCAAATAAAGGTATTTTGCGTAAAACCTTGATAGGTGCAATGGCTTTAGAATCATCAATAGCCCTTAGTTTTTCACAATTGCTAAAGCATTTTTCGAGCTTGTCATAAAACTTGGGATTTTTAACATCAAGAGTGATGGGGAAAACTCTACCCGCAGTCTCGTTGGTTTTCTCGATAACAGTTTTGTCATACTCCCTAGCATCCAAGCCAATGGAAGCGTAAAAACCAGAGCGATGTAAATCATTGAGATACATGGTGGCAAACACAGATAACAAGAAGAAACGACACCATAGTTTCGCTTTCCAATCATTCAGAAACTCAGGTTTAGCTTTTAATACCGCGTCAAAGAAATCTCCATGGCGGTTTTCATCTTGACACCAATTTTCAAAGAATTTGAAGATGGGATAGATGCGACTTTCGGGATTTTGCTCTAGGTGACGATAAATAGTAATATAACGCCAGTAACCGATTTTCTCGGATAGATAGGTAGCGTAGAAAATAAACTTAGGTTTGAAGAAAGTATATTTACGACTCTTGGTTAAAAATCCTAAATCGAGGGATAAATTAAAATCAGTTAAGGCTTTGTTGAGAAAACCAGCATGACGGGCTTCGTCACGAGACATTAAGTTAAAACCTTCTGCCAAGAGAGGATTGGTATGTTTTAAACGTCTGCCTAACTCTTTGTATAGTAAAAATCCAGAGAATTCCGCAGTACAAGAGCGCTCTAAAAATTCTACAAATAAACGACGGGTTTCGCCATCAATATGCTCCCATGATTGCTCAAAGTCAGCATTACGCACAAAGTGATGACGGTTATAGTCTTGTTTAAACTCGGCTATGATAGCTCTTAACTCGTCTTCATTAACGCTGATGTCCATCTGGGCCATCTCGTCGAAATCTGTGGTGTAAAAACGAGGAGTCAAGATTGTTTCTTTGGCTGGGGTTTTAATTCCCGGGCGTAGCTCGTCAAATTCTGGTTTTTGAACTGTTGTTACCATAATTTTTTGATTGAGACAGTATTCTTGAATTTATATGTAATATTTTAATTCCTTCCTCAGTTTAACAGACCTAGTACTATATATTTTCGTTAAGTTTATTAATAGTTGTTACAAAAATATTAATTTTTCTATGGTTACTCTTGACGTTTATTAATTTTTGTTGGTAATAATTCATAATCTGGGAAATGGGGAATGTTAATAATGTTTAGGCGTTGCTGAATAAGGGTATGAAATATAATCCAATAAATTAGAATATTAAAATATTATCACTGTTGCCTGTTCCCTGTTCCCCGCCCCAATGAAAAATAAAGTCCAAAATCAGCAATACCTAAACTAAACTTGTTTGATATAGGCGATCGCACTTAACCAAATGAGAGTTTTATCGGTACCATCTTCTAATATACAAATACAGTTTTCATCTTGCCAAAGAATTTTGCCCTCGGTGCTTTGATTAGTAGTCAGTCCAATTTGAACATTAATTTTATCCTTTATAAAGACTTGAATTTGACGTACACTAGGAAGACCAGTATTAAATGTAGGCATCTTTTTTTATCTACTTGAGCGAAAAAATAATTATGCAGTTTAGCAAATATCACGGATTAGGTAATGACTTTATTTTGATCGATAATCGTCAATCTGATCAACCCCTCGTTACCCCCCAAGAAGCAGTACAAATGTGCGATCGCCATTTTGGTATCGGCGCCGATGGAGTCATTTTTGTATTACCCTCCCAAAACCATTGTGATTATACCATGAGAATCTTTAACTCCGATGGTTCTGAGCCTGAGATGTGCGGTAACGGGATTCGTTGTTTTGCCCAGTTTGTGACGGAATTAGAAGGCAAAGAGGAAGTAGGTAGAACATATCCTATTCAAACTTTAGCAGGTACCATTACCCCTACCATCAAGGGTGAAGGCATGATTCGGGTAGATATGGGTGAGCCTGAATTAACCCCTGCCAAAATTCCCACCACATTAAACCAAGGGGGAGAAAAGGTTGTCAGTGAATCCCTAAATGTGGCAGGTAAATCATATGATGTCTCCTGTGTGAGTATGGGAAATCCCCATTGTCTGGTATTTGTCGAAAAAGTAGCAGACATCGAGTTAGAAAAAATTGGCCCTTTATTTGAAACCCACGAGGTTTTTCCCCAGAAAACGAATACGGAATTTATCGAAGTAGTACGCCCTGATTACCTCAAAATGAGAGTCTGGGAAAGGGGTGCAGGAATTACCCTCGCCTGTGGTACGGGGGCTTGTGCCACGGTGGTGGCAGGAGTTTTAAATGGGAAGTGCGATCGCACTTGTACCGTAGAATTACCAGGGGGATGTTTAGAAATCGAGTGGAATCAAGAAGATAACCATGTATATATGACAGGGCCTGCATTGAAGGTTTTTTCAGGCAAATATGTAACCTGAGTTCGGGATAAGATTTTCTGGGTTCGGCAGGGAATGGGCAATAGGCAACAGGCAATATATAAGAGATAATAAAACAATTATCCATTACTCTTCTAGGGTTTTTCGGGCGCGGCGAATCAACTCCTCGGGGCTTAATTCTGCCACAAATTCTCGAAAAGCCTCCATTTCCTGCTCATCAGCTTCCCTATCCACAGGAATAGAAGCATCTAGCACTACTTCCTCCATCACCCAGATGGGGCAACCTTCCCTCACCGCAATAGCAATAGCATCACTAGGACGACAATCGATATTTTTTTCTTTCTTGCCCATTTTTGTACATAGTAGAGCATAAAAAGTGTTATCCTCAAGGGCATTAATTACCACTCGGTCTAGTTTGACATTCCACACATGAAAGATATTTAACATCAAATCATGGGTAAGGGGGCGAGGGGTTGGTTGTTGTTCTAAGGCTGCAATGATTGACCTTGCTTGATCCTGTCCGATGTAGATAGGCAAAGCACGGCGCTCGGTAGCGTCTTTTAGTAGTACGATGGGGCTACGACTTACTGCATCAAGGGCGATCGCCGCTACTTTCATTTCAATCATTATATACTATCTCACTATAATATGGGCTTTTTACCATTACCTCCGAGGGTGAGGTTGTTATTATCTTATCACAGTTTTTTGATTTAATAACCCCATGAGGGCTTTATTTAAAGGATTGAAATTAACTTTTATAATTAGTTTTAATAGATAATTTTATTGGAAAATAAAACAACTATGATTCGCTTAATTAATTGTCGTCTAACGGAATATAAAACCTTAAAAAATATCACCATTAATAATAATATTATTACCCATATATGTGATAGTAATACGAAGGATGAAACAGACAAAACTATTATAAACTCCATTGATTTAAAGGGAGATTATCTTTCTTTGGGAGGAGTAGATTTACAAATAAATGGGGGTCTAGGATTAGCTTTTCCTGATTTAGCATTACCAGATATAGAAAAACTACATCAAATATGTGCTTATTTATGGTCAGTGGGAGTAGATCAATTTATGCCTACTATTGTTACCACTTCTGTAGCTAAAATTCGCCAATCCTTAGAAGTAATTAAGACATTTAAAGAGTGTAATAATAAAGGGAATGAAGCAGAAATTTTAGGGGTTCATTTAGAAGGACCATTTTTAAATGTACAAAAAAAAGGCGCCCATCCTCAAGAACATTTATTACCACTAAATTTAGACAACATAAAAAAAGTTTTTCATAATTACGGAAACATCATCAAAATTATTACCCTTGCCCCAGAATTGGACTCAGAGGGGGATATAATTCCTTATTTGACAGATTTGGGGGTAATAGTTAGTTTTGGTCATTCCATGGCGACGGCAGAGGACGCAAAAAGAGGTTTTGATCAAGGGGCGTCCATGGTTACCCATGCTTTTAACGCTATGCCTAGTTTACACCATAGAGAACCAGGTATGTTAGGAGAGGCGATCGCCCGTACTGATGTTTATTGCGGCTTAATTGCGGACGGAAAGCACGTTTCACCCACCATGTTAAAAGTCATTTTACAGGCCAGTAACTATGAAGAAGGGATATTTTTGGTAAGTGATGCCCTTGCCCCCATAGGCTTGGACGATGGTATTTATCCTTGGGATGAGCGCACCATCGAGGTAAAAAACGGCACTGCTACCCTGCCAGATGGCACATTGTCAGGTACTACCCTACCCCTATTCATAGGCGCTCAAAATTTGATAAGATGGGATATTTGTACTATACAAAAGGCGATCGCCCTTGTCACCGATGCTCCCCGTCGGGCGATGAAAATGCCCACCATAAAAGTAGGACAGAAAGCCAATTTGATAAGATGGCACCATAATCAAGACAAAAAATCATTGACTTGGGAGAGAATTTCCACCAAGTTTGACGAAGTTTAGAAAAACAATAAAAACGCTATGATAAAAATAGATAAAATCATAAAAAAAAGACCATGAAAATTATCAAATCTTTAGGTCTATTGATAGGGATAGGAACAATATTTAACCTTAGTATTGTCAAACCAATGTATGGACAAGAATTAAATCCATCTCTTTCTCATAAGCCCATAAATTCATCCACCATTTTGGATTCTAGTCATCAGGACAAAAACTTAGTAATAGCCCAAAATCATCGTCCTAATAGGGGTTTAAACTCTCAACATCCAACCTCAAGATATAGTTATCCGAATAGAAGACCAGAAACTATAATTATTATTGTTCCCAGTAGCAATGATCGTATTGATTTTTTCAATGGTAATCTAAGAAGAAATAGTAACTATTGGAGAAATAATAATATTAATCAAAATAATAGTTATTATCCCTCCAGAAGCATCGAAAGTAGAAGGGTTAATAATATTAATATTAATTCCGTTAACTTCAATAATAGTGGTTTTAGAAGGGTTGAAACAAAGTGTGTCCATAGACAATTTCAAACGGTATGGGCAAATGTTCATTGCAATATGAATCATCCTTCCTTTAAGTGGAGAAATATTTATGTTGATTAAGATTAGAATAAGTACTATCCATTTATTTTCACCGAGGTTTAATAGAAAAACGGATTTACTATTAACCTTTCCCTTCAAACAAACTTAATATTATTATTTTGATACCTTTATTTTGATTGTGGTCTAGTTTGATATAAATGCGATCGCCCCTACCCCTCACTGCACCATCTCAAACAACAAGTCCCCCGAATTTGCAGGGGATTCAGGGGGATCAAAAACGCCATGAGATCCCCCCTAACCCCCCTTGGTAAGGGGGGGACAAGAGTTATATTAAGCGTAAAGGCGATCGCCATAGGCTAGAGAACAAGATAAAATAGAACAAAAACAGACCATGACAGACTTTTTTCTGCCCTACAACCAAAAACTAATCCCAAGGGCAAAAGAATTAAGAAAAAACATGACCCCTGCCGAAAAAAAGCTATGGTCAGAATACCTCAGAAACGCTCCTCTCAAATTCATGCGCCAGAGCCCCATAGATAACTTTATCGTTGACTTTTACTGCGCCCAAGCCCGACTCATCATCGAAATAGACGGCGAAATTCATCAACAAGATAACGCCATCATCTACGACAAAGAAAGAACAGCTATCCTCGAAAGTTACGGCTTAAAAGTAATCCGATTCACCAACCACCAAGTATTAAACAACTTCCCCCAAGTCTGTAACACTATTCAAAAACACTTAATAAGAAAAAGTCCCCCTTATTAAGGGGGATTTAGGGGGATCAAACCCAGCGCCTCAGCCACCACAAAAGAACCCTTCAGGGGATCCCCTAACGCCACAAGATCCCCCCTAGCCCCCCTTGATAAGGGGGGAACAAGATAACTCCCCTCGCCCTGTGGGAGAGGGGTTGGGGGTGAGGGCAAAAAAAATTTCCCCCAAGGTGATCGATCCATGATCAAAACTGGGTAACTTATGATTAACAGAAAAGAAAAAACTTTTAAAATAACTCTCACAGGAGAAACAGCCATGAAACCAGAAGTAACCTTAAAATATTTATCCTACCTCCGCAACAAAAAAGACCAAAACGAAGGTTTTACCCTCATTGAACTCTTAGTAGTAGTAATCATCATCGGTGTACTAGCCGCCGTAGCTCTCCCCAACCTCCTCGGTCAAGTTGGTAAAGCTAGAGAAACCGAACTCAAAAACGCCGTAGGTACTGTAAACCGTTCTCAACAAGCATACCACTTCGAGCGTCAAGAATTTGCTGATGATATTGCTTTCTTGGGTGTAACAATACCTGATCAATATATTGATGAGACTGGTATGAACATCACTGCTGGTGCAGATACTGCCAGTAACTTCAGCACAAATACCGATTCTGCTGCAGATGGAACCCGTGCTTTCGCAGGTTTTATTAGCCACGGTGGAGGAGAATTTGATCAAGTCCTTTGTCAAAGTAATGAAATTATTGACTCTTTGGGCGCTCTGAGTGCTCTTTCCTGCCCAACTACTGCTGCAGAAATTAAATAGTAGTTTTTGGACTATTGACTTAGTCTGAAATTAAATAAAAATAAATAAGTAAATCTAAAAACCTGAAGTTCAACTACATTGAACCTCGGGTTTATTTTTTTATCGTACACCTACAACCACTAATTTTCCAGAAAGCAGAGGATAAGTTTTAAGCTCAATTTGGGTAAAATAAAAACAAGATAACCCCCAGAAAATGCTTATGTCACAACTACTTTGGAAGATGATGCTCCGTAATCATCACAACCCTGAACAAAAAGGCTTTACCCTCATCGAACTCCTTGTGGTGGTGATTATCATCGGAGTTTTAGCCGCCGTTGCCCTGCCCAACCTTTTGGCGCAGGTGGGTAAGGCCAGAGAAACAGAAATGAAAAATGCCCTCGGCACCGTAACCAGATCCCAAATGGCCTACCATTGGGAAAAACGGGTTTTTTGTTGTGGCAGTGCCACCTCCGACCAAATTTTGGATGCCTTAGGTGCAAACATTAATAGTAACTATATCAATAGCTGGTCTTTTGACACCTCCAACCTTGCCAACCAAATTACCTTCAGCGTCACCAACGATGACTGGGAAACCGATGGCACCAGGGGGCTTTCCGCAGGAGTCTTTTTTGACATCGCCTCCCAAGATACCTATCAATCTATCATTTGCCAAAGTTTTGACCCCAGCGCCACCACCGCCGAACCCGTCACCACCGATCCATTTTGCGGAGCCAATGCCTATCAGTTAAGATAAGTAAAAACAAGGACGTTGCTGATTTTAGATATGATTTCTCGTTAAGGAAGGGAACAGGGAACGGGGAATAGGGAACGGTTATAATATTTAGAAGTCTTAGTTTTTAGCATAATTCAACTATATTTCATACCATAATTAAGCAATGCCAAAACAACCATGAAACGTTTTCGCCATCTTTTATTCCCTACCATATCAATTATCATTTCTTTATCGGTCATTGGCTATCTACAAATCCCCATCGCCACCCAAACCACCCCCACCATCACCGAAGAAGAAGCACGCCGACAAGAAGAAAAAGATCGCCTAACCATCCGTTTCCTGCGCACCCTGCCCGATTTTGGTTTTAATAACCTCGTGGCCAACTGGACATATCTACAATTTGTGCAATATTTCGGCGACATCGCCAGAGACACCACAGGCTACAGCCTCAATCCCGAATACTTTACAACCTTTGTCGAAAAAGATCCTCGTTTCATCGCACCTTATTTTATCTTTGCCCCCGCCACCACCCTCTTTTCAGGCCGCCCCGATGTCAGCGTAGATTTAATGGGCAAAGGCTTAGAAAGCATACAACCCCAACAACCCCAAGCCTACCAAGTTTGGTATTACAAAGGTATCGACGAACTTCTATTCACCAGCCAACCACGACAAGCCAAAATATCCTACCAAATGGCGGCCCAATGGGCAAAATACCACGACACCCCCGAAGCCCAAAATCTAGGGCAACTAGCCCAAGATACCGCCAACTTCCTCGAAGAAAACCCCAACAGCAACAAAGCCCAAGGCGCATCATGGATGAGCATCTACACCAACGCCCGAGAAGATTCCGTCAGAGAATTAGCCCTAGAAAATATTGAACGCTTGGGGGGTGAATTAAGGGTAGAAGGTAATAGGGTAACATTAACTTTTCCCGAAGAAAAATAAACTCCCACTTATCCCCATCAATAAAATATGTATAGTTGGCATCCTTCCATCATTGATTTACTAGAAGAAAAAAAATATTCACAAATAATTGATCATTACCAAGAAATTATCAACACAAAGCCTGATAATGTCATTAACTATTGGTATTTAGGATTAGCTTATTTATTAAATCAAAACTTAGAAAATGCCCAAGCTACTTGGTTATTCTGTTTGTCTAATGTAGAAGAATCTGCATACGATCAAGCCATAGAAACCCTTAAAAATATTCTTGAAACTGAAGCACTCCGACAATTATATTCTAGTAATTATTCCCTAAGTTTATTAATCCGACAACAGATAGAAGATCTTGACGAGACTGATGTTAATAATCAACTACATATTATTAATTTGGAGCTACTATTAGATGATTTTAATATAGAAAATATTTTACATTATGACATTATCAATAAAATAAAAAATAGCGCTCCTGATACTCTAAATTTATTACTACTTTTAACTATTTTAGAAGATATTTTAAAAAAATATACCCATGGTTTAAGTGTATTATTAGCAGAATCAATTTTACACTATTCCCAAGGTAATCAAGAAGTAGTAAATAAAATAAAAGGTGTAGCTATATTCATGGGAGAAGAAAAAAATCATCTTAGTTATGCTATTGATTTGTTAGAAGTTTGTCATTATTTTAATCCTCAAGATAAAAGTATTTTTATTCATCTTAATAAATTTTATGAACGAGTAAAAAACTATGACAAACAACTGGAAATATGTCAAAAATATTACCATCAAGCTAATACTTATATAGATAAACTTAGTAGTATTAATTGCTTATTATCTTATTATCGCACCATGGGAGATAGAGATAATTTTGCCCAGTTAGTCGGGGAACAAAGTCAATTATATGAACAAATAGAAGCAAAAATAGATAGTTTAAAAGACGAACAAAATAAAGAGATTATCATCATAGGAATAATTGACTTTTTTTATTGTCAGGATTTGCCACAATATAACCGTAATTTAATTAATAAAGTTGCTCAAGTTTTTCAAGATATTAATAAACCTTGTTATCCTAATTTTGTTTTTCAATACCAACATCAAGAATGCCTATTACCTCCCAAAATTGAAGCAGATCAAGGGCAATGTTATCCTTTAAAATTAAGAATAATAGAACCCAAAAAAGTTTTAAAAATTGGTTATATCGCCCATACTTTTAATAATCATGCCGTAGGTTATATTTCCCGTTGTTTAATTCGTAATCACGATCGCACCAAGTTTGACATCAATCTTTACATGACTCAGGGCAAAATCGATGAAATAACCACCAAAGACTTTCAACCCTATGTTTCTCAAATATTTAGGGGAAATAGAAATGTCAGGGCGTTAACTGAAAAAATTTATGACGATGACATCGATATTTTAGTAGATTTAGACAGTGTAACTCAAAACTTAACCTGTACTGTTATGGCTGTAAAACCAGCACCAATTCAGGTAACATGGTTAGGTTTAGATGCCAGTGGCATACCCAATATTGATTATTTTATTGTTGATCCCTACGTTTTACCAGAAAATGCCCAAGAATATTATCAAGAAAAACTATGGCGTTTACCCCATAATTATTTAGCCATTGATAACCTTGAAATAGGAGAAAAAACTTTAACCAGAAAACAACTTAATATCCCCGATGATGCAGTTATTTATCTTAATATGCAAAATGCCGCTAAACTTAATTCCCATATTGTTCAAATGCAAATGGAAATTATCCACCATGTTAAAAATAGCTATCTTCTTTTTAATGTGAGAAAAGATGAAAATGTCTTAAAAAAATATCTTTATTCCCTCGCCCATAAGTTTCAAGGGGTGAAAGATAGAATCAGATTTATTCCTAGTTATCCTCCTGCTATTTATCGGGCAAACTTAGCGATCGCAGATATAATCTTAGATACTTACCCTTTTAATGGTGCCGTAACCGTTTTAGATAGTCTGTGGCAAAATATCTCCCTAGTAACAAGGGTAGGGCAACAATATCACGCCCGACAGGGTTATAGTTTTTTAAAAAATTTAGGTATAGAAGAAGGTATTGCTTGGACTGACCAGAAATATATAGAATGGGGTATCAAATTTGGTAATAGTGGCAAATTAAGAGAGAAAATTAGACAACAATTACAACAATCAAAATTTAATTCTAGTCTATGGAATACTGAACAATTTACCAGAGATATGGAAAAAGCCTATCAACAAATGTGGCAAATTTACTTAAAAAGTATAGGGTAATAAAAAAATAAAGATGAAACATCACTATCAGCAATGGTTATCAAAAGTCACCCCAGAGGATTTTAGCCCAAATTATCATAATTTAATAGATTACTATCTAAGGGCGATCGAAACAAATCCCGATATAGTTACTAATTACTGGTATTTAGGATTAGCTTATTTATTAGATGAAAATTTAACCCAAGCCCAAGAAACATGGTTTTTTATCTTCGCCCAAGCAGCAGAAGAGTTACAACCATATTCCCAAGAATTATTAGAAATACTCAATTTAGAAGCCCTCAGACAAGAAAAATTATCCCATACCAAACTCCACTTATTAATTTGCCAACAAATAGCAGAAATTGACCCCGAAAATATTAATAACCTTCTTACAGTTGTTATCCTACAAATAAAATTACAAGAGTTTGAGATTAACCAATTAGAAGAATATAATCTAAAAGAATTAATCGCTACAGCAGATAAAGATAGTATTGATTTTGCCCTCATTCTTGATTTTATTCCTCATATCTTAGAATATCCTTACGAACAAACTGTTTTATTAATCCAATCAATCCTGACATATACCCAAGGCAATGAAACAATAATCACTGAAATTGTTAATCTCGCCACCGACATAGAAAGAAAAAAACAATACACTATTTATGCCATTCGTTTACTAGAAGTTTGTAACCTATTTCCCCATCAACAACTAGATATTTATCGCAACCTATATAGTTTTTATAAAAAAACCAAAGACATCGACAAACTTATCGCTATTTGTGAACAATATCGAGATAGAAGCCATAATTTCTCTGATAAACTAGAAAGCCAGAATTTACTACTTAATACCTATCTCACCGTCGCCCAATGGGATAAAGCCTTAATCTTAGCTGAACAACAGTACCAATTATATGAAGATATAGAAAATCATATCGAAGACTTAAAACAATCTCAGAGTAAAGATAGTTTTATCATTGGTGGCATTAACTTTTGGTATCTCAAAGATGATCTTAGCTATAATCGTAAGCTAATCAATCAAACTGCCAAAATATTTCAACAGGTTAATCAATCAAATTATCCTTCATTTACCTTCCATAAACCTCAAAAAAAAGAAAAGCTAAAAATAGGCTATCTCGCCCATACCCTAAAAAATCATTCCGTTGGTTTTCTCTCAAGATGGTTAATGCTTTATCACGATAAAGAAAACTTCGATATACATTTATACATGAATCAAAATCGTGAAGATGACATCACCGAAAAATGGTTTAAACCCCACGCCTCAAAAATAACTAAAGTTCAAAAAGATACCCGTAGTTTAATTAATGCTATCTACGATGACAAAATCGATATTTTAGTAGATTTAGACAGTTTAACCTTAAATAGCTCTTGTTTGGTAACTGTGGCAAAACCAGCCCCCATTCAAGTGACATGGTTAGGCATGGATGCTACAGGAATACCAAATATAGATTATTTTATTGCCGATGATTATGTAATTCCGCCCCAAAGCGAACAACACTACCAAGAAAAAATTTGGCGATTACCCCATACTTATCTGGCGGTGGATGGTTTTGAAATGGCTAACCCTACTTTAAAAAAAGCTGATTTAAACATTCCAGAATCTGCCGTTATATTTTTAAATGTGCAAAATTCTGCAAAACTCAATCCCCATTTGGTTAACCTACAAATGCAAATTATTAGTCAAGTAGAAGATAGTTATTTGATTTTTAAAGTAAAACAAGATGAGACAAGGTTAAAAAAATATATCTATGAATGTGCTGATAAATTTGATAATGTTCAAGATAGATTAAGATTTATTCCCTATGATGAAACCGTAGAACTACATCGGGCAAATCTGGCGATCGCAGATATTTTCCTCGATACATATCCCTACAATGGCGCCACCACAACCCTCGAGGCACTATGGGCAGAAATCCCCACTGTGACTAGGGTAGGAGAACAATTTGCCTCCCGCAATGCTTACGGATTTATGATGAATGCCAACATTCAAGAAGGTATTGCGTGGACAGATGAAGAATACATAACATGGGGTGTAAAACTAGCGAAAAATGAAAATTTAAGGAGAGACATTAGCTGGAAATTAAGGCAATCTAAACGAAAATCTCCCTTGTGGAATAGTAAACAATTTACCAAAGAAATGGAAAACGCTTATCAGCAAATGTGGCAAATTTATCTCGAGGAGAATCAATAAATGTTTAATGTTGATAATAGTATTGATGATTTTTTACAAAATCAAAAATATCAAGAACTACAAGAACTTTTAGAAAAAAAAGTCGAATTAGAGCCAAATAATTTAATTAGTTATATTTATTTAGGTTTAGTTTATTTTCTCCTCAATCAAAAAGAAGAAGCCCAAGCAACTTGGTTTTTAATTCTCATGGCAGAAGATGAATTTGCCTCAACAAAATTAATAAAAATTTTAGACCAAGAAGCACACCGACAATGGAAATTTAATAATTATCAACTATCCTATAACTTAAGAGAAATTATCAAAGATAATAATCCATATCTAGTCAATAATTTATTATTAATGGCAGAATTAGCGATTAACTTAAAGATAATTAATAATGATTATTTAGTCAATCTATCTTTAGTAGAAGCCATTAAAAATACACACAAAAAAGATATAGATACAGATATTTTATCCTCTGTTTTTGCACAAATTTTAGACTTTCCCTTTTTAATTAATATTGATTTAGCTGCCGCTATCCTTGAAAATCAAAATGGAGATAAAAAATTACTCCAAATTATTTCCGATAAAGCCTATAAAGTTGGGCTAGAAAATAATTACTTATACTATGGTGCAGAACTGACAAAAATTTGCTTAGAATATCAACCTGATAATTTACCTTTAATAAAACAAATATATAAATGCTACGATGGTGCTGAAGATTTTCATAAATTAGAAAAAACAGCCTTAAGTTTTATTAAATATAGTACCAATGACCTAGAAAAATTATACGGTGTTTATTTATTAATGCGAGGAACTATTCAAGCAGGAAAATGGAATAACTATTCAAAGATATATCAAGACTATTTCTCTTTACTATCACAATTAAACTCCTATGAAAATAATAACAAAAATGAAATTTTTGACGGATATATAGAGTATATGTTAGTTTCTATCTGTCACTTTCTATTCTATTTTAATGATAGTCCTCAAATTAATCGAAAAGTCATTAATCAAGTATCGAATTTATATCAAAAATTAACAAAGAAACGTTATGGAGAACTATTAGCAAATTCTCCTCCTGTAACAAAAAATATTTCTAAACAGAAAAAACTAAAAATAGGGTTGGTTTCCGAAGCTCTTAGAGTCAATTGTGTAGGAATTTTAAGTCGTTGGCTTATAGAATATATGGATCGAGATAAATACGATATTTATGTATATAAAGTAAAAGGCAGAGAAGATTTTTTTACCAATGAATGGTTTAAAAATAAAGTTACTCAATACTATTGTTTTGATGAAATAAAAGACACCTATGAGCAAATCAAGAAAGATGAAATAGATATTCTCATGGAGTTAGATTGTTTTACCAATAGTTTTACCAATGCTTTAATGACATTAAAACCAGCACCCATTCAGGTTAGTTGGTTAGGCTTAGATTCTACAGGGATACCAGCCATTGATTATTTTGTAGTGGATTCTTATGTGTTACCTGATAATGCCCAAACTTATTATCAAGAAAAAATATGGCGTTTACCCCATACTTATATTGCTGTTGATGGTTTTGAAGTAAATACTCCATCTTTAACAAGAGAAAGTTTAGGTATCTCAGACAGTGCCATTATCTATTTGAGCTTACAAACAGGTTTCAAAAGACATCCTGACTACATTCGTTTGCAAATGAAAATCTTACAGCAAGTTGCTGATGGTTATTTTCTGGTTTCGGGGTATAGAAATGAATGGAGTATGAGTAATATTAAAAATTTATTTACAGAAATAGCCCAACAAGAGGGGGGAAATCCCGACAGAATTAAGTTTTTACCCTATATGCCGTTACAAGATTATCGAGCTAATTTGCTTATCGGCGATGTAGTTTTAGACACATATCCTTTCAATGGTGCAACCACAACCCTAGATGCTTTATGGTTAAATATTCCCCTCGTCACTAGGGTAGGGCAACAATTTCATGCCCGTCAGGGTTATACATTTTTACAAAATTTGGGTATCACTGAAGGTATTGCTTACACTGATGAGGAATATATTCAATGGGGAGTTAAGTTTGGTACGGATGAAGAATTAAGAAAAAAAGTATATTGGAAATTAAAGGAGTCGAAAAAAACTTCTCCTTTATGGAATGGTAAACAGTTTGCCAGAGAAATGGAAAAGGCATATCAACAAATGTGGGAAATTTATCTTCAGGAAAATCAATAAATGACAAATTATCAACAAAAAATAGAACAGCTTTTAGGAGCTAAAAAATATGTAGAGTTAATTTCTTATTTAGAAGATAATATCGAGTATATTTCCCAAGATAAGTTAGGTATAAATCTATTTTGGGATGTAGTTCCCCAATTATTATTAACCCAAAGACAAAAAGCCTTAAGTCTGGTAGAAAAAGCAATTAATTATGTCAATGATATTGATGAATGCGTCAAGAAACTTGATCATGTTTACCAAAGATCAAAAAGTAAATTTCCTGATTTTTCTCTTCAGTTATTAGAACTATGTATAAACATAAAACCCAATGATCTTTATTTAGAAAAAAATCTTGTTTGGCATTATATATTACTTGGAGATTATCAACAGGCCTTAACTTTAGCACAACAAATATATACAAAAGCAGATAATTTAGGTCTGAAAGTTTACCTTCACTATTTAATTTTTGAAGTGATAACTGCAGGGGGAATGTGGGATATTCTTCCCCAATATTTAGAAGAATTTAAATTGAACTTATATAAAACCATTGAATCTCAAGTTGCTCCAAGATTTATTGAAGATGTTTTTGTAAGTATTACTCCTCCATTAATAGCAAGAGAAGATAATCTATCTCAAAATAGATTTTTACAAAATAAAATTGCTGAATTATTTACCAAAGAAACTAGAGCTAAATATTCATCTTTAATATTATCTTTATCGAAACAAAATCAAGTAAAGAAAGACAATATAAAATCAACAAAAAAGTTAAAAATAGGATATATTTCCAGTGCTTTGCGTCATAATCCTGTGGGTTATTTATCTCGTTGGTTGTTGAAATATTATGATCGTGATAAATTTGAGGTTTTTATTTATTTAATGAGTGACGATGAAGATGATATAACTCAACAATGGTTTTTTCAAAATGCTACTAAATATCGCAAATTTCCCATTGCTAATATTCCAGAAATAGTTAGCCAAATTAGTCAAGATGAATTAGATATTTTAGTGGATTTAGATTGTTTAACTAATCATAGAACTTCTCAAGTAATGACTTTTAAGTTAGCCCCTATTCAGGCAAGTTGGTTAGGTTTAGATTCTACGGGGATTCCTACCATTGATTATTTTATAGCGGATTCTTTTATTTTACCTAATAATGCCCAAACTTATTATCAAGAAAAAATTTGGCGTTTACCTAATTGTTATCTTGCGGTTGATGGTTTTGAAAGTGCCACACCTAAATTATTATCAAAGGTAGATGGGATAGTAAATGAAAATGCGATTATTTATTGGACAATTCAAACAGGATGGAAAAAAAGTGAAAAATCGTTAAGATTACAACTAAAAATTTTAAAACAAGTTGATAATAGTTATCTTTTTATTCAATGTAATGGTAATGATAAAAGTATTAGAGAAATTGTACAACAAGAGGGAGTGGACGTAAATAGAATCAAACTTTTGCCTTTTGTACCTCTCCTCAATTACAGAGCTAATTTTTTCTTAACGAATATTCTATTAGATAATTATCCTTTTAATGGGGCAACTAGCACTCTTGATGCTTTATGGTTAAATATTCCCCTTGTCACTAGAGTCGGTGAGCAATTCCACGCCCGTCAGGGTTATACTTTTTTAAAAAATTTAGGTATCACTGAAGGTATTGCTTACACTGATGAGGAATATATTCAATGGGGAGTCAAGTTTGGTAAGGATGAGGAATTGAGAAAGAAAGTATATTGGAAACTGAGACAATCTAAGAAAACCTCTCCCCTCTGGGATGGTAAGCAGTTTACTAGGGAGATGGAAAAGGCATATCAACAAATGTGGGAAATATATTTGAGAGAAAATGCAAGTTAAATGCCTCTTAGCTTATTCTTGATATAATTATTTCCATGCCGGGATTGAAATCAATCTAAAAGAAATATGTTAACCTTACCTCGTAAAAAATTTGCTATCGAAGAATATCATCAAATAATCACATCGGGCGTGTTGAAAGAAGATTATTTAATTGAGTTAATTAATGGGGAAATTTTTGAAATGTCACCAGTAGGATTTAAACACGCTTCTTGTGTCAAAAAAATCAATTATTTATTTGCAGAAAAGTTAGGCTCAAAAGTTATTATAGGGGTACAAGATCCGATTAAACTTAATAATAATTCTGAGCCACAGCCTGATATTGTTTTATTGAAACCTCGCAAGGATTTTTACGCAAATGACCATCCTACCGTTGAAGACATTTTCTTATTAATTGAAGTGGCTGATAGCAGTATAGACTACGATCGCACCTTTAAAATACCTATCTATGCAGAAAATAAAGTTCAAGAAGTGTGGTTAGTGGATCTCAATCAAAACCTATTAGAAGTATATCAAAATCCCCAGAAAAACTATTATCAGAATATAACAAAACTCTCTTCTGAAGATTCTTTAACCTTGAGTCAACCAGAAGCTATCACCATAAAACTCGATCGCATCTTGTTTTAGTTACTTCATTAGAATGCGAACTTTTTGAGGCAATCATTTGATTAGACTCATCAAACGCCAATAAAATTTTTATCTTATTATTTTATGGATAATATTAACAATTTTGACATCCTCAAATTTTATCAAGAAGGCAAAACAGTTCAGCTAATTACTACTTGTGAAAAATATATTTCTTTTTATCCTGATGAAATAAATAATTATTGGTGTTTAAGTGCTGCTTATTTATTAAATAATCAAATAGATATGGCTCAATCTATATGGATGTCGGTGTTGTGGGAAAGTGATGATATAGACAAAACAACTCAAGAATTAGTATATTTTATCCACAAATTAGCAAGAGAATTAGTTATATCAAATTATTATCAAGAAGCTAAATTATTTTATGAACAGTTGATCACTTTAGATGAAGATAATTTACTCAATTATAAATGTTTACTTGATTTAAATTTACAAATAAATAATCAAGAAGAAGCAGAAATTATTTTTAAGCATCTAATCAATTCTAATTATTCAGATCATGCTATTTATTTAGAATATGCTCAATTTTTAGCGAAACAATATCGTCACGAAGAACTATTTTTAATCTTGAAGCAAGGTATTAAAAAATTCCCTTTCGAGCAAAATTTATATTTGGCGATGGTTCAATTTCTTAAGAATAATGGTAGGGCAAAAGAGGCGATCGCCTTTGCTGAACAAGGTTTAAAATTAAATCCTGATAATATAATTTTTCAGTTAGAAAATGCCAAAATATTACCAATTATTTATGAAAGTGAAGAAGAAATAGAGTTTTATAGAAAAAGATTTACTGAGCATTTAGATAATATCTCTCAAAATTTGTGTCTAAAAAATGAAATGGAGAAAAAAATTGCTTTAACGGCTATTAGTTTAAGTACAAATTTTTATCTTCAATATCAAGGTAAAAATGATCTCAAGATTCAAAAAAAGTATGGCGATTTATTAGAAAAAATTACTAAAGCTAATTTTGCTACAACTAGCAAATATAAAGTAAACAATGATAAAAAAAGAAGAATTAAGATAGGTATTATTTCTTGTCATTTTAGAGATCATAATGGAGCTAATTGGGCATTAGGATGGATTAAGTCTTTAGATAAAAACAAGTTTATTATTAATTGTTACTACTTAGAAATTACAGAAGATTATATAACAAAAGAATTTATCAAATATAGTGACAATTTTTATTTTTGTTCATCAGACTTGAAAACAACTATAGAAACAATTAACAAAGATCAGTTAAATGTTTTAATTTATACAGATATAGGAATGAAACCTATTACGAATATTTTGGCAAGTATTCGTTTAGTATCAATTCAGTGTGTTACTTTTGGGCATCCAATTACTTCTGGTTTATCCACCATAGATTATTACATATCCAGAGAGTTAATGGAAACGGAGAATAGTAAAAATTATTATACAGAAAAGCTCATTTTGTTACCAAATAATGGTTTTTATTTAGAAGATATAAATTTACCAAAAAAAGTGACAAACAGAGAAACATTTGGTTTTGATCATAATTCTATCCTTTATTTATCCACTCAATCTTTATTTAAATATTTACCACAATTTGATTATATTTACCCTGAAATTGCTACTCAAATTCCTTTAGCTAAATTTATTTTTATTGAATTCCCCATTAGTAAATATGTTAATCATTTATTTAGAAAAAGATTAAAAAAAGCCTTCGCTAAATATCATTTAAACTATCATGACTATTGTATTATTTTACCTCGTTTAAATGAAGAAAAATTTATGAGTTTACATATGGTGGGAGATATTTTTTTGGATACATTTACTTGGTCAGCTGATAATACTTGTAGATTAGCTGTTAGTTGTGATTTGCCCGTTGTAACTTATCCAGGAGAGTTTATGAGAGGCAGACATTCTTACGGAATTTTAAAAATGATTGATGTGAAAGAGACTATTACTTATTCAGAAAAAGAGTATATCGAGATGGCGATAAAACTAGGAAATAATTTGCAATGGAGACAAAAAATAATTAATAAAATGAAAAAAAATAAACATAAATTGTTCTATGATTTAGATTGTATTCAAGGATTAGAAAAATTTTTGACGAATATTGTTACCCATGAAATTTAATGTAGAAAAATGAATCAAAAATCTGCCATTGAAACATTTTTAGAATGTGACAATTATAATGAATTGGTTACTTTTTATGAACAAAAGCTAGAAAAAAATTCAGAAAGTTATGTTAATTATATCTATTTAGGTCTAGCATATTTATTAAATGAAAATCAACTGGAAGCACAGACAACTTGGTTTTATCTGTTCACTCAAGAAAACCCAGAATATTTTGATGTACTAATTACAGTTTTGGATCAAGTAATCGTAGGTTTGATTAATTATAATCGCTTTAACCCCGCTGTTTTAGCATATGGAAGTTTAAGGGCGATCGCACCTCATTACAAACAATTACAGTTAAAATCCAATAATCTTATTAAAAACTGGATTGAAGAAGCCATAAAATTAAGTAAAAATGGTTTACTTAACGACGCTAAACATCAATATCAATTAATTATTAAATTTGAAGATAATCAAAGTTATATATGGCAAGACTTATCTTTAATTCATTATCAATTATCAGAATATATACAGGCTTATCAAGCTATTTTACAAGGGATTAATTCTGAACCTGAAAATTATCTTAACTTCTATTATGGAGCAATATTTTTAGAAAAAGTTAATAATATTGAAGATGCAATAAAATTATATCAACAATCTATTAAATTAAATCCTAACCATCTGGATAGCTATAATAATTTAGGAAATCTACTATTAAATAATAATCAAATAAAACAAGCAGAAAAATATTATCTATTAGCATTTAATGTTGATAATAAATACTTTGGTACTTGCCTTAATTTAGGTAATTTATATTTAAAAAGTGATAGAATTACCTTAGCCTTAGATTATTATAATCAAGCTCTAAAAATTAGCCCAACTTATGAAAACTTTTTGTGGATAGTTAACAATATTCGCTCTTTTAATTATATTCAAGAATCTATTAATTTTGCTCGTCATAATTGTTCTTTATTGCCTTACAATTTATTTGCTTCCCTAGAGTGCGATCGCATCTTACCTTTTGTATATCAAAAAGAAGAGGAAATAAATAATTATCGCCAGAGTTTAACAAGATTTTTACAAAAAATATCTGAGATAAATTTAGATATAAAAAATAATAGTTTATTTGCTTTACAATTAATAGATACTCACACTAACTATCATTCACATTATCAAGCTCAAAATGACCTAGAATTACAAATATTGTATGGTAATTTCATTCATAAAGTAATGACAATTAACTATCCTAGCTATTGTCAACCACTTAAAAAAAATAAACATCCAGAAAAAATAAGAATAGGTTATATTTCTTACTGCTTAAGATCCCATGTTGTGGGCAAATTATCCTTAGGATGGATAAAATATCATAATCAAAATAAATTTGAAATTTACTGTTATTATTTGGGGGATTTTTCTGAAGATAAAATAACCCAAGAATTTAAACGGCATAGTAAGAAATTTTATCATTTTAAAGATGATACTAATATCGAAATTATTGCTCAAACAATAAAAGATAATGAGCTAGATTTTTTAGTATTCTTGGACTTAAGTATGTATCCCAGAATGTCTCAATTAGCAGGATTAAATTTAGCTCCGATTCAATGTGTTACTTGGCTTCACCCTATCACATCAGGAATTCCTACTATTGACTATTTTATTTCTAGTGAATTAATTGAAAAAAATAATACTAATAATCATTACTCAGAAAAATTAATTAAATTACCTAATCTAAGCATTTATTATTCTTCAAAAAACTCAGAAGTAGATAAAGATAAAGCTAAATTTAACTTGAAGCATGAAAATATTATTTATATTTCTTCTCAATATTGTTCCAAATATTTACCACAATATGATTATGTCTATTCAGAAATAGCAAAAAAAGTAAAACATTGTCAATTTGTTTTTATTCATCCCAGAATTAATAATAACAACGATAAAATTACGCCTCAGTTATGGGAAAGAATTAAACAAAGTTTTAGTAACTATCAATTAGATTGGCAAGATTATTGTATATTTTTACCGACTATTAAAAATTCCAAAGATTACAAACAGTTATTAAAAAGTTGTGACATATTTCTTGATACTATTGGCTTTACAGGATTTAATTCTACCCTCGATGCTTTAGAGTTTTTCTTACCTGTTATTACCCATTCAGGTGAATTCTTCCGCACTCGACAATCAGAGGGTATTTTAAAAATGATTCAAGTGACAGATACTGTTGCTGATAATGTAGAAGATTATATAATAAAGGCGATCGCCCTTGGTACTAATAATGAATTAAGACAAAAAATAAGTGATAAAATAAGGAGAAATATTAATTTATTATATGAAGATTTAACTTCGGTTAAAGCCCTAGAAACCTTCTATTTAGATACCGTCAATAATAATTGATCAAAACTAAAAATTACAGTTCCTCAATTCCAATTAGAGTATTATATTTATCCCATTGTGAATACACTGGGGGATATTTTTAATATCGAGCCATTGATTAATCTATTCAAAAAAATAACTTTTAATAATAACCCATGGATAGTCAAAAATTTTTACAACTGATTCCCGAAATATTTGATTTTGATAATCTTGAATCTATCGAAGCGAAAAAAGTTCAGATAGCTTCTATTTTAAATAAAGTTGATAGTGCTATTAATCCCTATATTTTTTTGTTACTTAATACCGCTATTAGTTGTTTAGAAGAAAACGAAATATATTGCGAAATATTAAAACAATCTAGCACTACTTTAATTCCTATTTTAGAAAGTAATCCTCAATTAATGGCCTACGGAATTATTGATAATGAAACTATTAATATTGATGATGTTAATTATACCTTTGAATCATCCAACTATAGTGATCAAGTTTGCATTTATGAAGGAGATGTGACAAGTTTTTGTGAAGATTTACAGTCTTTAAATAGCGAAGATAAAATAGGTTTATTTCACCTAAATGGAAATAGATCTTATCGAGAAATACTGTTAGCTTTAATGAATATCAGACCATTATTAGCAGAGGAAGCCTTTATCATAATTTCTCAGACAGAAAATGAAGCAACAAAAAATGCTATTTCTGATTTTCACAACTTTAATAATAGTGACAATATTCACGAATTATTAGTTGTCAGTCCAGAAACAAAATCTTATCATTTCATGGAGCAAGAATTAGTAATTTTGCTGTATCGAAATAATGTAATTAGTAAACAAATTAAAAGAATCAATAACGCAGGATTAACTAAACTTGATCAGGCAACAGAAAATCATAAAAAAACCCTTCTTCATGTGGGTTGTGGTCCTTCTAATCCTAATGCTTTACCCCAAGATTTTCGAGGAGACGACTGGGTAGAAATTCGCTTAGATATTAACCCTAACGTACAACCTGATATTATTGGTACTATTACTGATTTAAGCGGTGTTCCTGATAATAGTGTAGATGCGGTTTATTCTTCCCATAACTTAGAACATATCTATAATTTTGAAGTACCCATCGCCCTTGCTGAATTTAAAAGAGTTTTAAAAAATGGCGGTTTTATCATGATTACTTTACCCGATATACAACAAGTTGCAACTCATGTCGCTTCGGGAAATTTAGAGAATCCCCTTTATATTTCTCCTGCCGGACCTATTTGTGCTATTGATATTTTGTATGGTTTAGGTACAGCTTTAGCAAGAGGTAATTACTATATGGCACACAATACTGGTTTTACTCAAGAAACTTTGACCGAAAAAATACTAAAACAAGGTTTTCACGATGTAAAGGTTACAAAAGGTCAAAATCTCGACTTATGGGCAAAAGGTTATAAATAGTTATTACATTTATGCACAATCAAATTTAATTACCCTATTGATCATGAAGTATAATGAAAAAGTTTGCGATCGCCCTTATTAAGTCAAAACTTCACCATAAATGTTTGCTAGAAACTCAGGAAGCGATTCACTATACCTTACAAGATATGGGTTTCGACAGCATTTTAACAGATAATTTGGCACAGTGCGATCGCCAATATATCATTTTGGGAGTTAATAATTTACTTTACCCGAATCAGATTGAATTACCCCCTAATTCAATTATTTATAACCTTGAACAAATCTACCCCCAATCCCCTTGGATACAATCAGGTTATCTCGATTACCTATATCAATATCCTATCTGGGATTACAGTTTATCAAACATCGCCCAATTAAGAAAATGGGGTATTAACAAAGTTCAACATTTACCCATAGGCTACCATCCCTGCCTAACGAACATTCCTCAAAATGATAATCAAGATATTGATGTGTTGTTTTATGGCTCAATTAATGAACGTCGTCAAAAAATTATTGATAGTTTAGAAGCAAAAGGAATAAAAGTTAAAGCACTTTTTGGAGTTTATGGAAAAGAAAGAAATCGTTATATTTCCAGAAGTAAAATTGTTTTAAATATGCACTTTTATGAAGCTCAGGTTTTTGAAATCGTTAGGGTATCTCATTTGTTAGCCAATCAAATTTTTGTGATTTCTGAAAGAAGCAGTAATTCTGAGGAAGAAAAATATTTTCAGGGAGGTTTAGTCTTTTGTCCATATGAAAATTTAGTTTCTACTTGCCTAGATTATTTAAGCAGAGATAAAGAACGAGAAATTATTTCTAAAAATGGTTATCATTTATTTAAAGATTGTTCATTAAAAGAATACTTAAATCCTTTAATTAACTCTATTTCTCATAATAATAACCACCAGTTTATTAAAGATTTTTATCGTAAAAATCAGGCCAAAAATGCTTTTCATCAAGGTAATTATCAAGGGGCGATCGCACTCTATGAACAAAGTTTACAAATTGATCCAGACTGTTTAGAAAGTAATGTTTATCTTGCTTTAGGCTTCTTATATAATGGAGATGACCTAACCGCAGAATTAATTTTATATTCATTTATTGATGATAAAGAACAGAACGAGTATGAATTACACTTATTACAAGAAAAACTAATCCAAATACTACGTCAAGAATTAAATAAACATTTACAATCAAATAATCAAAAATTAGTAGATAAAATTAAGGTATATATTAACAGTTTATTATTTTAAATAGGGATGGTAATTATTATAATATGAAATATATAGCATTTTTTATAATTATGAGATACATTTATTATTCTCAAGTCCCCCTTATTAAGGGAGATTTAGGGGGATCATTTTGTACCCCGTAACCATGATAATTGCTATATTACAATTTCTATATATCATAATTAAAATGTTTTGAAATTAAACTAAAACTATTTTACAACAATGGAATATATTGAATACGACTTTCCTAATTATCTTAAATTGATTGATCAAGAAATAGACAAAAAAACTTATCTACCCGTAGTAGGAAACATTTATCTTGAAGTATTAAGCACCTTTCATGAAATATTAAATCCGCAAACTTATTTAGAAATAGGAGTAAGTCATGGCGATTCATTAAAGTTTGCAAATAATAGAATTATTGGAGTTGATCCTAATCCTAAAATTACCAATAATAATCAATATCTTATTCATCAGAAAACTAGCGATTTATTTTTTCAAGAAGATGCAGATAATTTATTTCAAAAAGAGAAAATAGACTTGGCATTTATTGATGGAATGCACTTATTTGAATTTGCCCTTAGAGACTTTATTAATACGGAAAAATATAGTCATAATAATAGTTACATATTAATTCATGATATTTTGCCCCGTTGTTTTTCTGAAAGTAGTCGAGCTAGGGTTACAATAGACTGGACAGGAGATATTTGGCGTTTAATAATAGGTTTAAGAAAATATCGCCCTGACTTAAATATAACCATTTTAGACTCTTATCCAACAGGTTTAGCTATTATTACGAACCTTAATCCTGAGTCTCAATTTTTAGTAGATAACTATGATGATATAGTAGAAGAACTATCAAAAATTAGTGCATTATCTTTTATCAAAGCAAGAGATTTAATTATGCATACTTTTTCCACCGAATTATATTTAATGAATTTTGCTTTTGAAAATACTTTATAAAATTTGAGTTATGAAAATTTTGTTTATTTCTCAAGGAAATTTACCAGAATATCAATGCGATTCCCTTTTTCACGGACTACGTTTACTTTTTGGAGATGACATAGTAGATGTAAATAAAATTTCGTATATGTATAAAAGTTTTCCAGAAGAAGCGAAAAAAAAATTATATGGTAGAGGATTTACTTTATATGGTTTATTAGAAGATATTTCAATTGATAGAACAAATATAGAATCAAAAATTATTAAAAAATATTTTGACCTAATTATCTATGGCAGTATTCAAAGATGTCAAGATTATCTACCTTTAGTATTGAATATTTATAGTCCTGATAAAATTTTTTTTATCAATGGAGAAGATCAACCGACAAATTTAAATTATCTTTTAACAAGGGGAAAATATTTTAAGCGAGAATTATATCAAGAAAATAGGTATTTATTTCCCATCCATTTTGCTATTCCAGAGGAAAAAATTATTAAAAATATAGATAATTTAGAAAAAATAAATTTTTTTGCCCCTTGTAATCCAACAGATAAAACTACTTATGTTTACGATACAGAAAAAGCATATTATCAACAATACCAAGAAAGTTTTTTCGGAATTACTATGAAAAAAGCAGGGTGGGATTGTTTACGACACTATGAAATTAGTGATCAAGGATGCGCCCCTTATTTTCTTGATATTAGAGAATTACCGTATCTAACTATGCACAGATTTCCTCGTTATGAGGTTTTAAAACTAATGCAAATTGCTGACCATTATTTAGAAACAGAAAGTTTAGATTTAGACAACTATTTGACCAGTTTTGAAAGTTTGTTAAACTATACAAAAAAGTATTTAACCACAAAAAGTCTAGCACAATATCTTGTAGAATTTATTTAATATCAAACAATACTATATTTAGTAAATAAGACAATTATATAAAATAAAATATAAATAACTTATCCTATAAATTTTTACAGAAAAATAAGAGAAATAATGTTTCATAATTGCTCCATATAAATCCATTTATTCCCCAACTTTTTCAACCAAAATATATAGAAAATTTTCCAATCTAACAATAACATTAATCAACTCATCATAAGCCAATTCCATAGACTTTGGTTGTAAAGAAACTAAATCATTTGGCTGAATAATTAACCAACGTTTAACTAACTCCTCTAAGGTAACATTATCTTTTTCCCAAAGAATAATTAAACAACTAGCAATATCACTTTCGATGTCAATATTTCCCTTAGCAGGAAACGAAATATAACGATTAAAAAGAAAGGATTGTTTAGTTTTAATAGCTTTTAATAAGTCCTCTTTTATTTTCTTATATCTTAAGCGAGGATGTAAAGAAATTTTAGCTGTTTCCCAATCTTTTTTATCCCAATTAATCACAGGATTTATAGAAGATTGAATATTATTATTAATACACCAAAAATCAATTAAACGATGAATAGGGTTTAATAATTCATAAAGAGACAATTCCTCTTCATGGGAAACCTCCCCCAGACCCAACTCCCAAATATCGGGTAAGCTATCAGGATTCTGAAATAAATCTCGAATATTCCATTTTCTCCACATTACCATACTCAAAAAACTCAAATGGGAAGACTTTAACATCTCTAATACTTGAGGAATAGTAAACCCTTTATCCCCTTGTAAAAGATAGTTAACTAAAATAGATTGTTTCTGTTTTTGAGGAGGTAAAGCCATGGAAGCAAATTTATTTTTCCATAATTGCTTCGCCCCCACAGAATCATTTAAACTATTGAAAGTTTCTTTTACTAACTCAACTTCTAAATCATCTGGGTTACTATCCATTAAACCCATATTTTTAAATAATTTTTGTAACCTAAAAAAGTTAAACCTTTGATAATAACTATGAAAATTAACCCTAATAATTCCTTGCTCATTAAGTAAAGATTGAAATAGTTTTAATACTTTTTCAGCATCAGGTAATAAATAAATAACTTCATCACAGTTAATATAGTCAAAACGATAATTTAATTTGTCAATATCTTCTATGGAAAGAGCATAAAATTCGGAGTTAGTAAAACCATGATGATTTAATCTTGTTTTCGCAACTTCTACAGATTTTGGAGATAAATCAATCCCGATAATTTTTGCCCCCGGATTGGCATAAGCTAAAAATAAAGAAGTCCATCCGCTACCGCATCCTGCATCTAAAATAACTTTATCCTTAGTATCAATTATTTTTTGTTGGGATAAATAATAAGAGGTGGTTAAATCATGAATAAATAAAGTGTCATAATATTCTTCGGGAGATTGTTCGATGGGAATTTGTGGATAGGGCAGATTGTCATATTGTTCCTGTAATGATTTTGTGTTGTCTTGATTCATATAATGAAATTTAAAAATTAATAGTTATTTTTTAGTTTTACCACGAACTAATTATAACAATTAGGTCTATGCAAAATGACATAATTTTTATAAATATGGATTCGCTTTTTCTATTGAGTAGAACAATTAAATATTTTAAATACTTAATTTATCCTTAACTAATCCTCCTAGACTTTGCCACTGATCAAGAGTAAAATTTACAAAATTAATATGTAAATTATCTGATAATTCTACTCCCTCACTTAACATTAAATTCATGGCTATTTCTGAAAAAAACAAGCCTACTTCTTCTTGATCTGCATTATTAAGATTAACTAATAAAGTGTGACTTTCTTCTTCAGAAAGATTTATTAATACTTGAGAAATTTCTGAGGCTAATTTTTCTTGATCCGCCTTCCAATCAGGAAAGATAGCATAGTTATTACCATTACCATTAATAGTAACTAAATCCTCAAGATTAAGTTGATTAATGATTTCTTGACTTTCATTTTCAACGGTTATTTTTGCTGTTATTTTTGGGAGTAGTTGACTCCATTGTTGTTCATTTAAGTTATTAATTAGGGCAAAGTCTAAGATGTTTTCTAAGTCTAAATCTTCCTCCATCATCAAATTCATGGCAATACCAGAGAGGAATAAATTAGCGTCTTCTTCGGTGATGCCTGTGGTGTCAATAACGAGGGTTATTATGCCCTCACCCCCAACCCCTCTCCCAGAGGGCGAGGGGAGATTTGATCCCCCCCAACCCCCCTTACTAAGGGGGGAGTATTCGGCTAGGGTAGTGATAAGGTTGTATAATTCCTCGGTTAATGTTTCTTCATCGGTTTGCCAGTCAGGGAAGATTATATAGTTAATTGCTGTTAATTTGATTTTATCAGTGAATTTCTCTTTTAAGATATTTTGTCTTTCGACATGGATAGTAAAAAAATCTGTGTATTTATTAACTGTAAATTTTATATGAGGGTATTCTTCTCTCAAAATAATAGAAATGTCTTGCCAACTATGATCATCGCTGGAAATGACTGTAAAATATTGTTTATTTCCCTGTAAAAACAAGTCTATATTGATTGATTCTATAATTAGAATATCATAGTTATTATTATGTTTATCATTAGTAAATTTAACCTTATGTAAATTCTTTGAAGTCCCAAGATATTCTATAAGTTTTTCAAAATTATAGGGAATATAATTAAGAATGGATACCGTTATTCTTGGTAAATCTAAAAAATCTTCTACGTAACAATTAAAAAATTGAATATCAATAAAAATTGTCAAATTTTCTGTATATTTATGAATATATTGTACAGTTTGATATATTTCTATTCTTTTTTGTGCATATTGAGATTCGGAAAAAGAGTTGATTCTTTGAATTAAATTGCTATAGTAAATTTCGTTTATGAATTTTTCTTCTAAAATGTTTTCTAAATTTTCTTTATGTTTTTCGGGAGCGTAATTTTCTAAATATCTCTGATAGCTTCTTTTTTTATATTCTTCAATTAGTTCGGGATATTGGAGAAAATATTTAATTTTGTTGATTAATTGTTCAACATTCTCAAAAGATTCATATTCTTTTCCTTCCTCTAATAACAGATTCATTCCTGCTTCTTCTGCAAGGGTATCTGTTAACAAAAAACCACCTGCAGAAATAATCTCAAAAAAGCGTAAGTTTAAGTCTCCATTTAAGCTAATATTTAAGGAGATTTGGGCTTGAGAAAAGGCTTTTAATGAGTCTCTTTGAGATAGTCTTCCAGACCAAAAATTTGGTATTTGTTGATGTAAATATTCAAGTATTGCTTTTCTTCGGGGATGAAATTTACTAGCTTGTCCAACAAAAATTATTTTATTTGTAAAAAAATCTGGTTCAATGGTAGAATCCTCAAAGTCAATGATTTTTAAATCACCTTGAGGAGGATTGAGAAATAATCCGGGTAGCCAGTATAAATTAGGGATTCGAGCAAGGTAATAATACCAGAGATGATGACGTTTATGATCTGTGATGTAAAAGTCATATTCTTCTGATTTAGCATACTCTATCATTCTTTCTAAGGGTTTTACACCGTGTTGAGTATCCCCTAAAATTAGTATTTTTGGGCAATCTAAGGCTTTGACATTACGAGGAATTACGTTAAAAAATGAATCGACTTTGGCAATAAATAAATCTGGTTGCCAATTCGGATAGTTTTCTGTCAGTATTTCTTTTACATCATAAGATGTGCCTATAGGCAAATTAATAATTTTATCGGCTTGATCTGGGTAACTGGTAATATAAATTTCATCACGGGAAAAAATGGGATGTCTTTGACATTCAACATAAGACCAATGATGCGAGTAAAGTATTTTTTGTTTTGATAAATCCATTGGAAAAGAAATATTAACAATTTATTTTATATGTCTAATAATTATAATATTGTTAAGCATAAAAGGTATTACTATATTTTAATTATATAAATATTTTTCATATGTTGTGAACAAATAAAATTATTTTCAATAAATAATATCAATAGTAAATATATGCTATATAAAGAAAGAGCAAATAAAACACAAATTAATGCCATATTAGTAATCTTTAAACAAAGAGTTATTAATATTTACAAAGAAAACTTGAGCCAGTTAATTTTATTTGGTTCAAGAGCAAGGGGGGATGCTAAACAAGATTCAGACATTGATATTTTAATAGTTTTGAAAAATGTTAATCAAGATAAAAATAAATATGAAAAAATGATTAACTTAGTTTCTGATTTATGCTTAGAGTATAATTTTTTAATTAGTTGTGTTTATATTAGTGAATCTCAATTTAAGAGCGAAAAAAGTCCTTTAATGATTAATATTCATAAAGAGGGTATATTCTTATGAAGAATGAACAAAAATTACTGTTAGAAAAAGCTCAGGAAAGTTTAAGAGCATCTAAAATACTACTAGAAAATCAATTACCAGATTTTGCAGTGGCAAGGGCTTACTATACAATGTTTTATATCGCAGAGGCTTTTTTACTAAAACAGGACTTAACTTATTCCAGTCATAGTGCCGTTATTGCAGGATTTGGACGGGAATTTGCTAAGACAAAACGTATTCCCGTTGAGTATCATCGTTATTTAATCGAAGCACAACAGAAGCGTACTGAAGCTGATTATAATTTAAAACCAAATATTACTTTACAGGAAGCAGAAAATATTATTAACAAAGCCCAAAATATGCTTGATTTTACTAACAATAATATCGATATTATTTAATGTTTAATTCTTTAATTAGGGTTTGATTTTCATGGTTAATTTTTAGTTTTTTGGTAATGAGAGGTGTTAAGATTTGCCATTCTTGCTCTGTCAAATCTCCCAATAAGGATATATTAATATACTCAGTTAAATATAATTCATATTCAAATAAGAGACTCATGGAAATTGCCGAAAATAATTCGGTGGCATCTTCGGGTAAGATTCCAGTGATATCAACTAAAAGAGTAATAGGCTTTTCTGGAGGTGTTTCCATTAATTGAAGGATAACTTCTAGTAATTCCTCGCCGATTTCTTCCTCAGAAATTGACCAATCGGGGAAAACAATTAAGTTAGTTTTACGGATATTTAATTTTTGGATTAATTGTTCGGCTTTATTTTTCTCGATACTATCTTTAATAATTGACCATAGATTATTTAAACTTTGTTCGAGGGAAAAATATTGTTCTATTCTTTTTCTTCCTGCTTCTCCTAATTTTTGAGCTAATTCAGGATTTTCAGCTAATTGAATCATATACTCCGCCATCCCGTCCACGTCTCCTTCATCGACTAAAAAGCCTGTTTCTCCCTCTATAACCACATCTTTGATTCCTGCGTGTCGGGTTGCTATTACAGGAATACCAGTGGCAGATGCTTCTATGACTGAGTTGGGTGTACCTTCTGAGTCTCCATAACTGGCGGTAACGGAGTGTTGCACAAATGCCCTTGCTTGTCGCATTTTTTCGGCTACTGCTGATTGAGGTAGAGAACCAGTAAACTCAATATTTTCGTAAATACCTAATGATTTGGCTAACATTTTACAGGATTCTAATAATACTCCCTCACCAATCATGATTAATTTAGCTTCGGGATATTGATAACATACTTGGGCAAAGGCAAGAATTGTTAAGGTAGGGGCTTTTTTATCAACAAAACGTCCAACAGTAATGAAGGTTAATGGTGGTTGTTGAGGATTGCATTGTTGAAATAGAGATAAATTGACACCATAGGGATTATAGTATAGTTTTTCTTTTACTGCCCCCAATGATAATAGTTGTTGTTCCATGTGTCGTGATACAGCAATGGTTGCCGATGCTTTTTGAAATAAATTAGGATAATATTTACCACTATTTTGTAATTCCCCATGATGGTAGGCATCAAAACCGTGAAAGTGAACAATTAAGGGTATATTTAGTTCTTGGCAAATATCCATGAGGGCAACCCCTACTCGTCCATATTCTGCTAAGATTGCGTCAACTTGTTTTTCAAGGAGAAATTGTTTTAGCTGTTCTCTGTTTTGTTGTAGGGGGAATGAGATACCGGGGATGTTAATGATTTCCGCAGGTAAATGATTGATATGGTTATGAATAAAGGTTTCTGAGTAGGCATTGGGGTTGACATGGGCTACAACAACGACATATTTATCACTTTTTTTGGGTAATTGTGACTGATTATTTGTGGGTGTGTTTTTTAAAAAAATATTTCTATCTTCTATCGCCCTATTTGGATGTTTCCAGTATGTTTCGCAGTATTTCTGCTCTGGAATGAAAACCTCACACATAACATTTTTTAATATTTCGGATTTTTGGATATTAAATCCATAATCTATCATTTCTTGTAAAAATCCGGTGATTGTATAACAATTATTGTTGTAAGCATAATGAGGTTTTATTTTCTCAAAAATGAGGTCTATGTTTAAACAAAGACACCAATAGTTATTGTATGTTTCTCCCCAAAATGTTTTTTCTATAACTCCGTAAAAAGATAGACCTTTTGCAGAAGCTATTTTTATAGTTTCTAGGGGAGATGCTAGTAATTTAACACTATCTTTAAAGATGTGAGCATATTTGTAATTACTAAATTTTTGCTTGGCTTGAATAACCGCTTGTACTAAGTTGGTATATTCTTGATTTTCTATTAAAGATATATTGTTGCTGAGGCAAAATTGTTTAAGTAAATCTATTGAATCTTTTTCTTGATTAGTTCCATCTGTAACAATCACAAGTTGACAATTTTCTAAAAACTTAACATTATCTAACCAAATATTTAGGAGTTTATTATTACCTGACCAATAAATAATTACAAGGTCAACATTTGATTTTTTGACATTTTCTTCATTATTTTTAATTTCTTTTGATTGCCATTGAGTTTGAGGTAGAAAAACTCTGCCTACTCCCTGACGATATAGATATTCTGCTTCGTCTAAAAGATTATTAGTTTCTTGAGGAGATTTCAAGTATTTACTACCTAAGTAATAGTCTGCAAATTGAAGTTGTTGTTTTTGATTGCTAGATAAGTTTTCTATGTCTTCCAATAAATCTGGTGCTCGAATTTGTATATTTATTAAACGTCCAAAATTAACGTTTTCTGTTTGACAGTTATCAGAAAGTTTATAGGATGCCTTATGGGTATTTAAATGAAAGTATTGACAACCAGCTTTTATTGAATAAGGAACATGAGAACCTAAACCATTACCACTAGAATATTTATGGAGCGAACATAGGTGATAAAATCTAAAAAGGAATAAAGGATCTGTTTTATATCCACAGGATACTATTCTTAAACCTTTATTTTGAAAAGGGATATGATTTCCTTGTCGAAAATCATTGTGATGAATGCAAACTGTTACAGGTTGGTATTGTTCGGGTAGGTTGGCTAATTCATCAGCCAAATTCTCCCAATTCGTTTTTACTTTTGCTAAGTATGATGAATGAGAAGGGAAAAAAATAGTGCCTTGTCTTTTCAGTTTACTGAAATCTTTTAGTAGCTCTGTAACATAGACAAAGGGAGCAGTTCCAAGAATTAGTTTTTTATCTATCTTATGATAAAAACAAGCATATTTGTATATTTCAAGTCTATGTTCTGGATATATGCTTATTATTGGTAGTGGATTTGTTAATTCACCTAATAAAACCATTTTTCCAGAAGTAATACCATGGGGAAAAATAATTTTTGGCTGAGTATCGGAAGGTCTTTGAGTATATTGATTGAGTATCAAATTTATTCCATAATATTCGTTCATCCAAAACAAAAAATTTGGATTTTCATTTCTGTACTGACATAGTTTATCTAAATCTTTTTGTTGTTCTAAAGTTTTTTCTAGGGTTAGCATAAAGATTTTCTTAACTTGAACTATAAATAATTTTGTATGACTTTACTTAAATCAGAATATAGCAACAGTGTATTTTTAATACTTATACTGATATAAGATTGTTAGCATTGATTCAAAAAAGGCGTGCTTCAGTGAATTTAAATTATCTTGACAATGATTAGTATACCTAATTGTTCCTTGCTGAATTGAATCACAAAAAGTTTCTATATCTGTGTCTTTTTTATATGGTGAGTCTGAATATAAATCTATAGAATCCACTCTTATAAGGTTGTTCAAAGCCGCTAAATAGTCTAAGTGATGGGATGAAAAATGTTGTATGTGACTGGGATAATGATGTTGAACCCAATTGTGACGATATAAAGTAGCACAGGGGGATGAGCCATTCGGTGTTGCTGTAATAAAAAGATAACCCCCTTTTGTTAGAATTTGAGATAAAGACTGAAATAAACCTCGAAAATCAGGCACATGTTCAATTACTCCTCTTAAAATGACAATATCAAAACTTAAATTTTCGACGATAATATCACTTAAACTTATATAGTAATTTTTTTCCTTCAAAATTTTTATGGCAGGATTAGATTTATCATCTCCTTTTAATAAAAGAGGAATATCATTGAGTTTTTCTTTAAAAATATCAAGAAAATAACCTCCTGAACATCCATAATCAAAGATACATAAAGGTCTTTCTCTTGAGTGCGTTTTAAAATCAATATGGTTACATAGCCAATCAATTTCTTGATGATAAGATTGCAATCTTAGATCGTTTTTTTCTGTAACAGCTTGATGATTTTTATCATGGTATAAAAGATAATGATCATCTAATTCTTGTTTTGAAGGTAAAGGATTTACACTGATAAAATTACAATCAAAACACTTTATATAAATTTTGGGTTTATTAGTCCAAGTATAAACTCGAAGCGAATCACAAAACCTACATTTTTTATTGTGATTATACATAATTTTTGTTAAGCAATATCTTTTTGTTATGAGTAAATTTATAGATAAACTCAAATAATTTTAGCACTTATAATTATTTATAATGGATGCTTTATTTAGATATTCGAGACATATATCAAAAATCCTATAAGATGATTGATCATCTAAATATGCTTTACAAGCAATATGCGTTGACATTAGCTTAGACTTTTGAGAAAAAATCTGATCCAGAATATCTCCATTTGATAATGCCTCTATTGAATCAAATACCCATCCTAATGAATTGTTTTGAAATGAACGCAAAAGAAATGAAGTATCAGAACTTTTTGGGAAATTAATGCTTGGTAAACCTGCATATATAGCTTCATAAGTGGACACCCCTCCTTGTAGTAGGATTAATGAACAATTTGACATAACATCCCATAGAGAACGATAAGTAGTGGCAAGAACTATTTCATGTTTTGAGTCTTGAGAAATCATAGAACGTAGAATATTAATGTCATGGGGGTAAGAGTTACTTAAAGCAACCCAAAAGATAGCTGTTTTGTTCCACTGGCAAAGAATTTCAAGAAGTTTATATGTTAGGTTCTGAGGATCAGTTCCTCCCATACAAATTCCTATTGAGGGTTTTCTTTGATACAGAACAGACTCATAATGTCCTGCACTAATTCTTATAGCATTTGGACCCAAAATTGCATAATCACATCCAACAAAAGTAGTAGGAACACTATCAATATTCAAAAAAATATCTTTAGGTTCTTCTCTAGTAAATAAAAGATCAACTTGCTCAAAGTGATTAAAAATAGGAGACAAAGACACTAAAATTTTACAGTTTTCCCTGACTCTCTCAATTTGTGAAAATGTACAGAATAATAAATCTAAAAAGATAATATCAAACTTTTCGAGTTTTATTTCATCAAAAGATGATGCACGAATAGCTTCAAGTTTCTTTCCTTCTGGAAGTGAAAGCTCTAATTCCGAAATAAGAAAATAATTAAATCTAACATCATAAGATGTCATAAGCAACTTTTTCAGGAAATTATATGTTCTAAAATAATGTCCAATACCAATATCTATTCCAGCGTGGGCAATTATGGCGATTTTTAACATTTTTTCAGTTATAAACTTTTTAAATTAAGATTGAATATCATTGGGAATAAATGGTGAAAAGATATTGATTTTACGTTTAGCTTTTTTCCCAATCAAATGACAAAATTCATCTATCGATATTTGTGTTTCAGGTCGAAGATAAAGAATATCGTTAGAGGTTATAGTTTCACCTGATAAAATATCCCGGGAAGCATATAGACCTCTTCTGGCTCTTTTACGGGTAAAAATTTCTTCTTCTAAAAGACTTCTATCAGTCTGTTCTAACGATATACTTATTGCTTTAACAAGGTTAACAAACTCTTTAAATTCTTTGGGTTCTAATGAATGTTTTGCATCAAGTCCTCCCAATTTTTGTGATAGCGTAAAATGTTTTTCTATCCACTTTACTCCTAATGCAATTGCAACACAAGAAGCCGTACTGCCTAACGTATGATCGGAAAATCCCACGTCACATCCAAATTCTTTTTGAAGAGTAGATATGTAACCTAACTGGGACATCGATTCATGATGAGGATAGACAGATATACAGTGCATTAAAACAAAATTATCACAACCTTTTGAATGTAAAAAGTTGACAGTTTTTTCTACATCCTTAAGAGTGGACATTCCAGTAGATATGATTAATTTTATTCCTGTTTGTATTGCTTCCTCGATCAGTGAATAAAAGTTTATGTCGCCAGAGGCTATTTTGATAAAAGGTGGATTGAGTTTTATGAGTTGTTTTAATGAGATAAATCCAAATGGAGTAGCAGTTGCTGGAATACCAATACTATGGGCATAGTTAAATAATTTATTCAGTTCATCTGTTGATAGATGAGATTCCCTACGTTGTTTTCTTACTTCTTCAATATCATAGTTTCCATACTCGTATTTTCCAGGAGAATATAATTCTTTTTCGTCAATCATCTGAAACTTTATGAAATCTGATCCTGTATCTTTCACCGCATCAATTAATTTGAGCGCTAATGAATAATTCCCAAAATGATTGACTCCTGCTTCTGCAATAATTTTGACCATGATGGTTTGTTATATTAAAAAATAAAGTGACTCTTACAATAAATAATAAGTGATATTTGTTATTAAATTCTTAAGTTATTTAATAATTTTTTCTCCTACTTGAATTACAAAGTGCGGTTTTTAAGATTTATTTTGTATTATTTGCACCTATTTCAACATAAGTATTGCTTTCTGTTGAATTTCATATAATTTTGACCAAATAATTTTTGTCTCAGACTTTTGTTTCATCATTTTATGAATATCTAACAATGATAATCTATCTGAAATATCAAGTAAAATATTATCAGATTTTAGAAGGTTGAGATCCCAATCAGCATAACCAATGGTGTGTAATAAACTTAAACTACGCTCATCGTAAGAAATATTAATAACAGGAGTACCCAAAGCCAAGCAAGGTAATGTTGCGTGAACTCGCATACTAACAACCAAAGAAGCTGATTTTATTAAAGATAAATATTCGTACACATCACTGGTATAAACATAAGGGATACCGATAGAGTTTGCGAATATTAAATCTCTTTGATCGTGACATAATATTTTCACTTTTTTATAACCTTTAGAAAAAACAAAATTATTAACTGAATTAATTAAATCGGGAATGGAATTAGCCACTGATAACGGAACATTCATTTGATTTGGATTTCTAATTGAAATTAAACAAATATCGGATTTCATTGTTGTTTGTTTAAAACTAAATGAACTTGTCCATTCATCAAGAAAAAGAGTAGGACACCCCCCCAGAGTAATATGTTTTGCTTCTGGTAAAAGATTTTTTAGATGATGAAATGTGGCGAGATCACGAGCTAATGAAAATTTTGCTTTTTTATTTAGTATAGTTAGCAATGAATCAGGCATGACATCTGTTCTTCGACTTAGATTAAAATCTCTACCATAAATTTTCCCAATAGAAAGACTAAACAACACTAATGGAACTGATAAAGATTCAAGTGCATTTAAATCAATTTTTAGTTCATTATTTTCATAAAGATTTCCGCCTCCAATAATGACAGCATCGGCGATTTGATTAGCTAAATATATGGTTTTTTTGGTTAAGCCACAATTCAAATGTTCCGCCATGGCAGGCAAGGTAATTATATTTGCAGAATGTCCGTAAATTTTATAGATCCATTTGCGAACAGATAAGGCAATGGCAAAGTTTCCAATGTTAAAACCTTCACCAAATGGAGAAATGTGAATAATATTCATTTTTACAATCCTTAAAATAAAATTGACATAGGTTTCTTTGGATGCCTACAAATTTAATCTTTTTTGCTTAGATAATGAGATGTGAAGTTAAATTAATTAAAATTAATGAAATGTTTTAAGACTAGTCTTTTTGTGTGTCTAGTAAATTAGACCAAGTAATTCTCGATGTTTTGTCCTTGGAACACAAACACAATTCCAACTCCATATACAACTTGACGTAATCCTCTATTGTGTCAACTACAAACCTTTTGTTAGTGAAAATTGGTTTTTTGTTAAATATATTAAAAATTTGGACTTGTTTTTTATTTTTCTCAATATATGGTGTTATATGTTCAGACTCCTCTGGAGAGGGTGGACAATTATTTATTAGATCAAGCATGGTACTAACTTTTAAAATTTGAATAGTTATTCCATAAGGGTATGTTCTAGGCATTAAATTAGTAATAATATCAGGCGAATATATGCGGTAGGCATCTATCGCAGTAATAACTAAAGATTCATCAATGAAAGGTGAATCGCAGTTCACTCTCATTACATATTCTGCATTCTGAGAAATTCCTGCTTGTAATATCCTTTTGAAAACATTGTTTGTAGAACCCCTATATACTAATAAACCTCTTTTTTCTGAAAATTTAGCCAGAGGATCATCTATGGAACGTTTCGTAGTTGCAAGTATTGGAGATGTTATGCAATCGAAATACTTTAGATAATCTAGTTGACTTAAAATGAAATCAATTATTGTTTGACCATTGGGTAAGACGAGAAATGACTTACAAGGTAGTCTTGTTGAATCGAGTCTTGCTAAAAGAACGGGAATAATCATAAATATTTAATAATACAAATAATATTATGGAATTTAGTGAATTAACAAATAATCCTTAACAATTAACCATCTTTTAAGTTACCCAATATCTGTGAAAGGTTAATCTAGTTTTTCAGGAGATTTTATAACAAGATACGATCGAATTTGGGAATGGGTAGATGCGATCGCCTTTAGGGTATATATAGAGTGCGATCAATCTTTGGTAAGTTAATTGAATAAATCTGAATGAGTACCTGTTCTTTCAACAATAATCTGATCATTTTGAAGAATTAGTTTATAAATTAACAATCAATCTGGCTCAATATGACATTCTCGACGATCAGTATAATTTCCAATTAGTTTATGATCTTTATATTTCGCTTCCAAAATTTCTTGATTAACTAATTTTATGATTATTTGTTTGAGTTTATCGATATTTTTTCCTCTTTTTTTCATCGTCTTGACATCTTTTTCAAAACGCCTAGTATAAGACGGTGTCACTATTACATCCCCAATTGCTCAAACATATTCTCTAAATTGTCACAGTGGATTAATTCCTCCTCCTGATCCGTTTTTTCCAATATTTTTTGAGTTGTCATATTGGGAATTTTCACTTCAAAAGGTAATCCTTGCTGTAACTCAACTTGTTTGTAAAAAAGATTAATTGCTTCTGTGGTAGTCAATCCTAACTTTTGAAAAATATGTTCTACTTTAGTTTTTAGGTCAGGCTTGATTCTAGCTCTTACAGTTGCGGTTTTAGTCATAATTTAAACATTTAATTTCTATCAACTATTGTAGCCTATTTGGGCTACTTTTAGTGATAATACAATTTTGTCTGACATCTGGTTTTAGAAATGGGGGGCGATTAAGGAAGCCAATTTTCATCTAAAATTTGTTCAATAGGTGCGATCGGTTTTTCGGGGAAGGTATTAAGGGGAAGTTGAGATTTATCGCTGACAATTTCTCTACTATCTTGATAAGATTCTTCAAATATTTCTCGTAAATAGCGTTTAAGACTTGGACTTGCTTTTAATTCTTTTTTTATTTGTTTGCGAAAGTTACGGATTTCCCCTTGCCAATGTCCTTTATTTCTTTCTTTTTCTATTTCCCAATATCCAAGTTTTAAGAGGTGTTCAATTAATCTGGCTAATAAACTTTCGAGTTTTCTTTTATCACTTCGGCTCAAACCTAACACCTCCTCAATTAAATTCTCCCAATCAAGAGAATCTAAATCCCTATTTTCCAACTTTTTGACGGTTTCTAATACCCAAAGATTATAATCAGTATCGTACAAGTTTTGAGCTTCAGTTTTTAATTGAGCTACCATATCTTTTCACTCTATTTTTGGCTTAGATCTACATTATAAGTTATTTTCAGGGAGGGGAGATGCGATCGCCTTCACAAAAAAATAGGGGCGATCGGGGTTTAGGAAAGAAGGAAGTTCGACTATAATAGAAGTTAAGCTCCTTTGCCAAAATCAAGCATATACACAATGAAGTTTCAAGTAATATTTACCTTTGATGAGGAATATAATGGCTATGTTGCTGAAGTACCGAGATTGCCCGGTTGTGTGAGCCAAGGAAAAACGATGGATGAGGCGATCGCAAATGTAAAAGATGCAATTCAAGGATATTTATATGTGCAAGAGAAACACCAAATTAATGAGTTAAAAGAGGAGACAATCTCATTCATTGGGGAAGTTGTTGTCTAAATGGGAATTTTAGCTAATATTTCGGGCAAAAAAGCCGTTAAAATTTTTTGCAAGTTTGGTTATGTTGTGGAGCATCAAACTGGTAGTCATATTATACTCTGGCATGATTCTAAACCAACTCTGTCAGTACCTAATCATAAAGAACTCGCTCCTGGATTGTTAAGGAGTTTAATTCGTCAAGCTAATATTTCTGTTGATGATTTTTTGGCAAAGAAATAATTTGTATTTGAGGAATAAGGAGGTGCGATCGAGTTTTTGGAAAGGGGTAAGGTGCGATAAGTCTTATGGGGGGTTAGACTGCCGTCGATGTTTGGGAATGGTGGAGGTGCGATCAAGTTTTTGGGAAGGGGTAGGGTGCGATCTTGATAAGTTTATAAATTGCTAATAATACCAAATCCGTGAATCAAAATATACCTTAGTTCAATTCATTGAACGATAAACTGTTAGCCTTGTAATTTATTGCAAGGCGGGGATGGCATACTCTACCATTCGGATTTGGTATAAAATCATTAACGGTGACTTGTGCCTGTTTTAGGATACCGCTTAAAGTTCCCACTCTCAATTCTTTGTGAAGTGGCACAACACAAACAATTTCACCACCAGAGATTAACTTTTTTAGAACTATATGGCTACCAGTCTGCCTAGATTTGACAAAGCCTATTTTTTCTAAAGTTTGAACTGCTTTTTTCCCTGAAATAATGGGCAATTTAGGCATAACTTAATTGTCCGTAAGTTACTTCCATCGTTGTTACTAATCTCGGTTGAGTTTCCACAAATGGACATTCTTCTAAATATAATTTTGTTGCTTCTCTTAAGTTATCAATGGCTTCTTCTATACTTTCACCTTGATCTACCGTACCTAACTCCACACACTCAGCAATATACATATTGTCTTCTTTATAGAACCCATTTGGTATCTAGTAGAATATTGAGATGAAAACATAGAGAAATAGAAGGATGGCATATTCTAGCAGTCTAAGTGATGAAGAATGGGAAGTAATCAAACCTCTGTTACCAAAAAAGAAACGAACTTGTCCACCAAAGTGGTCTAAAAGACAAATTTGGGATGGTATTTTTTATCAACTCAAAAATGGCTGTAATTGGTCTGATTTACCCAAGGATTTACCGCCTTATTCTACAGTTTACTGGCATTATAAAAACTGGAAAAAAGAGGGTATCTTTGAAATGGTGATGTGTGAGCTTCATAAGCAACTAAGGGAAAAAGTAAAAAAAAATCCACTTGGACTCGATTAATAATCATTGATTCTCAAGCAGTACAAAATACTTGTAGTGCAGGAGTAGAGAGTAAAGGATTTTGTAGGTATAAACTCACCAATGGTATTAAAAGACATTTAGCAGTGGATAGTCTGGGATTTCCTTTTTTCACTTGTTGCACAAAGGCAAGTGTTTCCGATGATCGAGGATTAATCATGATGTTGAGTGAGAACATAGATTATTTTCGTGCCAAACCCATGAATGTTCAT
>Ga0076929_100256_pt1 | contig 78181 bp, 82 predicted proteins | sample HotLakConUCCSL28_FD_87104 | JGI IMG/M metagenome (GOLD analysis project Ga0076929, IMG submission 87104) | Hypersaline microbial mat communities from Hot Lake, Washington, USA - Hot Lake Consortium UCC-SL28 (version 3) (version 3) | ecosystem: Environmental > Aquatic > Thermal springs > Hot...
GGCCGTGGGATCGAACCCCGAGGCCGCGCGCCGCGCCGGCATGCCCGCCCGCGGCACCCTCACCTCGGTCTACGTGCTGACCGGCGTGGCCAGCGCCATCGCCGGCCTGCTGATCGCGGCGCGGCTGGGGTCCGGGTCGTCCAACGCGGCGGTGGGGTTCGAATTGCAGGTCATCGCCGCCGTCGTGCTCGGCGGCACATCGCTGTTCGGCGGCCGTGGCTCGATCCTGGGCACGCTGCTGGGCGCGCTGACCATCGCGGTGATCGGCAACGGGCTGATCCTGATGCATATCTCGCCCTTCTTCACCCAGATCGTTACCGGCACCATCATCCTGGTCGCGATCTGGCTGAACACCCGTATCTTCACGGCGAATTTCCGCATCGGCCGGCGAGGGAAATCCTGACCATGGCGCAGATATCCGACATCCCCCGCAACGCGATCCACCAGATCTTCGGCCGCCGCAAGGCGCTGATCGGCATGATCCATTGCCCGCCGCTGCCCGGCGCCCCGCGCTATCGCGGCACCCCGCGCGACGATATCCTGTCGGCCTGCCTGCGCGATGCCGAGCGGCTGGTCGCCGGCGGGATGCACGGGCTTCTGGTCGAAAACCACGGCGATATCCCGTTCTCCAAGCCCGAGGATATCGGGCCCGAAACGGCGGCCTTCCTGGCGGTCATCGCCGACCGGATCGCCCGCGAATTCGACCTGCCGCTGGGGATCAACGTTCTGGCCAATGCCCCGATCCCGGCCTTTGCCGTCGCCGCCGCCTCGGGCGCGTCCTTCATCCGGGTCAACCAATGGGCCAATGCCTATGTCGCCAACGAAGGCTTCATGGAAGGTCGCGCGGCCGAGGCGCTGCGCTATCGGTCCAATCTGCGGGCCGAGGGGATCAGGGTCTTTGCCGACAGCCACGTCAAACACGGCAGTCACGCCATCACCGGCGACCGCAGCATCACCGAACTGACCCGCGATCTGGCCTTTTTCGACGCCGATGCGGTGATCGCGACGGGCAATCGCACCGGCGACAGCGCCGACCTGTCCGAGATCGAGACGATCCGCGACGCCACCCATCTGCCGGTGCTGGTCGGGTCGGGGGTGACGCCGGGCAATGTCGTGCCGATCCTGGAACGGGTCGATGCGGTGATCGTCGCCTCGTCGCTGAAGGACGGCGGGGTCTGGTGGAACCCGGTCGACCCCGACCGCGTCGCCGCCTTCGTGGCGGCCGCGCAGCCCGTGCTGGAGCCGTCATGACAGCGCTGTCCGACCTGATCCTGGAACGCAACGCCGCGGTGCTGAACCGGATGCTCGACCATCCCTTCGTGCAGGCCCTGTCCGCCGGAACGCTGTCGGTCCGGTCCTGGCATCGCTACCTGGTCCATGAAGGCGCCTTCGTCGACACCGCCATCTCGATCTTCGCCTTTGCCACCGCCAAGGCGCCGGACCTGGCCGCGAAACGCCGGTTGATCGGGGTGCAGGATGCCCTGGCCCGAGAGCAGATGCCCTATTTCGAACGATGCTACGCCGAATTGGGCGTCGAGACCGATATCGCGATACCCGCGGCGGTGCGGGATTTCGACGCTGGCATGCTGGAGATCGCCCGTGACGGCGATTTCGCCGACATCGTCACGGCGATGTTCGCGGCCGAATGGATGTACTGGACCTGGTGCAGCGAGGCCGCGATGCGCGACATCCCCGACCCGGATGTCCGCCGCTGGGTCGATCTGCATGTCGATGCGGACTTTGCCGCGCAGGCCCGATGGCTCAAGGACATGATCGACACGGTTGCCGGGCCGGGCGACCTCGACCGGCTGTCGGCCGTCTTTGCCCGGGTGACCGAACTGGAAATCGCCTTCCACGATGCCCCGCTGTCGGAGCCTGCCGATGCATAGAACCCCTTCACCCGATGTGGCCACCGTCACCGGCCCGGTCCCGCGCGCCGCGCTGGGCGTCACGCTGATGCATGAACACATCCTGAACGATTGCACCTGCTGGTGGCGGGGCACCGATCCGGCGTTCACCTCGCCGATCCGCGACCTGCCGGTCAGCGCCGCGATCCTGTCGCGCCTGAAGAACGACCCCTTCGCCTGCCGCGACAATTGCGCCCTGACGGACGAGGCGCTGGCCGTGGCCGAGCTGATGCAGGTCGTCGCCGAGGGCGGGGGAACTGTCGTCGACCCGACCTGCCGCGGCATCGGCCGCGCCCCCGAAGCCTTGACGCGGATCGCGACGGCGACGTCGTTGAAGACGCAGAAGCCCGCGCCCTGCTCGGCCCGCGCGTGGTGCGACCCGCCCGCCGTGTTGCAGGCGATCCCGTGCTCGAGGGCGAGGCGGGCCGTCAGCGTCGTCCCCGCGCATGCGGCCCGGGCGCGCAGCCCCACCCGCTCGGTCATGGGAAAGCCGATCTCGCGGGCGACCTTCGCCGGCACCTCAGCGGCGAACACCTGGTCGACGTAGGCGCGATCGTGGGCGAGCGCGATCCACTCGGCGGGCGCGAGGCCGGGCTCGTGGAAGGGGCCGAAGCCGAGCCCGCGCAGCACCTCGGCCACCGCGACGAACTTTCCCATGGGGAAGCGGTGGTTGTCCGGCAGAGGCGCGAAGTAGCGCGGGTTGTGAACGACGGGGAGCGCTGTCATGGCAGCGCCAACCTAGCGCCGCGGCGACGAAAAACGCAGTGCGGCGGGCATTCGGCCGCGCCCTGCGACGCGGGCGGCGGGGAGGGGCGGCCCGCGACGGGGCCGCCCCTCAGGCGCGCCGCGCCGGCCGCCGGGAGGAGCGCGCAGGGCCGCAAGGTCAGCCGCGGCGGGCGGGAACGGCGCCCATGCGGCGGATCACCTCGGACGGGGCGCCGCACTCCTTCACGAAGCGGTCGTTGCGGGGAAAACCCATGAGGTCGCGCTGGATCGTGACGTGCCAGAGGGCCTCTGCGGCGGCGTCGACCAGCGCGGCGCGGCGGTCGGGATCGTCGCGCGCCCTCGCATCGTGCGCCTCGAGGGCGGCGAGGGCGAGGCGCAGCCGCTCGCCGAGCCGCCCGAGCGTCCCCGCCTTCTCGCCCATGATCTCGGCCTGGAGCGCGTCCTCCACCGGCGTCGTCTGCCGCTTCGGCGCGAGGATGCTGGGGGGACGAACGGCCATGACGTCTCATCTCCGGTGCGAGGCGCCGGTCCATGGCGCCGGTCCATGGCGCCGGTTCGTGGCGCCGGTGCCGGGCGCTGCCGCGGCGGCGGGTCCCGGGCGCCGGACATGGCGTGGCGCGGCGCCCTCTCCAAGTCTTCCGGGGAGGTGCCGCCACCCGGTCGCGCGTCCCGACCGCCCGGCGCGGTCAGGCGTTGCGGGTCTGCGCCAGGGCGGCGAGGGGCCGGGTCAGCGGCGTGTCCCGGCTCCAGGTGACGACGAGATGATCCTCGGCCCGCGTGAGGGCGACGTAGAGGAGCGCAGGGTCCTCGGACGGGACATGGCCCGCGCCGATCACGACGACGGCCGGCCACTGGAGGCCCTTGGCGGAGTGGATCGTGCCGGTCGGGATGCGGTCGAGGAGCTTTCGGCCCTCAGGCGTCAGCCGCGCCGCGAGGTTTTCCCTCCGCCAGGGGCAGAGGACGGCGATCCCATCCCGCGGGCAGTGCGGCGCATCGCCCTCGGAAAGGCGCCGCAAGACGTGGTCGCAGAAGCGGAGCTCCTCGTCGAGATCCCTCGACTGGCGCAGGATCACGGCAGGGCCGCTGCGGCGGCAGTTGCCCGGATCGAGTGGCGTCGCCACGGGTCCGTCATCGTCCGCGACGGTCGCAGCAGGGCGTCCGAAGAGACCCGCGATCTCCACGATCTGCCGCGTGTTGCGATAGTTCTTCAGGAAGCGCTTCCTGTCAGTGCGGCCTTGCGCCCTCACCCCCACCGCAGACCACCTGGGGCGGCCCCGCCCGTAAAGGCTCTGCGCCTCGTCATGGGCGATGACGAGGTCGCCGTCCTCAGGCTCGCGGAGGGCGAGCTTGGCGCAGGTGAACCAGACGGGCGAAAAGTCCTGCCCCTCGTCGATCAGCACGGCGTCGAAGGACTGGCTCTCTCCGCCGCCGCGCTCCAGGATGGTGAGGAGGCTCCGCCCGAACGCCTCGGCGTCCTCGAGATCGAGAGGGGCGCCCTGGCGCCGCGCCCAGGCGTGGAAGTTGACGACGTCCACGCTTGGCCCGTATGCGGCGAGAGCGTCCGAGACGAAGTCCCGCAGCCTCTTGTTGTAGCACAGGAACAGGACCTTCTGTCCGCCCTCGGCGAGGAGGCGCGCGCGGGCGATCAGCATCACCGTCTTGCCCGATCCCGGCACGCCGTAGAAGATCCTGTGTCCCGAGCCGACCGAGGCGGCCGCCTGCTCCTGCTCGATGTCGAGGATCCTGAGGCTGCTCCCGTCGGCGGGGAACGCGATCACGGCCTGCGGGTGCACGACCGCGCGCAGGGAATCCAGCTTTGTCCGGTCCAGCGGGCGGGGGGCGATGTGCGCAGGCAGGGCCGCGCGCAACATGGCGAGGATCGGCTTCGCGTCGTCCCCGTCCGGCAGCTCGTCACGGCAGACGGTCTGCCCGCGCGGGAAGAACTGCGCCCATGGACTGGCGTCGAGGCTGGCCCTGTCGATCTGGCTCAGAAAGACGAGATGGCCGAAGGCGGCGGCGAAGCGGCCGTTCTCGACGAGGGCCGACGCCGTGACCGGCTGGCGCTCAGCCTGGCGCATGAGGGCGTTCATGTAGCCCCGCGCCTGCCGGACCGGATGCTGCGCCTCGCGTGTCTGGCCAGCCTGATCGTGGACGATCGCCTGCCAGTCAACGTGCTTCACCGCGCCGAGGCGGATTCCCTTCACCTCGACGACGAAGACGCCGAGTGACGGCTCGATGACCACGAAGTCCGGGTAGCGCTCCGTCACCACCGGCTCGTAGGTGACGAGCGCATCGTCCCCGAGCGCCGCGAGGGCGGCGAACATGCGCTTCTCGCCCGCCGACGCGACCGCCGGCAGACGGTCAGGTACCAGCATCGCCAATGGTTCCTCCCCCGGCTCCCCACGACGAGACGTCGGGAAGAATGAACTTTTGCTGCCGGAATGCAAGAGCGGACGAGGCGTGGGCCCCGGGCGCTGCGTGCGCGGCGTGCGCGCGGGCGGGCACCGGGTGAAACCGCCGCGCCATCCTGATAGAGCGGGTGGCGTCGGCGTCCGCTCCCGTCCGCCGGCCTCGAACCCGGCGGGAGCGTCGACCGGATCCGCCATGCATTCCCCCGCCGAGGCCGCACGACCCTTCGACGTCACCTTCCGGCACGTGCTCGCCATCGCGCTGCCGATGACCGTCGCGTGGATGACGACGCCGCTCATCGGCGTCACCGACACGGCGGTGGTCGGCCAGCTCGGCGTGGCGGCGCTGATCGGTGCCGTGGCCCTCGGCGCCGTCCTCTTCGACATCCTCGGCACCGTGTTCAACTTCCTCAGGATGGGCACCACAGGCCTCGTCGCGCAGGCGATGGGGGCGGGCGACGCCGACGAGCAGGCGAACACGCTCTGGCGGGCGCTCCTCCTCGCGATGGTCGCCGCAGGTGCCGTCGTCGTCCTCCAGGAGCCGCTCCTCGCCCTCTTCATCGCTGCCATGGGGCCGAGCGAGGCGGTGGCGGACGCCGTCACGCAATACTGGCGCGTGCGCGTCTGGTCGCTGCCCTTCATGCTCGCGAACTATGCCATCCTCGGCTGGCTGATCGGGCTCGCGCGCGCCGGGACGGGGCTCGCGCTCCAGATCCTCCTCGGCGTCGTCAACATCGGCGCGTCGATCCTTCTCGGCCTCGTCCTCGGGTTCGGCGTCGCGGGCGTGGCGGCGGCATCGGTGCTCGCGGAGGCGGTCACGTTCGCGGCCGGCGCCGCCGTCGTGTGGCGCGGCCTCGCCAGCGCGCCCCGCCCGCAGCTTGCCGTGGTGCTCGAGCGGGCGGGCTTCCTGCGGATGATGAACCTCAACAGGGACATCTTCATCCGCTCGGTGATCCTCATCGGCGTCTTCACGTTCTTCTCGAGCGTCAGCGCGAGGCTCGGCGACCAGACGCTCGCGGCGAACGCGATCCTCCTCAACGTCCTCCTCATCGGCGGCTACTATCTCGACGGGCTGGCGGCGGCCGCCGAGCAGCTCGGCGGGCGGGCCGTCGGCGCGCGCTACAGGCCGGCGTTCGACAGGACCGTGAAGCTGACCGTCGGTCTCGGTGTCACCGCCTCGGCGCTCCTGTCGCTCGCCTTCCTCCTCGCCGCAGAGCCGTTCGTGCGCCTCATGACCACCGCGGAGGACGTGCGGGAGGAGGCGCTCGTCACCTTCGCGTGGGCGGCGATGGGGCCGTTCGTCGGCGGCCTCGCCTACGTGATGGACGGCCTCTACATCGGCGCCACCTGGTCGGCGGCCATGCGCAACATGATGATCCTCTCGGCCGGGCTGTTCCTCGCGGTGTGGTGGATCGCCACGCCGCTCATGGGGAACGAGGGGCTCTGGCTCGCCCTCCTCACCTTCCTCGGCGCGCGCGGGCTGACGCTTGCGGCGAACCTTCCGTCCATGACGCGCCGCACATTCGGCGAGAGCGCATCGCGGTGAGGCGGCGGCGCGGCGGCGCGGAGGCCGTTGCCGGGCGGAGCGCGATCGACTAAACCTTTGAACGTGGAAGACGGGGGCGAGATATGCGCAACGCTCGCGAGGCCATGGAGCTTGTCGCCGACCGTCTCGGCGAGGACGCGGCGTGGGACGATCTGGGCCGCCTCGCCGTCGAGGTGGAGGAGGTGTTCTCCATCACGCTCGCCCCCTCGGAGGCGGGAGGGCTGCGCCTCGCGGCACCGCTCGGCGGCCTTCTCCGGCCGCTCTCGCGCGCGCGCCGCGTGGCGCTCCTCCAGGCGAACGCCCTCGGCGCCGGTGTCGAGGCCGCAGCCTTCGCGCTGGACGAGACGGGCCGTCCCGTCCTCCTCGAGGAGGTGGACTGCGCCCGGCTCGATGCAGCGGCCCTGATCCAGAAGGTGGCCGACTTCACCCAGCTTGCCGCCTGGTGGCAGACCATCGGCAGCGACCGCCTCCTCGCCCGCACCGCGACAGTGGCGGCGAGCCGCCATCCCGCGGCCGAACACATGATCGCGATCTGACACTTTTCCGCCGCCCAAGGGTCCGCCGCCCAAGGATGCCGCCCTTCGAGGATCCACTCTTCTGGGATCCACCCTTCGAAGATCCGCCCGACAGGTATCCGCCCCCGAGGAGGGGGTGTCGTGACGGCGGGGGCCGGCGTGCGGGTGTCGCCCGGCACATGACGGGTGGCCGCGTCGATCGTAGATGTTGGTCGTGGAACAGCGAGGGGAGGAACGGGGATGAGCTCGATCGGCAGCACGACGTCGCCAGTCGTCCCACTGTCCACGCTGCTCGATCCGACGGCGGCCTCGACGGGCAGCGGCGCCACCGGCACGGCCACGGCGACGACGCCGGTCCTGCCGCCCGCCCTCGCCGGGGAGAACGGCCGCGGCTTCAGCGCCATCAGCTTCGGCCTCACGCCGCCGCCGCCGGGCGGCATCACCGAGGCGGTGATGGTCCTCATCAAGCAGACCCTCGAGGACACGAGAGGCGAGGTGCGAGCCCACCAGGCGGAGGCCTCGCGCCAGCGAGCCGTGACGGCGCAGCAGCAGATGGCGGCGGGGAACGCGAGCCTGGAGTCGAGCCTCGAGCGGGCGACGTCCCTCCAGTTCTTTGGGATCCCGGCCGCGCTCGATGCGGAGTCCGAGGCGCTTTCGGCACGCACCGAGGCGCGCAACGCCGTCATCGACAAGGAGGCCCAGCGCGAGGCGCTCGTGAACGACGGGATCGCGCCCCGCGAGACGCGCCTTGCCGAGATCGGAGCGGAGATCGAGGCGCTCGAGAGCGAGGAGGCGAGCCTCGCCGCCCGCCGCCCTGACGCCGAGGGAGCGGAGCGCGCCGAGATCGACACGAGGCTGGCGCAGATCCCCGGGGAGATCTCCGCGCTCGAGGCGGAGCGGTCGCAGATCGATTCGGAACTGGGCGCCCTCAACGCCACGCTCCGGCATATCGATTACGTGGAACTGCCCGCGCTGAGGGAAGCGCAGACCGTCGCCGAGGTGACCTACGACGAGGCGGAGGAGGAGCGGAAGAGGCTGGAGCGCCTCCTCGGCGAGGCGAACCTTGCCATCGTCGAGCAGCTCCTTCTCCTGCCCATCCTCGCCCTCCTCGTCGGCGTGTTCCCGCTGGGGCTCGGCTCGCTCGAGCAGGCCGAGGCCGCCCTCGCGGAGAAGGAGGGCGAGGAGAGCACAGCCGATGTCTACACGATCATCCGCAGCTTCTCGCAGACCCGCGAGGAGGCGGACATCCTGTTCGACGCCCTCGAGAAGGAGACGACGGACCTCGACACCGTGCGGATCCGCCAGGTGGGGCTCGCCTTCGGCCAGATCTTCACCTCCCTCCAGCAGGCCCTGACGGCGATGGAGGATGCGTTCGAGTCCACGCCCCGGACGCCCGGCGACCTCGCGTCGGAGAACGAGACGCGGGTGCGCCTCGAGCTCGCGGGGCGGGCGTGACGGAGAGGACCGGCGAGAGCGGGGAGGCGGCAAGCGCCGCGGCGGGCACCCTGTCCGCCGCCGAGGCGCTCGCGGCGAGCGAGGCGCGCCTCGCAGAGACGGAGGCCCTGCGCGGCCGCGTCTCCGGCCGTCAGTGGGAAACCGTGTTCCGCCAGATGGAGAGCGCGCTCGACGCGCTCGCCCGCTCGCCCATCGTGAACGAGGATCCGGAGGCGCAGAGCCGCTTCCGCGATCTTGCCGGCGCGCGCGATCCGGAGGCGCTGGCGCTGGCGTTCGACCACCTCGCGGCGCGCGTCTGCGAGCGGCTCGAGGAGATCGTCGCCATACGCGTCGCCGCCGGGGAGCTGACGGAGGCGGAGGCCGCCTCGCTCCTCCGGGAGATCGGCAGCGGGATCCACACCCGCGCGCCGGTGGAGACTGCACGGGTGGCGGCCGCGGCGGCCACCACGGGGGGCGACGGCGAGGGCGCATCGCGCCCGGCCCGCAAGAGGACGGTCCTGCGCCTCTGACGGCGCGGCAGGGAGGAGTGTCGGAAGGTGCCCATCACGTATCCGAGCAGCCTGGTTCCGGTGAATCCGCTGCCCTACCACATCGGCTCCACCGACCAGCGGCGGATCGATTCGACGAACGCCATCAACGAGGCGCTGCGCGGGACGAACCCTGCCCTCGCGACCAACCCCCTGATGTCCATGGACGCGGCGAGCGTGACCTATCGCGACTTCGCGAGGGTCCACAGCGACCACGCGCACGAGTGGCTTTCCTCCCGCCCCAACGGGACGCACACGTTCGCCACGGAAGGGCTGACGTTCGTCGCCTCCACGCAGACGCGCCGCGTCTACTCCGTCCAGGGGCTCCAGATCGGGACCATCTCGGCGATGCCGCTGGCGGACCAGGAGAGGATCGCCGAGACGGCCGCCTTCAACGGCCCCGGCGGCATCGGCGAGCAGCTCGGCTATCTGCCCGCCCCGCCGCACAACGATCCCGCCGACCCCGTGAACGCGGCGCGCAGCCACCTCGACGCGCTCGTGACCGCGTTCCTGGACAGCGAGGTCACGAACGCGAGGAGCGCCGACGGCAGGACGGTCAACCTGCCGGACGACGTGCGCCAGCTGTTCGAGGACCAGGCACAGAACATCCGCACGCGGCTCGGGACCTCGGCGATCTTCAACCCGGACGCGCTCTCCAACGAGCTGTCGGAACTCAAGCGGCGGGTGAACCGCATCAGCGAGTTCTACTTGGACGCCGGACCCCACCTGAGCACCAGCCCCCTGACGCAGCCGCCGGGCCTGTCCATCGACATCCCGTCGATCGTCAATTCCTACAACGCCTTCGTGGACGCAGAGCGGCGGATCAGGAACGCCGACAACCGCATCACGCAGCTCACGACGCTCGCGTCCATCGGCGTCCCGACCCTCGACCTGCCGACGCTGATCGTCCGCTTCCAGTCGCTCTACGAGGACATGGCGAAGGCGCGGTCGGAGGCGGATACGGCCGAGGTGCAGTCGCTGAACCAGCTCCTGCGCGACTACGGCGAGATGCAGCGGATGATCAACGAGGTCTCCGGCTCCATGGACCCCAACGAGCCGAAGGAGCGCGCGCCGTTCAACGTCGTTGGCGACGAGCGCGTGAAGCTGATGTTCACCCGCAGGACCGGCTTCGAGCTCCATCCGCTGGAGCGGCTCGGCGGCAGCGGCGGCAATCCGAAGATCACCCGCCCGACCTTCGAGATCGTCGACCTCGCATTCACCGGCTGGCGCCATCAGTACTTTGACGGCCGCACGCCTGAAGAGCTGGCACATCCCGACTTCGTCGCTTATCTCAACGAGCTCGGCATGAATACACTGCCACCTGCATTCCAACCGGGCGGGGAACTATATATTCGTCGAAGTGGACTGACATACTATTCGGACTGGGCCCATGACATTCGCGCACGAATCGAAGACAATAAGGATGATGAGGGTTGGCGCCTGAGAGTTTCTCAGCAACTCGGACTGACATTCACGATGAGTGAAGGAGAATTCAACGATCTACGTAATCATTACAATAGGGGCGGCAGAGCCGGACTGAACAACAGCATCCTCAATAGCTTGGGCACAACAGAGACAGCGTTGAGCAACGGCATGTCCCAGCTTTGGGTCGATTTCATGTTCGACAGGAATTGGGTCGGGAACAACCGCAGCGATTTCATGCCGGTGAACTTCGAGGAATATTACGAGGACTTCGAGCTGAAACGCAACACCTGGAATGAACTCGACTATAACGAGGATCGGAACGACCCGGGCTCCTTCTACCACGTCGCACGGCTGTTCAAGTCGCAGTGGGACAGCTTCAACACGCGCCTGTCCGACACCGTGACGCTGCTCAACCAGGACAACCAGATCCGCCAGAACCGCATCAGCCAGGAGAACAGCCAGGCCAACCGCCACTTCGAGCAGGTGAGCAACACGCTGCGGCGCATGTTCGACCTGATGCAGACCATCGGCCGGTCGACGGCCTGACACGATGCCGGTTCTCCTTCCCGGAGGCGCGCCTCCGCCCCCTCTGCCGAACCCGCGCGGAAGCGGCGTGAACATCGCCCAGGCCGAGGCCCTGTTCCCGCCCTACGACGGCGTGACTCACAGGCTCGGCAACACGCCGACGGACTTCGCCTCGACAGACCCCGCGCGCTTCCGCTTCTGGCACACGGCGCACCAGGTGGAGTACATCCAGGCGAACGGGACGGACTACACGGGGCGGGACGGCGCGCTCGTCCTCCCGTCGAAGGAGATCTCCCTGCCGCCCGGGCTGCCGCCGGAGCAGCAGCTCCACGCAATCCTGTCTGCGAACGGGCGCGGCGTCATCATCCTCAACGACCTCACGGCGGACCTCCTCCAGCGGCTGCCGCTCGACGACCAGCGCCTGGTTGCGGACCACCCGCGCTTCGCGGACCTCGTCGGGATCCCCTTCGGCTTCGCCCTCGGCGGTCCGGAAGCGGCGCGCGAGGCACAGATCGACCGCGTGAAGGAGCTTCAGCAGACCATCGAGGACGTGGGACCGCTCAAGCTCCTCGCCGGCCTCGACGACGACGATCCGACACTCGAACTCGACCCGGCGTCCTTCATCGACCGGCAGCTCGACCTTCTCCTCCAGCGCTTCGAGAGGATGGCCGTCTTCGACGAGCTCGCCATCGGCGAGCGGCTCGCCGCCTTCGCGGAGCGCTACGAAAGGCTGCGCCGCTATGGCAGCGTTCCCGACCCCAGCACGGCGAGCCCGCCACTCAACACCATCAGCCTCGACGGCAATGCGTCCATCAACGCCGCCTACGAGATCTTCGCGCGGACGGAGAAGCGCCTTTTCGACATCGCATCCATCAGCGGCGGCATCATCGCGACCGGCCGGCACGAGGGCAGTCTCCTCGACCTTCCGAAGCTCGTCGTGACCTTCCAGGCGTTCGTCAACGCCGAGAAGGAGGAGGAGGGGCGCGCCAGGACGGAGGAGATCCGCCAGCGCAACACGATCCTTGAGAACTACGCCGAGATCCAGCGGCTCGTGAACAGGGTCGCCGCCCGGTTCGAGACGCCCACCAAGGACGACCAGGACGCCGCAAGGGACCGGAAGAACCTGTTCGACGGCCTCACGGGGGCGCCGCTCGACCAGGCACGGAAGGTCGCCGCCATGTTCTCCTCGGATCTGTTCGACGCGGGGGAGGGCGTCCACCCGGCGGAGGCGGCGATCAACCTGAGGCGTCCGCTCATGAACTTGATCGAGCGGGACGGCGGCCAGCCGAGGCATCTGAAGTCGGCCTACGATGCCTACGCATCGAGCCTCGGCGAGGCGACGCGCAACCTCGACCGGGACGTCCAGCTCCTGTCGGACGAGGTGAACCAGGTGAGCCGGCAGCGCAACCGTCACTTCGACCTTGCGACGCAGACCCTCCAGCGCATGAACGACCTCGTGCAGAACATCAGCCGCGGCATCAACTAGAAGGCTCGGAGCGAGGCGCTTCGCGACCGCGGAGGGCGCGCGCCCGCAGGGAGTGACGGATGAGCACGATCAGGCCGACGACGGGTCCCGCTGTGCAAAGGGCGGCGCGCGGCGAGTACGTGGCGAACCCCGACAGGGTGCGCAACATGGACGTCGGCGTCGAGCGGGTCGCCCGCTGGCGCATCGACGACGAGGCGCACCTTCCGAAGGACCGCAGCCCCGCGCCGAAGTTCATCCCCGACCCCGGCAAGCTCGACGACATCCTGCGCCGCCCCTCCCTCGACGAGCGGCTTCCGAGCCTCCTCAAGCCCGACCGTCTCGACGAGACGCTCCTTCACCCGCCCGTCCTGTCGGCGACGCGCGAGAGTGTCGCCCGCCGCTTCCGCGCCATGGAGCGGGGTGCCACGGGCGCCGACCGCGCCGCCTTCCGCGAGGCTGCCGAGGTGCTCGAGGTGGACGCCGCGCTCGACGGCGAGGTGCGGGCGGCGCTCGCGGCGCTCCTGCGCGCATGACGGAGGACGATCCGCGGCAGGGGCGCGACCTGCCCGCCCCCTTCACAGGCAGCGAGATCGCAGCGCAGGAGCCGCCCCCCCTGCCGGCGATTGAGGCCGCCGCCCCCCGTCCTGTCGAGGGCCGGGAGCGGGATTTCCTGCTCCTCACCATCTACGTGTGCATGCAGCACGGCCAGCTCGCGAAGGCGTCGGCGCTGGCGGAGGCGCTGGTGCGCTCCGGCGACGACAGCCGGGAGGCGCTGCTCGCCCAGGCGGTGATCACGTTCGCGCGCGGCGACTACGAGACGACGCTTTCCGTCCTCTCCAGCCTCGACAGGATCGACCCCATCGAGCGCTACGGCAAGAAGAACCTCACCGACAGGCAGCGCATGCGCAGCTATCTGCGCGCGCGCTCGCTGCACGAGCTCGGCGACGGGCGGAACGCCATCGACCTCTACCTGCGCCACACCGGCCGGCGGCCTGGCGAGGGCTGAGCCGCACCGCGCCGGCAGCGGATCGCCGGCATCCGCATCAGGGCAATGAGGTGCGTTGCCGGCGCAGGAACCGGCCTTCGTCCGGTCGTACGACCATTGGTCGCCCGCAAAGCCGTTCGGCCGGCGAAAATCGTTCCTCGTCGCGGGAGGGCGCCGGGTGGAGCCACCCGCCGGATACCGCGGCCGTGGCGGTCCCGGCGGGGTGGGCGCGACGGCCCGTCAGGCGACGTTGCGGACGATCGTCTTCAGCGAGTCCGAGATGGACTTCATCATGTTGGTGCGCAGGTTCGTGATCGTGGACCACGTGTTCATGAGCATCTGCATCTCGAACATGCGCTCGGTGTCGGACAGGTTCTCGTTGGCCTGAACCGCGCGGAGCTGGTCCTCGATGGTGGTCTGCTGCGTCTGAAGCTGGGCCTGGAACCAGGCGAGGTCGAAGCCGACGCGACGGCTGAACGGCGTGCCCGGAGTGGCCGACAGAGGGGTCGGCGTGCCGGTGGACATGGTGGTGATCGTCGGGGATCCCGGAGGGTCGACTGCGGTCATCGTGATGCTCCAGTGTCGCGAGGTGTGAGGATGATCTTCACTGCGGCCTGCGTCGCGTGGCGCAGGCTTTCCAGCCGGGCATATTCGTCCCGGTGAAGTCCGCTCTTGGCGAGCTCGTCGAGGGTGATGCCGAGATCCTGGAGGGCCTGCAGCACCTCCCCCTTCGTCGACGCGCCGTCGGGGCCGTTGAGGTCCTCCTCGAGGTCCGTCATGCCGTGGACGAGGGCGTCGGCCGGTTTGTCCGCGCTCATGTCACTATTCTCCGTAGGCCAGCGCCTCGAGGCGGGCGCGGCTCTTCACGATGATGTGACGGTCCTCGATGGTCACGATCCCGTCCTTGATCCAGGTGCGCAGAGTCTTGTTGACGTTCTCGCGCGTGCCGCGGGCGAGCGCGCCGAGGTCCCGCTGCGTCACCACGGGGCCGAGGCACTCCACCTTCTCGCCGCGGATCGTGAGCGTGTTGCCGAGGGTGTCGAGAAGGCGCAGCAGCGACAGGGCGAGGCGGCTCGACAGGCTCGGCATGTAGAGGGCGCGGGTCATGTCCATGTGCGCCCTCAGCCTGTCCGCGAGGAGCTCAGCGAGGCGGCCGCGCAGCTCGAGCTGCTCGGCCCGCCCGCCGTCGACGGCCCGCACGTCGAGCGCCGCGAGCTCAACGTCGTCGATGGTGGTCGCGGTGTCACAGTACCCCCCGTCCGAGAACGGGCCGACCTCGCCGAAGTGGGAACCGGACGGGAGGATCCCGTAGAGCGCCACCGACCCGTCCTCCACCACGTGGGTGAGGCGCACGTGGCCCGAGCGGACGAAGTAGATCGTCCCGGCAGGGTCCTCCTGGTAGTAGACGACCGTGTTCGGCGGCAGGCGCACCGTCGAGATGTGCCGCATCGCGAGCGTCGAAGCCTCCGGCCCGAGCGAGCCGAGAGGGGCGGGAAGTGATCCGTCCATGTCGTTCCTGGCCCGGGCGGCCTCCGCTCATCCACGTGGGACCGGACGTGGCGGAAGGGGTCGCCCCGCGGGCGGCCTCCCTCGTCGTCGCCATCGTGCATGTCCGGCCGCTCATGTGATACCACCCGTTTCCGGAACAAAAAGCAAAGATGTCAGACCGGATCTTCGCCCTGCGAGGTCGGCCCCTGCAGCACCATCTGGCGCTCGATGTCCGCCACGGGGTCGTAGAAGACGCCCTGGCTCTCCATCGCCTTCAGCTCGGTGATCTGCTGCGACTGGTTCAGGAAGTCCCCGAAGTCCTGGTCGCGGCGGTCGACCGCCTGGTTGTCGCGCACGACCACGAAGTCGAGGAGGTTCGCCTCCCCCGTGTTCTGCGGCGCCTGGCGCTCGCCGAGGTTCTGCAGCTCGCTCGACATGCGCGGCATCGTCGGCAGCGTGTTCAGCGGGTCCATCGCAGGCCTCCCATCGTGTCCATGAATGATCTAGTGGATGTGGCGGCGCCGCGGCGTGTCAATGATCACTCGACGACCGGCGCGGGCGACCGGACAGGCGGCGGGCGAGGACGACGAGGGCGATCGAGGCGACGGCGAACCCAGCGACGCGCAGCGCGACGGCGAGCCGCTCCGCGAGGGGGCGCCACTCGAACCCGCCGGGCAGCGAGACGCCCGGAGACGCGGGCGCCTCGGCGACGGGTGGAAGCCCGGTGCCCTCGCCGGCGAGGAGCCTTGCGAGCGCGGCGCGGAAGGCGGCCGGATCGAGGTCGCGGCCGTAGAGCGTCCCGAAGTCCGCGGAGAAGCCGCCGGACGGTGCGGTGAGCGCCGCGGGCGGCGAGACCTCGCGCGGGACGATGCCGAGCGTCGCGAGCGCCGCCGCGGTTCCGGCGTGGTGGCGATGGTCGAACACGAACACGTCGGCGAGGGCTGCGCCGGTCGCGACCAGCCACGGCGCGACTGCGGCCCCGTCCGCGAGGCGCACCGTCGCCTCAGGTCCCGCCCCCGCGGGCGTCGCGAGGATGCCGTCGTCGAGGAGGTCGAGGCGGGCGCGCGGGGCGACTGTGGTGCGGCCGAAGAGGGCGTCCACCACCGCGGGGGCCGCCGCGGCGGGTCCCGCGATGACGGGGACGGCGAAGGTGCGCGGCGGCTCGGGCGGGGGCGGAGGCCGCGTGCCGCCGGTCGCGAGGGTGAGCGCGAGGAAGACGACGACGAGGCACAGAAGGTTCGCCGAGACGTCCACGAGGACGATGCCGGCGGGAGTGGCCGGGGCCGCCTCCCCCGGCGCATCGTCCCGCGCCGCCACGCGCCGCGGCGTCACGAGCCGTCCCGGGCGCGGCAGACCACCCCGTCGTCCGCCGCCGCCACGACGGCGCCGCAATCCTGCGGAAGCCGCGCGCGGCGGACCGACCCGAGGCCGAGGCTCGCGAGCCGCGCCTCGAGCACGAACGCCGCCTCCTGTCCGTCCGCCGCCACGAGGACGAGAGGCCCCTCCCCCGCCGCGCGGACGAGAGAGTCCACCGCAAGGCTTTGCCCGATGTCGTCGAGTGCGACGAAGCGGGCCGCTCCCGCCTCGGCGACCTCGACTCCCGCGGCTGTCGCGAGCGCGGCGACCTCCCCGGCGGCGGCGAGCCCGGCGACCGCCTCCCCGGTGAGGGTGACAGGCTCCGGCGGCCCCGGCGGAGGCGCCGGCGGCGGCGCCTCGGGAAGGACGAGCGACGGGCGCAGGACGAGGATCGCCGCGGCGAGGACCGCCGTGGTGCCCGTCAGGATGTCGGCCATCGGCACGAGGAGGCCGCCGGGAGCGCCGTCGTCGTCCTCGCCGCCGCTCACGGTGCGGGTGTCGCCGCGCGATAGAGGCTGTCCGCCTCCCGCTCCGCCTCGCTCCGCTCCACAGCGGCGAGCCAGAGGGAGAAGGCGAAGCTCGCGACGAGGCCGATGAGCGTCGTCTCGAACGCCGTCGCGATTCCGCCGAGGCTCCGTGCGAACTGGGGCGCCACGCCCTGCGCCCCGTCCGCCGGCACGACGAGGGCCGAGGGCAGCGCCTCGAGGGCCGTCATGATGCCGAGGACGGTGCCGAGGAAGCCGAGCACCGGAAGGAGCGCGATGAGGGTGCGCACGAAGCGGCGGCGCGCGCGGCGGCCGAGGGCGGCGGCCTCCATCCACGCGGGGTCAGGGGGTGCGGCGCCCGCGATGCCGTAGGGCGCCGGCGTCGTCTCGGCCATCGCCGCGACGAGGAGGACCGCGACCGCCGCCGACAGCACGACGAGGGCGGCGTGGACCGGTGTCTCGAGGAGCCAGGCGACAGCTCCCGGCTCCCCGGCAGCCCCCGCCCCCGCGAAGGCGAGGCTGAAGAGGAGGACGGCGACCCCGGCGGCATAGAGGGCCGTGCCCGTGAGGGTGCGCGCGAGACGGTCCCCCTCACCGCTCGCGATCAGCCAGTCGAGGAGGGCGAGCGACTTGTCGGGGCGCAGCATCGGGAGGGCGGCGAGGTCGTCGGCGGCGCGGCCCGCGGCGACGGCGAGCACCACGAAGGGCCACAGGCCGAACCCGGAGAAGGCGTCGATCCAGGCCGAGCGTTCCGTTCCGAGGATCGAGGCGAGCCAGAGGGCGTGGACGAGGACGAGGAGCGCGGACGCCGCGAGCGCCAACCGGGCCACGGACCGCGCCCGCCCGGCCGCGGCGGCCGAGAGGGGCGCCGCGGCGACGAGGAGCGCCGCCGCGGTCTTCGCAGCGTTCCCGGCGGGTGGTCCGTACTGGAGCCACAGGAGGAGCGCCGCGCCCGAGGCGACCGCGGCGAACATCGTGGCGCGGATCACGAGCGTCCGCCGCGTCGCCGCGAGCTGGCTGCGCTGGGAGGCGACCACCTCCGCCTCCGCGGCGCGCGCCTCGGCTCCGGCCCTCGTCGCCCCCGCTGCCGTCATGCGATCCTGATGCGCTCGAGCGGCTGGATGTTCACTGACGGCGACAGCTCCTGGAAGGACAGGATGGCAAGGTCCGGAAGGTCACGCTCGACCATCTTCCTCATGAAGCGGCGGATGTCCATCGGGGTCAGCATCACCGGGGTGAGGGCGTGGCGCGAGATGTCGCCCACGGCGCCCGTCAGCGCCTGCATGAACCTTGCGTGGAAGTCGGGCGAGAGCGCGAGATAGGTGGCGCCCGAGGTCTGGCGGACGGCGCCGCGCACCTCGTCCTCGATCTCCTTGGAGATGAGGTAGGCGGGGATGACGTTCTGCCCGCCCGAGAACTTGTGGGTGATGTAGCGGTTGAGCGAGGAGCGGACATGCTCGGTCAGCATGATGGCGTCCTTCTCCTTCTGCCCCCACTCCACCAGCGCCTGGAGGATGGTGCGCATGTCGCGGATGGAGATCTGCTCGGAGACGAGGCGCTGGAGGACGTCCGTCACGGTGATGAGCGGCAGCGCGCGCGTCGCCTCGCGGACGAGCTCGCCGAAGTTCTTCTCCATCTGGTTGAGGAGGTACATGGTCTCCTGCACGCCGACGAACTCGTGCGCGTGGTTCTTGAGGACGTGGGCGAGGTGGTAGGTGAGCATCGACGGCAGGGTCATGATCTGGATGCCGGTCTGCTCCACCGCGGGAAGGTGCTGCGCGCCGACCCACAGGCTCGGCGTGTTGGGCAGGAAGTCCTCGCCGCGCTCGAACGGGATGCTGAACATCTGGAGGTTCGTCGGCGTCTCGCGGACGATGAAGGCGTTCTCGCGCGCCTGCCCCTGTGCAACGGGGATCTCGTTCACGAGGATGCGATAGTGCCCCTTCGGCAGGTTCTCGTTGATCCTGAGGTGGATGCCCGGGAACGGGACGCCGAGGTCGAAGTAGAGGGCACGGCGGACGCGGGCGACCTCCCTGTCGAGGCGGTCCGGCTTGATGGCGCTGCGCACCGACGACGAGATGTCCACCATGAGGGGGACCGTGAGCGCGAAGGTGACGGCCTCGACCGGCGCGGTCGATTCCTCCTCCGCCGGGAAGGACGGGACCTTGCCGGGCGCCGCGACCGCGGCCGCGAGGGAGGGCATGTCGTTGGAGGTCTCGCGCCTTTCCCTGCGGCCGCGCGAGCGCTGGAGGAAGAAGCCGCCGAGGCCGGCGAGCGCCGCCAGCGCGAGGAAGACCGGCGTCGGAAAGCCCGGGATCGCCGCGAAGCCGAGGAGGATGCCGCCGGCGATCATCAGCGCCTTCGGCTCGTTGATGAGCTGGCCCGCGATGTCGGAGCCGAGGTTGTCGTTGTCGTCGGACGAGACGCGGGTGACGATGAAGCCCGCCGTGATGGAGATGAAGAGCGCCGGGATCTGCGCCACGAGGCCGTCGCCGATGGTGAGGATGGCGTAGACGCTTCCCGCCTCGGCGGCCGTCATGCCGAGCTGCGTGGTGCCGATGATCATGCCGCCGATGATGTTGACGGCGATGATGATGAGGCCCGCGATGGCATCGCCCTTCACGAACTTCATGGCGCCGTCCATGGCGCCGTAGAGCTGGCTCTCCTTCTCGAGCTTGGTGCGCCGCCGCTTCGCCTCCTCCATGTCGATCATGCCGGCACGCATGTCCGAATCGATGGACATCTGCTTGCCGGGCATGGCGTCGAGCGAGAAGCGGGCGGACACCTCGGCGACGCGCTCGGAGCCCTTCGTGATCACCATGAAGTTCACGATGGTGAGGATGAGGAAGATGACGCCGCCGACCACCAGATTGCCCGCCACGACGAACTGGCCGAACGTCTCGACGATCTGGCCGGCGTCGGCCTGGAGGAGGATGAGACGGGTCGTCGTGATGGAGAGGGCGAGGCGGAACAGCGTCGTGAGGAGAAGGATCGCCGGAAAGGCGGTGAAGGCGACCACGTCCGACAGGTAGATGGCGACCATGAGGAGGATCGCCGAGATCGCGAGGTTGATGCCGATGAGGACGTCCACGAGGAACGTCGGCAGCGGCAGGATCATCATGAAGACGATGCAGATCAGCAGGAATGCCAGGATCACGTCGTTCCGGCGGGCCATTTGCGCCAGAATCCGGCTGATCATCGGAAACGCTCCCCCCTTGACGCTGTGCGTCGCCTAGCCCATCGGTCCCGTGCGCGCCGGAATCTGGCCGAAGCGGGACCGGCGGATCAATAGCCGCACCGCCGCGCGAGGCAGAGAGACGGTTGACACAGCGCCGCCGCGGCGCGGCATCGCATCGGGTGGGACAGACGTGGCTTCTGTGGACGACGGGCGCCTGACGCTGGCGCCGGGCTATGCCAAGCTTTTCGCGGAGATCGGCTTTCTCGGCGTCTCGCGGGGCCACCTCGACGAGGCCGACACGGTTTTCGCCGCGCTCGAGACGATGCGGCCCGGACACGAGATCGGCCCGCTCGGCAGGGCGGTCGTGGCGATGGCGCGCAACGACTTCCGGAGCGCGTCGCGCATCCTCTCCGCCGCGCCGCAGACGGATGCCGTCGCAGCCTTCAGGGCCCTTGCCCTCGCGCGGCTCGGCGATCGCGCCGAGGCGGCAACGATCCTCGAGGACCTCGCCGACACGGCGCAGGAGGAGGCCATCGCCGACCTCGCCGAGGAGGTGGCGAAGTCCCTCTGATTCCTCGCCGCCTCCTGGCGAGTGTCATTCGACAACCGGACCTTCACGTGTCTTTGCTAGGGCATCGGTCATCGGCCGGCGATGTCCTTCGTGCCGGCGTGTGGGGGATGAGATGACGGACGGCATTTTCGGCACAGGCGCGTTCCAGGTCGCTCAGGCGGAGATTCCCGGGACCGCGACTCCCTCCCTCGGCCCGGCGGACTCGACGCGTGCCGACCGCTTCCAGGCCGTGTTCGACCGCACGGCGACGGAGACGCCGCCGGTCGACGCCACCGAGCAGGCGAGCGCCGCCGACCGCCAGCGCGCGCTCGACACGCTCCGCCTCGAGGGGGAGGCGGCGGTGCCGCGCACGGGCGACACGATCCTCGGCGGGCTCGAGCGGCTCCGCGGCGTGTTCGACGCGCAGGAGGCGCGGATCCGGGAGGTCGCCGCCGGACAGGAGACCGGCGCCACGGAGTCGCTGATCGTCGCCCAGTTCGAGATCGTCCAGTACTCCATGCTGATCGACGTCACCTCCAAGCTGACGGGCAAGGCGACGCAATCCTTCGACCAGCTGATGAAAGGGCAGTGACGCCCGGAAAGCGCACGCGGCCGACCATGACCGCCAGGACCATGTTCCAGTTCCTCGCCGACATCATCAGCACTCTCCGGAACCGGGCCGGAGCCCTCGCGAGGGCCGGTGCCATCGGCGCCGCCCTCGTGCTCGCCGGCTGCCAGACCGAACTCTACTCCAACGTGACGGAGACCGAGGCGAACGAGATGCTCGCGGTCCTCCTCTCCGCGGGGGTCGAGGCGCGCAAGAACCCCCTCGGAGACGAGCGCTTTTCCATCACAGTCCCGAACGATCAGGTGCTTCCGGCGCTCGACAGCCTGAAGAACCAGGGCCTTCCGCGGACCCAGCGGCAGACGCTCGGCACGGTATTCGCCGGCGGAGGCATCGTCTCCTCGCCCTTCCAGGAGCGAATCCGCTTCATCTACGCCCTCGGGGAGGACGTCTCGAAGACCCTCGAGGAGATCGACGGCGTGATATCGGCGCGCGTCCACATCGTGCTGCCGGAGGCGCCGGAGCTCGGCCAGGAGGTGCAGCCCTCCTCCGCCGCGGTGTTCATCAAGCAGCGTGTCAACACCGATCTCGACTACCTCGTCCCCCAGATCCGCCGCCTCGTGTCGAACGCCATCGAGGGTGTCGGCTACGACCAGGTGAGCGTGACCCTCGTGGAAGCGCGGCCCGTGGACCAGCGCATCATCCCGGCCAGCACGAACGGCGACGTGATGGAGATCATGCCGGGTCTCCACGTCGTGAGGGATTCGGTGCCGATGATGTGGCGCGTCGTCGCCATCGCCGGCGTCCTTCTCGCGATCTCGGTCGTCGCCAACGTCGTTCTTCTCGTCCTGTCGCTGCGCGCGCGCTCGAGGGGCTCGCGCGAGGTCGCCGTGCAGGAGGCCGCCTGATGGCGCTCCCCGCCTCCGCCACGGTGCTCGGACGCCTCGCGGCGATGGTGCAGGACCCGTTCCGCGCACTGCCGGCGGACATGGCGGGGATCGCGCCGCTCCCTCCGACCGCGATCGCGGGGGCTGCGCCCGTGGCGCGGCGCCGCCTCGCACCCGTTCTGGCGCGGGACTGCGGGCTCGCCGCCCTCGACGTGCCGGACCGCTTCCTGCGCCGCATCAGGACCGACGAGGAGGAGAGGCTCGCCGCCGGTGTCGCGGTGCTTGACCTTCAGGGGCTGAGGACAGCGGCGCAGGCGGTGTCGGCCGCGGTCTTCGCGAGCCTTGCGCTCGGCCTCGTGCGCAAGGAGGAGCGGCGCGCCTTCACGGCGGCGCTCGGCGAGGAGGCGCTCACCATCGCGACCCGTCTCGCGCCGGTCTTCTTCGCGCGCCTGCCGGAGCTCGCGCCGCAGGTCGCCTCGGTCGCGGAGGCGCTCGCCCCCGGCGCGCCGGTGCCAGCGACGGAGTTCTCGCCGCAGACCGCGGCCGCGCCGCAGGACCGCTGGACGCGCCCGCGCCTTTCGCACGCGGTGGCCGCGGAGCCTCTCGTCCTGCGCACCGGCTACGCCGTCCTCACGCGCTGGCTGGAGCGGGTGGAGCCCGTCCTCGGCGACCTCACCCGCGCACGCCTCGGCAGCGACGTCGACAGCAGCGACGGCGCGCCCGTGGAGGACGCCCACGCCGCGCAGATCGCACGCCTCCTCAAGCAGAGGGTCCCCCGGTGGTCCAGCTCTACCGCCTGAAGGAGATCGGCGTCGGCCTCAGCGCCGCGGTGCCGGTCCTGAAGCGCGAGGACGCCGCCGCCGTCGCGCAGGCCGAGGACATCGTCGCAGCCGCGGAGGCGCGCGCCGCAGAGATCATCCGCGACGCCGAATCGATCTACGCGGCCGAGAAGGCGCGCGGCTACAGCGAGGGCAAGGCAGAGGCCGCCCGCGAGGCGCTCGCAGCCACCGTCGCCGAGCAGGCCGCCCTCGACGCCGCCCTCGCGCGGGTGGAGGCCGATCTCGCGGCGCTCGTCATCGCGTGCCTGCGCCACATCCTCGCCGAGATGGAGCCGCTTCCCGTGGCGCAGGAGCTCGCCCGCGCCGGTCTCAGGAAGATGCGGCAGGAGCGGCGCGCGCAGCTCTTCGTCTCTCCGACCCTAGCGGAGGCGATGCGCTGCACCGTGGAGGCGATCACGGCCCACTTCCCCGAGGTGGAGCTCCTCGACGTCGTGGAGGACCCTTCCCTCGACCCGCCGTCCGTGGTCATCCAGTCGAGCCTCGGCAAGGTGAGCTGCGTCCTCGATGACGCCATCGCGGACGTGGAGGTGCTTGTGCGCGAGGCCCTGTCTGACCGTCTGCCGGCCGACCGCCTCACGCCGTCGCCCGCCGGGCTCGCCGAGAGCGCCATCACCGTCAACCCGCCGCGGGCGAGCGAGTGATGGACGCGCGGGTCGACAGCGACGCCGCCCGCCGCGATGCGCTCACCCGCCTCGCGGAGGTGCGCGCCCGCCGCCGCGGCCGCATCGGCGCCCACGTGGCGCACTACCCCGCCGCGGTCGAGGCGCGGTTGCCGAACTTCTCGCCATTTCGGCTCAGGGGGCGCGTCAGGAAGGTGGTCGGGACCATCATCCACGCGACCGCGCCGGACGTCCAGGTGGGCGAGATCGTGGAGTTGAGGACTCCGGAGACAGGCCATACGCTGATGGCGGAGGCGGTCGGCTTCCTCGCCGACGAGGCGCTCCTCTCCCCCATCGGGGACCTCTACGGCGTCTCGCCGCGGACGGAGGTGATCCCGACGGGCCGCGTCCAGTCCGTCGCGGTGGGCGAGGGGCTTCTCGGCCGCGTCCTCGACGGGCTCGGCAACTTCACCGACGGCAAGCCCCCGCCGGACCTGCCGACGCTCTATCCCATCTACCAGCTCCCGCCCGACCCCATGAAGCGGCGCATCATCGAGGACCCGCTGCCCCTCGGCGTGCGCGCCCTCGACGGGATGCTCACCTGCGGCGAGGGGCAGCGCATGGGGATCTTCGCCGCGGCGGGCGGCGGCAAGTCGACGCTCCTCGGCATGCTCGTGAAGGGCGCCGCCGTGGACGTGACGGTCCTCGCCCTCATCGGCGAGCGCGGGCGCGAGGTGCGCGAGTTCATCGAGCACGAGCTCGGCCCCGAGGGTGCCGCACGCTCGGTCATCGTCGTCGCCACCTCCGACAAGAGCCCGATGGAGCGCGCCAAGGCCGCCTTCACCGCCACGTCCATCGCGGAATATTTCCGCGACCAGGGCAAGCGCGTCCTGTTCCTGATGGATTCGGTCACCCGCTTCGCCCGCGCCCTGCGCGAGATCGGTCTTGCGGCCGGCGAGCCGCCCACGCGCCGCGGCTTCCCGCCGTCGGTCTTCGCGAACCTTCCGAAGCTGATGGAGCGGGTCGGCATGAACGAGACGGGGTCCATCACCGCCCTCTACACCGTGCTCGTGGAGGGCGACGACATGAACGAGCCGGTCGCCGACGAGACGCGCTCCATCCTCGACGGGCACATCATCCTCTCCGCGAGGCTCGCTGCGCAGAACCATTATCCGGCGATCGACATCCTTCGCTCCAAGTCGCGCGTCATGAACAAGATCACCTCGCGCGAGCACCTTGACGCCGCCGGCACCGTGAACGAGCTGATGGCGACCTACAACGAGGTCGAGCTCCTCGTGAAGATCGGCGAGTACCAGCGCGGGAGCGATCCGCGCTCCGACCGCGCCATCGACAAGATCGACGAGATCCGCGCCTTCCTGCGCCAGCGCACCGACGAGAAGTCCGAATTTGGCGAGACGCTCGCCCGGCTCGGGAAGGTGGCGTCGTGATCCCGCAGTTCGCAGTCCTCACCAACGTGAAGCGCCTGCGCGAGGACAAGACCCTCGAGGCGCTGCAGAAGGCGCGCCGGGAGGTGAAGGCGGCCGAGGAGAAGCTCGCGCAGCTCGACGCGCAGATCGCCGAGAGCGCGCGCACGATGCCCGAGCGGGTCGCGGCGGTCTACGCCGGGATCCTCGGCCAGGTGACGGACATGGCCGGCCTCGACGAGGTGAAGGAGAAGGAGCTCGAGCTCGAGCGCACGCACCTTCGCCTCGTCGACCGGCGGGACCGTGCCGAGCATGTGCTCGAGAAGAAGAAGGAAGCGGCGGCGGAGGCTGCGGTGCGCTACACCATCGCGCGCCGCCAGCACGAGAAGTACCGCGACATGCTCGCCGACATGAAGCGGGAGGCCGCCGAGGAGGCGATCGCGAACGAGGAGACCGAGGTGGAGGACCTCTTCACGCGGCCGCGCGGCCTCTCGGGGATGAGCCTGTGAGCCGGATCGACGGCGGGCCGCCGCCAATCCCCGACCCGCGCGCCTTGCCCGAGGGCCGGGGCGATCCCGGCGCCGGTCTCGGCGCGGGCAACCGCGAGGCGGGCACGAACCTTTCGAACCGCGAGCGCGGGCGGGACGGGACGCGGCGGGACACGGACTTCGCCCTCGCCCTCGCGGCCGCCACCACCGGCGCGAGGGCAGCGACCGGCGCCGACAGGCCCGCCGGGAAGGATGGCGACCCCGCCACGGCGCGCCGCTCCGGCGAGGGTGGCCGCGAAGGCTCCGGCGAGGGCCGTCGGAGCGGGATGGCGAAGGGTGAGGGCGGCGGGGAGCCTCGCGCCACGGCTCTGCGCGTCCCTGCCGCCGCGACGGAGGCGAGCCCGCCGGCCGCCTCCGGCGCGACGGCCCTGCGCGAGTCCGGCGGGGACGTGGACGGGCAGCGTCAGGACGGGGAGCCCCGCCTCCTCGCCGTCGCTCATCCTCAGGTGACCGGCGCCGTCCAGCCGGCGGCAGCCGCCACCTCGACGGTCGGCGCCGACATCGTGTCCCTCGCGACGCGGATCGAGGCGGAGCTCGACGCCGCGCTGAAGCTCTCCGGCCGCCCGGTGGGCGGCGGGATCGAGCTGACGCTCGCAATCCAGGGCACTGGCCTCGCCCTTTCCGGCCTCACCGTGATCGCGCGCGGCGGCGAGCTCACCGTGGCGCTCCAGCTTGGGGACGGGATACCATCCGGCACGCTCGCAGCGGCAGCGCAGGAGCTCGCGGCCCAGCTCTCCCAGCGCTTCCCGAGGCGAACCATCCGCGTCGAGGAGGCCGGCGCGCGGCAGGCCGACGCCGCGCTCGAGAACGGGCCCGAGAACGCGCAGGCCGCCCTCTCGGCCCTGTTCCGCCGATGATCTTCTCCCGCGTCCTCTCCCGCCAGAGCGAGCAGGCGAAGGCCGAGGCGGCCGCCGCCGCGCCGGAAGCCGGTGCGCCGCCGCCCCTGCCCCCGGAGCCCCCGCCCTTCGTCCCCGAGCCGACGCCCGTCACCCCTCAGCCGCCGCCGGCCGCGCAGCCGCCGGCAGCCGAGCGGGCCGAGGCGCCCGTCGCCGCCCCAGGCCGCACGGCGGCAGCCCTGCCGGCGCAGCGCATCGCCCTCTCCGCGGCCGAGCTTCCGCTCTGGAACGCCCTCGCCTCCTACCAGAACGTCCCGCTGACGCTCGGCCCCGTCCAGCTCACCTACGCTCTGGCGGAGAGGCTCGGTCCCGGCACCGCCCACGCCACGGTCGCCGCGAAGGGGAGCTCCGTGCCGCCCGTGCGCCTCGCGGTCCGCCGGTTCCCCGTGTCCGAGCTCTTCGGCACGGCGCTCGACGCCGACCGCCTCGACGAGCTTCCCGCCCATCTCGGCGACGCCATCCGCGCCGCGATGGTGGACGCCCTCGCGGAGCGCCTGCCCCAGCCCTTCGTCGAGCGGGTGACCGTGGACCCCGCGGCGCACCGGATACAGGCCGGAGACGCGCACGACGTCGCCGTCGCCGTCACCCTCGCGGGCCTCATGGGCGAGCCCGTTGAGATCGCCCTCGAGGGCCGGCCGCGCGCGCTCCTCGCGCTCCTTCCCGTGACGGAGGTCGCCGGCCTCGCGGTCCAGCAAGAGCTCGGCCAGGCGATCCCGGTCGCGCTCTCGATCAGGCTCGGCACCCTCGACATTCCCGCCGCAACGCTCGCCGGCCTCGCCGCCGGAGACGTGATGCTGTGCCATCCCTCGACCCGCATCGACCGCCTCGCGCTCGTCGCCGCCGGCCGTGCCGCCGCCCTCGTGCCGCGCGAAGGCGGCCTCGCCCTGGAGACGCCCCTGATGATCGAGCACGACGCCGCATCGCCCGCGCCCGCCGGAGAGGCCGCCGAGGCCCTCGCCCTCGAGGAGCTGCCCGTGCGGCTGGAGTTCGTGATCGCGGAGGAGACCGTGCCGGCGGCGACGCTGCTCGCCCTCCAGCCGGGCGCAGTCCTTCCAGTCGCCGCCCCGTCCCTCGAGGAGGAGGTGGCCGTCACCGTCAGGGCGAACGGCGCGGTGATCGCGACGGGCGACCTCGTGCGGCTCGACGACCGTCTCGGCGTGCGCATCCAGACGCTCAGGAATCCGGGACGCTGACGCGGACCCACCCAGACACCGATGGTCGATCCGCTCAATCTCATCCTGATCCTCGCGGCAGCGGCGCTCCTGCCGTTCCTCGCCATCGTCGCGACGAGCTTCATCAAGCTGTCGATCGTCTTCCTGCTCCTGCGCAATGCGCTCGGGGTGCAGCAGATCCCGCCCAACAGCGCGGTCAACGCGCTCGCGATCATCCTGTCGGCCTACATCATGGCGCCGATCATCGTGGAGATCGCCGGCATCCTGTCGGCCGGCAACTACCGCTTCGACAGCGTGGCGAGCGTGCAGGAGGCGTTCAACAGCGCCAAGGTCCCGCTGGTGGACTGGCTCCAGCGCCACGCCGACGAGCGGGAGAAGACCTACTTCCTCCAGGCCGCCGAGGCGATCTGGCCGGAGAACATGCACGACATGATCGCGCCGGACGCCATCGCGATCCTGCTTCCCGCCTTCACCGTCAGCCAGCTTCGCGAGGCCTTCGAGATCGGCTTCCTCATCTACCTGCCCTTCATCGCCATCGACCTCATCGTCTCCAACATCCTCCTCGCCATGGGCATGATGATGGTCTCGCCGCTCACCATCTCGCTCCCGTTCAAGCTCTTCCTGTTCGTGATGGTAGACGGCTGGTCGCTCCTGATCCTCGGTCTTGTGACCACCTACACATGAGGCAGGATCGCGATCTCCCCGGCGGTTGGCGCGGCGGCGGGGCAGGCGGGCGCGCGTCATGAGCGGCGCCGACGCCCTCTTCCAGATCACCGAGTCGATGGTGCTGGTGCTCCTCCTGTCGATGCCGCCGATTCTCGTCGCGACCATCGTCGGCATCATCGTGAGCCTTCTTCAGGCGCTCACGCAGGTGCAGGAGCAGACGCTTCCCTTCGCCATCAAGCTCATCGCCGTCGCGGTCACCATCGCGGCGATGGCCGGCGTCCTCGGTGGCGAGATGCTGAACTACACGAAGCAGATCTTCTCGGGCTTCCCGGCGATGGTGCGCTGAGATGAACCTCGAGGAGATGGACTTCGCCGCGCTCCTCGACCTCGCGGACGAGTTCAGGCCCTACCTCTTCGCGCTGATCCTGTCGCTCGTGCGCGCCTACGCCTTCATGTCGGCCTCGCAGATCCTGGCGCCGACGGCGGTCCCGCGGCTCGCACGGCAGGCGGCCATCCTCGTCATCGTGATCCCGATCGTCCCGGCGAACCTCGCTGCGGCACGGGACTTCGACCCGTCGATCCCCGAATTCGCGGTCTTCTTCCTCAAGGAGTACGCGCTCGGCTTCCTGCTCGGCTACATGGTGGCCTGGCTGTTCTGGGCGGTTCAGGCCGCTGGCGCGTTCATCGACAACCAGCGGGGCGCCGCGATTGCAGCCTCCATCGACCCTCTCCAGGGGCACGAGACGTCGCCGCTCGGCATCCTCTTCAGCCAGGCCTTCGTGACCTACTTCTTCACCGTCGGCGGCTTCCTGCTCGTCCTCGACCTCATCTACCAGTCCTACGTCTCCTGGCCGGTGACGCGCGGGATCCCGGCGCTGACCGACGTGTTCCCGGCTCTCGTCCTCGAGGTGTTCGACACCGGGATGCGCCTCATGTTCGTCCTCGCGGCGCCGATCATCGCGATCATGTTCCTCGCCGAGTTCGCGCTCGCCATCGTCTCGCGCTTCGCCCCGCAGGTGCAGGTCTTTATCATCGCGATGCCCATCAAGTCGGCCATCGCGTTTCTCATTCTGATTTTCTACTTCGCCACCATGTTCGCGGTGGCGCGCGACAACGCGGACCTGTTCAGGCCGCTGATGGACCGCACCTATGCGATCCTGCGGGCCGGCGCCGAGCTCCTCGACGAGTTCGGCTTCGATCTCGCGCCGGGAGGGAGGTGAGCGATGGCCGGGCAACCGACTGGCGAGAAGACCGAGCCGCCAACCCCGAAGAAGCTGCGCGATGCGCGCAAGAAGGGGCAGGTGGCGCGCAGCCAGGAAGTCGCGACGACGATCTCTCTCTTCGCCGTGGTCGGCCTTCTCATCCTCATGGGCGGCCACTTCTACGAGCAGATGGTCGCGCTCATGCAGATCGCCGCCGAGCTTGCCACGGATCCGGGGCGCGAGGCCGTCTCGAACGGCATGATCGTGATCTTTGACGTCTTCATGGCGATGATGCTGCCAGTCGTCGGCGTCACCGTCTTCGCGGGCATCGTCGGCAACATGATCCAGTTCGGCGTCATCTTCGCGTTCGAGAACGTTATGCCAAAGCTGGAGAAGGTTTCGCCGTCGAAGGGCTTCAAGCGCATCTTCTCGATGAAGCAGGTCGTGGAGGTCCTGAAGTCGATCTTCAAGATCGTCTTTCTGTCGATCCTGCTCTACTACGTGGTGAAGTCGGCCATCGGGCCTTACATCACCTCTGTCCACTGCGGAATGCCGTGCATCATGTCGGTGACGGTGCGCATGCTCGTCGTCACACTGGCGCTCTCGGCGGTCGCCTTCATCGTCGTCGCGGTCCTCGACTTCGCCTACCAGAAGCACGTCCACATCAAGGGGCTGAAGATGACGAAGGAGGAGGTGAAACGGGAGTACAAGGAGAGCGAGGGCGACCCGCTGGTGAAGGGCATGCGCAAGCAGCTCGCCCAGGAGCTCGTCATGAGCGACATGGGAGGGCAGGCGCGCAAGGCGAGCGCCGTCGTCGTCAACCCGGTCCACCTCGCCGTCGCCATCCGCTACGACCCGGTGATGACGCCGGTGCCGATGGTGGTGGCGAAGGGGCGGGCGAACAACGCCCTCATCATTCGCGTCGCGGCGGAGGAGGCGGGCGTGCCGATCTTCCGCAACGTTCCGCTCGCCCGCCTCCTGTTCTGGGAGACCGAGCCGGGCGACACCATCCCCGACGAAGCCTTCGAGGTGGTGGCCGAGCTTCTCGTCTGGGTGGAGCGCAACAGGGACAGGCTCTATGCCGGGCGGCTCGACCACGGCGTCATCGACATGGAGGCGGACGACCACAAGGCGCCCGCCATGGCGAGCCGCTGATGGTGGCTGCGGTGGCTTCGATCATGGCGGATCGGCGGCGGGAAGCCGGCAATCTCACGCCATGGGACCGTTACGAAAGTATCGGACGGCACTGCGGAACTTCCGCATGGCCCTCTAATGTCGATCCACAGGAACACTAGCGCGGGCGCTGGAGAGAGGTCATGTCGAGCACAGGACCGGTGGATGGGCCGCGCCTCGCGCCACCGCCCGCTGCAAACGCCACGGAAGGCAAGGGCGGCACGGGTGCACTGGCGCGCCTTGCGACCGGTGACGCGATTGCGCTCGGGGAGCTGTCGATCGTCGTCGGCTCGGGCCGAAGCGCGCCTCTTTCAAGCAAGGGCCTCGACGCCCTCCTGCCACCTGGCGGACTGCCCGGCGCTCGCGGCAACGGCCTCCACATCGCCGCGCTGAAGGCGGACACGGCGCGCGAGAGGGTCGCCGCACTGGACGGCGCCATGCCCGGAGGCGAGACGGCGCGGGCGCTCGGCGATCATGTCGCAGGACTTCTCGAGGGGCGCACCGCCTCGGTCGCCGCGCTCGCGGACGCATTGCAGGACGGTGGGCCGGCCTTCGTCCACGCCGCGCTCGGGGAGCTTGCGGCCGCCGTCCGCGGGACCGGCGGCGACTTCGAGACGGCGGCGCGCGACGCCCTTGCCGCCACCGCGCGGTCGGGTCCCGACGGCGCGCTCGTCGTGGCGGCGCTCGGCTCGCTCGCGTCCACCCACGCGCTCGCCACGCCGGGCAGCGAAAGGGCGGTCCTCGGCACCATCGCGCGCAAGGTCTCGGCGGACTGATCCCGACGCGGAGCGCCGGCGCACCGCCCGGACGGCTACTCCAGCGTGAAGGAGACGATGGCGGGCTCGGGCGAGAGGCCGACATAGGTGGCCGAGATGGCGCCGGGACCTGCCAGCTGGAACGGGCCCATGGAGCCGAGGCTGAGGACGTCTCCTTCCCGAAGCCGCCAGCCGCGGGCCTCGGCCTCCTTCACGATCCACAGGACGGCGTCGAGTGGATGGCCGAGGAGTGCCGTGGCCGGCGCCTCCGCCACGACCGTGCCGTCCTTCGAGAGACTTCCCGCTGCGGCGGAGAGATCCTCCACCGAGAGACCGTCCGCCGGCAGCGGCTCGCCCACGATGCCGAGGCGGGCGCCGGCGTTCATCGCCTGGAGGAGTGGCCCCGTGATGGCCGCGCCCTTCGGCACCATGAGGTCGCCGAGCTCGATGAAGGGCACGAAGGCGTCGATCGCCTCCAGCGCCTCCTCACGGGTCGTCGCGTCGTTGATGGCCTCGTCAGCGACGCGGGCGAGAAGGTCGAGCTCGAAGATGAGCCGCGCGCCCTCGCCGACCGACACTGTGCTTCCCGCCGGGCGCAGCATCTCCTCGAAGAGGACGCCGAGGACGGGGCCGTCGAGTCCCAGCTGCCGCTGAGCGCCCGCCGACGTCGCCGCCGCCTTGTAGCCGACCACGGGACCGAGTTCCTCACCGAGGCGGCGGATCAGCGCATCCTGATGACAGGCGCCGTCGGCCATGGTCCCGATCGTCTCGGCCGCCTGCGGCGCCCGCTCGAACGGCGTCGCCGCGAGGAATGCGTCGGCGTAGGGGCCAGCGAAGTCGTAGATCCCGCAAGAAGACGACTGCGCCAGCGCCGGCGCCGCCGCCAGCGCGAGGAAGCCTGCAAACAACGTCGCCCGCATCGCGCTCCTCCTCCGGTGAGCCTTCCCGGCCGACGGGCCGGCAGGCGTCGTGTCGTGGCAGCTCAGGCGGCCTCGAGCAGCGGCTGCGGGACGTAGTTGAGGACCGGCGCCAGCCAGCGCTCCGCCTCCTCCACGCTCATGCCCTTGCGCCGGGCGTAATCCTCCACCTGGTCGCGCTCGATCTTGCCGACACCGAAGTAGAAACTCTCGGGATGGGAGAAGTAAAGGCCCGACACGGAGGACGCCGGCCACATGGCGCAACTCTCCGTGAGGCGCACGCCCGTGCGCGCCTCGGCCTCGAGCAGCGGCAGGAGGACGCGCTTCTCCGTGTGATCCGGCTGCGCGGGATAGCCGGGGGCGGGGCGGATGCCCTGGTACTTCTCGGCGATGAGCTCGTCCGGCGTCAGCGTCTCGTCCGCCGCATAGCCCCAGTGGGTGCGACGCACGCGCATGTGGGCGTATTCGGCGAACGCCTCGGCGATGCGGTCCGCGAGGGACTGGAACAGGATCTTGCCGTAGTCGTCCCCCTTGGCGGCGAACTCCTCGGCGATCCGCTCCTCGGCATTACCAGCGGTCACGCAGAAGCCGCCGATCCAGTCCTGCGGGCCGCCCAGCGGGGCGACGAAGTCCGCCAGGGCGACGTTGGCGCGGGCGCCGGAGCGGGCGATCTGCTGGCGCAGCGTGTGGAGACGGGTGAGCTCGGCGCCGGCATCGTCGTAGAGGACGATGTCGTCACCGTCCGACTGTGCGCGCCACAGGCCAACGACGCCCTTCGGGGACAGCCACTTCTCCTTGACGATACGGGCGAGCATCGCCTCCGCGTCGCTGAAGAGGTTGCGGGCCGCCTCGCCGTAGCGCTCGTCTTCGAGGACCAGCGGAAAGGTGCCCTTGATCTCCCAGGCCGAGAAGAACGGCGTCCAGTCGATGTACCTGATCAGCGTCTGGAGCGGCGCCTCGATGGACTTCAGCCCCGTCATGGCGGGAGCGGGGGGCGTGTAGGCCGCCCAGTCGATGGCGTGGCGCTTCGCGCGGGCCTCAGCGAGCGGCAGGCGCTTCCTGTCGGACTGCCCGCGCAGATATCCGTCCGCGACGGCCTTATAGTCGGCGCGGATCTCGGAGACGTAACGATCGTAGTCGTTCAGGAGGCGCGAGCACACTCCGACGGCGCGCGAGGCGTCCGTCACGTAGACCGCCTGGCCAGCCTTGTAGTTGGGGTGGATCTTCACCGCCGTGTGGACCTTGGAGGTGGTGGCGCCGCCGATCAGCAGCGGCACGTGGAAGCCCTCGCGCTCCATCTCCGCCGCGACATGGCACATCTCGTCGAGCGACGGCGTGATGAGGCCCGAGAGGCCGATGATGTCCACCTTCTCCTGTCTTGCCGTCTCGAGGATCTTGGCGGCCGGGACCATGACGCCGAGGTCGATGACCTCGAAGTTGTTGCACTGCAGGACGACGCCGACGATGTTCTTGCCGATGTCGTGAACGTCACCCTTCACCGTCGCGAGGAGGATCCTGCCGGCGTTGGAGCGGTCGTTCTCCTGCTTCTCGGCTTCCATGAACGGCAGGAGGTAGGCGACGGCCTGCTTCATCACGCGGGCGGACTTGACCACCTGCGGCAGGAACATCTTGCCGGCGCCGAAGAGGTCGCCGACGACGTTCATGCCGGCCATCAGCGGGCCCTCGATGACGTGGAGCGGGCGCTCGGCCTTCTGCCGCGCCTCCTCGGTGTCCGCCTCGATGAACTCGGTGATGCCGTGGACGAGAGCGTGGCGCAGGCGGTCTTCCACAGGCCCCTCGCGCCAGGTGAGGTCCTGCGCGCGCTTCGCCCCCGCGCCGCCCTTCCAGCGCTCCGCCGCCTCGAGCATCTGCTCGGTGGCGTCCGGCCGGCGGTTGAGGACGACGTCCTCGCACAGGTTGCGCAGCTCCTCCTCGAGGTCGTCGTAGACGGCGAGCTGGCCGGCGTTGACGATCCCCATGTCCATCCCCGCCTGGAGGGCGTGGTAGAGGAACACGGAGTGCATCGCCTCGCGCACCCGCTCGTTGCCGCGGAACGAGAAGGAGAGGTTCGACACGCCGCCCGAGACGTGCGCGCCCGGAAGGTTCTCCCGGATCCAGCGCGTCGCGTTGATGAAGTCGACTCCGTAGTTGTCGTGCTCCTCGATGCCGGTCGCGACGGCGAAGATGTTGGGATCGAAGATGATGTCCTCCGGCGCGATCCCGGCCTTCTCGGTGAGGAGCCTGTAGGACCGCGCGCAGATCTCCGTCTTGCGCTCGAAGGTGTCGGCCTGGCCCTTCTCGTCGAAGGCCATGACGACGACCGCGGCGCCATAGCGGCGGACGAGCTCGGCCTGCTCGAGGAAAGGCTCCTCGCCCTCCTTCAGCGAGATGGAGTTGACGATGGCCTTGCCCTGGACGTTGCGCAGACCCTCCTCGATCACCTCCCACTTGGAGGAATCGATCATGACGGGCACGCGCGCGATGTCGGGCTCGGCGGCCACGAGCTTGAGGAAGCGTCCCATCGCCTCCTTCGAGTCGAGAAGGCCCTCGTCCATGTTGACGTCGATGATCTGCGCGCCGTTCTCCACCTGGTCGCGCGCGACGTCGAGGGCGGTGGTGTAGTCGCCCTCCTTGATGAGCTTCCTGAACTTCGCCGAGCCGGTGACGTTCGTGCGCTCGCCGACGTTCACGAAGCGCACCTCCGGCGTCAGCGCGAACGGCTCGAGGCCGGAGAGGCGCATGACGGCAGGCACCTCGGGGACGCTGCGCGGCTCGTAGCGGTCCACGGCCTCCCGGATGGCGCCGATGTGCTCTGGCGTCGTCCCGCAGCAGCCGCCGACCACGTTGAGGAGGCCGTCGCGGGCGAAATCCTCGAGCTGGCGGGCCATGTAGGCGGGCGACTCGTCGTACTCGCCCATCTCGTTCGGCAGGCCCGCGTTCGGGTAGACGCAGACGAGCGTGTCGGCGACGCGCGACAGCTCGTCCACGTGCGCGCGCATCTCCTGCGCCCCGAGCGCGCAGTTGAGGCCGATGGTGAAGGGCTTCGCGTGCCGGACGGAGTTCCAGAACGCCGTCGGCGTCTGCCCCGAGAGCGTGCGGCCGGATCGGTCGGTGATGGTGCCGGAGATCATCAGCGGCACGCGGCGGATGCCGGCCGTGAACAGCCCCTCGATGCCGAAGATCGCGGCCTTAGCGTTGAGTGTGTCGAAGATCGTCTCGATGAGGAGGATGTCGACGCCGCCCTCGATGAGACCGCGGGCGGCCTCGGCATAGGCCTTCATCATCTCCTCGAACGTGACGGCGCGGTAACCCGGATCGTTCACGTCGGGGGAGATGGAGAGGGTGCGGTTCGTCGGCCCGATGGCGCCCGCGACGAAGCGCGGGCGGTCGGGCTCCTTCGCGCTCACCTCCTCCGCCGCCTCCTTGGCGAGGCGCGCGCCGGCGACGTTGATGTCGTAAACGCGGTCCTCGAGGCCGTAGTCGGCCTGGGCGATGGAGGTCGACGAGAAGGTGTTCGTCGCCACGATGTCGGCGCCCGCGAGGAGATAGTCGCGGTGGATGCGCCGGATCGTGTCGGGCTGGGTGAGGTTCAGGACGTCATTGTTGCCGGCCTGCGGATGGTCGGCGTGGAGGTGGCACGCGTGCGCGCCGCCGCCGTGTCCCAGGAAGGCGTCCTCGTCGAACTTCTCCTTCTGGATCATCGTGCCCATGGCGCCATCGATGATGAGGATGCGGCGGCGCGCTTCGTCGGCGAGGTGCTTGGGCATCAATGAACTCCGGTCTCTCTTGAAGGTGTCGGTGCAGGGGTGGCGCGGCGGTTCAGGCCGCCGCCGCCATCTCCGGCTCCGGCCGAATGCCGATGAGGTGGCAGAGCGCGTAGACGAGCTCGTGCCGGTTCATCGTGTAGAAGTGGAACTCCTTCACGCCGCGCTCCATGAGGTCGAGCACCTGCTCTGCGGCGACGTGAGCGGCGACGAGGCGGCGGGTGTCCTCGTCGTCGTCGAGCCCGGCGAAGCGGTCGGCGAGCTTCTCGGGGATCGAGGCGCCGCACATTCCGGCGAAACGCTTGACCTGCGCGAAGGAGTGGATCGGGATGATCCCCGGAACGATCTCGATGTCGATGCCCCGGGCCGCCACGCGCTCGCGGTAGGCGTCGAAGAGATCGTTGTCGAAGAAGAACTGCGTGATCGCCCTGTCCGCCCCCGAGTCCGCCTTGCGGGCGAGGTTGTCAATCTCGGTGTCCCAGTCGGCGCTGTCGGGATGGCACTCGGGATAGGCGGAGACGGACACCTCGAACGGAGCGATCGCCTTGATGCCTGCGGTGAGCTCGGCGCCGTTGGCGTAGCCGCCGGGATGCGGGGCGTAGGGCGTGCCCGGGCCGTCCGGCATGTCGCCGCGCAGCGCCACGATGTGGCGCACGCCCGCGTCCCAGTAGGAGCGGATCACCTCGTCCACCTCCTCCTTCGTGGCGGAGACGCAGGTGAGGTGGGCTGCCGCCTTCAGCTTCGTCTCGGCGACGATGCGGCCGACCGTGCGGTGCGTGCGCTCGCGGGTGGAGCCGCCGGCGCCGTAGGTGACGGAGACGAACCGGGGGGCGAGCGGCTCGAGCTTCTGCACGGTCGCCCACAGGTTCTCTTCCATCTTCTCCGTCTTGGGCGGGAAGAACTCGAACGACACGAGGGGTCTCGTCATGCGAAGGCGCCTTCCTTGGTTCGGGTCTCGTCGGTGATGATGCGCGGGTCCTGCGCGAGCCACAGGGTGACCGTGAGCTTGGAGTCGTCGCCGGTCAGGTCGGTCACCTCGCGCGTCTCGAGGCCCGCGGCGCGCAGCCAGTCGGCCATCTCGATGCGGCCGATACCGAGGCGGCGGTGCTGCGCCTCGGTGCGCAGCTGCTCAAGGGCGTGGGGGGCGAAGTCGACCACGAGGAGGCGCCCGCCGGGCCGCAGGGTCCGCGCCGCCTCGGCCACGGCGCGCGCCGGATCGTCGAGGTAGTGCAGCACCTGGTGGATGATGACGGCGTCGAAGGAGTCGGGGTCGAGCGACAGGGCGTAGACGTCGTCCTGCGCGACGCGGGCGTTGCGGATGCCGGCCTTCGCGAGGTTCGCCCGCGCGACGCCGAGCATGGCGGCCGACGCGTCGATCCCGAGGAGCCGCTCGGCGCGATCGGCCATCACCTCGAGCATCCGCCCCGTTCCGGTGCCGACGTCGAGGAGGCTGCCGATGCGGCGGGCGCCGAGGAGCTCGCGGATCTTCGCCTCCACCTCCCCCTCGGGGGCGTGCATGGAGCGGATGCGGTCCCAAACCTGCGCGTTGGCGGCGAAGTAGTGGGCGGCGGCCTCCGCCTTCGCGGCGCGGGTGGCGGCGCGGCGCTCCCTGTCGCGGGCGTGGACGGGGTCGGCCGGGTCGAGCTGGTCGAGGATGGGGTCGGCGAGGCGCGAACCGTCGGGCGCCTCAGCGAGGCGATAGAATGCGAACGCCCCCTCCGCCGAGCGGCTGACGAGCCCGGCCTCCGCGAGGAGCTTCAGGTGACGCGAGATCCGCGGCTGGCTCTGCCCAAGGATGGTGGTGAAGTCCTTCACCGTGAGGTCGGCGTCCGCCAGCAGCGCGAGGATCCTGAGGCGCGTTGTCTCGCCCGCCGCCCTCAGCGCCGCCACCAGCTCGTCGTGACCGACCCGTCCCCCCGGGATCCGTGGCACCCCGCGCACTCCCATTGCCATATAAAGATTTCTTTATGGGTTATGGGGGAGCGCGCACGGGGAGTCAACGCCGGAAGCTGGTGCCTGCGGCTTCCCCCGAAGCGGCGTCTGTCGGTTGGCGACGAAGCGATATTCCGCCCACACCGGCGCGAGGTTCATGACGCTCACGCGGCAGCGGCCGCGGCTCGGCACCATGAAGGTGCAGGTGCGGGAGCTGCTCGGGAGGCGTCCGTCGCACACGCAGGGACCGTTCCGGCTCCGCTGGATGACCGTGCCGGGCCGGTCGGGCGCCCTCAGGCCGTCGATGGAAATGATCGCCTGGCCGGGCACATGGTGAAGAGGCGCCCGTCGTCGACGCTGTTCCCGCCGATGGCCCGCAGCAGCACCTGCGGGTGTAGAGGATACCCCGTCATCCGGCGGTTCCGGGAGATGCCCGTCAGCATCCATAAGCTTACGGCCGCGGCTTCTCCGGCAGCCCCCGTCGCCAGAAGTCTCGCCGGAAGGCCGGCGCCCGCCTTCCGTCAGGCGGTCTCGGACGCGAGGGCGCGCGCCCTCTCCCGAAGAGCGAACTTCTGCACCTTGCCCGTCGACGTCTTCGGCAGTGACTCGAACACGATCCTGCGCGGCGCCTTGTAGTGGGCGATCCGGTCGCGCACCCAGGCGATGAGCTCCGCCTCGTCCGCCTCGGCGCCCGGGACGAGCTCCACGAAGGCGCACGGCGTCTCGCCCCACTTCTCGTGCGGCATCGCGACCACCGCGGCGCTCGTCACCGCCGGGTGCGCGTAGAGCGCGTCCTCCACCTCGATGGAGGAGATGTTCTCGCCGCCGGAGATGATGATGTCCTTCGCCCGGTCCTTGATCTCGACGTAGCCGTCGGGATGGCGCACGGCGAGGTCGCCGGTGTGGAAGAGGCCGCCGGCGAAGGCCTTCTCCGTCGCCGCCTCGTCCTTCAGGTAGCCCTTCATGACGATGTTGCCGCGGATCATGATCTCGCCGATGGTGGCGCCGTCGGAAGGCACCTCCTCGAGCGTCTCGGGATCGCGCACCGACACCTCGTCCTGCAGCGCGTAGGCGACGCCCTGGCGGGCCTTCATGCGCGCCCGCGCCGCGTCGTCGAGCCCGTCCCAGGCCGGCTTCCAGGCGGAGACGACGCAGGGGCCGTAGACCTCCGTGAGGCCGTAGACGTGGGTGACGTCGATGCCGACGGCCTCGGCGCGGCGGATGACGCTCGCGGGCGGCGGCGCGGCGGCGACCATCATGCGGATCGGCTCCGCCCGCCTCACGCCGCGCGCCTCCGCCCCCTCGATGGCCATCTGCATGACGATGGGCGCCCCGCAGAAGTGGGTCACGCCGTGCCGCTCGAACGCCTCCCCGATGGTGGCCGCCGACACGTGGCGCAGCGTGACGTTGACGCCCGCCTTCATGGCGACGGTGTAGGGGAAGCACCAGCCCGAGCAGTGGAACATCGGCAGGGTCCACAGGTACACGGGAAAGTGCGGCATCGCCCAGTCGAGCGCGTTGGAAATCGCGGTGGTCGCGACGCCGCGGTGGGAATAGACGACGCCCTTCGGCCGCCCGGTGGTGCCCGAGGTGTAGCCGAGGGCGAACGAGGCCCACTCGTCCGCAGGAAGGCGCCAGCCCACCGGCGCGTCGTGCATCAGGGCCTCGTAGGCCTCGTCGGCGGGGCCGTCGGTCGGATGCGCCAGCGGATCGTCGATGCGCACGATGGCGGGCCGGGGCGAAAGACCCTCGACGGCCTCCCCGAGGCGCCCTGCGAGCTCGGCGTCGACGAGGACGAGCTTCGCCTCCGAATGCTCGAGGCAGTAGCGCAGCGTCCCCGGGTCGAGGCGCGTGTTGAGCGTCAGCAGGACGGCGCCCGCGAGCGGGACGGCGAAGCTCGCCTCCAGAAACGCCGGCGTGTTGGGCGAGAGGATCGCGACCACATCCCCCTCGCCGATGCCGCGCGCAACCAGACCCGCTGCGAGACGGCGGACGGCAAGGTCCACCTCGCCCCAGGTGGCGCGGTGGTCGCCGTGGACGACGGCGAGGTGCTCGGGGAAGACCGCAGCGGTGCGGGCGAGAAAGGAGAGTGGCGACAGCGCGCTCGCGTTGGCGTGTCGGCGATGGAGGCCGCGCTCGTCCATCAGCGGCGCTCCCCGCAGCCGCGCGCGCACCCGCCCGCAGGTTCCTCGCTCATGGACGCCTCCCGTCGTTCACCTCGTGCGGCGGGATGCTCCGGCGCGCCAGCGGGCTTGTCAACGCGCCATGCCCACGCGCCTGCGCGGTTGCTGCGGCAGCGCCCGGTGCGCTTCGGAGCGCTTCGGTGCGCTCTGGAGGCTGGGGCAAGGTGCCACGCTCGCGGGTGATGCGCCCGCGCTCATCGTCCTCCCGTCCTTCAAGAAACTCAGGCGGCCTTCATCGCACGCTCTCCCGGCCGCCCTTGAGGGTTCCGCCGTCGGCCTTTCGGCATCGGAACGCGAGGATCGTCGCCATCGGCCTCCTCCTGTCGGACGACCGCATGAGCTTCTCGAAGCACCGGATGCATGACCCCGGGCCGCCGGAGACAATACTTCTGACGGTGGACCTCGGCCTCAGGGCGCCGGACCGCGCCGGACGGCAACGCCCGGGTCCGGCATCAGGTCTCGGCAGGGCCGCGCAGCATGTCGGCGAACTGGGTGAAGGGGAGGGGGAAGGAGTAGAGGTAGCCCTGAACGTAGCGGCAGCCGATGTCGCGCAGGACCTCCTGCTGCTCCGGCGTCTCGACGCCCTCTGCGATCACGTGCAGCCCCATGGAGCGGGCCATCTGGATGATGCCCTTGACGATGGCGCGCTTGCGCCTGTCTGTGTCGATCCCGAAGATGAACTGCTTGTCGATCTTGATTTCCTTGATCGGAAAGCTCGTGATGTGGATCAGCGAGGCGTATCCGGTCCCGAAATCGTCGAGGGAGAAGTCCACTCCGGAGGAGACGAGCAGCGATATCTTGTCGTGGAGCGACTGGTCGTCGACGCCGAGGATGACGTCCTCGGTGATCTCGATGATGAAGTCAGTCGGCTTCAGGTTGCCCGAGCGCGTCTTCTCGAGGAAGGTGTCGAGGAAGTCGTTGCGCAGGACCTCCGTGCGGGAGGCGTTGACGGAGATGCGGAACGGGCGCGGCGTGATCTTGCGGATCTTGGCGAGGTCGGCGATGACGGCGTCGAGCATGGCACGGCCGACGCGGCTGCCCACGTCGTGGTCCTCGAGCGCATAGGTGAAGTCCTTGGCGTCGAGCAGGAATTCGGACGTCTGCCAGCGCACCAGCGCCTCGGCGCCCACCACCTCGTTGGTCTCGATGTCCACCTGCGGCTGGTAGTAGGGGACGAACTCGCCACGCTCGAGGCTCGCCTTGGCGTGGTCGAGGACCGTCTCGCGCCGGCGCGCGGCGTCGTTCGCGATCTGGCTGTCGAAGACGACCACCGGCTCGTCGAGCTTGCGCTTGGCCTGGGCGAGCGCGATCTCGGCGGCGCGCATGATCTCCTCGGCGCCCTCGGCATGCAGGGGGAAGAAGGCGATGCCGGCGCTCATGACGATGGAATCGCCGCGCTCCTCCCGCCGCATCTCGTCGATCTCGTCCTTCACGCGGCTGAGCGGCGCGGCGAGCGCATCGACGGTCGTCACGTCGTTCAGGATGAGGGCGAACTCGTTGATGGAGATGCGCGCGACCGTGTCGCTGCCGCGCGTGATGGAGCCGAGGCGGGAGGCGATCTCCAGCATGTGCTTGTCGGGCACGGTGTAGCCGGAGTGGCGGGCGAGGCGGGCGAAGTCGGCGATCTCGATGACGACGAGCGCGAACCCCCGCTCGTCCCGGCGGGCGCGCTCGACGGAGACCGCGATGCGGTCCTCGAACAGGAGGCGGTTCGGAAGGCTCGTGACGGGATCGTGGTTCGCGGCCCACCACATCCGCCGCTCTGACGTCACGCGCGCCGTGACGTCCTGCATGATGCCGTAGAGGTGGCGCCCGCCCTCGCCGTTGCCCATGCGCGCCACCATGCGCACCACGCGGCGCTCGCCGGTCGGCGTGCGCAGCGGCATCGTCATGTCGAAGCCGCTTCCCTCCGCGGCGGCCCGCTCGAGCTCGATCACGAGCCGCTCGCGCCCGGGCGAGGGGTAGAGCTGGAGCATCCTGTCGACCGTCACCTCGCTGCCGGGCTCGAGGCCGTGGATGGCGTAGAGCTGGTCCGACCACAGGAGGCGGCCGGTGGCGAGCGACTGCTCCCAGCCGCCGACCAGGGACAGCTCCTCCACGTGCGAGAGGAGGCCGTGTGTCTGCAGGAGGCGCTGGCGCTCGATCCTCAGATCCTCGATCCGGTAGAGGATCGGGAGCGCCGAGACAGCGGCGCGGCGGAACGCGACGACGTCGACCCCGCGCTTCCTCGGCGGGATCTGGAAGACGACCGTCTCCGTCTCGGGGAAGAAGAGCGCCGCGCCCACACCGCCGAGCTCCTCGGGCGCCTCGACGTTGATGAGGCGGCTCGACCGCGCCTCGTCCTCGTCGAAGGTGGCTGCGACGACGGCGTTCGCCACCGCCTTCGCGAGCTCCTTGCGCAGGGGCCTCGGCAGGGCGCGCATTTCCGTCGAGGCGGCCCTGAGGCGGCCGTCCTCCATGGCGACGACGCCGCAGTAGCGCACGCCGAGATTGTCGGCCATGAGGTTGCAGGCGGCGGCGGCGAGATCGTCGAACGGATCGTCCCGCCGGCGCGCCGCGGCGTCAGAGGCGCGCCGGCGGAAGCCGTGCCCATCCTCCCCCGCCCCCGCGAAGGGGGCCGGCGTGTCGCGCACGTTCACTCGTCCTCTCCGAAGCCGCTCTCGACGAGGTGGACGAGGGCCGCGGCCGCAGCCTCCGCGTCCTCGCCGACGAGCATGACGTCGACGCTGCCCCCGCAGGGCGCGCCCAGCATGAGGAGCCCCATGATCGAGCGTCCGTCCACGGCGTGCCCGTCCCGCATCACCCGCACGTCCGCCTCGTAGACCTCGAGTGTGCGCACGAAGCGGGCCGCCGCGCGGGCGTGGAGACCGCGGCGGTTCACCATCGTCAGCGTCAGCGTCAGCGTCGCGGACGGCGCGTCCGCCTCAGGTGTTGGCGAGGACATGGCTCGCGACGCTGATGTACTTCTTGCCGGCCTCCTTCGCCGCGTCCACCGCGCCGGCGAGATCCATGGTGGCGCGCGCGCTCGACAGCTTGACGAGCATCGGCAGGTTGACGCCGGCGATCACCTCCACCTGGCCCTGGGGCATCACTGAGATGGCAAGGTTCGACGGCGTGCCGCCGAACATGTCCGTCAGGATCACGACGCCCTTGCCGCGGTCGACCCGCGCCACGGCGGCCACGATGTCCTTGCGGCGCTGCTCGATGTCGTCGTCCGGCTCGATGGAGACCGGCTCCACGGCCTCCTGCGGCCCGACCACATGCTCGAGCGCCGCCCTCAGCTCGTGGGCGAGACGGCCGTGGGTCACAAGTACAAGCCCGATCACCTGTCGTCCTCCCCAAACCTGCCCGCCCGGATCGCCGCCGAACGTTGGGACCCATGTCCGCGGCCCGTCAAGCCGTTTCGATCGAGGACGGAGGCCACCACCAGGGCCGCCACGGCGCTGTTCCGGGCGGGCAGCACGATGCGTGAAAGGACGATATCAGAAAGAGTCGCCTGCCGTTCCAGCTCTTCCGGCATGCGCGGCGCCCGTGCCTCGGGCACGAGATCCACGAGGTGAGTGAGGCGCACGGCCGACAGGCTTTCCACCGGAACGATTCCCTCGCCCCGGATCTCGACGAGCCCGGCGATGCTGGCCGGAGCGCTCCCGAGGAGGCGGCCGCCTGCGGCCTCGATTGCGGTCCAGTCGTCGGCGACGAGGCGCGCGAAGATGCCGCGGGCCTCATGGTGCGCCACGAGCGCGAGGGCGAGCGTCGTCTTGCCGGAGCCCGCCGGCCCGCGCACGAGGACACCAGCCTCGCCGAGGGCGACGGTGCTCGCGTGGACCACGGCCCGGGCCACGCTCAGTCGCCCACCGGCAGGCGCACGGTGAGCCGCGCGCCCGCGACGTCCCTGCCGGGTCCGAGGGTCGTGCGGTAGCGGTTCTCGGCGAAGATCTCGCCGCCGTGCGCCTCGACGATCTGGCGGGAGATGGCGAGGCCGAGGCCCGAGTTGTCGCCGAACGACTGCTGCTCGGAGCGATCCGTGTAGAAGCGCTCGAAGATGCGCTCCATCACCGCCTCGTCGATGCCCGGCCCCTCGTCGTCCACCACCACCTCGATGAAGCTGTCGAAACGCTGCGCCGCCACGGTCACCCTGCCGCCGTCGGGGGTGAACGAGCGGGCGTTGTCGATGAGGTTGGTGAAGACCTGGCCGAGGCGGCTGTCGTTGCCGACCACGGGGAAGGGCGCGCGCGGCGAGCGGACGAGGAGGTCGACCACCTGGCCGCGGTCCCGCGCGAGCTCTGCCTGCGTGTCGACCACCGCGCGCAGCAGGCGCACGAGGTCGAACCGCTCGTGGCGCCGGCGGTTCAGCTCCGCGTCGAGCTTGGAGGCGTCGGAGATGTCGGTGATGAGGCGATCGATGCGGCGCACGTCGTGCTGGATCACCTCGAGAAGCCGCTCCCGCGCCTTGTCGGTGCGCGCGAGCGGCAGCGTCTCCACGGCGCTGCGCAGGGACGTCAGCGGGTTCTTGAGCTCGTGCGCCACCTCCCCGGCGAACGCCTCGATGGAATCGATGCGGTCGTAGAGGGCGACGGTCATGTCGTGAAGGACGCGGGAGAGTTCGCCGATCTCGCCGCCGTCGCGGATCTCCGGCATCGGGATCGAGCCGCCGCCGCGCTGGATCCTCTCCGCCGCCCGGGCGAGACGGCTGATGGGCCGCGCGATGCTCGCCGCGAGCAGGAGCGAGACGATCACGGAGGCGACCGCCGCCAGGAGAAAGACGTCGCGGATCGCCGCCTCCTGGGCGGCGACGGCGCCGCTGATCGCTCCGGGGGCGGAGGTGAGGCGGAGCGCTGCCGCGATGTCCCCGTCCCGGTCCCTCAGCGGGACCGCCACGGAGAGGACGACGTCGCCGTGAGCCGTCGTCGAAGGGCGGACCGACTTCACGCCACCGAGGGCGTCCACCACCTCGGTGAGGACCGCGATGTCCTCCTCCGGGCCGGCACCGTCGCGCACGCCTGCGAGGAGCCGCGTCAGGACGTCCGGCGCGGGGGGCGCGCCCGAATCGACGAGGGGCGGCAGGGGGGCGGCCGTGACGTCCGTCCGGGTGCGCAGGGCGAGGCGGCTGTCCACCAGGGGCGTGCGCGCGCGCACGCCGTAGAGCCTCGCGCGCGTCGACGATCCCTCGAGCGCGCGCACGATGACGCGCTCGACCGCGTCGCGGTCCACGAGTCCCGTGACCGCGGTGATGCCGCCCGCCGCTGCCGGATCGTCCGCCGCGGCCGGCTCGTCCTGCGCGGGCTGGTCGTCCTGTGCCGACGGGTCGTCCTGTGCAGGGACGAGGGCGACGAGCGGTTCCCCGACGCCGGCCCCCTCGATGGCGGCCGCGATGGTGTCGGCCTTCACGAGGAGCGCCTCGAGAACGGCGTCGGCGCGCACCTCGTCAATGGCCGCCTGACGCAGCGTGACGACGTAGAGAATCGCGAGGCCCACGAACAGGATGGCGACGAGCTTTGCCGCGAGGCGCGTGATTCCCAGCGCGGCACTGTCGAAGAATCGCGTGCGCTGCCGGCGGAATATTCCCGGAGAGGGCGCCCTGTACTGCTTCTGCATCCCGCTGCCGCCGTGGCTCCGCCGCCGCTATTCCTCCCTGAAACGGTAGCCGACACCGTAGAGCGTCTCGATCATGTCGAACTTGTCGTCGACCGCCTTGAACTTCTTGCGAAGCCGCTTGATGTGACTGTCAACGGTCCTGTCGTCCACGTAGACGTGGTCGTCGTAGGCGACGTCCATCAGCGCGTTGCGGCTCTTTACCACGCCCGGGCGCTGGGCGAGAGCCTGGAGGATGAGGAACTCGGTCACCGTGAGGCTGACGGGGCTGCCCTTCCAGGTGCAGGCATGGCGCTCCGAATCCATGACGAGCTGGCCGCGCTCGAGGACGTGGCTGCCCTCGAGGCGCTCCGGGGCCGCCCGCGCCTGCGCCCGCCGCAGCACGGCACGGATCCTCTCGATCAGGAGGCGCTGGGAGAAAGGCTTCCGTATGAAGTCGTCCGCGCCCATCTTGAGGCCGAACAGCTCGTCGATCTCGTCGTCCTTGGAGGTCAGGAAGATCACCGGCATGTCCGAACTCTGCCTGAGGCGCCGCAGGAGCTCGAGCCCGTCCATCCGGGGCATCTTGATGTCGAGGACAGCAAGGTCCGGGGGGTTCACCGTCAGCCCCTCGAGACCCGAGGCGCCGTCGGTGTACGTCTCGACGTCGAAGCCCTCCGACTCGAGGGCGATCGACACGCTTGTCAAAATGTTCCGGTCGTCGTCGACCAACGCGATGGTTGCCATGCCGAGTGTTCCGTACTCATTGCGACGCTGCGCCAGGCGCGGGACTACCAATCTCCAGTTTTGTGGGGGAATTGTGGCCGGTCAGCGGGTAACCCTACCGACAAATGGCAATTCCCGTTCCGTTTGGGAGTCGCAAAAGTGACGGACACGCCTTTCGACAGTCGGTCCCGGGCCGCGCTCGGCCGGCAGCTCGTGCGGACCGCCCGCGAGGCGGCGCTCGGCACGGTCGATGCGGACGGCGGGCCGAACGTCTCCCACATCGCGTCGGCGACCCTCGCCGACGGTGCGCCGCTCCTCCTCATGTCGGACCTTTCGGCCCATACGCGGAACCTGAAACGCGATCCGCGCGCATCGCTCCTCTACACCGGCACCACGGAGCGGGGCGCCGACACCAACACGCGGCCGCGCATCTCGCTGCGCGGCACCGTCGCGCCGGTCGCCGACAGGCCCCTCGCCCGGGCGCGATTCCTCCGCCGCCATCCGGACGCGGCGCTCTACATCGATTTCGGCGACTTCCACCTCATGCGCTTCGACGTGGAGGCGGTTCACATCGTCGGCGGCTTCGCGCGGGCGGCGGGGTTGAGGCCGGAGCGCATCCTCGCCCCGCCGGACCTCGCCGAGGCGATCGCCGGAATGGACGACGGCGCCTGCGAACACATGAACGACGACCACAGGGACGCCCTCGCCGTCATCGCGCGTCACGCCGGCGGCGAAGGCGAGGAGTGGACGGCGATCGGCATCGACCCGCAGGGCATCGACCTGTCGGACGGCGAGCGGATCGTGCGCGCCGAGTTCGAGACGCCCGTCGGCGACGGCAAGGGTCTGCGCCTCGCGCTGAAGGTGCTCGCCGACAGGGCGCGGGCCGCCCTTTAGTAGGAGAGGATCTGCCAGGCCACGGCGAGCGCTGCGGCACCGATCACGATGCCGAGGAGGACGAGGAGCCCGTCCCGCGCCGTCAGCCCCACGCCGATCACGATGAAGGCGACGCCGGACGGGAACGATCCGAACGGGAGCGGGCCGATGAGGAAGTTCGCGAGCGACAGGATGACGCCCGCGACGGCGACGAGGTTGACGAACGGCGGCCTCAGCATGAACTCCACCCGCCGCCTCACGGTCGCCCTCAGGAAGGTCTTCAGCCGGCGGACACGCTCGAAACCTCCGACGAGGCGGCTCCGCTTCATCTTCCGCCGGAGGAGCACGCCGGGCAGCCACACCCTGTCAGCGCCGAACAGGAGCTGGACGGAGATGATGAGCATGATCGCGCCGGTCACGAAGCTCATGCCCGGGATGGCGCCCGTCGGCAGGAGGGCGAGCAGCGAGGCGAGGATCAGGATCGACCCGAACCCGCGCCGCCCCACGATCCGGACGAGCTCGCCGATCGTCACCGTGTCGCCTTCCGTCTCCCGCTCCATGCGGTCGACGATGTCGGTGATCTCGTCCGATGCGCTGCCGGCGTCCATCCCCGTGCGATGCCTTGCATGAGCCCCGTTGCGCTCCTAACGATTGGGCGGACAAACCCGTTCATCCAGCGATCCGGAGGCGAGGACATGACGACAGAGGATCCTCTCGACGTCGCGGAGCGCTGGCTCGCCGAGGGGCGCAGCGTGGCGCTCGCGACGGTGGTCGACACCTGGGGCTCGGCGCCCCGCCCGGTGGGCAGCCACCTCGTGATCGACGGTGAGGGCGCGTTCGAGGGCTCCGTCTCCGGCGGCTGCGTCGAGGGCGCCGTCGTCGCCGAGGCGGTGGACATCGCGGCCGGCGCGCCGCCCCGCCTCCTCGAGTTCGGCGTCGCCGACGAGACGGCGTGGGAGGTGGGCCTGTCCTGCGGCGGCACCATCCGCGTCTTCGTGGAGCGGCTCGAGACGGAGACGGCGGCTTGAGGCGCACCGATCTCGAGGCGCTGAACCGCGCCCGCGCCGCACGCAGGCCCGTCGCCATGGTGACCCCGCTCGACGGGCGCCCCGGACGCCTCGTCTTCCGGGAAGACGCCGCGGCCGACCCGATGGCCGACGAGCTCCTCGCCCGCTTCGCGAGCGGCCGGTCGGGGCGCGTGGAAGCACCGGACGGTGAGGTCTTCGTGCGCATCCACAGGCCGGCGCCGCGGCTCGTCGTCGTCGGTGCGGTTCACGTCAGCCAGGCGCTCGCGCCGATGGCGGTCGCGACGGGCTTCGACCTCACCATCGTCGACCCACGCGAGGCCTTCGCGACGCAGGAGCGCTTCGGCGCCTTCCGCCTCCTCGCCGAGTGGCCCGACCCCGCCGTCCTCGCCCTCGACAGCGAGACGGCGGTCGCCACGCTCACCCACGACCCCAAGATCGACGACCCCGCGCTGATGGCGGCACTCGACGCGGGCTGCTTCTACATCGGCGCCCTCGGCAGCCGAAAGACCCACGCGAAGCGTGTGGAGAGGCTGACCGCCGCCGGCTACGGCGAGGCCGCGATCGCCCGCATCCACGCCCCCATCGGCCTTCCCATCGGCGCCTCGACACCCGCGGAGATCGCCGTCTCGGTCCTCGCCGAGATCGTCGCGGCGCTGCGCACGGGGGAACGGGCCGCCAGGGCGCCTGCGGCCGCGAGCGCCGCATGAGGTTCGGCCCGGTCCCGCTCGCCGAGGCGGAGGGCGCGCTCCTCGCCCACTCCCAGCGCACCAACGGCGGCGTCGTGCGCAAGGGAACGCGCCTCACGGCCGAGCATCTCGCAGCCCTCTCCGCCGCGGGCATCGCGGAGGTGATCGTCGCCCGCCTCGACCCCGGCGACGTCCACGAGGACGAGGCGGCGAGGCGCCTCGCGGACGCGGTCGCAGGCTCAGGCGTCAGGGTGGACCGCGCCGACACCGGGCGCGCCAACCTCTTCGCCGACACGCCGGGCGTCCTCACTGTGTCGGCCGCCGCCGTAGACGCCTTCAACGCGGTCGATCCCGCGATCACGCTCGCGACCCTCCCGGCCTTCCAGCGCGTGGCGGCCGGAAAGATGGTCGGGACGGTGAAGATCATCCCGTTCGCCGCGCGGGAGGAGAGCGTCACCGCGGCCGCCGCGCGCGCCGGCAACGGGCTCCTCGCCGTCGCCCCCTGGCGCCTTGCCCGCGTCGCCGCGATCTCGACCACGCTGCCGTCCCTCAAGGAGAGCGTCATCGACAAGACGCTCGGCATCTTCGCCCGCCGCATCGCAGAGCCCGGCGCAGCGATCGCCCTCGAGCGCCGCGTTCCCCACGCCGTCGCCCCGCTCGCCGAGGCGCTGGCCGACGCCGTCGACGCCACCGAGCTCGCCGTCGTCTTCGGCGCGTCGGCGGTGGTGGACGAGGGCGACGTCATCCCGGAGGCGATCCGCGCGGCGGGCGGCGCCGTCCACCAGGTCGGCATGCCCGTCGACCCGGGCAACCTCCTCGTCCTCGGCGAGATCCGCGGCCGGCCGGTGGTCGGCGCCCCCGGCTGCGCCCGCTCGCCCAAGGTGAACGGCTTCGACTGGGTGCTCGACCGCCTCCTCGCGGGTCTCGAGGTGACTGCGGGGGACATCGCGCGGATGGGCGTCGGCGGGCTCCTCACGGACACGGCCGCGCGGCCCCGCCCCCGCCGCGGCCCTCCCGAGGGCGCGCCCTCCCACCCCGCGGCCGTCGTCCTCGCCGCGGGGCGGTCGATGCGCATGGGCGGTGCGAACAAGCTCCTCGAGGAGGTGGGCGGCAAGCCGATGGTCCGCCGCGTCGCCGAGGCTGCCGCAGCGAGCCGGGCCGACCCGGTGGTGGTCGTCACAGGCCACCAGAGCGAGCGCGTTGCGGCAGCGCTCGAAGGCCTCGCGGTTGCCATCGTCCACAACCCGGACTTTGCGGACGGCCTCTCGACGTCCCTACGCGCGGGCCTCTCCGCGCTCCCCGAGGAGGCGGATGCTGCGCTGATCCTCCTCGGCGACATGCCCTTCATCCGCGCCGAGGACTGCGACGCCGTCCTCGCGGGCCTCGCCGGGGAGGGCGCCCTCGTCGCCATCTCCACGGCGAACGGCGCCCGCGGCAACCCGGTCGCCTGGTCGAGCCGCCTCTTCCCGGAGCTGCGCGCCACCGAAGGGGACGCCGGCGGCCGCACACTCATGTCCCGCTACGCCGACGCCGTGGTCGACGTCGAGATCGGCGAGGCGGCCGCCATGGACGCCGACACGCCCGCGGCGCTCGAGGCCGTTCGCGCCCGCGCCGTCACGGGAGGAACGCCATGACGCTCCACGAAGGCCGCTGCCTGTGCCGTGCCGTCGCCCAAGCGCCGAGGCGTCGCCCGGGCGAGGTCTCCCGCGGCTGACTGCCTCGCGCTGCCGACGAGGCTGGCGCGTCCCGCCCCGCGCGGGCATTCTCCCCGAGAGGCGGGAGGGCACGATGGAAGGCTGGATCGAGCGGTTCAAGGGCCTGTCTCAGCTCGCCGAACCGATCAGGCGGCGCCTCGAGGCGCAAAGCCGCATCGTCACGATTCCCGAGGGCACCGTCATCTTCGGTCCCGGCAAGGCGCCCGAAGACCTCATCCTCCTCCTCGACGGGACGGTGCGCGTGCAGGAGGTCTCCGAGTCCGGGCGCGAGATCGTCCTCTACCGCGTCAACGCCGGCGAGAGCTGCGTCCTCACCACGGCCTGCCTCCTCGCCTACGAGGACTACAGCGCCGAGGGCATCGCCGAGACGGACGTGATCGCCGTCGCCATCCCCCGCGCCGTGTTCGACGAACTCGTCGCCACCTCGGCAGACTTCCGCCGCTTCGTCTTCACGGCCTACTCGCGCCGCATCACGGATCTCTTTCTCATTATCCAGGAGGTCGCGTTCGGGCGGGTGGACGTGCGCCTCGCCCAGAAGCTCCTCGAGCTCGCGCGCGGCGGCGACGTCGTGAAGGCGACCCACGCCCAGCTCGCCACCGAGCTCGGCACCGCGCGCGAGGTCGTCTCCCGCCAGCTCCAGGAGTTCGCCCGCCGAGGCTGGGTGTCCTCCGCCCGCGGCCAGGTCACCATCGAGGATCCCGGCGCCCTCAAGGCTTTTTCGAGCGGGAGCTAGGGCAGATTCGATCTATTCGCAGTCATATCCGGCGTTCTGGAGGAGGCGTCGGCACTCGTCTGGAGTGAAGGCATCGAGGACTTCTGCGACGGCGTCCCAGAGGCTTGAAACCGTGCGGCAGGCGGTCTTGCGCAGGAGGGCCTTCAGCTTTGCGAAGGCGTGCTCGATCGGGTTGAAGTCCGGCGAGTAGGGCGGAAGGTACAGGACGACCGCGCCAGCCGCCTCGATCGCCTCGCGCACTCCGGCGACCTTGTGGGCCGGCAGGTTGTCCATGACCACCACATCGCCGGGCGAGAGTTCCGGGACGAGGACGTCGGAGACATACGTTCGGAAGGCGTCGCCATCCATGGCCCCGTCCAGGAGCCAGGGCGCGATAAGGCCGTTTGCCGTCAGACCGGCGGTGAAGGTGGTCGTTTTCCAATGGCCGTGGGGCACGGCAGCGCGGCACCGTTCGCCGCGTGGAGCCCGGCCGCGCAGGCGGGCCATCTTCGTTGACAGGGCCGTTTCGTCGATGAAGATCAGCCGCGCGGGGTCGAGGTCGAGTTGGCTCTCGAACCAGCTCTTGCGGGCGGCGAGGACATCTGGCCGATCCTGCTCTGCGGCGTGCGCAGTCTTTTTTTAAACGTGATGCCCCGACGATCGAAGAAGTGACAGAGCGTCGAGGGACAAGTCTTGACGCCACACTCGGCGGCGAGCCGTTCGGCGATCTCCTTCAGGGTGATGTCCTTCGTCTCCTCGACGAGCGCGAGGATGAACGCCTCGTGCGGGTCGAGCTTCGACCCGCCGGGATGACCCTGCCGCCGCGGCCTCACGTCGCCACTTGCCCGCCAGAGCCGATGCCAAGCGCCCGCCGTCGCAATGCCGATCGAGAACCGGCGTGCCGCCTCGCGCGTGGACAGGCCGTCCTCGATTGCCTCCACCACCCGTTGCCTGAGATCGATCCCGAGAGCCCGCGCCATGCCCCATTCCCGTGAATCACCTGACCTGACCGCAGGGAATCAGCGAAATACTTACGAACCTTTACGACTCTGAGATCATCGAACGCGCCCTAGCATATCCCATCGTTCGGGCGAGTTCTGGCTCATGTGGGGAAGGCCGAGGGTTGTCATGAAGGCTCTGGCCGTCGCCACCCAACGAAGCCCTGCGTGACCGCAGGTGCTCGCTCCGAGGCGCCGTCTCGCGAGATGGTCCAGACGCATTTCACTGATGCTGCTGTCTCCGTCGGACGCGGCTTGATCCCGGACCCGGCAGAAGGCACGACGAACGACCCGGCAACCAAGGCGGGTTGGGAGCAGAGCCCGAGCCGACGCAACCCGCCCCGCGCCGTCGAGGTGATCCCGAGAGGATAAGCGTTGGCGCGCGCCCGCTTTCGCGTCCTCGCCGGGGAGGTGTCCAGGCGAAAACCGCGCCGCCCGCGCCGCCCGCACCGCGGCAGGTCCGGGGCCCGCGGGTTGACCCAGGTTGACGGGGCGAAGGGCCGGCGGGTTCCACTGCCCGCGCCGTGTTGGCCTCGAGCCTCTCTTGGATCGCCGCCGAGCCCGCCTACGCCAGCAGGGCCTCTCGATAATGACCGAGCTCCTTGGCGATCGCCCCAGCGTTCGCGCGTCGAAGAGGCCGGCGTCATCGAGCCAATGCGCCTCGAGGAGGCGATGCGCCATGGCGTCAGCCGCAACGCTCGTCTCCGCAAGCGAAAGGATCATTCCGGACGCCAGCCGGTAGTTCGCGTCGTGGCGAGTGGGCTGGTGGCGAACGATCGGCACGCTGCGGTGCTCTGCCGACAGCTCCAGCTCGCGTCCGGAAGAGTAACCCACTTGGCCCTGTGAGCGCGCGAATTGGCTTGCCGCCCTGCGTCGCGACGACAGGACCGAGGAGGACCGGCCGGTGGACGAGCGTCGCACCGGTGCGCGTACAAATCTCCTTGAGCGTCGACCAGCCGACATGGGCTAAGCCGGAGTGGGCGGAGTAGATGCACTCGATAATGGCCATGCACCATCGTGGCCGATCACGGCGTGTGTGACCACCCCGGTGCCGACACTCCATCCGCCTCCGCGGGGGGGAACCCTTCAGAATGCGACGACGGTCCGGTCGGCCCCCCGTCATTTTGAGTATCTACTCGCTACCTGTCGAACGAAGTGGGCTTGAGCGCCGATCGGCTACGTTTCAAGCTCGCCCCTGAGCCCGCATCACCGCGTAGTCCTCCAGCATCCGCGCAACTCCCGAGTCCTCCGGCAGCCGTTCGAATTCATCAGCTGCCCGGTTCAGTAACTCCTGCCGGTAATCCGGCACCGGCACGCACGCGACGTCGACGCGATCAGAACTCGCCGTTGCGCATGCGCCGAGCAAGATCGTCACGCCCGTGAGGACGATCGCGCGATGCATCCAGCATCCGCCGCCGTGCACCGGACACCTCCCGTTCCTGTTCAAGCTGTTCGTGAAGACGGCCCGTGCGTTCGCCCGACCGACGGAGCGCGGCAAGCGCCGCGAAAAAGGCGCCGACGGCCGCGAGCCGGAGCCCCAGCCCTCGCAGCCAAGGCAGCGCGAGAAGTCAGCCGATCACGCACCGCTCTCCGCGAGTTCCCGCGCTGCGCGCACGCGCCGCCAGAGCGCATAGGCGGCCCCCGCCACGATCAGCGTGCCGATGACCACGCCGAAGACCGTTCCGGCTTGCACATGCCGGTCCGCGCGCTCCAGCTCGGTGACGAGCTGCGGCAGGTTCTCCACAAGAACGAGCCCACCGCTCGCAATAGCGACGCCAGTGCCGCGCACCACGCCGGACTTGCTCAGGGGCTCCACGTCGGGCGGCAGCGGCACGGTTTCGGGCCAGCGGTAGCCGAGGAGACGATCCGCAGAGTATGGCCGGATGCTGACGCTGTCGCCCTGGTTGCCGCCGAGGACGAGGATATCGCCGTTCCTGGCGCGTCCGGCGTAGAAGCCGACGTGCCCCTGCCAGCCGTCGCGCTTGCCGCGCCAGAAGACGACGACACAGCCGATGGTCGGCTTCTCGAGCTTGCGCCCCCACGAGAGCCAGGAACGCGCGGCTGCGGCGCGGGACACGTTGTACGGGATGCTCGCCTCGCGCAGGCACCACGCGACGAACGAGCCGCACCACGGCGTCTCGTCGTCGTTTGCGCGGAGGCCGGTCGCCTGCTGGTAGGCGACGATGCGGGGGTTGTGGGCGGCGCCGCGGATCTCCTGCTGGCCGAGCTCTTCGGTGGCCAGCCGGGCGACTTCGGAATCATGAGGGTCCTCCGTACCATGAAAGGCCCGCGCGAGGCGGGCCCGAGGAGCGGTCGAGACGTTCGAGGCGGTTCAGCTGCCGGAGCCGACGAGCTTCAGCTTGATGGTGGCGCCGATGACGACGAGGATGAGCGTCGCGATGACGATGACGTGCACCGTGGTCTGCAGCGCGGTGTAGCGGACGATCTTGGTGGCCTCGAGGAGCGACCGGAGATCGCGCACGTCCTCGGCGGCGGTCTCGCCCGCGGCACGGTGCCGACGGCCCGCGGCCGGCGGCAGTGAGGCGGATGCGACGGCGCAGACGTGGCGCAGCGCATCGAAGCGGTTGCGAAGAGGCCGGCGCCTGTCCACACTGGAAACCACTATCCTTCCATAGGAGGTGGTCATGGCCGACGCGCGCAATACGGTGCTTGCTTACCTCTCCGCGATGGAACGGCGCGACATGGCGGCGGCCCGCCGGTACTGCGCCCCGTCGGTCGAGTTCGTCTTCCCGGGCGGCAGGAGACCCGAAAGTCTCGACGGGATCGTGGCGAACACGGGCCGGCGCTACAGGGAAGTTCACAAGGACATCGAAGGGGTCGACGTCGTCGAGCATGTCGATTATTCGATCGCCTACGTCTATGGCACGCTCCACGGAACCTGGACCGACGGAGCGAAGTTCAGCGGCATCCGCTTCGTCGACCGCTTCGAGCTGCGCGACCATCTCATCGCGAGGCAGTGGGTGTGGAACGACAGCGCGGAGGCACGGGCCGCGCGCGAGGCGGCCGCGGTGAGCTCCGGGACCGGGCGATGACCAAGTGCTACGCCGGCGTGAACCTCTACCAGCACGTCGCTCTCATCCTGCGCGAGCGGATCACGAGCGGCCAGATCCCCTACGGCGCGACGGTGCCCGGCGAGATCGACCTGATGACCATGTTCGGCATCTCGCGCATCACCGCTCGACGCGCGCTCGGTGAGCTTGCTCGGGCGGGCCTCGTCCGGCGCAAGCGCAAGGTCGGGACCGTCGTCACCTACCTGCCCCCGCGCTCGCCCGTCCGCGTGTCCATCGTCGGGTTGCTGGACGACGTCCTGAAGATCGGGATACGCACCGGCATCGCCCTCAAGCATTTCGAATACTGCCCGGCGCCAGCGCCTGTGGCGGAAGCGCTCGAGGTGGAGGCAGGGACTACCGTCCAGCACGTCGTGCGCGTCAGGACGATGGACCGGCAGCCCTTTTCCCACATCACGACGTGGGTGCCGGAGCGCATCGGACGCACCTATACGCGCGAGGACCTCATGGCGACGCCGATGCTCGTCCTCTTCCAGCGCGCGAACGTCGCGATCCAGCAGGCGGACCAGACGGTGGAGGCGACGCTTGCCGAGCCCGACGTCGCCGCCCACCTCGGGGTTCAGACCGGCTCCCCCCTCCTCAGGATCTCGCGGATCGTTCGTGGGGACGAAAACGCGCCGATCCAGTTCATCGTCGGCCGCTACCACCCGTACCGTTACGCCTACCGCATGTCCTTCTCCAACACGCCGCTCGACGACGTCGACGTGCCCCAGGCTGCGATCGCCGGCTGATCCGGCCACTCGATCACCGTCGGCCGGGCGGCCGCAGCTTCAGCGGGGAGCGGTGAAGGGCTCGCGGACGGGGAGCGCGGCGAGTGCGGCATGGACCTCGTCCGCACCGATCACGTCGGCGTACTTGCAGTTGAGGTCAAAGAGGCTCATCGCGTGGCTCGACGCGAAGCGGTCGAACGTCGTCTCCTCCGGGATGACGACCTTAAAGTTGTAGGAGAAGGCGTCGACGGTGGTCGCGCGAATGCATCCCGACGTCGTGCATCCGGTCATGACGATGGTGTCGACGTCGAGGAAGTTGAGGTGGCTCATCAGGGGCGTGCCGAAGAAGGCCGACGGCTTGCGCTTCGAGATCAGGATATCCTCCGGGCGTGGCGCGAGCGGCTCCACCGTCTCGGTGGCGCGGGTTCCGGCAAGCACCGTCTTCTCGGCGCCGCGGTGGCTCTTGCCCACCTGGACGCCGCTGTCGAGGAGGTCTGGACGCCGCTCGCTGACGGTGTAAAAGATCGGGAAATTCCTCTCGCGGCACAGGTGCATGAGCCGCTCGATGTGGGGCACCGCGTTCCAGCCCGCCTCGCCGCAGTGGGTACGGTATGCGTCGAGGCCCTCGAGGATCGGCTGCCCCGGAGCGTCGCCGCAGAAGTTGTACTGCACGTCGATGATGAAGAGCGCGGGGCGCGTGCCGAAGCCGCCGCGCCGTCCGTAGCCGGACCGCTCGTAGACCTTGCGGTCGAGGTCGGTGAGGAACGGGTCCCAGACGCGGGTCATGCAATCTCCTTCTCGGGAACGGGGACCGGCCGTTCGAGCACCGCGTGGGCGAGGCCCCGCGTCCCCTCGAGGGTGTCCAGGGCCATCGCGTCGTGCACGATCGCGGCGGCCGCGGCCTCGCCGAGGGCAGGCACGGCAAGGTCCATGAACTTCGCCTCCACGTCGGCGGCGTCGAGGGGGTCGTGCGGGTCGCCGCGGCTTCCCATCGCTTCGGCGACGAGCTCGCGACCGTCCGCAAGGCGCATCTTCACGCGGGCTGCGCGGGTGGCGGGAAGAAGGGCCGTGAAGGCGGGATCCTCGGCGACGGTCACCTTCCGGGCGAAGGCGCGATGGAGCGGGGCGCCGAGATGCGGGGGCTCGAAGGCGGCACGCCCGAGGTCCCCGGTCGCGAGCTGCACCGAATAGATGTACGGCAGCGAGAACTTGGCGGCGAGCGGCGTCTCGGGCTCGTAGGTCCTGCCGATCGCCTGGGCGGCGCGGGCGTAGGTCTCGACGGTGACGGTCTCGATGTCCTCCCGCCCGGGCGCGTTCTCCTCGAGAAGGGTGCGAAAGGCGTCGATGGCGGCGTGGGCGTGGCGGCAGCAGGCGTAGAGCTTGAAGTAGTTGCCAGTCATGTACCAGCGCTGCCCGAGCCCGCCGGCGGCGACGGCCGGGTCGAACGTCTCCCCAAGCACGCCGCCGTAGACCGTGGCCGGTGCATCTGAGGGGCCTGTGTAGCCCGCCTTCGCCGCACGCGCGGCCGCGAGCGCGACGACGTTGCCGATCCCGGTCCACAGGTTGCGCGCGGTCGCGCCCTCGTCCACCGCGGCATACTCTGTCGCGATCGCGAGGGTGGCGGCGATCCGGATGGCGTGGGCGAGCTCCGCCGCGCCGGCGCCCGAGAGGAGCGCAGCGGCGGTCGCGCCACCCGCGCCGCCCCACGTCCCGTGCGGGTGGGTGCGAGGGCGAAAGCGCGTCGCGGCGCCGAGACGGGCCGCCACCTCGTAGCCCGCGACGACGGCGCGCAGGACCGTCTCGCCCGACGCGCCCCCGGCGCACTGGAGCGCGACCGGAACGACGTGGATGCCCGGATGCCCGCGGCTCGCCGCGCACCCCTCGTCGAGTTCCAGCGACACGCCCGCGGTTCCCGCGACCAGCGCCTTGCCGAGGGCACCGCTGTCGTCGAGGAGGCCCTCGAGGCGCTCCACCTCCGGCAGCGACCGCGCGCCGACGATGGCGCCGACGGTGTCGAGCACGATGAGCCGCGCGCGCTCGCGGACCGCCTCGGGGATCGGGATGGCGCCGTCGCGAATCCCGGCGGCGAAGCGGGCGAGTTCCTCGACATAGTGCATCGCTCAGTCCTTCCCTGTTTGCCGAACCCTTTTCAAAGGGAAAGCCCCGCATGGGCGCCGGCGATGCGGCCGAGGCCGAGCGCGGCGAGGAGCCCGTTCGCCGAGCAGTAGCCCCGCCCGCCGTCCGAGCCGGACACGCCGACCGCCGTTCCCCCGACCGCATAGAGGTTGCCGATGACCGAGCCGTCGGGACGGCGCACCCGCGCGTCCTCGTCGATGTCGAGCCCGCCCTGGGTGTGGAACAGGCCGGCGGTGACGCGCACGATGGCGAACGGCGGCTCGAGCGGCGCCTGCCCGAAGTCGGCGCGGCCGAACGGGTCCCCGGTCCCGGCGCGTGCCGCCGCCTGGTAGGCCTCGTGGGTCACGTCCAGGCGGCGCGCGCCGATGTCGAGGCCTGCCGCGGCCTCACGAAGGGTCGCGCCCCGCCGTACACCGCCATAACCGTCGATCGCGACGAAGTCGGGCACGTTGGCGCGCATGTAGCCGTCGGTCCGCCCGTCGATGACCACGAACGCGCGTCGGTCGGGCTGGCGCAGCACCTCGGCCGCACAGCCCGAGTAGCCGAGCGTCTCGTTCGTGAAGCGCTCGCCGTCGCTGTTCACGAGGTAGCCGCCGCGCTCGATCGCGGTCCAGCTCATGAGGGCGCCGTGCGGATCGGAGACCGAGGCGTGGCCCTGGTACGCGGCCATGTTGACGACGTTCGCGCCGAGCGCCAGCGCTGCGCCGATGCCGTCGCCGGTGTTGTCCGGGTGGCCGAAGTAGGGCGCGGCTGCAACCTCCGGCGCGTAGCGGGCGAGCATCGCCCGGTTCCCGGCGAAGCCGTTCGCCGCGAGGATGACCCGCCGCGCACCGATGGAGAGCGTCGCGCCGTCGTGACGGACGACGACGCCGACGACGTCACCCCCGTCGTCCGCGACGAGGCTCTCGAGGGCGTGTCCGGGCGAGATCATGACGCCCGCCGCGGTCGCCGCAGCCTCGAGGGCATCGACGACTTGGGTGCCTTCGCGGCCGGGCGGGGCGTGCGTGCGGGGCACGGAGTGGCCGACCTTCCGCAGGTCCGGGACGAGGCGGAGGGGGACCCGTACCTCGTCCACGAGCCACTCCACGAGCGGCGCGCTCTCCTCGGCGAGGCGCCGGACGAGATGGGCCGGCGCCGTTCCGCCGGTGCGGCGCGTGATGTCCGCCGCGAAGAGGTCGGCACAATCGTCGATGCCGGCCTCCCGCTGGAAGCGCGTGCCTGCGCCCGGGACGGAGCCGGACGAGAGGGCCGTGTTCCCTCCGATCCGGTGCGACTTCTCGATCACCGCGATCTCGAGGCCCGGGGCGGCGGCGGAAAGGGCGGCGACGAGACCGCCGCCCCCGCCGCCGACCACGAGAACGTCGACCGATGCGTCGAACGTCATCGTCCGGCCTCCGTCGCGGCGTTCGCCGTCACATGCTTCTCGCCATCTCGCGGATCTCCTCCGCGTCGAAGTCGTTGCAGGTGTCGATGAAGTCGTTGGTGTAGTGCGACTCGAGCGGCTCGGGCTCGCTGATGCGACCGTTGTCCTGATAGTACTCGTAGGAGAACTCCCACTTCTCGGGGTAGCTCCAGCCCAGGGGAACACCCTCCTCGCTGCCCGTGCCGTTGGACAACCATTTCGTCAGGATGTTCGAGTCGGCCTTAACCCGTGCGTCGTCGAGGTCGGCCGGCCGCACCTCCGGAAACACCTCGTAGAAGATGCGGATCGCGGCCTCTGGGTTCTCGCGCGCGAAGACCACGCCTTTCGACACGGCGCGGCACAGGCCCTCGATGACCTCCGGATCCTCGGCGATGAAGTCGTCCGTGGCGGCGAGGGAGAAGCCGGCGAGCTGCGTGATCGCGGGGATCTGGAGGTAGCGGAGGGCGATGCCCTGGTTCTCGATCACCGCATAGACGGAATCCCAAAGGGACAGCGCATCCACCTTCTGGGTGGCGATGGCGGACGCAGCCTGACCGCCTGTCCCCGCGGCGACGATGGTGTAGTCGCCTTCGGAGAAGCCGAGGTCGCTCATCATCCCGTTGACGATGGGGACGGCGCCCGAGGCGAGGCTCGCGGCACCGATGATCTTGCCCTCGAGATCCTCGATGGTCTGGATCTCGGAATCCGCGGGGACTGCGATCGCGAAGCCGCCCTGCCGCCGCAGCGCGTAGAAGATCTTGATGTCGCCACCCTTCTCCCGCACTGACATGACGACCGCGGGGTCGGTCGACGCGACCTCGGCGTCGCCCGACTGAAGAACCTGTGCCGCGAGCGTGCCGCCGCGCACGCCCTCGATGTTGACCGCGATTCCCTCGTCGGCGAACCAGCCGAGGTGGTGCGGCACGGCGTAGAGGAACACCTCCTCGCCGACGCCGATCTGGGCGTGCGCCTGGACGAGCGTGATTTCCCTCACATCCTGCGCCGCCACCGGCGTGATGCCGAGCGCCACGAGGGCGGTGCCCGCCACAAGGCCATGAAGCCTCTTCGTCATCATCTCCCTCCTTCTTGTCAGGAACGCGCGTGGCGTGGGCCGCGGCGTTCGATGAAACGGCCGGGTCGTTTGGAAAGGGCCGCGTCGGTAAGCTCTCCGTCCCGCATCAGGACCACGCCGCGCAGGATCGTCGCGACCGGCCATCCCTTCAGCGTCTCTCCCTCGTAAGGCGAGTAGTCGGAGTGCGAGTGGTGCCCTGCGGGGTCGACGACCTTTTCGAGCTCGGGGTCGACCACCGTCACGTCGCCGTCCATCCCGACCGCGAGATCGCCCTTGGACGGGATGTGGTAGAGGCGGGCGGAGTTGCCGCTCATGACGGCAGCGATGCGGTCGATGGGGATGCCGCGCTTGTGGTAGCCCTCGTGCATGACCACCGCGAGGCTGACGGCGAGGCCCGGGAAACCCGCGGTCGCCTTCCAGATGCCGCCCATCTTCGTCGAGCGCTTGCGGGGGACGTGGTCGCAGCCCACCGTGATGATGGAGCCGTCGCGGATCCCCTCCCACAGCGCGTCGACGTCGGCCTCGGAGCGGACGGCCGGGTTGACCTTGCACAGCGTGCCGTTCGGGTGATCGCGGGTGAGGTGGAGGTAGTGGGGGCATGTCTCCACCGTCACGCGGGTCTTGCGGGCCGCCTGGTGACGGCGCGCCTCCGAGAGCCCCTCCGCGCTCGAGATGTGGACGATGTTGACGGGGCAGCCCGTCCTCGCGCCGAAGTAGGCGACGCGGTGGATGTTCTCCGCCTCGAGGAAGTCGGGGCTCTGCTCGTCCCAGGCGGCGAGGTCGTCGCGGCCGGCCGCCGTGAGCGGGCCGCGCAGCCAGGGGATCACCTCGGTGTTCTCGCAATGGACGCCGAGGACGCCGCCCGGAATGCCGGCGACCGCCTGCATCGCCGCGAAGAGGAGCCCGTCGTCCACCTCGGCGAAGCCCTTCGACCGGCCGTACTCGCCCTTGTACATGAGGTAAAGCTTGAACGAGCAGACGCCGAAGCGCTCGGCGGTCTCCCGCAGCGTCTCGATGTGCCGGCGGCTCGTGAGGCCGAAGTGGAAGGCGTAGTCGACGCACGTCGGTGCCTCGGTCCGCGCCCGATAGTCCTCGAAGTCGGCGGTAAAATCGTTCGTTCGGTAGAAGTTGATGAAGGTCGTAACGCCGCCGACCGCCGCCGAGCGGGGCTCGGACAGGAAGTCGTCGTCGCCCGCGCCGAAGCCGACGTGGTTGTGCGGGTCGATGATGCCGGGGAAGACGAAGCGCCCGGTGCAGTCGATGGTCTCGGCCGCCCGCGGCAGCTCGCCGGGCGCTGCGATCATCGCGATCCGTCCGCCGGCAATGCCGAGGTCGGCGCGGGCGGTGCCGCGGTCGGGGAAGACGAGCTCGCCGCCGGTGAGCGCGAGGTCGAGGTCAGCCATCCTGTCTCTCCAGAACGTAACGGCCGTGGCGTCGCAGGTGCGCCGCCAGTCCGCCGTCGGCGACGATGTTCAGCATCACCGGCGGCAGCGGCTCCGCGTCTGCCGTCGCGCCGTTGGTAAGGTCTGTCGCGCGGCCCGCCGACAGGTCGATCTCGAGCGTGTCGCCGTCGGCGAAGCGTCTGGTGTCACAGGGAAGGGCCGGCAGGCCGATGTTTATGGCGTTGCGGAAGAAGATCCGGGCGAAGCTCTCCGCCACCACGGCGCCCGCCCCGAGCGCCTGGAGGACGCGGGGCGCCGCCTCCCGGGAGGAGCCGCAACCGAAGTTGCGACCTGCAACGATGATGTCGCCCGGCGAGAAGCGGCCGGGGAAGCCGGGATCGATGTCCTCGAATGCGTGCCGCGCGAGATCCGCGATCTCGAGGAACTTCGCCTTGTTGCGCGATGAAATGATGGCGTCCGTGTCGATATCGTCGCCGAATCGGTGGACGCGGCCCTTCACAATCATGCCTCGCCTCCGAGGTAGGGACGTGGATCCGTGATGCGGCCCGTGAGGGCCGACGCCGCGGCGGTGGCGGGCGAGGCGAGATACATCGCCGCGTTCTTGTTGCCGAGCCGGCCGCGGAAGTTGCGGTTGGCCGTGGTGAGGACGACGTCTCCGTCCGCCGGGATCGCCCAGTGGCAGCCGCCGACGCAGCCGCTGCACCCGGGCGTTCCTATGGTGGCGCCGGCGCCGAGGATGGCGCCGAGCGCGCCGCTCTCCATCGCCTCGGCCATGGTCTTACGCGAGCCCGGCGTCACGTAGAGGCGGACGCCCGGAGCGACGCGGCGGCCCCTCAGGATGCGTGCGGCGACGGCGAGATCGTCGAGGCGGCCGTTGTTGCAGGTGCCGATCACGACCTGGTCCACCGCGACATCCGCGAAGGTGCCGGCCGGGCGGGAATGGACCGGGCTGTGCGGTGCGGCGACGGTGGGCTCGAGCGCGTCGAGATCGATCGCGACATGCTCGACGTCGGCGTCGGCGTCGCCGAGGAGCTCTTCGCCACCCGACCGGCCGTGTGCCGCGAGCCAGTCGAGGGTGATGGCGTCGACGCCCGTGAAGCCGCACTTCGCGCCGAACTCGATCGCCATGTTCGAGAGGGTGAAGCGCTGGTCCATGGGCAGCGACCGGATCGGCTCGCCGGCGTACTCGATCGCCTTGTAGGTCGCCCCGTCCGCGCCGATCCGGCGGGCGATCTCGAGGGTGAGGTCCTTCGCCGTCACCCCGGCGCCGAAGCGCCCGCTGCAGGTGATGCGCAGCGTGTCCGGCACGCGCAGCCAGATGGCGCCGGTGGCGAGCACGGCGGCGAGGTCGCTCGAGCCGACTCCGGTCGCGAACGCGCCGAGGGCGCCGAGGGTGCAGGTGTGGGAATCCGACGCGATCACGACGTCGCCGGGCCCGACCATCCCGTGCTCCGCGAGGACGATGTGGCTGATCCCCGCGCCGACGTCGAACACGCGCACGCCCTGCGCCTCGGCGAAGGCGCGCAAGGTGTGGTGGGCCTTTGCCACAGCGTCGGTCGGGGACGGGTAGTGGTCGAGACACAGCACGTAGCGGGCGGGATCCCACACCCGCTCCGCGCCGAGGTCGCCGAGGAGGCTCATCGGAAGCGGCCGGTTGGCGTCGTGGGAGTAGGCGAGGTCGACCGGCGCGACCACGTATTCTCCCGCGCGCACCGGCCGCCCGAGCCGTGCGGAGAGGATCTTCTCGGCGATGGTCCGCCCCACCGGCGCCGCCGCCTCAGGCCACGCCCGCCGCGCGGGCGTAGCGGGTTGCCACCTCCTCGCGCGACACGTAGCGCCGCTCCCGCGCGTCCCACTCCGGCTTGCCGAGGAGGGCGTAGAACTCGGCCCGGGGCATCGGGAAATCCGTCCCGGCGAGGGTGCCGTGCGCGAGGAGATGGCGGTGCGCCCGCACCTGTGCCTCGGCACCGATGAAGTAGGACCCGCCGACGGAGACGCGGGCGACGCCCATCCGCCCGAGCTCTTCCCACGGAACGTCGGGCGTCTTGCCGCCGAGGGCGATGTTGATGGTGATGGGCGCCGAGACCTCCCGCGCCACCGTCTCGATCATCTCGCGGGTCGTCGGCGCCTCGACGAAGATGAGGTCGGCGCCCGCCTCGGCGTAGAGGTTCGCCCGGCGGATCGCTTCGTCGATGCCGTGGGTGGCGATGGCGTCCGTCCTCGCGCAGATCACGAAGTCCGGGTCGCGGCGCGCGTCGCATGCGGCGTGGACCTTCTCGACCATCTCCTCTGCCGAGATGACGGCCTTCCCTTCCATGTGGCCGCACTTCTTCGGCGAAACCTGGTCCTCGAGGTTGACGGACGCGGCGCCCGCCGCCTCGAACTCGCGCACGGTTCGGAAGACGTTGAGGGCGTTGCCGTAGCCGGTGTCCCCGTCCGCCATCACGGGGATGTCCACCGCGCGGGCGATGTAGCCGGTGACGAGCGCACTCTCAGTGAGGGTGAGGAGGCCGATGTCCGGCTCACCGAGCAGCGAGGCGGCGATGCCGTGGCCGGACGCCTGCACCGCCTTGAAGCCGACGCTCTCGGCCGCGAGCGCGCTCATCGCGTCGTGGACGCGGGGGGCGACGAGCACCTCCGGCGCGGCGAGGAGCCTGCGCAGGAGCGTCGTCTTGCGGAGCGTGGCATCGGACATCATGCGCTCTCCATCGGCGAGCCGGTACGGCTGCGCTGGGCCCAGAAGCAGACGCGCCGCTCGAGCGCGCGCATCGAGAGGTGGAGGGTGAGGCCCATCGCCCCGAGGACCACGAACAGCGAGTAGACGGCCGCAATGTCGAGGAGCTCGTTCCGCTGCAGGATCAGCATCCCGAGGCCGGCCTGGGCGCCCACGAACTCGCCCACGATGGCGCCGAGGATCGACAGGACCGCCGCCATGTTTAGGCCGGCGAAGATGAATGGCATCGAGCTCGGCAGCGTGATCTTGACGAAGATCTGCCAGCGCGAGGCGTTGCAGGCCCGGGCGAGGTCGATCCGCTCGGGGTCCACCGAGCCCGCCCCGGCAATCGAGTTCACGAGGAGGGGGAAGAAGGTGATGATCGTCGTGATCAGGACCTTCGGCTCGAGCCCGAAACCGAACCAGATCACGAAGAGCGGCGCGACGGCGATCTTCGGCAGCGATTGCAGGGCAATGATGTACGGGTAGAGGACCCGCTCCACGAGCCGCGAGTGCGCGACCGCCATGCCGATGACGATGCCCGCGGTCGAGCCGAACATAAAGCCGAGCAGTGCCTCCGTCGCGGTCACCCCCGCGTGATACCAGTATCCGGCGGGGTTCATCGGCCCGTAGGAGAGGCCGTTGACGAGCGCGGCCCACACGTCGCCCGGCGGCGGCAGAATGAACTCCGGGATGTCGAACATCGCCGTCACCCACCACCAGGTCGTGACTATGACCACGAAGAGGAGCGGCGACAGGATGTACTCCGGCCGTTCCCGCAGGAAGATGAGAAAGCCTGTGGCGGGCTTCGGTGCGGCCGCGGCCGGTGTCCGTGCGGAGGCGTCGGCGCGGGGCGTCGCCACGGGAGCCGTCTTCTGCATCAGGACAGGTCCTCCTTGGCCTTCAACAGGTTGCGGATGCGGGAGGCATAGGCGCCGAACGCCTCGGAGTTGATCATCTCGAGGCTGCGCGGGCGGGGAAGGTCGACGTCGATCACCTCCGCGATCTCGCCGGGACGCGGGGTCATCACGACGACGCGGTCGGCCATGAACACGGCCTCGGAGATCGAGTGGGTGACGAACAGGATCGTCTTGCCGCTCGTGTCCCAGATCCGCAGCGTCTCGAGGTTCATCTGCTCGCGCGTCATGGCGTCGAGCGCGCCGAACGGCTCGTCCATGAGGAGGATCCGCGGGTCCTGCACCAGCGCGCGGACGATCGCGGCACGCTGCTGCATCCCGCCGGAGAGCTCGTGCGGGTAGCGGTCCTCGAAGCCCTCGAGGCCGACGAGCCTCAGGAACTCGAACGCCCGCGCCTCGTACTCCCGGCGCGGCAGGTTCATGAACTCGATGGGAATCATCACGTTCCTGAGGATGTTCCGCCACGGGAGGAGCACCGGTGACTGGAACACCATCCCGATCTCGGGGGACGGGCCGGACAGGAGGCGCCCGGCGATTACGACCTCGCCGCGCGTCTTCGACAGGAGGCCGGCGAGGATCTTGAGGAGCGTCGACTTTCCGCAGCCCGAGGGACCTACGAAGGACACGAACTCGCCGTCGCGGATCGTAAGGTTGATGCCCCGGAGGGCGTTCACGTCCCCGTGGCGCAGGGTGCGGTAGATCTTGTCGAGGCCGCGGATGTCGATGACCGTTGCGGCGCCCGCTTGGGTCCCGGTGCTCTCTGCCGTGTGGACGGCCCGGACGGTCGTCATGCGTCGGCTCCTCTCGTGGGAAGGATGTCGAGCGCCACCGCCCCCTCGCCCGCCGGAAGCACGGCGAGCGGGTTGATCTCGAGCCCGGCGAGGCGACCCTCGAGGTGAGGGGCGAGGCGGGAGAGGCTCGCGATGGCGGCTGCGGCTGCGGCGACGTCCATGGCGGGCCCGCCGCGATAGCCGGCGAGGAGGCGGCTTATCCTGAGGCCGCGCAGCATCTCCTCCGCCTCGGCCTCGTCGACGGGGGCGATGCGGATCGCGACGTCGTCGAGCACCTCCGCGAGGATGCCGCCCGCGCCGGCGAGCACGTACCAGCCGTAGACCGGGTCTCGCTCGATCCCGACGATAAGCTCCACCGTAGGCCCGCCAATCATGCCCTGGACCAGGAAGTGCGACGGCTGTCCCGCGCAGCCGACCATCCGCGCGATCGCCCCGGCGAGCGCCGCCTCGTCGGCGATGCCGAGCGCGACGCCGCCGACCTCGGTCTTGTGGGCGATGCCGCCGGCCTTGAGCGCGACGGGAAACCCGATGGCGCGCGCCGCGGCCAGCGCGTCGTCCGCGTCGGTCACGGTCCGGCTCGCGGGTGTGGTGATCCCAGCGACCTCGAGAAGGCGCGCGGGCGCACCCGAGAGCGCCTCCCCGACCGCCGCAACCACCTCCGCCTCGCAGAGCGCGGCCGGGGTGACATCCGCAGCGGCGGTCCGCGGCAAGAGCACCGCGTGAAGCGCGCGGATCACCTCCGACGTGCCGTAGAGCACAGGGACGCCCGCCGCATCGAGCGGCCCGTCGACGTCGGGATCAAAGTGGCGGGTGGTGTTCGAGAAGAAGACGATGGGCTTCCCGACGCGCCCGGCCACCTCCGCCGTGACCGCGACCGCCCGCATCAGCGCGCGATGGCCGGAGCGGATATCCTGCATCACGGCGACGATGCCGACGCCCTCGTCATCGCACAGCGCCTCGAGGGAGGCGCGGAAGACCTCCGCGTCTGTGGCGCCGAGGCCGGTGATGTCGAGCGGGTTGCCGGGCGTGTGGTAGGCGGGAAAGATCGCGCGCAGGCAGGCGACGGTCGCGGGGGCGAGGGTCGCGAGTGGAAGGCCGCGCTGCTCGCAGAGGTCCGCGAAGTGAGCCGCCTCCCCGCCCGAATGCGTCATCAGCGCGACGGTCGGCGCGGCGAACCGCCGGCCGGCCGCCCAGCCGAGGACTTCCCCGGCGACGATGAGCTCGTCCATCGTGTCGACGAGGGTGACGCCGGCATGTCGCGCGAGCGCCTCGAACACACGCACGTCGTCGGCGAGTGCGCCCGTGTGGGCGCCCGTGACCGCGCGGCCCGAGGCGGTCCGCCCTGCGCGCAGGGCGACCACCGGCTTGGCCGCCGCCGACGCCTTGCGCGTCGCCGCCACGAAGGCCGGCACGTCCTTCACGCTCTCCATGAAGAGGAGGATGACGCCCACCGCGGGATCGTCCGCGAAATGGTCGACGAGGGCGGCGGCGTCGATGTCGGTCTCGTTTCCCGTGGCGACGAGATAGCCGAGGCGCAGGCACCGTCCCGCGCCCCCGACGGCGCCCGCCACGGTGCCGCTCTGGAGGGCGGCGGCGACCGGCCCGGGGCGCACCCCCGCGGGCAGCGAGGCGGCGTAGCAGCCGACCCGTGCGGCCGCGTTCGCGAAGCCGATGGTGTTGGGGCCGAGGACGCGGATCCCGTTGGCGCGCGCGATCGCGAGGATCTCCGCCTCGATCGCCGCCCCTTCTGCGTCCGCCTCGCGGAAGCCTCCGGCGACAATGACCGCGCCTCTCGCGCCGATGCGCGCGGCGGCCGCCAGCTGTCTCGCCACCTCCTCGCGGCGGACCGCGAGGACCACGCAGTCGACGGGGCCCTCCACCGCCTCGAGGGAGGGAACGCACGGTATGCCGTAGACCTCCTCCCGCGACGGGTTCACCGGCACGATGCGACCCGCGTATCCGCTGTCGCGCAGGGAGCGCATCACCTCTCCCCCGTGCCGCGGCCCCTCGGACGCGCCGACCACGGCGATCGCGCGGGGAGAGAAGAGGGCGGCGAGGTCATCCGCCACGCGATGCGTCCTCCAGCGCGCGATGTGGGCCGTCGCGCGCCTCGAGGAAGGCGCGGAAGCCACCCTCGCGCTGGATCGCCCGGAAGCGCTGCCACTCGGGCACGTCGGTGGTGTGGATCACGGCGCCCATGGTGGCCATGTGCTCGAGGACCTGCCGCAGTCCCGCCTGCTCCCAGACCTGATTGATCGAGCGCTTGTTGAGCTGGACGGAGAGCGCGGGCACGAGGGCGAGGCGCTGGGCGAAGCGCTCCGCCTCCGCCATCAGCTCGGCTGCAGGCACGACGCGGTTCACGAAGCCGATCCGCTGCGCCTCCTCCGCACCGATGGTGGTGCCGGTGAGGAGGAGCTCCTTCGCCTTGTGCATGCCGACGACGAAGGGGGTGACGAGGACGGGCGGGCAGGAGTGGTGCCGGATCTCCGGCTCGCCGAACTTCGCGTCGTCCGCGGCGACCACGATGTCGCACATCTGGACGAGCTCATGGGCGATTGCGAGGCACCAGCCGCGCACGGCGGCGACAACCGGCTTCGGATAATCCCAGATCCTGAGGGCGATGCGGCAGGAGCGCTCCATCGACTGGCGTGCTTCCTCCGGCGACCTGCCGACGGGGGAGCCGCCCTCGCGGCCTGCCTCGGCGCTGATGTCGAACCCCGAGGAGAAGGCGCGGTCGCCGGCCCCGGTAAGGATCACGGCGCGGACCGCCGGGTCGGCCTCGAGCGCGTCGAGCGCGGCGAGGAGGTTCGCGAACATCGACGCATCGAAGGCGTTCAGCCGCTCGGGTCTGTTCAGCGTCACGATGGCGTAGCCGTCAAGGCGTTCCGTCAGCACGGTTTCAGCGTCCGCCAATGGGTTCTCCTCGTTGATCCGACTCCGAAGCAAGATGAGAATGCAATGCGTCATGCTTGTCAATAATTTACGAGATCTGTGTCGCGGCAAAATGGGACTGGAGATCCAGCCGGATCGGCTTTAAAACTGTCACGAAAGCTGAATTTGCGATTTTGTCCTTGAATCGGGATCAATTTGATGACGCCCGCCGCGAGTCGGAGCCGTGCGGATGGACGAGGCAAGGGCATAGGAAGGGGAAGGGACGGCTGCGGCGCTCCGCTGCGGTGCGTGGCCGGCGAGGGCCGCGGCATCGCTCGGCGGCAGGGTCGCTGCCGAGGCGAGCGGAGTGACGCGAGGGAGGTTCGCGAGCGACAGGGAACTACTGCAAGTGGAGGGGCTGTGCCGCCCGCGCGTCGCGATCCGGAGTTCCGGCCGCATCGCCCATTCCTGCCAGGCTCACGACATTCCGGCGCATCATAACGTTTGAAGGTTCCGGCTCGACGGCGGCGCCCGTGCCGAGCTCGCCTTCACGCACGATGCCCTGACGAAGGCCGGGACCTCGTCGCTCGGCATGATCCCGTCGCCGGCGCCGCCGGGGCCCCTCGGGGGCTTGGCCGCCGGTGGAGGGGCAGGGCGGTCCCCGGCCGCCCGCCGGCCTTCGTGTCAGCCGAGCGGCTCCGGCTCGAAGGTCATGAGGTCGAAATCGTCGCCGAGCTCCACGAAGCGGAAGTCGTCCTCGTCGAGCGCGTCGGCGGAAACGTCTCTCAGGATCGCGAGGGTCTCGCCGTCGAAGGCGATGGCGGCGTTCGCGCCGCCGGGGCCGGTCGCCGCCAGGGTGAGGTCGCCGAAGCGGTCGACGGCGGATGCGTCGCGATGCCGATGACGTCCTTCCCGAGCTCGAAGTCGCAGATGACGTCGGTCCCGTTGCCCCGCAAGGCCCCTCACGAGATCGCGCCCGCCGCCTGCCCCCGGGAAGTCGCCTCCGCGGGTGCCCTCGAGGCTCGATGCGCCGTCGCCGTCCTCGATCACCTCGCCGACGGAGACGACGAGCTCGTAGGGGCCGCCGCGCCCGGATACGCCTTCGGCCGCGGGCGTTCCGCATATCGGATCGTAGTCACCCGCCGACGGGTCCGACACGCCGACGAAGTGGACGCCGCCGTCGGCGATCCGGCCGGAGAGAAAGGCATCGGCGGTCTCGAATTCTCCCGGGCGGGCGCCGTTGTCGGTGTCGCCGATCTCGATCCCGTCGCGGTCGAACAGGCTCACCCGCGTGTCGGCGGGAGAGCCCCACGGATAGTCGGCGTCGGTGAAGATCGTCACGAAGGCGTCGGGGCGGAAGCAGTAGAGGTCGACGTCGATGCCCGCGACGTCCGTGACGTTCCCGGGGGAGATGTTGTCGCCGATGATGCCGGCGAAGGTGCGCTCGCCCTCGCTGCCGATGCGCAGGGACGTCGCCGTGCGGAAGGTGTCGGGCTCGTCGCGGGCGGCGCGGATGCGGGCGATGTCGAGCGTGTAGCGCCCGAAGGTCGTTCTCGCCGCATCGACGCCGGTGACCGCGAAGGCCTCGCAGGCGTTTGCCGCGTAGCCGTTTGTGACCACGAGCTCGCGAGCCCGCGCGAGGAGCCGCGGCCCGCCGGCGGCGACCAGCGAGTTGATGTTCTCCAGCGGCGGCTGCCACCCGCGCAGGCGGCGCCGCGCCATGGCACCCTCGAGCCGCGCGCGCACGGCCGGCGCTCCGCCACCCGTCAGCCGGCGGCGAAGCCCGTCGAGGAAGACCATCGCTCAGAGACCCTTGTCCGTGACAATCCGTACCTGCCGGACGATCGGCCGGCCCTCGGCCGCGGCGATCTCCCGATCCAGCGCCTCGATGGCGCGATCGATCTCGGCGAGGCTGCGGTAGTCGATGCTCTTGCCGTCGTAGCTCACGCGCGCCACGCCGCTCGAACGCGCCGCCAGCAGCGCCTCGCGACGGGTCTTCAGCTCGGAGACTGTCGCCATCAGAACGAGCCCGCTACTCTGGTCCAAGGATTCCAAAAGTCGACACGGAGCCCCGCGTGACCGAACCCGTCGTCCGCATCCGCATCGAGCTCCAGGAGATCGAGCCGGTCATCTGGCGACGGGTCGATCTCCCGGCCGGCTCATCGCTCGCGACGCTGCACGACGTGATTCAGGCGGCCTTCCTTTGGGAGGACGCGCATCTGTTCGAGTTCCGCATCGGCGAGAAGGTCTACGGACGGCCGGCACCGGACGACGACTTCTTCGACCGCCGAGTTCACCGGGCAACCAGTCTGCGCCTGCGAGCGCTTCTCGAGCGGGGCATCAGCCGGTTCTTGTACATCTACGATTTCGGGGACGACTGGTGTCACGACGTCCTGATCGAGCAGACGTTCACGGGTGAGGCTGACGTCGACTACCCTCGGTTCGTCGACGGCAAGCGCGCGGCACCACCCGAGGATGTCGGGGGCGCCCCGGGGTTCTTCGAATTCGTGGAGGCCATTCGAGACCGATCCCATCCCGGCCACGTAGATGCACGGGCGTGGTGCGGCGGCTCGTTCGACCCCAACGATATCGGCGGGGACAGGATCCGGGAGAGGCTGGTACCGATCGTCCGACGCCGTCGTTTGGCTCTCGATCGGCACCATGCAAGCCAGATCGCCAAGAAGAGTTGATCACTTCATGTAGCTCGATTGCACCGTCCGCCGTCTCACGACGGGCCGAGCCGGCGCGGAGATCGCCTCCGACCGAGCCGCACGCGGCTCCCGCTCGGGCACCGCGACCTGTCGTTCCAGCTCGCGCCAGTGCGCGTCTGACCAGCGATCGGCGCCTGCGATCCATGCCGCGGCGCGGGCGTAGACACGGCAGTCGAGCGCCTCGTTGCGCTCGCGCAGCTTCTGCCATTCGAGCCGGGCGAACCCGCGCTTGTTCTGCACCGTGACAAGCTGCTCGGCGACGAGCTGCTTCAGCCACTCGCTCTCGGCCCAGCGCGGCAGGTGCACCGTGCCCGGCGCGAAGGCGGCGCCCGCTTCGATCTCCTCCGACGTGGGGCGGCCCAGCCGCAGGAAGCGATACGTCTCGGCCTTGAACGTCGACGCCGCGACGGTCCAGAGCCGCGCACCGCGCCGCAGCCGCTTGCCGCCGACGGTCGCGTCCACAAACGTCGGGCCCGTCACCGGGCTCGCGCGATTGAACCCCTCGACGCCCTTCACCGGCGCCACCTGTCCGAACCCGACCTGGCGCGCCCACGCGTACACCGCCGGCGTCTCGTAGCCCGTGTCGATGCCGAGCCGCGCAACCGTCAGCGCCGGTCCGTTGGCGTGCGGCCATGTCCGGCCAAGCAGGTCGGTCAGCCCCGCCCAGCACTCTTCCGAGCCCGGGCCGCCGTCGATCACGATGTGCTCGACGAGCCAGCTTTCGAGTCCGCGGCCCCACGCCCAGACGTCGACCTCGATCCGGTCCTTCTGGACGTCCGCGCCAGCCGTGAGGAACAGCCCGCCGGCCGGAACGATGCCCGGCTTCCAGTCCTCGCGGCGGTCCGCGAGGCGCTGCCAGTCCGGCGCTTCGCCGCTCTCCGTCCACGTCTCGCCGAGCGAGGTGTTGACGAACGTCTTCATCGCCTCGTCACCGCCCGCCCGGGCCGAGAGAAAGGCGCGGACCATCGCCTCGAGCCGCACCCACGACGAGTAGATCTCGTTGAGGTGGAACCCGGCGATGCCGCGGAACGGCTCCCGTGCTCGCCACTCGCCCTTGCGGATCGCCGCCCAGCGCTGGGCGTCGGACCAGGCGGCTTCGCATTCCGCGCAGTGGTAGCGCGCCGTCTCCGGCCGGTGCCCGCCGACGCTGTCCCAGCGCACCTGGTTCCACGACAGCACCTGCTGCGTGCCGCAGGCCGGGCACGGCACCCAGAACTGCCGCTGGTCGCTTTCGGCGTAGGCGGTCTCGATGCGGCTGGCGCCGCGGATCGTCGGCGTCGAGACGAGGACGATCTTGCGGTTCCAGAACGTGACCGTCCGCTTCTTCGCGAGGTTGACCGGGTCGCCCTCGGCCCCGGCGCTGAAGGGATAGCGGTCCACCTCGTCGCACAGCAGGATCCGGATCGGGCGGCTCGCGAGCCCCGACGGCGCGTTGGCGCCGACGATCGTGAGGTGCCCGCCCGGAAAGCGCTTGTGCAGGATCTTGTTCGAGCCGTCGCGCGACTTCGGGTCGGAGATCCGTCCCGCGAGGCACGGCGTGTCCCGCGCCATCGGCGAGAAGCGGTCCTTCGACCACGCCTCCGCGTCGCGCTCGGTCGGCATCACGACCATGATCGGCGCCGGATCCTGTTCGATGTAGTAGCCGACCGCGTTGTTCGCGATCTCGGTATTGTGGGTCGGGATCAGCGCTCGGCCGGCGAGGTAAAGCCGGCTCGGGCTGGCTACCTGGATGCAACGGACCGGCACGCTCGGCACCGGCTCGACCGCGACGATCCGGCGCCGCTCGGTCTCGGTGCACCGCCGACCCGCGCGGCTCGCCTGCAGGCGCCGCTTGCGGGTCAGGCGGAAGATCGGCCGGTCGTCGTAGATCATGAAGGACAAGCGGTACGCCGGCCGGCCGCGCCGCCGTTCGCCGCTCATGACAGCGAACGCCTCCTTCTCCTTCACCGTGTGCTTGATCCCGAGCGTGCCGAGCAACTCGGAGACGTCGTCAGCCAGCCGCGGCAACACCGTCGTGAACTCGCAGCGGCCCCTCGGGCCGATGTGACCGTCGGTGTCCATGAGCCCTTGCAGGAGCGCGAGGCGTTGCTCGATCGAGGCGCGCAGGTAGATCGGCGGAATGTGCTTCCCGTTCGCCGGGCGTTGCCGGGATTTTACGAGGCCGAGTGCCGCAAGCCGACGTCCCAGCGTGAGCGCCGCCGCCAGCACGGGATCGCGGGCACGCCCACGCTGCGATAGCGTGCTCATCTGGCGGGAACACTCGGCGCAGTCGCCTCTCGGGCTGCGCCCGAGCACGTTCATGTCATGGCCGCGTCGGCAGACATTCTTCGGCCATGGGATCGAAGGTGTCAGCGTCATCACATCGGGATGCCGCTCGTTCTTGACATCGACCGCGACAGTGTAGCCGCAGTCGCGGATGTGATCGGCGATCTCGAGATCGTCCCGGTGCGCCGTGATCTGCGTGCCGTCGCTGTGCCCGTCTCCGAGCCAGACGCCGATGAGGTACGGGTGCACCGGCAGGTCGGCATCAGGCAAGTCGAGCGCGCCGGCGACGGGAATCGCATAGCGGTTCCTCGTCTTCGCACCGCCGTGGTGCACCGTCTCTGCGATCTCGCGCGTCGACAGGATCGCCGAGCGGTAGCGAGGCCTGTCCATCGCTGGCAGCGGTCCTGATCACGGTGTCGGAGTGCACCGCCCAGAGATGGTCGGCGTCGGCGATGACCGAGCTTCCGTCGGAGAACACCACCCGGTAGCAGGGGTGCCCGACCATGACGTCGGTCGCGAAGGTGACCCGGCACGGTGCGCCGGTCTCATCGAAGACGATGTCTCCGGGGCGCAGCGCACCCATGGTCGTCCAGCCGGACGGCGTTGCGATCGGCGTGTCGATTGCGAGGGCCTTGCCCACCTGCGCAGACGACATCACGACGACGCTCTCGACGGCCGGATCCGAGATCGCGTCCATCATGCCGCGCTGGTACTCGGCGCGGCTGGTGCGCCACTGGCCGGGCTCGGCGCTCGCCTCCGAGCTCAGCCGGCGGTTGGCGTCGGCCCATTCACTGATCGAGAGGTCCGGCGGCGGCCGCAGGATCGCGAGCGCCGTCCGCGCCGCCGTCGCCAGCCGCTCCGGACCCGGGAGTGTCAGCGGCGACGACGGGCGTCGCGGCGAGCTCCTCGAGCGCTTCGCGGATCGCTGTCCGGATCTCGTCGCGGACGCCCGCAATCGTCGTCTCCTCGAAGCAGAGCGGCGCCAGGCGGTCCGGCAGGACCAGGAGCCGCGCGCGGAGACGGGCGAGGATCGCGAGCCAGGCCGCTTCCACCGCTTCCGCCGGCAAGAGCTCGCCGCGGCGGCCGCTCGCCTCCATCTCGGCGAGGTCGGCCTTGGCCTTGATCAGCCGCGCCCGCTCGGCGCCAAAGTCGGGTGCGCCCGCCTGCGCCTTGACCGCGAGGTCGCGTAGGTAGGCGACGTAGCCGCGGACCGCCCCGACGAGATCGTACTGGCCCCGCTCGGCCTTCGGGATCACGCCCTCTCGGCTCAGCTGCTGCACCCGCCGCTCGGTGAGGTCGAGCAGCTTGGCGATGACGCCGATCGGTTGCGCATTCGCCGCCACGATCAGGTCCTCACGCCGGAAAAGAGCAACAAGATGGTCGACTTATCCGCTTGGCTTCGGCGGCAATCAGAGCGTGTATGGCGCGGACGAACCGCGCTGGAGCCGCCGCCGATGACGACCACGACGACCCTCCCGACCCGCAACGAAGCCTGGGGATTCTGGGGCACGATGCAGCTGAGCGGGAACGAGGACACCGCCGCCGCGTGGGCGATCGCCTCCGAGGCCATCGCCCGCGCCACTGGGTGCTCGCCCGAGGGCGTGCGCGACTTCCTCGACTCCCGCCATGGCCGACACTTCGCCGACGACGTCACGAGCAAGCTTGCCCGCGGGCTCGCGCTGCAGGAGGCGATCGACGCCGCCATCACCCGATGGATGGGCTGGAAGATCAACCGCCGGATGAGCCGCGAGACCGGGATCCCACACGGGCTGCCGTATCTCACGGGCCTCGTCGCCGACTACGCCATCATGGCCGAGCTTCCCTACTGATCGCGACGTCTTCCGCCGCCGGCCGCGCTCCCGCACCGGACGCGCGGCTCGGGGTCGTAGAAGCGCCCGGATCCGCCGGCGCTCACGGAGATCCCCACCATGACCGACCTCACCGAGACGCAGCGCACCGTCCTCGCCGCCGCCACCGCGCGCCCCGACCGCCTCGCGCTCCCGCTCCCCGAGCATATCAGGGGCGGCGCCGCGAAGAAGGTGGTGACGGGGCTCCTCACCCGCGGCCTCGTGAAGGAGGCTCCGGCCATCGACGGGACGCCGGTCTGGCGCGATGCCGGCGACGCGGGCGCGCTGACGCTGGTGGCGACCGACGCCGCCTTCGCCGCGCTCGGGCTGACGCCCCCGGCCGCGGAGGCGCTCGCCGAGGCGACGGAGGCGGCCGAAGCGGAGCTTGCGGAACCGACCGACGCGAACGCCGGGAAGCACCGCTTCCGCGCCGGCACGAAGCAGGCGCAACTGATCGCCATGCTCGAGGCGCCCGAAGGCGCGACCGTCCCCGAGATCGCCGAGGCGACGGGCTGGCAGCATCACACGGTCCGCGGGGCGATCGCCGGCGCGCTGAAGAAGCGCCTCGGGCTCGACGTGACCTCCGAGAAGGTCGTGGGACGAGGGCGCGCGTATCGCATTGCCCGCTGATCTTCCCACTCCAACGACGGCGAACGCCGCCGGAGTTCAGCCTCTGGCGGCGCGCCTCGTCTAGCGAACGCGCAAGGCCTCGAAGACCCGCCGCAGCGCGTAGCCACGGACCAAGGACACCCCGGTGAAGACAGCGCCAATGGCAAGCGCGTCCGCCACCCGCGCCGGCAGGCCGAACCACGGGAACACGACGAGCTGCGTCGCGACGGCGATGCCATAGCCGACCACCACGTTAGTCGCCGCCTCGACAAGCGACATCAACCGAGACTGCTTCATGCGCCGGCCCCCGCGCAGCGCAGGTCCTCGAACGTGCGGGCCTTGCCGTCCAGCCCCGCGGCCCCGCCGGTGAGCGGCCACGCCTCGATCGTCTCCGGCGTGAAGCCGAGGGTCATGCGCGTCACGTTCCCGTGGATGGCGGTGGAGCGGCGGAGCTACCAGAGGGCGACGATGCCGCTGGCGGTCGTCCCCGTCGCGCGGATGCGCAGCGGCGCGACGGGAAGGAACTGGCCGTCCATGACGGTCCAGGTGACGATCGAACCGGTGCGGTCCTCGAGCGTGAGGGTCCCGGCGGCACCGACGAACAGCGCGCGCGGCATCGGGTCGAGCGCCGCCGCGTCGTCGGGCGTGACCGCGGTCCAGCGGATCGCTGGTCCCGTTCCGTCCGCGTAGATCATCTCAGGGCGTGTCTCTGTCGGATCAACGTGGGGTCGGGTGGATGCCGTTCGTCATGGCCGCCGAGCAGTCGCGGGCGGCGCAGGCTCGACATGCCGCAGCCGACCCCCGCCTGCCCGATGCGCAGAAGGCGCGTGCTCAGGACCACGGCATCTCACGCCGCCTTCCTCTTGCGGCGGCCACGAGCGGGTGCCTCCACGACCGCGTCGGCGGGTGTGGCCACGTCGTCCCCGAGCCGTTCCGTCCGGATCGCCTCGAAGCTGCGGCCGTCGCCGTCGAGGATCGCGTCGCGCCCGGTCTCGGCCTGCCAGCGCTCCACCGCGACGTCGACATACGCCGGGCTGATCTCCATCGCGAAGACACGCCGCCCGTTCGCCTCGCCCGCCATGATCTGCGAGCCGGAACCCGAGAACGGCTCGTAGCAGAGGCCACCCCGGGCGACGTGCTGGCGCATCGGGATCCCGAACGCGTCGAGCGGCTTCGGCGTCGGGTGGTCCGGGCGATCGTCGCGCGCGAAGCTCGGCAGCTCCCAGGTCGAGGGCAGCGTCTCCTCCGCCACCTTCGGCGGGCGGTTCGGGCG
>Ga0076929_100260_pt1 | contig 77514 bp, 64 predicted proteins | sample HotLakConUCCSL28_FD_87104 | JGI IMG/M metagenome (GOLD analysis project Ga0076929, IMG submission 87104) | Hypersaline microbial mat communities from Hot Lake, Washington, USA - Hot Lake Consortium UCC-SL28 (version 3) (version 3) | ecosystem: Environmental > Aquatic > Thermal springs > Hot...
GATCCGTTTCAGTGAGATCGGCGAGAGGCTCAGGGCCTTTCGCATGGGGCGCGGACTTGCGCCGGAGGATCTCGCGGGGCGGCTCGGAATCTCGCGCGCGGCGCTCTACCGGGCCGAGAAGGGGCAGATTCCAAAAATTGAGACGCTGATCCGGATCTCCGATGTGCTCGGCGTCTCGCTGCCCACTCTATTGGGCGTCGGCATCGAATATGTCGATACGGCGATCGCCTTTTTCGAGCGCATGCGCCAGCTGGAAGAAACCAGCCACCAGATCGTCGGCCTGTTCGGCCCGATCTCCTATCTGCTGACATCCGATACGTATGACGCCACCCTGCGCGAGGTGCTGATCGAGGGCATCACCGAGACCGGGTCGGGGCGCGCGCCGGCCCTGAACGCGGTGGAGACGCTGATGGACGTGCTCGCGGCACGCAAGGCGGCCTATCGGCGCAAGCGCCCGCTGATCGCGAGCCTCGTCTCCTCCGCCGATATCGAGCGCTTCCTGCTGCACGGCCTCGTCGGGCGCCACGATCTCTTGCCCGAAACGATCGCCCGCCGCCGCCGCGAGGCGCTGACGGAGACCCGCGCCATCCGCGACCTCCTGCGCGACCCGCCGATTGGAGTCCAGGTGGGAATCGTGCGCGAGACCATCCCCGCAACAAGCTTCCAGATCTTCCGCCAGCCGGATCGAGCGGTTCTGGCGATAAGCCCATTCCGCCTGGGCGAACAGCCCAATGTGCGCGTCGGCGCGGCCTTGATCACCTCGGCCCCCGAGGCGCTGGAGCTGCACGAATCCATCGCGCAACAGCTTTGGCAGCGCGCCTTTCGCGGCTCCGAGGGCGCCGATTACCTCGATGATCTGATCCGCCGCTACGGCATCGGCGCGTCCTGACCTGCTCAAACATGCGGCAGTGACTGCCTGCTCCATGATCTCAAAAATGAGATCATGGCTTGACACACCCCCGACCGCGCGGCTTCATGACGCTACGTAAGCAACAAGCATGCGAGGGGATCACACCATGAAGACGCTTTCAAGGACTGCGGTCAGTGCGCTGGCGCTGACCATCACACTCGGCCTCGCCGGTGGCGCTGCGGCGCAGGAATACACAGCCCGCATCGGCCATCTCGAGCGCGCCGAACAGGCCCGCCACCAGGGCCTCGAAATCGTCGCGGAATTGGTCCGCGAGCGCACCGACGGCGATGTCGTGTTCGAACTGTTTCCCGCCGGCCAGCTCGGCCAGGCGCGTGAGATGAACGAGGGCGTGCAGCTCGGCGTGATCGAGGGCACCGTCTCGCCGGCGGCCTTCCTCTCGGGCTTCAACCCGGCCGTATCAATTCTCGACGTGCCCTTCATCTACCCCGCCGATCGCGAAGCGGCGAACGCATTGCGCACAGGCGCCTTCGGTGAGGCCGTTCTGGCCACTTTCGACGAAATCGGCGTCAACGCCATCGCCATCTGGCCGAACGGGCGCAAGAGCTTCACCTCGAACAAGCCGCTTGATTCCATCGAGGATTTCGCCGGTCAGGAATTCCGCGTGATGGATTCGCGCGTGCTGATCTCGCAGTTCGAAGCCGTCGGCGCCTCCGCCATCGCCCTTCCCTTCGGCGAGCTCTACACCGCGCTGCAGACGGGCGTCGTCGATGGTCAGGAAAACGCCCTCGATACGATTTCGGCGATGCGTTACGACGAGGTCCAGACCAACCTGCTCGTTTCCGAGCACGGCGCCAACGAAGACGTCGTGATGTTCAATCCGGACTGGTGGAATTCGCTTCCGGAGGATTACCAGACCATCATCGTCGAAGCCTTCGACGAGGTCCGCCCGCAGGTTGAGGAGATCAAGGAAGCCTCCCAAGCCGCCGCTCGTGAGCGTCTGGAAGAGGCGGGCATGAATATCCGCGAGATCACCGATGAAGAGCGCAACACGCTGCGCGAGATGATGTATCCGCAAGCCCGCGACGCCTATGTCGCGCAGACCGGTGCGGTCGCCAATACCATCGTCGAGGTCTATGAGGCCGAATACGAGCGCATCGTCGAGTGATGCCGCGATCCGGCCCGGACGGCGTCTTCGCGGCGCCGTCCGGGCTTTTTCTTTTCCGGCGGTGGAGGGTTTCGTGTCGGCTGCGCTGAAGGCTCTGGAGAAGCTTGAATTCTTCCTGATCGCCGCATTGATGCTGTGCATGGTGGCGCTCTATGCCACAGGCATCGCCGTGCGCGAGCTCGCCCCCGCCTGGTCGCGCAACGTCGCCTTCGTCGATGAAGCGACGCGCTACATGATGGTCTGGATGGTGTTTCTGGGGCTGGGCCTCGCGCTGGCCCGCGGGCGTCACATTGCCATGAGCGTGTTCCGCGACCGGCTTGGTGATCGTCTCGGCCAGATTCTGCGCAAGCTGATCGATTTCGTTGGCCTCGGTTTCTGTCTCTATATCACCTGGATCGGCCTCGACATCGCCCAGCGCGTCGCCGTGACCGGGCAGAACAGCCCGACGCTCGGCATCTCCGCCGGCATCCTCTATGGCAGCCTGCCCGCCGGTTTTGCGCTGCTTGCCCTGCGCTATGCCCTGAGCCTGTTCGGCCTGATCGACCGCTGGAATGCGCGCGATGCGGATGCCGCGACGCTGGAAGGACACTGACATGGGTGTTGCCTTCATTTCCGTCTTCGCGCTGGTATTGCTGTTTCTCGGTTTCGAGATGCTGCTGGTGCTCGGCGTGCCGGGGCTCCTGATCAAGGAGCTCTATTTCACGCGATTGCCCGATATCGCCATCGGCCAGCGCATCCTTGGCGGGGTGAATCATTCGACCCTGCTCGCCATCCCGTTCTTTCTCTTCGCCGCCGAGATCATGGCGCGCGGGCATATCGCGCGTCACCTGACGACGATGGTGAAGGGCTTTCTCGGCCATCGTCCCGGCGGGATGGGCTATTCCACCATCGCGGGCTCCGCCGCCTTCGGCTCGGTCTCCGGTTCGGCGCCGGCCACCGTCGCAGCGATGGGGCGGATCATGTATCCGGAGCTGCGCAAGGCGGGTTACGGTGAGAAAATCTCGCTCGGGCTGATCGTCTCGTCCGCGGAATCAGCGCTCCTGATCCCGCCCTCGATCACGCTGATCATCTATGGCTGGCTCACCGGCACCTCGATCACCGGGCTCTTCGCCGGCGGGCTGGTGATCGGTATCTTTCTTTCGCTGGCCTTCGCCGCCTATGTCATGGTCGAGGGCAAGCTCTCCGGGCGCACCGGCAGCGCGCCGATGCCCTGGCCGGACCGCATGCGCGCCGTCAGGGCGGCCATCTGGGCGCTCGGCCTGCCGGTGATCATCCTCGGCGGCATCTATTCCGGCACCTTCACGCCGACCGAAGCCGCTGCGGTGAGCGTGATCTACGCCATTCTCGTGGAGCTCGTCGTCTATCGCGAGATGAGCCTGCGCGACGTCTATACCATCGCCGGACAGGCCGCGATCACCACCTCGGTGATCTTCGTGCTGCTCGCCATGGGCAGCCTGGTTTCGTATTTCATCACGCTGGCGCAGGTGCCGGGCCTGGTGATCTCGTTCATGGAGACGATCGAGGCGAACTGGATCGTGTTTCTGATCGTGGTCAACCTGGTCTTCCTGATCGCGGGCATGTTCATCGATCCCAATTCCGCGCTGCTGGTGCTCGTCCCGGCCTTCTATCCGGTGGCGCTCGCCTTCGGGATCGACCCGGTCCATTTCGGTCTGATCGTCTGCCTGAACATCTGCATCGGCATGATCACGCCGCCCTTCGGCCTCGACATCTTCGTCGCGTCATCGACCCTGAACAAACCGGTTTCCGCCGTGATCGCAGGGGTGTGGCCCTTCGTCGGGATCAATATCGGCACGCTCGTCGTCGTCACCTACGTGCCCGATCTCTCGACCTTCCTGCCGCGCCTGCTGCTCGGATAAGGATCGACAACCATGCAAGCCATGCACGCCGTGCCGCCGCAGCCGGATTCCCTTCCCGTTCTGGAAGAACGGGCGGAAATCCTGCGCCATGAGGCCGTCAACGGGGAATACCGCCTGATGCAGGTCGCCGCCCCCGATCAGGCGCGGCGCGCCCGCGCGGGCCAGTTCTTCCACCTGCTCTGCCCGCAGGACGATGTGCTCAAACCCTTCTTTCGCCGCCCGATGAGCATCTACGCGATCGACGCCGAGGGCGGACGGATCTCCTTCCTCTACAAGATTACGGGCACCGGCACGAAGGCGCTCGCGAAGCTCGGAATCGGTGAGCGGCTCGACATGCTCGGCCCGCTCGGCATCGGCTTCTCGCTGCCCCCCGACACCGCGACCGGGCACAAGACCCCGATCGTGATCCTCGCCCGGGGTGTCGGCCTCGCCACCCTCGCCCCGCTGGTGGGCCTCGCCCGCAGCGCGGGCCACGCCGTCACCGCGATCCTGAGCGCGCGCAGCCCCGATCTCCTGATGTCGCTGGAAGAAACCCGTGCAGCCGGGGCCGAGGCGATCGCCGTCACGGACGCGCAAGGCAATTCCGATATCGGCCATGTCGCGGCCCTGCTCGACGATCTGCACGCGAAGGGCCGTATGGGCGCGCTCTATACGTGTGGATCGAACCGTCTGCTCAAACTCGCACAGGCGCATGCCGCGCGCCATGCATTATTCGGCGAAGTCGCCATGGAGCAGCAAATGGCCTGCGGGCTCGGCATGTGTTTTTGCTGCGTGCGCGCCTTCCGCGAGGGGGATGCGACCGTGCATCGGAGGGTCTGCTGCGAGGGTCCGGTCTTTGCGCTGGAGGAGGCTCTGGGATGGTAGATCTCTCCGTCGATATCGGCAGGCTGCGGCTCGCCAACCCGGTCATGCCGGCTTCCGGCACCTTCGCCCATGAGCTGGCGCAGGTCTTCGATGTCGATCGCCTCGGCGCACTCGTCATCAAGACGGTGACCGCTGACAAGCGCATCGGCAATCCGACGCCGCGCGTGGCGGAGGTGCCCGGCGGCATGCTCAATTCGATTGGCATTCCCTGCAAGGGGCCGGAGCATTTCCTGGCCGAGACCGTGCCGCTCTACAGCGCCTTCAAGGCGCCGTTCGTCGCCTCGATCTCGGCCAATACGCCCGATGAATTCGCCAGGCTCTGCGAGATGGTCAGCGTGCCCGGCATCAGCGCCATCGAGGTCAATATTTCCTGCCCCAATATCGAGGATGACGGGCGCGCCTTCGCCATGCGACCGGAGCCGACGCTCGCGGTCATGCGCAAGCTGCGCGCAGCCAGCGATCTGCCGCTCTGGGCCAAGCTCACGCCCAATGCCGGCGAGATCCAGGAAGTGGCGCAGGCCGCCGAGGCCGGCGGCGCGGATGCGCTCGTCGTCGCCAATACGATTCTCGCCATGAGCATCGACATCACCTCCCGCAAACCCTCGCTCGGCAAGGTGATGGGCGGGCTCTCGGGCCCGGCGGTGAAGCCGATCATCCTGCGCATGGCCTATCAATGCGCCCGCTCCGTGTCGATTCCCGTGATCGGCTGCGGGGGGATCATGAGTGCAGATGACGCGATCGAATACATGCTCGCGGGTTGCAGCGCCGTGCAGGTCGGCACCGCCACCTTCATCCACCCCTCCGCCATGCTCGACGTGATCGCCGGCATCGAAGCCTGGTGCGCACAGAATGGCGTGGCGCGCGTGTCGGACATCGTGGGCGATCTCGCGGAGGCCGGCGATGAAGGGGCGCGCAACTGGGGGGCGGATATGGGCACGGAAAAGCCGCAATCCGGCCAAGCGGGGGCAATCAACTGGGAGGGCGTAGCATGAGCCGGGCCATGTCCGATATCGGGCCGGCGACAACCGCGCCCGACAGCGATTTCATCGGCGGCGAAGGCCGCGCGCTGGCCGAGGCGATCTTCACCCGCGCCCGCGAACTCTCGCCCGATGCGGAAGGCGTCACCCGCCCGGCCTGGTCCCCGGTGGAGAGCCTCGTGCTCGATTATCTCGACGAGGTGGCCCGCGCCCAGGGGCTCGTCACCTGGCGCGATGCGGGGGCCAGTCTGATCATGGCGCGCCCTGGCGATACCGCAGCCGATACGCGCTGCGGGCTGATCGGCTCGCATGTGGATTCGGTGCCCCAGGGCGGCAACTACGACGGCCTCGCCGGTGTGGTCACCGCCATGCTGGCCCTGATCGCGATGGAACGCGAGGGCGTCGACACGGCGTTTCCCGTGCGCGTCATCGCCCTGCGCGGCGAGGAGAGCGCCTGTTTCGGGCTGCCCTATATGGGCTCGAAGGCGCTGTTCGGCCTGCTCGACGAAAAGGCTCTCGATGCACGCGACAACCGCGACGGACGCGTCCTGCGCGATGCAATGGCCGCCTGCGGCGTCGATATGGAACGCGTCGCCGCCGGCGAGCCGCTGATCGCGGCAGATCAGCTCGCTTTCTTTCTGGAGCTGCATATCGAGCAGGGCCCGCTGCTGATCGACCGCAACTGGCCGATCGCGGCGGTGACGGGCATTCGCGGCAATATCCGCCATCGCAACGTGCGCTGTATCGGCGAAGCGGGCCATTCCGGCGCGGTGCCGCGCTACCTGCGCAAGGATGCGGTGGTCGCCACCGCCGATCTGCTGATGCGGCTCGACGAGCACTGGCAGACCATCCAGCTGCATGGCGGCGATCTCGTCATGACCACCGGCGTTCTGCATACCAACGCCGCCAATGACGCGATGACGCGCATCCCGGCCGAGACGAGCTTCAGCTTCGAGGCGCGCAGCCAGCAGGCCACGACCCTGCGCGCGATCGAGGCGCTGGTTCATTCCGAATGCGAGATCGTCGCCCGCGAACGCGGCGTGCGCTTCGTCTTCGACGAGCCGATCCATACAAGCGAGGCCTTCCTCGACAAGGATGTGCTCGCCGCCCTCCTGGCCGCCTGCGAGGCGCAGGAGCTTCCGGCGGAGACGGTGCCGAGCGGCGCCGGCCACGACGCCGCCGTGTTTTCGCAGGCGGGGGTGCCCTCCGGCATGCTCTTTGTGCGCAACCAGAATGGCTCCCACAACCCGCACGAGGCGATGGAGATCGACGACATGCTCTGCGGCGCCCGCGTCTTCAAGCGCGCGGCGGAGGCGCTGGCGCAGGGTTGAGGCGTTGAGCGGGGACGACCGCCGAACTCCACCCCCTATCGCTGAAGGACATACTCCCCGGGTGCCTCGCCGAGGGCGGGGTAGCCGGCCTTTTTCGAGCCGAGGGGCGGCGGTGCGACAAGGGCGCCGGAGCGGTCGGCGAGCCATTGCGTCCAGGCCGGCCACCAGGAACCGGGCTGGACCGGAACCTGCTCCATCCAGCTCTGCGCATCGACGAAAGGCTCGTCACGCTCCGTGGTATGGATACGATGGTGCCGGCGCGGATGATCGGGGCGCGAGACAATGCCGGCGTTGTGGCCGCCATTGGTGAGGATGAAGGTCGTCTGTGTCTCGGTCAGGCGCTGGAACTTGTAGACGGAGGGCCAGGGCGCGACGTGATCCGTCTCGGTCCCGACCCCGATCACCGGAATGCGCAAGTCATTGAGCGCGACAGGACGCCCGTCCACATGATAACGCCCGTGGGCGAGCCGGTTCTCGAGGAAGAGCCAGCGCAGATATTGCGCGTGCATGGCATGGGGCATGCGCGTGGCATCGGCATTCCAGGCCATCAGCGCATTCGGCTTCGGACGCTCGCCGAGAAGATAGTCACGCACCATCCGTGTCCAGAGCAGATCATTCGAGCGCAGCATGGTGAAGGCGCCCGCCATCTGGCCGGAATCGAGATAGCCCTGACGCTGCATGATGTCCTCGAGCAGCGCCACCTGGCCCTCGGTGATGAACAGGGTCAGCTCGCCCGCCTCGGTGAAATCGGTCTGGGCGGCGAAGAGCGAAAGCGAGGCGAGGCGGTCGTCCCCGTCGCGCGCCATCGCGGCGGCGGCGATCGCCATCAGCGTGCCGCCGAGGCAATAACCCGCCGCATGCACGCGCTCCGCGCCCGTGATCGCGGTGATGGCGTCGAGCGCCGCGCGCGGGCCGAAATCGAGGTAATCCGCCATGCCGCAATCGCGATCCTCGGCGTCGGGATTGCGCCAGGACAGCATGAAAACGGTGAAGCCCTGATCGACAAGATAGCGCACCAGCGATTCCTGCGGAGTCAGGTCGAGGATGTAGTATTTCATGATCCAGGCCGGCACGATCATGACAGGCTCGGGATGCACCTTCTCCGTCGTCGGCGTGTACTGGATGAGTTCCATCAGCCGGTTGCGCGCGACCACCTTGCCCGGGGTCGCCGCCATGGTCTCGCCTACCCGGTAGTCACCGATCTCCTCGACCGTATCGCCCTGCAGGCGCGTGGCGCGCGTGGCGTCATCGATCGCATGCAAGGCACCCTCGACGAAATTCGCTCCGCCGGTGTTTCTTGCACGCTCCATAACCTCCGGATTGAGGGGTGCGAAATTCGATGGTGCCACCGAATCGAGCATCTGCCGCACCATGAAGCTGAGCATCGCCTCGTTCTGTGGCGCCACGCCCCGGGTTTGCGTCGTTGCCGCCTGCCACCATTCCTCGCTGGCGAGGAATGCATCCCGCAACAGACGATACGGCGGCGCCTCCCAGGCCTCCGCCGAGAACCGGCGATCCGGCCCGGCTTCTGTCTCGAACGGCAATCCGAAGGCGAGACGGGCACTGTCGCGCATGGCCTTGCTGGCAAGCCCCGCCTGCTTGCCGGGCGAGAGCGCGAAATGCATGGCCCAATCCGTCCATGCATTCAACAACACCGTCGGCGCCAGCCCCCCGGTTGCCCGGGCCGTCCCGGCCGAGGCGATCCGATCCAGGGCATACCAGGATGTCGCTTCGTCTTGAGGGTTGTTCATGGCGCACTCCTTCAAATCGTGCGGTACCGGGCCCGATCGGTCGATGGGGGCATTGGATTGATGCAATGCACATGCCACTCAAAATGTCAGCGCCGGATAAAGGCGCGAGCACGCCAGCGCATCGCGGTATCATGCGTCGTTGTCATCATGTCATCTGCGCGAAGCCATATGCAAAGGCGTGATCCGGGCGACCCGTAGCATGGAACCGGCGCCTGCGCAGCGTCCATTCATGCCGCCACGGCGCTGCCGATTGCGCCATGGGCTTGTCGGATATTGCCGAAGAACTGCCGTGCGCTCGCTTCCCAGGTATAGGTTTCCGCCGCCGCTCGGCAGGTTTCGCGCGGAATGGACAGGGCAGCGAGCGCAGCCAGCCGCAGATCCCAGTCGAGCATCCCGCAGCCGGTCTCTCCGACGATGTCACGCGGGCCGGTTACCGGATAGGCCGCGACCGGCAGGCCCGAGGCCAGCGCCTCAAGCATGACGATGCCGAATGTATCGGTGAGACTGGGGAAAACGAACACGTCCGCGCTCGCATAGACCTGCGCCAGCGCCTCGCCACTCAATGCGCCGAGGAAGATCGCATCAGGAAAGCGCGCTTCGAGATCGCGCCGGGCCGGGCCGTCACCAACGACGACCTTCGTCCCCGGAAGGTCGAGGGCGAGAAAGGCGGCGATGTTCTTCTCGACCGCGAGGCGCGACACGGTGAGGAAGATCGGGCCGTTACCGAGCGTGAGACGCGTGTCGCGCGGCCGGAAGCGATTGGTATCGACCCCGCGCGACCATGGCATGATCCGTTGGAAGCCCCGCCCTGCGAGTTCGCGGGCCAGCGAGGGCGTCGAGACCATCATGCCGAGCCCCGAGCCATGGAAGCGGCGAATCAGCCGGTAGGTCCACTCCTCCGGGATCGGTGCACGCGCGGCCACGTATTCCGGGAAACGGGTATGGTAGCTCGTGGTGAAGGGGATGCCGCGGGCGCGACAGTGCCGGCGCGTGGCGAAGCCGATCGGGCCTTCGGTCGCGATGTGTACGTGGCTCGGCGCCATGCGCTCCATCATCCGCCCGATCATGCGTGGCAGGGTCAGTGACAACCTGATCTCGGGATAGGTCGGCATCGGAAACGACGCAAAATCCTGCGGCGTGATGAAACAGGTCTCGGCCCCGTTCTGTCCGGCATGCGCGGCCATCTGTTCGAGCGAGCGCACGACCCCGTTGATCTGCGGATGCCAGGCATCCGTGGCGATGAGCAGACGCATGTGACATATCCCCTTATGCAAGGCTAACGATGTATAACCCTGCAATTCAGCCAATAGACTGAGGCGAAATCCAATATTCGCCCATACAACCCGGGAATAAGCCTGCTGGATTGCAGTTTGATGACATAATCATCTTCTTGCCGTCATTTTCTGCGCCAGAAGCACCTGAGGCGAATATGCGCCCCGGCATGCAGCAATGGCGGATGCGGGCCGGTCGGCGGGATCGCAACACGCCACGCATCCTTTGATTCCCGGTTGCTGCACGAGCCGCTTTCACATAAGAGGATTGGCGCAAATTGATCGTTGTTCGACGATTGGCGAAATCAGTTCTTTCCGGGGGCTCTCGCATGACCGTGCCACCATCCGCTATCGGCGCCCTCACGGCGCTCGCCGATCAGGATGCGGACAACGCCCGCATCGCGGCGATCGCCAAGGCGCTGGGGCATCCGGCACGGGTGCGGATCGTCAAGCTGCTGCTGGCAAAACGCGCCTGTATCGGCTGCGACATTGTCGAGGATGTCGGGCTGGCGCAATCGACCGTCTCCGAGCACCTGCGCATCCTCAAGGCGGCCGGCATCATCACCGGTGAGATCGAGCGCCCGCGCATCTGCTATTCGCTCAATCCGGAAAGCCTCGCGCCGCTCGCCGATTTTCTCGACGCGCTCGCCGTGCCGGACCCGTCTGCCAACGCCCCCCTTGCCGCCACAGCGCGCCGTGCCGGCCTCGATTCCCGCTAGGAAAGTCCTTGTCCCATGTCGCTTTTCGAACGCTATCTCTCCGTCTGGGTCGCGCTCTGCCTGATCGCCGGGCTCGCCCTCGGCGCGGTCATTCCCGGCGTGTTCGATGCGCTGGCCGCGCTCGAATACGCCTCGATCAACTTCGTCGTGGCGGTGCTGATCTGGGCCATGGTCTATCCGATGATGGTGGCGGTGGATTTCTCGTCGCTGGCGCGGGTGCATGAGCGGCCCAAGGGGCTGGTCATCACGCTGACCGTGAACTGGCTGATCAAGCCCTTCACCATGGCGGCTCTGGGGGTGCTGTTCTTCGAATTCCTTTTCGCGCCCTTCATCGAACCCGGAACGGCGGGGCAGTATATCGCCGGCATGATCCTGCTCGGCGCGGCCCCCTGCACGGCCATGGTCTTCGTCTGGTCGACGCTGACGAAGGGTGATCCGAACTACACGCTCGCACAGGTCTCGCTCAACGACGCCATCATGATCTTCGCCTATGCGCCGATCGTGGCGCTGCTGCTCGGCGTCACCGATATCAGCGTGCCGTGGGACACGCTGATCCTCTCGGTCGTGCTCTATATCGTGGTGCCGCTCACCGCCGGGGTGCTGACGCGGCTGCATCTCACGCGCGGCGCGCATTCGTCCGCCGGGGCCGAGGCGGCGGTGGCGCGCTTCACCGCCGGGGTGAAGCCGTTCTCGATCATCGGCCTTCTGGCCACGGTGGTGCTGCTCTTCGGCTTCCAGGGCGAGGTCATCCTCACCCAGCCGCTGGTGATCGTGATGATCGCGATCCCGCTCCTGATCCAGTCCTACGGCATCTTCGCCGTGGCCTATTGGGCGGCCAGGGCCTGGGGCGTGCCGCACAAGGTGGCGGCGCCTTGCGCCATGATCGGCACCTCGAATTTCTTCGAGCTCGCCGTCGCGGTGGCGATCGGCCTGTTCGGCCTCAATTCCATCGCGGCGCTCGTGACCGTGGTGGGCGTCCTCGTCGAGGTGCCGGTGATGCTCTCCCTCGTCGCATTCGCCAACCGCACCCGCCACTGGTTCCCGCAGGAGGAGAAACCCATCCGCACGGCCCGCAAGCAGCGGGCTGATGTCTGAAACGGCCCTCCTCCGTCGATGAATGCGCGCCGCAGCCGTCAGCGTCGCTCGCGCGCGAATGAGCGAGACGCCTCGCCCCGGGCGATGCGGGCGGCTTCGGCTTCGGCGATGGCGCGGTCCATCGGGGCGCGGTCGATGGCGCCGGAGAAATTGGCGCGGGTGCCCATTGATTCCGCGAAATGGATGAAGCGCTCATGCGCCACCGCGTAGAGCCGACGAATCTCGGCGAGCGGATCGGGGTGGTCGTCGGCGCGCAGATCGAACCAGGGATAATCCTCGCTGCGATGCAGGCGCAGCCCCGCCGATTGCGTCCCGCGCTTGTCGCCGCCGGCCGCCTCGCCGGCCTCCATCGCCGTCATCATCCGCTCCGCGAGCGGGCCGGACGCGGCGAGAAACGCGTCGCGCACCGCCTCCACCACCTGCGGACCGGCGAGCATGTTGCCGGCGACGGAGACACCCGGCGCACTCACATGCCCGGCCCAGTCGACACAGGATGCACCGGTATGGGCGGCGATTGCGCCATCGGCGTCGATCAGATGGATCTGGCGGTGTTCGGACCCCGCGTCGCGGGCGACGAGATCGGCGATCACGGCCTCGCCCGGCTCCCCGGCAGCGCAGCGCTCCGCCGCCTCCATGCCCCAGAGCGGGTTGATGAAGGCCTGGCTAGCCACCGCAGCGCGACCGCCGCGGATATAGGGCACGATCGCGCCGGCGGCGAAGAAGCGGCTCGCCACGGCGATGCCACGATGGCCGGTTTCAGGGCACAGGGCCACAATGGAAAAGGTCATGCTGCGTTACTCCTTTTAGAGCCCGTTCCGACCTGACGGAGTCAGGCCGGGCGCTCCAGGTCATTTTTTGTCGCATCATTTTCTTCGTCAGAAGGTATCCACCTGACGGCATGATGCTCTCGATGGCGGGCGCTCAGCGCCCCACCGCATAAGCCTGCATCAGACGCGGCGTCGCCGCCGACCGCAACCGCCCGTCCGGCTCGCGCCGCGCCGCCGTCAGCCGCCCGACGCTCCATGGGCCCGCAACCTCGATGCGATGCCCCCGCATGCGCAGATCGGCGATCGTCTGCGCCGCGAAGCGGTCCTCGATGACGAGATGGCCGGGGCGCGCATTGCGCGGATAGAACGATTCCTGAAAATGTCCGCTATGGAACAGCGGCGCGTCGATCGCCTGTTGCAGGCCTTCCCCATAGAGCACGTGGCGCAGGAAGAAGACCAGTTGCCACTGGTCCTGCTGGTCGCCGCCGGGCGTGCCGAAGGCGAGCCGCGTGCCGTCGTCGCGTATGGCGAGGCTCGGCGAGAGCGTCGTGCGCGGGCGCCGCCCCGGCGCGAGGCTCGTGGGCAGCCCCTCCTCCAGCCAGAACATCTGCGCGCGGGTATTGAGCGCGAAGCCCAGCCCCGGTACGACCGGGGAGGATTGCAGCCAGCCGCCGGAGGGCGTCGCCGAGACCATGTTGCCGAAGCGGTCGATGATGTCGAGATGCACGGTATCGCCGCGCTTTTCCGTGAGATGCGCCATGGTCGGCTCGCCCGCTCCCGCGCCTCCTGCAGAAGCGCTCGTCGCTCCCCGTTCGGCATTGGCGCGAGCCATCAGGGCCTGATGGTGGAAACCGGGGATCTCGCCGGGGCGCTGCTCGAGCGAGGCTTTCGGCTCGATCAGGCCGCGGCGGCGCGCGGCATAGGCGTCGCCGAGCAGCGTGTCGAGAGGCACGAGCGCATGGTCAGGATCGCCGTAATAGGCCTCGCGATCGGCGAAGGCGAGCTTGATCGCCTCGGTCACCGCATGCACGAATTCCGGCCCGCCCGGATCGGCCTCCTCGAGGCCGCAGCCCTCCAGCATGGCGAGCGCCTGCAACAGGGCCGGGCCCTGTCCCCAGGCGCCCGTCTTGAACACCTCCCAGCCCTTGAACCGCCGCGAGGCCGGCGCCTCGAAATGCGCCTGCCAGCCGGCCATGTCGGCGCCGGTCAGCACGCCCTTGTGGGCGCGTTCCGTCACATCCATCACTTCCGTCTCACGCAGGAATGCGTCGATGCGCTCCGCGATGAAGCCTTGCGACCAGACCCGCCGTGCGGCCTCGATCCGCGCCTCGCGCGAGGGCGCGCTCCCGGCCTCAATGAGGAGACGCTCCCAGGTCTGCGCGAGAACCGGATTGGCGAAATCCGCGTGCGGCTGCGGGGCGTTGCCGCCCGGGAGCCAGGTCTGCGCCGAGCTCGGCCAGTGGGCGCGGAAATAATCGGCGAGCCCGGCGATGGTATGGGCGACGCGCGGCAGGACCGGGTGGCCGTGGCGGGCATAGTGGATCGCCGGTTCGAGCACGTCACGCAGTTCCAGCGTGCCGTGATCCCGCAGCAGCAGCATCCAGGCATCGAAGGCGCCGGGAATGACGGTGGCGAGGAGGCCGGAGCCCGGCACCATGTCGAGGCCGAGCCCGTGATAATGCGCGATCGTGGCGCCAGCCGGGGCGGGCCCCTGGCCGCACAGGACGCGCGTGCGCTCGGTCGCGGCATCGAAGATGATCGCCGGCATGTCGCCGCCCGGCCCGTTGAGATGCGGCTCCACCACCTGCAGCACGAAGCCTGTCGCCACCGCCGCGTCGAAGGCGTTGCCGCCGCGCTCCAGGATGGCCATGCCGACGCTCGACGCGATCCAGTGGGTGGAGGTCACCACACCGAAGCGCCCGCGTATCTCGGGGCGGGTGGTGAAGGGGTGATCGAAAGCCATGTTTCCTCCGGGAAAAGCGCGACGCCGCTTGCGGACGCCTTGTCGCGACCGGGTTTTTCGCCCCGGTTCATCGTTGGATCGCGGGCGCCGGCGCGCCCGGGATCAGCTCTCGCGCGGATCGAGCGCGTCGCGCAGGCCGTCGCCGAACAGGTTGAAGCCCAGCACCACGAGGAAGATCGCCGCCCCCGGCCACATCGCCATCCAGGGGGCCTGCTCCATGAAGTTCTTCGCCGTATTGAGCATCGCCCCCCATGACGGCGCCGGCGGCTGCTGGCCGAGCCCCAGGAAGGACAGGCTCGCCTCGGCGATGATGGCGGTGGCGACGGTCAGCGTGGCCTGGACGATGATCGGCGGCGCGATGTTTGGCAGGATGTAGCGCGCCAGGATCGACAATTGCCCGACCCCGGCAGCCCGCGCGCTCTCGACGTAATCCTCCGTCTTCACCGCCAGCGTCTGGCCGCGCGCCAGCCGGATGAAGATCGGTGTCGCGGAGAGGCCGATGGCGATCATCGCATTGGTCAGGGACGGCCCCAGGAAAGCGGCGAAGGCGATGGCGAGGATCAGGAAGGGCACGGCGAGCAGCGCCTCGGTCATGCGCGAGATGGTGGCATCCGTCCAGCCGCCGCGCCAGCCGGCTATGACGCCGAGCGGCACACCGGCGAAGACGGCGATCATCACCGAGACGACGCCCGCGAGCAGCGAGGCCTGCGCACCCCAGATCATGCGCGAGAGCAGATCGCGCCCGTTCTGGTCTGTCCCGAGCAGGTAGTCGGAGGAGGGCGGGAGACGTATCGCGCCCCAGTCGGTTTCCGCCGGCGGCCTGATCGGCAGGAACGGCGCGGCGATGGCGAGGAAGACGAAAAGGCCGACGAGCACCGCCCCGAACAGGGCGGAGGGGCGTCGCCTCAGCTTCTCCCAGACCCGGTTGCGGCGCGGCGGCAGCGTCTCGATCTGCGGCTGGACATCCCCCGCCTGCGGCTGCATGCGCGGGGCCGGTGCGGCGACGACCGTGCTCATTTCTGGTCCCTCATGCGCGGATTGAGGATCATGTAGGCGGTGTCGGCGAGCAGGTTCATCAGGATGAAGCCGACGGCGGTGACGAGGACGATGCCCTGCACCACGGCGTAATCGCGGTTGAACACGGCATCGACGACGAGCTTGCCGAAGCCGGGAATGGTGAAGATCTGCTCCGTCAGCACAGCGCCAGCGAGCAATTCGCCGAAGAGAAGCGCCGAGACCGTCACAACCGGCACCAGCGCGTTGCGCAGGGCATGCTTCATGATGACGACGCGCTCGCGCAGGCCCTTGGCGCGGGCGGTGCGGACATAATCGGATTTCAGGACGGACAGCATGGCGCTGCGGGTATGGCGCATCAGCGTGGCCGCAAGCGCCGTGCCGAGCACGAAAGCGGGCATCAGCATGGTCTCGATCGAGCGCACCGGATCGACCGTGAAGGCCCGGTAGCCCGAGGCGGGCAACCAGCCGAGATTGACCGAGACCAGCAGGATCAGCAGGATGCCCAGCCAGAAATTCGGGATCGAGAGCCCCGACAGGGCCACGAAATTGGCGATATAGTCAAGCCAGCTGCCTTTGTAGACCGCCGAGAGAATACCCATCGGCACGCCGATGCCGACGGCGAAGATCAGCGCCATCACCGCGAGCTGGAAGGTGACCGGGAGCTTTTCCGCGATCAGCGAGGTGACCGGCTGGTTGGTGCGCAGCGAGATGCCGAGATCACCCTGCACGACGCCGCTGATCCAGTAGAAATACTGCATCACCAGCGGTTCGTTGAGATGATACATCTCGCGCAGGGCTTCCAGCGTCGCCGGATCGCGATCCTCGCCGGCCAGCGCCAGCACCGGGTCCCCGGGCAGAAGCTTCTGCAGCAGGAAGACGAAGACGGAGATCATGAAGATCGTCGGTATGGCGATCAGCAATCTGCGGCCGATGAATGCGAGCATGACGGGCGCCTTCCGGTGAACAGGTTCGACCCGCCCCTGACGGGCGGGGGTGATCCCGGCGCGTCAGGCGCCGGGATCGTGTCGTCGCATCCGGCTTCAGTCGGTGAAGCGCACGCCCTCGAGGCGGATCATGCCGTCCGGATAGGCCTCGAAGCCTTCCACTTCGGCGCTCATCGCCCAGATCCAGCTCGGGTGGTAGAGATAGATGATCGGCAGTTCCTCGTTGAGGATTTCGCGGGAAGCGTCATAGGCCTCCTTGCGCACCTGCGGATCGTTCGAGGTCCGGGCCTGATCGAGCAGCTCGTCCACGCGCGGATCACAGAAGCCGGAATCGTTGATGCCGCCCTCGCAGGTGACGAACTGGTGGATATTGCCATCGACGTCGGTGCGCCCCGACCAGCCGACCTGGCTGCCCTGATATTCACCCGCCGATTGCTGCTGCAGCAGCGTGGCGAATTCGGTGGCGCGGATGCTGATATCGATTCCCGCTTCTGCCGCCATGGCCTGCACCACTTCCATCACCTGGGTCTGGACCGGGTTGTTCGCCACCTGCACGGTCAGCTCGACACCATCACCGAATCCGGCTTCGGCGAGCAGTGCACGCGCGGCCTCGACATCCCGCTCGGGAACCGGGAAACGCGTATCATAGAAGGGCGATCCCGGAGGCACCGGCTGGTTGCCCGGCGTGAAGGCGCCTTCGAAGACCACCTGGTTGAGCGCGTTGCGGTCGATCGACAGGCTCAGCGCCTGACGCAGACGCGCATCCTGGCCGAAGGGCTCCTCGGAATGCGAACCGTTACCCACATTCATGGTGATGCCCTGATAGCCGAGCCCGGTCACATCGACGACGGAGAGCGCCTCGTCGTCGCGCGCGCTGGCGACATCGGTGGCTGCGAGGCGCTCGAGCATGTCGAGATCGCCGGCACGCAGGTTAGCGAGACGCACGGTGGTGTCGGGGATCGGCAGATAGGTCACGGCATCAATGTGAATTTCATCGGCGTTCCAGTAATCATCGAAGCGCTCCAGCGCGATACGATCCTGCTGGACGCGCTCGACGAAGCTGAAGGGGCCGGAGCAGACCGGAGCCGAACCGAAATCGACGCCCATTTCTTCCGCCGCCGTCGGCGAGATCATCATGCCGGCGCGATCGGCGAGCTGGGCGAGCAGCGTCGCGTCGGGCGCATCGAGCGTGATGCGCACGGTGTACTCGTCCACGGCCTCGACGCCGGTGATGGAGGCGACTTCCGACTTGCGACGGCTCTCGGGCAGATTCTGGCTGCGGTCGATATTGGCGATCATCGCCTCGGCATTGAAGGGCGTGCCGTCATGGAAGACGACGCCCTCACGCAGGCTCATGGTCAGTTCGGTCTCGTCATCCGACCAGCTCCAGTCGGTCGCGAGCTGGGGCACGATGTTGAGATCGGGATCGATATCGACGAGCTTGTCGCAAAGCGCGGTATAGACGATACGCCCCACGAAGGTGCGCGACTGATCGGGATCAAGCACGTCGGCATCGTCCTGCAGGCCGATGCGCAGTTCCTGCGCCTGCGCGCTCGCCGCCATCGCGGCGATCAGGGCGGCAGCCCCGACTGTTTGCATGAATTTCATGGTTTCTCTCCTCTGGTCCTCTTGGATCCGTTTTATTCGTCAGTTTTCCGGTCCCTGTTGCGAACCGGGCATCCCCGGGCCTGATTCCTCGGGTGTATCGCCCCTTGTCGGGGTCTGTCTGGCGCGCCGCGCCCGATACAGGGCAAAGCGCTGTTCCACGCGCGGGCTGCGCGCGGGCGGCGGGGGCAGGCCTTCGGCCGGCTCCAGCGTCTCGAAATGATGGCAGGCGACGGCGCGCCCTTCGCCCGCCGGGCGCAGCACCGGGCGTTCCGTGCGGCAGCGCGCATCGGCGAAGGGGCAGCGCGTATGGAAGCGGCATCCCGGCGGCGGTGCGACGGGGTTGGGGATATCCCCCGTCAGGGTCGGTCTGTCGCCATCGTGCCGGCGCGCCGGATCGGGGGCGGGAATCGCCGCGAGCAGGGCGCGCGAATACGGGTGCAGGGGTGCGGCGAAGAAATCCTCGGCCTCGCCGACTTCCACCAATTCGCCCAGATACATCACGCCGACCCGGTCGCTCATGTGGCGCACCACGGCGAGATCGTGGGCGATCACGATCAGGGTGAGGCCGAATTCCTCCTTGAGATCCTCCAGCAGGTTGATCACCTGCGCCTGGACCGAGACGTCGAGCGCCGAGACCGGCTCGTCGCCGATCAGCAGCTTCGGCCCCGTGGCGAGGGCGCGGGCGATGCCGATGCGCTGACGCTGGCCGCCGGAGAATTCATGCGGATAGCGATCGGCATATTCGGGCCGCAGCCCCACCCGTCGCAAGAGCTTCGCGACTTCGGCACGGCGCTGCTTTGGATCGTGGATGCCGTGGGCGCGCATGGGTTCCTCGACCAGCCCGCCGATGGTCATGCGCGGATTGAGCGAGGAGAACGGATCCTGGAAGATGAATTGCAGATCGCGGCGCAGGCGGCGCATCTCGGCCTCGGGCAAGGCGGCGATGTCTTTGCCCTCATAGATCACCGAGCCCGCGCTCGGATCGAGCAGGCGGATCAGCAGCCGCGCGAGGGTGGACTTGCCGCAGCCGGATTCGCCGACGATCGAGAAGGTCTCGCCCCGGCGCACGCTGAGATCGACGCCATCGACCGCGCGCACGATGGTCGGCTTGCCAAAGAGCGGGCGCTTCGTGACGAAATGCTTGCGCAGCCCGCGCGCCTCGATCATCGGCGTATCCGGCGCCGCCTCCGGCTGCGTTGCGGGTTTTTCGCTGATGATCTCCGCTGCGCTCATGCCGCTTCCTCCGGTGCGCAATGCTCCTCGAGCGGAGCATAATGACAGGCGACTGCATGGCCGGGCGCGATCTCGCGCAAAGGCGGCGCTTCGGCGCAGGCCGCATCGGCGAAGGGGCAGCGATCGGCGAAGCGGCATCCCGCCGGCATGTTCTCCGGCGCCGGCACGAGCCCGGGAATGGTCGCGAGGCGGGCGCCGCGCGCCCCGGCTTCGAGGCCGGGCAGCGAGCCGATCAGGCCGAGCGTGTAGGGGTGCTGGGGATCGTTGAACAGCGCCTCGACCGGAGCTGCCTCGACGATCCGCCCGGCATACATCACCGCGACCTTGTCGGCGACTTCCGCGACCACGCCGAGATCATGGGTGATCAGGATCAGGGCCGTGCCGCTCTCTTGCTGGAGATCGCGGATCAGCTGCAGCACCTGCGCCTGGATGGTGACGTCGAGCGCGGTTGTCGGCTCGTCGGCGATCAGCAGGCTTGGATCATTGGCGAGCGCCATGGCGATCATGGCGCGCTGGCGCATGCCGCCGGAAAGCTGATGCGGGTAGGCGTCAAGGCGGGTGCGGGCGGCGGGGATGCCGACCCGCTCCAGCATGTCGAGGGCACGCGCGCGCGCCGCGTCGATGCCGATGCTGCGATGGCGCATCACCGATTCGATGATCTGGTCGCCGATGGTGAAGGCGGGGTTGAGCGCCGTCATCGGCTCCTGGAAGATCATGGCCATGCGGTCGCCGCGCAGCGCCGACCAGGCTTCGGCGGAGAGCCCGAGCAGGTCGCGCCCGTCGAAGCGCACCCGCCCGCCGGTGACGGAGACCGGCGGCGTCTGCAACAGACCCATCAGCGCCAGTGCCGTGACCGATTTGCCGCAACCGGATTCGCCGACGATGCAAAGCGTCTCGCCGGGCATCACCGAGAAGCTCACGCCATCGACGAGGTTTTGAGCCTGCCGGCCGATCATGATCGAAAGATCCTCGACTGCGAGAAGGGGCACGTTATCCGACAAGGCCGGCCTCCTGATCGTCCTGGGTGAGAATGCTGCGGCGGAGCGTGGCGATATGGCTGCGCATCGCCTGTTCGGCAGCGCCGGGATCGCGGCGGGCGATGGCATCGACAATGGCCGCATGCTGCTCGACATAGGTGGCCACCATCGCCCGGGAGCGCGCCCGCTCGCGCAGGCCGCGCCAGACCTCGTCGCGGCGTACTTCCTCGATGATCTCGTAGAGACCGAAGAGCAGCGCGTTGCCGGCGGCGCGTCCGATGGTGCGGTGCAGCGCCTCGTCCCATAACTCGCGGGCATCATCGTCGCGCGCACGGGCGATGCGATCGCACAGATCGCGCATGTTGCGCACGTCCTGCTGGACGGCGCGCATGGCAGCGAGGCCGGCGAGGGCAGGTTCGAGCTGCATGCGCGCTTCGAGGACCTCTTGCGGATTGGTTCGATCGACGAGCGCGCTCACGGTCCCCGGATTTTCGCTCGGACGGGGACCGGTGAAGGTGCCCTTGCCCTGCTGGCGCCAGATCAGCCCTTCGGTTTCAAGCACTTCCAGCGCGCGGCGCACGGCCCGCCGCCCGATCCCGAGCTCCGCCGCGAGGTCCCGCTCAGGCGGAAGCCGCAAGGCTTTTCCGCCATTCCGGTCGATACACTGCAAACGCGCGCGCAGAGCCGCGAGCGCACGGCTGGAATTGTCGCCGCCATTGGTTGCGTGCGCCGTTTCGGCGTCGGCCTCGGCCATGGGCGATGATCCCCTCATCGAATTTGCGGCGCCACCGGTCTTGATGCCAGCGTGACCAATCGCATATTGGTTCGCCTGCGATGACGGGATCAAGCGCGGTGATCGCCGTATCCATATGGGCGATTCGCCACGTTTCGGAGATTCGCTCCAGGGACCCGGAAGAGTCGGATCCGGCAATGTCCGGTCGTGGTATTGCACGCCGGAAGTCGACCGTGGAATAAAACCTACCGATCACCCGGCGCAACGCGACGCCTCCCGCGATCGCAGCCCTGAGGCGCAGCTGCCACCTTGGAGCTGCGCGCTGCGCCTTGAACTTTCTTTCCGATCTGCAGGAATGCATCCTCCCGGCATCGTCACGACGTAATCGGATGGCGCTGCGGCGCCTGCCGGCAATTTCCATTGCCCGTGCGGGTCCCGAATGGGCCGCATACGGGCTCTCGAGACAGCCTGCCCCGCTAACCTTCCGATCGATGCAGGCCGCGCAGGGTCACGAAGAACGGGTCACCTCCCCGCGCGACCGAGGCCACGGCACGCGCCCGTTGCGTCACACGCGCCGATGAAGACGGTTGTCAAGATTGAAGAACGGTACCGCATAATAGGTTGTCAGGAACGGGTCGAGCGCCCGTCGCAGATGCGGCAGTGCATGGACACCGGCGCTGACGACGAAGCCCACGGTGATAGCGAGAATGCAGGCTACTGCGACATCGCCGAGTGTCTGGCGCATGCCCCGCGCGACCTCTTCCGAGGCCATCAGCGCCCACAGGCTTACCACCATCTCGCTCGGCGTGATCATGGTGAAGGGCGAGATGATCTCGGTGCCGCAGAGAATTTCGAGCAGGCCGAAGAAGGCGGGGACGAGGCCGAGGCGGATCAGCGCGAGACGGTTTTCATGCGACGCCTCCCTCATGACCCATGGCGCGCTGCGCTTCCGCGCGCGGCATCTGCCACAGGCGTCCGGTGATATGCTCGAAGGTCTCGCCTTCCAGCATGCGCGAGTCGCAATCGCGCGACCAGCCGGTCTCGACGGTTTCGAGGAAGCGCCCCGGCCGGGCCGACATGGCGCCGAAGCGGACGAAGAGCATGGCGCCTCACCGAGCCCGTGCCTCCGCTCATTCGCCCAGAGCCTGTACGAGTTGGGTAGCAAAACGTGACGTGGCCACGGGCAGGACGCGCCCCTTCATCTGCCCGAGCAGCAGCAATCCCGGCGGGACGTCGCGGGCGGCGATGGGGCGCATGGTGAGCCCGGAAGCGCCAGCGGGCCGCAATCCGATCGGGATCTGGAAACCCACCACGCCCTCATGCAGCACGTAGCGGCGGATCAGTTCGAAGGATTCGGTCTCGACAACCGGCTCGACCTGCCGGCTGCCGCGCCGCGCCGCCATGTCGAGCAGATAGCGCACGCCGTAGCCCGCTGCCGGGGCGATATGCGGATGATCGAGGCAGTCGCGCAGGCGCAGATCGTCGTGGCCCGCAAGCGGGTGATCAGGCGCGAGCACCGCGCAGACGGGCTGCGGAATCTGATGGAGGACCTCGAAATCCACCATCAGTTCCGGCTCGAAGACCAGAGCCAGATCGCTGCGCATGGCGGCCAGCTCCTCCTCGGCGCGGGCCCGGTCGCGCACCTTCACCGCGAAGGTCACGCCGGGATGCTCGCGGCGGTAACGGGCGATCTGTTCGGGCATGAAATACGGCAGCAGTGCCTGGCTGCAGGCGATCGTGACATGGCCGCGCCGCACGCCCTTGAGATCGGCCACCTGGCTCTGCACCCGGGCCATGTCCGAGCGCTGGGCGCGATAATGCTGCAAGACGAGTTCGCCGGCAGAGTTGAGGCGCACGCCGCGTGCGAGACGTTCGAAAATCCTCGCACCGAATTCATCCTCGAACCGCGCGATCCGCCGGTTGAGCGCAGAGGCCGTCAGGCCGGCATCCTCCGCCGCCTTGCGGATCGAACCCGCGCGGGCCACCGCCTCGATCAGGCGGAAGGTTTCCATATGCCGCATGTTTGCCTCCAGTGGTGCACTGAATGAACCGATCCGGTGAAATCTTAGCATTTTACGAACCGGGTGCAACGCGGCATGCTCGGTCCATCCTCGGGATCAACCGCGATTCCCCGCCGCCGCTACTGCCCACACCGTTCCCGGAGCCCGCCATGTCGTCACTCGATCGCCGCGCCTTCCTCGCTTCAGCCGCCAGCGCCGGCATCCTGCCCTTCCTGCGCATCCTGCCCGCCGAGGCGCAGGAGCGTGACACGCTCGTCACCGTCTTCGGCCAGACCATCAACAGCCTCGATCTGCATCGCGTCGGCACCAACCGCGCGAGCTACCAGGTCGCGATCAACTGCTATGACCGGCTGGTCGGCTTCGGCGCCAAGCAATTGCCCACCGGCGAGATGTCCTACGATTACGACACCATCGTGCCGGAACTGGCCGAGAGCTGGACGATCTCCGATGACGGACTGACCATCACCTTCAAGCTCAAGCCCGACGCCACCTTCTGGGACGGGACGAAGGTCACGGCGGAAGACGTGAAATGGTCCTTCGACCGGGCCGTGCTGGCGGGCGGTTTTCCCTCGACGCAGATGCGCGCGGGCGGGTTCTTCCGGCCCGATCAGTTCGAGGCCGTCGACGAGGAGACCTTCGTGGTCAGGCTCGACTACCCGTCCAAACTGTCGCTGCCCAATCTCGCCGTACCGGTGCCCTTCATCATCAATTCGAAGGTGGCGAAGGCCAATGCCACCGGGGACGATCCCTGGGCGATGGAATATCTGCACATGAACCCGGCCGGCTCGGGCGCCTACAAGGTGGCGCGCTGGGATCAGGGGCAGCAACTCGTCTATGAGCGCAACGACGCCTGGGTCGGCGGCGAACTGCCCGCGATCCGCCGGGTCATCGTCCGCGAGGTCCCCTCCGCCGCCACGCGCCGGGCGCTGGTGGAGCGCGGCGACGTGCAGATCTCGATGGACATTCCCGATCGCGACGCGGCGGAACTGGCCGACAGCCTGACCGTGCATTCCACGCCGATCGAGAATTGCATGCACTGCCTGTGCCTGAATTCCAAATTCGCTCCCTTCCAGGACGCGAATGTCCGCAAGGCCGTGGCCTATGCGGTGCCCTATGAGGCGATTTTCGAGAGTGCCGCCTATGGCCGGGGCGCCAGGCTCTGGGGCGGGTCGGAAGCGATTGATGACACCGCCTGGCCGCGTCCGTTCCCCTATGACACGGACCTCGACACGGCGCGTGAACATCTGGCGCAATCGGGCTATCCCGACGGTTTCGAGGTCACGCTCTCGATCAGCCTCGATCTGGTCGACTGGATGGAGCCCACAGCCCTGCTGATCCAGGAGGCGCTCGGGCGGATCGGCATCACGGTCACGGTGGATCGCATTCCCGGCGCCAATTGGCGCACGGTGGCGCTTGTCGACAAATCCCTCGATCTGCATCTGGAGAATTTCGGCGGCTGGCTGAACACGCCCTGCTACTATTTCTTCTGGGCCTATCAGAAGGACCGGCTGTTCAATTCCTCCGCCTATGAGAGCGACGCGGTCCACGAACTGACCGAACGCACCCTGCACATGGCGATGGACGATCCGGAATATGCGCCGCTGATCAAGCAGATGTTTGCGCATGTGATCGAGGATCTGCCGCGCATCCCGCTCTATCAGCCGGCGCTGAACGTCGCCATGAACGGGGCGGGGGGCTACGAATTCTGGTTCCACCGCCAGCTCGACATACGTCCCCTGAATGGCGGGGAAGCCTGAGCCATGGCGGGGCGCGGACATCCGCTTCTCTGGCGCCTGGCTCAGACGATCCCGGTCATCTTCGGGGTCGTCGTGATCAGCTTCATCCTGACGCGGGCGCTGCCAGGTGACCCCGCCGTACAATTCGCGGGGCTCGCCGCCACACCGGAATCGATTGCCCAGGTGCGCGAGGCGCTCGGGCTCGACAAGCCGCTGATCCAGCAATTCCTGATCTATTGCGGGGCGCTGCTCCAGGGCGATCTCGGGCGCTCTGTAGTGACGGGCCAGCCGGTCGTGACCGATCTCGCCATGCGCCTGCCCGCATCGCTCGAACTGACGCTCACCGCGTTGCTTCTGGCGTGTCTCGTGGCGATCCCGCTGGGCCTGCTCGCCGCCGTGCACCAGGGTAGCTGGATCGACCAGCTCTGCCGGGTCGTGGTGACGGCGGGGGTCTCGCTGCCGACCTTCTTCACGGGCATCCTCCTGATCTACGTCTTCTACTACTTGCTCGGCTGGGCGCCCTCGCCGCTGGGTCGGCTCGACTTCATCTATCTCGATCCACCCCGGGTGACGGGTTTCCATCTGATCGATACGCTCATCGACGGCGATACCGAGACCTTCTTCGGGGCTCTGCGCCAGATCGCCCTGCCGGCGGTTACCCTCGCGCTGTTCACCCTCGCCCCGATCGCGCGCATGACCCGTGCCGCGATGCTGGGCGCGCTCTCCTCCGATTACATCCGCACCGCGCGCGCGGCCGGGCTGAGGCCGTCGAAGGTGTTGTTCGGCTATGCCTTCCGCAACGCGCTTTTGCCGGTGGTGACGACGCTGGGCATGGTGTTCTCCTTCGTGCTCGGCGCCAATGTGCTGGTCGAGAAGGTCTTCGCCTGGCCGGGGATCGGCTCCTATGCCGTCGAGGCGCTGGTGCAATCGGATTACGCCGCCGTGCAGGGCTTCGTGCTGGCGATGGCGCTGCTCTTCGTCCTGCTCAATCTCCTGATTGATCTCAGCTACGCGCTGATCGATCCGCGCATCGGATTTTCCGCGAAATGAGCAGCCCTGTCTCAACCGCCGCCGCTTCGGGCCAGATCGCGCATATCGCTTACGTGCTGCGCGAAAACCCGGTCACGGCCCTGTCCTTCGCGCTCTTCGGCTTCATCGTGCTGTCGGCTCTGATCGGCCCGTATCTGGTGCCCTATGATCCGCTGGCGACGAATGCCGCGCGCGCGCTCGAGGCCCCCTCTGCGGCGCACTGGTTCGGCACCGACCAGCTCGGGCGTGACGTGTTCTCACGGGTGATCGTGGCGACGCGCCTCGATCTGACGATTTCGGTGGCCGCCGTGGCGATCTCCTTCGTGATCGGCGCCTTTCTCGGGGCCGTCGCGGGCTATTGGGGCGGCTGGATCGATGCTCTGCTCAACCGCATCCTCGATACGATCATGGCCTTCCCGCTCTTCATTCTGGCGATGGGGATCGTCGCGGCCCTGGGCAATTCGGTGGAAAACATCATCTACGCCACCGCGATCATCAATATCCCCTTCTATGCCCGGGTGGTGCGTGCCGAGGTGAATATCCGCCGCGAGGCGGGCTTCGCCCTGGCCGCACGACTGGCCGGCAATTCCCATGCGCGCGTGCTTGCCTTCCACATCTTCCCCAACGCCCTGCCGCCGATGATGGTGCAGGTCTCGCTGAATATGGGCTGGGCCATCCTCAACGCCGCCGGGCTTTCCTTCATCGGGCTGGGCGTGCGCCCGCCGACACCCGAATGGGGAATCATGGTGGCGGAAGGGGCGAATTTCATCGTCTCGGGACATTGGTGGATCGCCCTGTTTCCGGGTCTCTGGCTGATGCTCGCGGTCTTCACCTTCAACCTGATGGGTGACGGTCTGCGCGACATCGTCGATCCCAGACGCCGCACCTGAGGAGCCCGTCATGCTTTCGGTCAAGGATCTGATCGTCGGTTTCCGCACCCGTCGCGGCGCGGTCGAGGCGGTGCGCGGCATCTCCTTCGATCTCGGCCCCGGCGAGACGCTTGGCATCGTCGGCGAATCGGGATCGGGCAAATCCGTCACCTCCTACGCCCTGATGCGCATCCTCGATGCCGGCGGCAGCATCAGTGCCGGCGAGGTCAGCTGGAACGGGCAGGATCTGCGCCGGGCGCGCGAGGGGGCGATGCGGGCGATCCGGGGGCGCGAGATCTCGATGATCTTCCAGAACCCGCGCGCGGCGCTCAACCCGATCCGCAAGATCGGCAAGCAGGTCGAGGACGTTTTGCTGCAACATGGCCGGGCGGAGCGTCGTGACGCGAAGGCGAAAGCCATTGCCGCCCTCGAAGCCGTGAAGATCCGCGATGCGGCTGCGCGCTACCACGCCTATCCGTTCGAACTCTCCGGCGGCATGTGCCAGCGCGTGGTCATCGCCATCGCGCTCGCCTGCAATCCGAAACTCCTGATCGCCGACGAACCCACGACCGGGCTCGACATCACCACCCAGAAGGCGGTGATGGACCTGGTGCGCGAGCTGATCCGCGAACGCGGCATGTCGGCGATCATCATTACCCATGATCTGGGCCTCGCGGCCCAATACAGCGATCGCCTCGCGGTGATGAAGGATGGCGAGATCGTCGAGAGCGGGGCCTCCGCGACGCTGTTTGCGGCAGCCCGACACCCCTATACCCGCAAGCTGATCGACGCGACGCCACGCCCGGGTGTCGCAATCCGCGAGCTCCTGCCCGCGGAGGCGCGCGAGCCCGAGCCGCAGCACAGTCCCGGTCGCCGCAAGCTTGTCGAAGTGGTCGGCCTCGAAAAGACCTTCGCGGGCAAGTCCGGTCCGGTCCAGGCCGTGAAGGGGATCTCCTTCGATATCCGCGAAGGACAATCGGTGGGGCTCGTGGGCGAATCGGGCTGCGGCAAGTCGACCACATCCGCCATGCTGGTCCGGCTGCTCGATCCGAGCGCCGGCGCCATCGTCTTCGACGGCAGCGACATTGCCGGCATTCCCGCCGATCGCTTCGCCCGCGATTCGCGCCGGGGGCGGATCCAGATGGTCTTCCAGGATGCCACCGACAGCCTCAACCCGCGCCACAATGCCTTCGATGCGATCGCCGAACCGTTACGGCGACTCGGCGGCATGTCCGGCAAGCGGCTCGGGGTGCGGGTGGACGAGCTTGCCCATCTCACCGGTCTGCCGGGACATCTGCTCACGCGCTACCCGCACCAGCTCTCGGGCGGCCAGAAGGCGCGGGTGGGGATCGCGCGCGCCATCGCCCTCGATCCCGATTTCCTGATCCTGGACGAGCCCACCGCCGCCCTCGATGTCTCGATCCAGGCGGTGGTGCTCAACCTGCTGGCCGATCTGCGGGCGCGGCTGAACATGACCTATCTCTTCGTCAGCCACGATCTGAACGTGGTGCGCCTGCTCTGCGACCATGTCCTCGTCATGCGCGACGGGCTCATCGTCGAGGCCGGGCCGTCGGCAAGGGTGATGCAGGATCCAGAGCATCCCTATACCCGCGAACTCCTCGCCGCTGCGCCGAAACCGCCCATGCTCGACCGGTCCACCGGCGAAACCGTCAGAGCCGCAGAGTAAAGGAGCGCCTCATGTCCCTCGATCCTGCCCTGGCTGCGGATCATGCCGCCGGCCTCGAAGACCTGCCCTGCACCCTGGCAGATCTGCGCGCGGCCTATGCAGACGGCATCACGCCGCGCGCCGTGATGACTGCATTGCTGGCGCGGCTGGCGGATATCGATGATCCGGGAATCTTCATCCATCTCGAAGACGCGCAAATCCTTCTGGCGCAGGCCGATGCGCTCGGCGCCTTCGATCCCGCCCGTCCGCTCTGGGGCGTGCCCTTCGCCGTGAAGGACAATATCGACGTGGCCGGCATGCCGACCACCGCCGGCTGCGACGCGTTCACCCGCTATCCGCAAACCGATGCCTTCGCCGTGGCGCGGCTGCGTGAAGCCGGGGCGATCCCCATCGGAAAGACCAATCTCGACCAGTTCGCCACCGGTCTCGTCGGCACCCGCACCCCGCACCCTGTGCCGCGCAACGCCCTCGATCCGGCGATCGTCCCCGGCGGCTCCTCCTCCGGCTCCGCAGTGGTGGTGGCCCATGGGGTGGTGCCCTTCGCACTTGGAACCGATACGGCGGGATCGGGCCGGGTGCCGGCGGCGCTCAACGGCATCATCGGCCTCAAGCCGACGCTGGGCGCGGTCTCCGCCGGGGGTGTGGTTCCCGCCTGCCGCACCCTCGATACGATCTCGGTCTTCGCCCGCAATGTCGAGGACGCCTATGCCGTCTGTGCCGTGATGGCGGGTTACGACGCGGCGGATGCCTATGCGCGGCCCCTGCGCATGGCGCCCCCGCCCGCACCGCTTCCCGCACCGCGCATCGCCGTGCCTGACCATGCGGGCCTGCGCTTCTTCGGTGACAGCCTGCAGGCGGAGAGTTTCTCGGCGACGCTCGAGACCCTGCGTCGGCGCGGGGCCGAGATCACCCCCATCGATTTCGGGCCGTTCCACGATGTCGCACAGATGCTCTATGACGGCGCCTGGGTGGCCGAGCGCTACAGCGTGATTGCGGACCTCATGGAGCGCGAGCCCGAGGCGATCCATCCGGTCACCCGGGAGGTGATCGGCAAGGCGCGGGGGATGAGCGCTCTGGATGCCTTTCGCGGGATGTATCGCCTCGCGGAGCTGCGGCGGCACTGCGTGCAGCTGATGGCGGGTTTCGATTATCTCGTCGTGCCGAGCATTCCACGCTTCTACAGCTGCGCCGATCTCGCCGCTGATCCGATCACGCCCAACAGCAATCTCGGGACCTATACCAATTTCGTCAATCTGCTCGATCTCTGCGCGCTCACCCTCCCCGTCGCGCCGCGCGAGGACGGGCGTCCGGGCAGCGTGACGCTGATCGGCTGGGCGGATGCCGACGGGCGGCTCGCGACGGAGGCGTCACGGCTCACGCAGGCGGTGGCGGGAATCACCGCCCCCGCGATGCCGGCGGAACCGACCGATGACGAGATGGCGATCGCGGTCTGCGGCGCGCATATGGCCGGGCTTCCCCTGAACGGCCAGCTTCTGGAACTGGGCGGGCGCTTCCTGCACGAAGCCCGCACGGCTCCATGTTACGGCTTCCACGCCCTCGCCGGCGGCCCGCCGGCGCGTCCCGGCCTGGTGCGCCGGGAAAGCGGCGGCCACGCTATTGCTTTGGAAATCTGGGCCCTGCCGCAAACCGCGATCGGTGCGCTGCTTGCGCAGATCCCCGCCCCGCTCGGGCTGGGCCGGATTGCACTGGAAGATGGCAGTTTTGTCACCGGTTTCCTGTGTGAGAGCGCCGGCCTTGCCGGCGCGCAGGATATCAGCGGCTTCGGCGGCTGGCGCGGTTACCTTGCGTCGCGCCAGGCCGGCGACGCTGCGCGGGCCTGAAAAGAACACAGCGGCGGATTTCCACCTCGCTTCTTCCACCGGAAGCAGGCAGGATCCACCCGCAATATTCACCGATCTGCCTCCAGTTCAGATCGAGCCGGGATACAAACGGCCCGATCTCACAAGGCCGCCGGGATCGGTCGCCACAGGGTGCCCTCCGGGCCCTGCCCGAGGGTCAGATTGATCTCGAACTCGTATTGATCCGGACGATAGAGCGCGCGGATTCGCTCGACGACACGATTATCCTGATCCCGCACCACGCGTGTGATGCACAGCAGCGGCGACCCGATCTCGACATCGAGCAGTGGAGATACCGTCGAATCAGCCGCACGCGCCGAGACCCGCTGATAGGCGCCGGCAACCTTGACCCCGGCCCGTTCGAACAGGCGCAGGAGCGGCGTCTTCATCAGGTCCCCGGCGTCGAAGGTCCGCCCGATCTCCTCCGGAACGTAGGTCACCGCATAGGAGAACGGACGGTCCTTGTAGCTGCGCAGCCGGATCGCTTTCTGCACGATCGTTCCCGGTGCCAGATCCATGTCGTCGGCGACATTCGGCGGCACGGGCACGTAGCCGAATTCCAGCACCGTTACCCGCGTCCGCATGCCCATCGCGAGCAGGTTTTCCACCAGCCCGCTGACATCGGCGTGCACACTCGGTCGACCGGCAGGAGGCGTGGCGAAAGTGCCGCGACCGCGCTGGCGCAGAATCAGCCCCTCGCGCTCAAGCCGCTCAAGCGTCTTGCGGATGGTGATGCGCGAGACGGCGAAGTTGCGCGCCAGTTCGAGCTCGCTTGGCATCGGGCGATCCGAGGCAAAGGCGTGGTCCAGGATCTTTTCGCGCAGAACCATATAGATGCGATGGTAGAGCGGCGTCGGATCCTGCCCGCCTTGTTGTAGCGATCGAAGCCCTTCATTCATCGCAATCGTGCCCCCTCACAATCATGGCAGGCATACCCCTAGCGCATCGCTCGCTGGCTGGCCAGATCGGCATGACTGACGGCGGATATGGCCTGTCCCTGCCTGACGCTTCGAATCCGCCGCCTCGCCTGGCATCAGGAGATCATATGTCAGATTATATTGACTTCCATACTTTTCTAAAGGTATTAACTTGCTGTCAATCAAACTTTTAGTGTCACCAAGCGACAACGAACGGCGAGGCAATGGATTTTCAGCTCAACGAAGAACAGCGGCTGTTTCGTGATTCGGTCGCCAAATGGGCAAGGGATACGCTCGAGGAGGGAGCCTTGCAGCGCGCCCAGGCGCCGGCTTTCCCCTTCGACATCGCCCGCAAGGCTGCCGAAATCGGGCTCCTCGGCATCACCATTCCCCAGGAGGATGGCGGCCAGGGCGGCAGCCTGATGGATGCGGTGATCGCCATCGAGCAGGTTGCGCTCGCATGCCCCAAGAGCGCCGACGTGATCCAGGCTGGCAATTTTGGCCCCATCCGCACCTTCGCGGAATATGCGACGCCTGGACAGAAGGAGCGTTTCCTGACGCAGCTGCTGCGTGGCGAGGCGGTGATCGGCCTCGGGATGACGGAAGCCGATGCCGGCTCTGCGGTGACGGATCTCACCACACGCGCCGAGCCCGATGGCGAAGGCTACCGCCTGAAGGGCGGCAAGGTCTTCACCAGCCACTCGGTCGAAGCAGACGTCTTCCTGGTCTATTGCCGCTTCGGGCCGGGCTTGTCCGGCATCGGGTCGGTCATCGTGGAGCGCGGCATGGAGGGCTTCACGCTGGGCAAGCCCGCGACCTACATGAACGGTGAGCAATGGTGCCCGCTGTTCTTCAACGACGTGTATATCCCGCCGGAAAACCTTCTGCTCGGCCCGGGCGGCTTCAAGCGCCAGATCTCGGGCTTCAACGCCGAGCGGATCGGCAACACCGCCCGTTCGCTGGCCCTGGGACGCTACGCTTTCGAAAAGGCGCGCGATTACGTGAGCGTGCGCAGTCAGTTCGGGCGCATGCTCAATGAATTCCAGGGTCTGCAATGGAAATTCGCCGACATGTATGCCCAGCTGGAGGCCGCGCAGCTGTTGCTCTACCGGGCTGCGGCCAGCGCCGACAAGGGCCTGCCAGATGCGCAGCAGACGGCTGTCGCCAAACTGGTCTGCAACCAGGCGGGTTTCCAGGTCTGCCATGAAGCCATGCAGGCCATGGGTGGCATGGGCTATTGCGACGAGACGCTGGTCGAATACTGCTTTCGCAAGACACGCGGCTGGCAGATCGCGGGCGGCTCTCTCGAAATGATGCGCAACCGGATCGCCGAGGGCGTGTTCGGACGGCCATTCTCGCAGCGCCCGCCCAGGCCGGATAACGGGTGAGGCTCGGTATGGCCACGCCCGCTCCCACATCGGCCAAGGATGCCGACACCCTGCGCAAGGCGATCGTCGCGCCCACTGGCGTCGCGTTGATCGGCGCCTCTGCGGATATCACCAAGACCACCGCCCGCCCGCTGCGCTATCTGCGTCGGCACGGCTATCCGGGGCTGATCGCCCCGATCAATCCCGGGCGCGATCAGATCGACGGCCTGAAGGCCTGGCCGAGCCTCATGGAGGCCCCCGATGGCCTGTCCCATGCCTTCGTGATGTGCCGTGCCGATGACGTTCGCGACGTCGTTCGGCAATGTGGTGCGCGCGGCATTGCCGTCGCCACCATTCTCTCCGACGGGTTCGCGGAAGCAGGTCCCGAGGGCGCGGCCCGTCAGGCTGCGGTTGCAGAAGAGGCCCGGCAGGCCGGTGTGCGTCTCATCGGCCCCAATTCCATCGGCGTGATCGATACGGATGGCTTCGCCTGCAGCGCCAATGCCGCCCTTGATATCGAGAGCCTCCCCAGGGGGCCATACGCCGTCGTCTCCCAGAGCGGCAGCATGATCGGCGCCCTGATATCGCAAGGCGCCGCGCGCGGGATCGGCTTCTCGAGCCTCGTCTCGATCGGCAACGAGATCGACCTCTCCGTGGGCGAGATCGGCGACCTGCTGATCGACGATCCGCGCAGCAAGGCCATCCTGCTCTTCCTCGAATCGATCAAGGACCGGGCTTCGCTCGCAGCCTTCGCCCGGCGCGCCCATGCCGCCGGCAAACCCGTCATCGCCTACAAGCTCGGACGTTCGGAAGCGGGGCGCGAGCTCGCCGCCACCCATACGGGAGCGCTGGCCGGCGGGGACGACATGGTCGATGCGCTGTTCTCGCATCTCGGCATCGCACGGGTCACCATGCTGGAGAGCCTGATCGAGGCGCCTCCCCTGTTTCTCGGCACGCGGCCCGCTGCGGGCCGACGCGTCGCGGTGGTGACGACGACGGGCGGCGGCGGCGCCATGGTCGTCGATTGCCTCGGCGCGCTCGGCATCGACATCATGCCCGCTCCCGAACCCGTCCGTGCGACACTGCGCGAAGCAGGTATCGACAGTGGTGCGCACGGGCTGATCGACCTGACTCTTGCCGGGACCCGACCGGAGCTCGTCGAGAAAACGATTGCCGGGCTGATGGCCTGCGATCACATCGATGCGGTCGCCATGGTGATCGGCTCCTCGGCACAGTTCCACCCCGATCTTGCAGTGGCGCCGCTGACCGGCTTTGCCGGAGCGTCGAAACCGCTGGCGGTCTATCTCGTTCCGGCAGCCGATGAATCCCGGCTGCGCCTGAGCCGCGCCGGCATTGCCGCCTTCCGCACGCCTGAATCCTGCGCCGAGAGCCTGAGGGCCTATCTCACACGCAAGCCGCCGGCCATGGATCGCGTGGACACCAATGCCGCTTCGACGGATCCGGGCATGACCGCCGTGGCCAGCCTGATCGCATCTTGCGATGCCGATCAGCTCGACGAGATCGAAGCCCGCACGCTGATGGAAGCGCTCGGCATAGCCGGACCGGAGGGAATCCTCACCGTGAATGCGCATGAGAGCGAACGGGCCTTCACCCGGCTCGGCGGGCCTTGCGTGGCCAAGATCGTCTCTCCCGACATCACCCACAAGACCGATATCGGCGGTGTCGTGCTCGACATCACGAGCGAGGCGGAGGCTGCCGCCGCCTTCACGCGCATCATGGAAAACGCCCGTGCGGCCGACCCCGGCGCACACGTCAAGGGCGTGCTCGTCCAGCGTATGGAGAAGGGGGTCGCGGAAGCCATTATCGGTTTTCAGCGCGATCCGGCGCTTGGCCCGATGGTGATGCTCGGGGCGGGCGGCGTTTTCGCCGAGATCTACCGCGACACCGCCTTGCGCGTGGCGCCAGTCGATCTCGAAACGGCTCGGGAGATGATGAGCGAGGTTGCCGGGCTGGAGGCAGCACGTGGCTTTCGTGGCAAACCGCCCGGGGATCTCGAGGCCCTCGCCCGGGCGCTCGTCGCCCTGTCGCAGCTGGCAGGCAACAGCACGATCGCTGCGGCGGAGATTAACCCGCTGCTCGTGATGGAGGGGGGAGCCGGGGTGCGGGCGCTCGATGCCGTCGTGATCAAGGCGGGGTCTGCATCGGACGACTAACGATCTGTGGGTTCGCGCATTAAAAGTATTATAGACATGACGTTATATTCATAATATGTTCCAGATAACGGTCCGCGGAAGGCCGGCGACGGGAAACATGGATCAACTGGAGGGAAGAGATGGACGGGAAATCTGCCGGGGAGGCGCTGCAATGACGGCGCGGGCATCCAGCATCGCACAGTCCGACGGCGGAAACCCTGCCGCGGCTGCGGCTTCGACGCAGGATATCATTCGGTTCGAGGGCGTCGGCAAGCAGTTCGTGGTCGATGGCAAGCCGCTCCAGGCGGTGGAGCATATCGATCTGTCCGTCCGCAGTGGCGAGATCCTGACGCTGGTCGGCCCGTCGGGCTGCGGAAAATCCACATTGCTCAACATGTCTGCGGGACTTTTCCCCGCCAGCACCGGCAAGGTTTTCTACCGCGACAGGGAAGTCCAGCCCTACAACCCGATGACCGGCTACATGACCCAGAGTGATCACCTGCTCCCCTGGCGGGATGTTCTGGGCAACATATCCGTGCCTCTGGAAATCAAGGGTTTCAAGCGCAAGGAAATCAACGAGCGGGTTCACGACCTGCTCGAGATGGTCGGATTGTCCGGCTTCGAGAAGAGCTATCCCAACCAGCTCTCCGGCGGCATGCGCAAGCGCTGCGCCCTCGCCCGGCTGCTGGCATACGACCCCGAAACCCTGCTGATGGATGAACCCTTTGCGGCGCTCGACGCCATGCTGCGGCTGCGTATGCAGATCGAGATCCGCGAACTCGTCAGGCGCCTCGGCAAGACCGTGGTCTTCGTCACCCATGATCTCGACGAGGCCGTGGCGATCGGTGATCGCTGCGCCGTGTTCACGCGCCGGCCCGGCACCATCGAGCGGGTTGTCGACATCCCGCTGACGCCGGATCGCGACATTCTGAAGTTGCGCCATGATCCTGCCTACATGGAGATCACGGCCTCGCTCTGGGAAGTGCTCGCCCCGAATGTCGGGCTGGAGGATTGATCGATGGCCACCGCAGGCAAGACACAAATCTGGATATTCCGCGCCCTCTTCCTCGTCTTCGTGCTGGGCTCATGGGAGTTGGCCTCGGGTCGCCTCACATCCGAATTCTTCATCAGCCGCCCGACCCTGATCTATGACCAGTTCATGACCTGGCTTTGGCAGGGCACGATCTTCTATCACGGTGCGATCACCCTGATCGAGGCCGTCGCCGGCTTCTTTCTCGGCGGTACGATCGGCATGATGATGGGGATCTGGCTCGGACGTGCCCATACGACGGCCGAAGTGCTCGATCCCTTCATCATGATGTTCTACAGCCTGCCCAAGGTCGCGCTCGCACCACTCTTTGTGCTGTGGTTCGGCATCGGCATCGACATGAAGATCTATCTGACGGCGACAATCGTCTTCTTCCTCGTCTTTCTCAACACCTATACAGGCGTGCGTTCGGTGAGCCGTGAACTCATCGCGATCCTCAAGCTCATGGGTGCAAGCGAGCGGCACGTGATGTTCAAGGTCGTGATCCCCTCTGCCATCACCTGGGTATTCACGGGCCTGCGCCTGTCGGTTCCCTATGCGCTGATCGGCGCGATTGTCGGTGAATTGATCGCCTCCAATCGCGGGCTCGGCTACCTGCTCGCCAATTCCGCGGGCCAATTCGATACGACGGGCGTCTTTGCAGCTCTCATTGCCATCATGATCATGGCTTTCTTTCTCAACGCCACCGTCAAGGGCGTGGAGATCAAGGCCATGCCGTGGCGCGACAACAACGCAAAGCGTGAAATGTCGATCTGAAGAAGGCGCCAGCCAAGGCGCCCGCATCATGGCGCCGCTCTCGGGCGGCGTCGGTCGAAAGGGCGGGGCAGAACCCCGTCTAAGGAAACCAACCCGGAGGATTCGATGAATATGTTCAAGAGCGTAGCAGCCTGCGCAGCAGGTGCTCTCATGCTCGGCACCGCGGGACTTGCGAGCCCCGACAGGGCCGAAGCCGCCGATGGAGTCAACTTCGCCATGCCGAGCGTCGGCATGCTCTACCTCCCCGTCTATGTGGCCGATGTGATGGGCTATTTCGGAGAGCAGGACATTGATGCCGAATTGCAGGTGTTCCGCGCCGGCGGCGGAACCGCCATGGCGGCGGTGCTCGGCGGAGACATGGACGTCTATATCGGCTCGACCTCGGCTGCGTTGCGTGCTGCCACGCAGACGGAAGACGCCGTCATCGCCGGCGCGCTGATGACGGAATACGCCTCGAACGTCGTCATGCGGGGAGAAATCGCCCGTGAACGCGGGCTCGACGAGGACAGCACCGTCGAGGAGCGTCTGGCGGCTCTCGAAGGGCTGAATATCGGCGTGACCGGCGCCGGCAGCGGCACGCACCAGCTGGCCCTGTTCATGCTCACCCAGGCCGAGCTCGATCCCGAGCGCGACGCCACCGTGGTCTTTGTCGGGGGCAGCACGGAAATCCTGGCCGCCTTCTCGCGGGACCGCATCGATGCCTTCACGCTCTCCAATCCCACGAGCGATACCGCCATCCGCGATTATGACGGCTTCCTGCTGTTCAACACGGCTGCGGGTGAGCTCCCCGGTGTCGATGACTTCCTCTACATCTCGGTGAATACACGTCGCAGCTGGATCGAGGAAGACCCCGACCGCGCCCGCAGGACCATGGCAGCCATCCAGCGTGCACAGGTGGCCATGCATGATCCCGAGACCAGCCACGAAGCCCGCGATCGTGTGTTCGAGGCCTATTTCTCGCAGTTCGACAAGGACCTCTTCGATGCGGCATGGGAGAACGTGCTGCCCGCCTATCCGCGCAGCCCGGAAATCTCGCCTGCGCAAATGGAAAAGGTCGTGAACTTCCTCAACACCTTCTCGGAGCGCCCCTATGACGGCCTTGATATCGATCGGGCCTACACCAACGAGCTGATCCAGAACTGATTGGCGCATGACGGGCGGATATGCCGGGCATCCGGATATCCGCCCGTCACCTCTGCGACACACTGAAAGGGCCTGCGCCATGCGCAAGACGACGAGACTCAGACAACTCATCGAGGCGCCGCAGTTGCTCGTCATGCCCGGTGCTTTCGACCCGCTTTCGGCAAGGCTGATCGCGGAAGCGGGCTTCCACGCTGTCCAGGGCAGCGGACTTGCCATTTCGGCCAATCACCTTGGCATGCCCGATGTCAGCATCATCTCCATGCGCGAGATGGCCGAGCGCAGCCGCGTGATTGCGTCGAGCGTGGATATTCCCTTCATGGCCGACGGCGATACCGGCTTCGGCAACGCGGTCAATGTCTGGTACACGGTCCGGGCCTTCGAGGAGGCGGGTGCCGCCGGAATCAATCTGGAAGACCAGGTGATGCCCAAACGCTGCGGCCATCTTGCCGGCAAGGAAGTCATCCCCGTCGGTGAGATGTGCGCCAAGCTCGCGGCTGCGGTCGATGCGCGGCAGGATCCGGACTTCGTCATCAATGCGCGCACGGATGCGCTGGCTGTCGAGGGGCTCGATGCGACGATCACGCGGGCGCGGGCCTATTTCGAGGCCGGTGCGACCATGGTCTTCGTCGATGGCGCCGATTCGCGCCCGGCCATATCGCGGCTTGCTGAAGAGATTGGCGGCCCGCTCGCCGTCAACATGGTCGAGGGCGGCAAGACCCCGCGCGATCTCACCTTCTCCGAACTGCAGCAGATGGGTGTGGCCCGCGTCAGCCTGCCACTCAGCCTGCTGCTCGGTGCGATCAAGGGGATGCGCAACGCACTCGCCCACATCATCGCCAATGACGGCACCAGTGCGGATCCGGAGATCTTCGCCGATTTTGACCAGACCCACGCGCTCGTCGGCATGAATCAGGTCTACAGCCTGGAGGCCCGTTTCCTCGGGCAGGAACACCTCGCGCGCAAATACCGCCCGCGAAACGGATGAAGGAGAGTTCTGCCATGCAATCCCCCGCGAAACGCGAAGGCTATCCCCTCGGCCTCGCCGCCGCCGGCGGTCGCAACAGACGGCTGAGGGAACTCCTCCGCGGTGATGCGCTCGTCATGGCGCCCGGCTGCTTCGACTGCATCACGGCCCGGCTCGTGGCCGGGGGCGGGTTCCCGGTCGCCTATATAACGGGTTCCGGCGTCTCGATGAGTGCGCTCGGCGCGCCGGATCTCGGCGCCATCTCGTTTGCGGAAGTGGCCGAGCGGGCCCGGCGCATTGCCGATTCTGTCGATATCCCCGTGATCTGCGACGTCGATACCGGCTATGGCGGTCCGATCAACGTCATCCGCACGGTGCGCGAACTGGAACGCGCGGGCGTTTCCGCGATTCAGATCGAGGACCAGACCTGGCCGAAGAAATGCGGCCACGAACTGGGCCGACGGGTGGTCGAGATCGGCGAGATGACCGGGCGGATCAGGGCAGCGGTGGATGCCCGCGACGATGCCGATTTCGTCGTCATTGCCCGCACCGATGCGCGCACGACGCATGGCCTTTCCGAAGCGCTCGACCGCGCCGAGGCGTATCGCGAGGCGGGGGCGGATGTGATCTTCGTGGAATCGCCGGAGAGCCGGGACGAGATGCAGGCGATCAACGCCCGGATCGAGACCCCGACCCTGGCCAATATGGTCGAGGGCGGGCGCACGCCGTTTCTCCCCGCCGACGAACTCGCCGATCTCGGCTACCGGCTGGCCATCTATCCCAATTCCCTCACCCGCCTGATCGGACGCCAGGGCGCGATGATGCTGGAACATCTCGCACGGGAAGGCACCACCAGGGGGCTGGAGGATCAGATGCTCGACCATCACGGCCTCTGGTCGCTCTTCGACTACCCCGAATGGACCGCGCTTGAGGCGCGTTTCGCGCAACCGGAATGACCACGGACTGGAAGGACGACGCCATGGCGGACAAGCTGGCCAAATGGGAAGGTTATCTCGATCCGGACGAACTCGCCGTCTACCGCAAGGGCGGGTTCGGTGAAGCTATCGGCATCGGCGAGCGACCGGCGCTCCTCAACATCGACACCACATGGATGTTCGTTGATCCCGCCTACGACATGTGCGGCCGGGAAATGCCGGAACTGATGGATGCGATTACCGATCTCACCGCGCTGTTTCGCGAGCTCGGCCTGCCGATCTACTATAGCCGGCGCGATAATCGCGATCATCCCACGCGGCGCGGGATCTGGAACCTCAAGCTGAAGGTGGCCGAGAGCCACGGCTATACCAAGGACACGCGTGCGGATGAATGGCCGGAGGCCTATGCGCCGCAGCGCGAGGACATCATCATCGAGAAGAACAAGCCCTCCTGCTTCTTCGAGACGCCGATCGAATCGTTTCTGCGCTACGACAAGGTGGATACGCTCATTGTCGTCGGCATTTCCACGAGCGGCTGCGTCCGCGCGGCCGTGAACGATGCCTTCTCGCACAATTTCCGCGTCATCGTCGTCGAGGAAGCGGTGGGGGACCGCAGCCCGTCGGCGCACCGCGCCAACCTCTTCGACATGGATATGAAGTTCGCCGATGTCGAACCTCTGGCGGATGTGAAAGCACAGCTGACCAGCCGCTTCGGAGACAAGACCGCTCGCAAGACGGGCTGAAACACGGCCTCGCAAGACGAGCCGGAAAACAGGTCAACAAAAGGGGAAGACCATGTTGCACGATCTTACGCATAACCTCGGAAGGGGCGCACGCATTCTTGGCGTGACGGCCGCTCTCGCACTGGCCGGGGGTACGGCCCAGGCGCAGACCACGCAATTGTCGATCGGCGCCACCTCCCAAGCCTCGTCGCTCTATGCCTACCATGTCGCGGTTGCGCAACTGCTCAACAACACGCTGGAGGATGTCAACATCTCCGTTGTCGAGACCGGCGGCGGGCTCGACAACATGCGCCGCCTCTCGGAAGGGCAGGTCGATTGGGGCATGATGGCCGAACCCGATCTCTACGAGTATTTCGCAGGGCTCGGCCCGTTCGAGGGTGAAGCCAATCCGGACTTCCGCACCTTCTGGATTACGACACCCCTGGCATATTTCAGCGTCGTGGATGCCGAATCGGATGTCACCGACCTTGAGGAATTGACCGGCGAGCCGTTCAATGGCGGCGGGCGCGGATCGGGCACCGAGCGTGCCACCTTCGAGGCTTTCGGTGCACTCGGCATCGAGCCCGACTGGTTCCGCACCGGCATGGCCGATGCCGTGACGGCGTTCAAGGACCGCCGCATCGTCGGCTTCACCAAGGCCGGCCCGCCCAACTCGCCGGACAGCGCGATTCTCGACGCCCAGACGGCGCGCGATGTGCGTATCCTGAACTGGAGCGACGACCAGATCGCCCGCGTCCAGGAAGAATATCCGCATTTCGATTTCATGGCGGTCGAGGACACTCCCTACGACACGGGGCCCATGAACCTGCGTGTGGTCTTCATCACCATGGGCACGACTGTGGACATGCCCGAGGAGCAGGCCTACGAGATCTTCAAGACCGTTGTCGAGAATGTCGATACGGTAGCGGAATCCTATCCCGCCGTGGCCGGCATGGACATCGCCCGGCAGACTGTCGAGCGTGGCCAGACACCGCTGCATCCCGGTGTCATCCGCTATCTGCGCGAAACCGGCCACGAGGTGCCTGAGCGCCTGATCCCGCCGGAAATGCAGTAATCCGTCTGGCGGACCGTTTTGCCACATACGACCCTCACACCCCGCGATGCCCGGGCATCGCGGGGCTGTTGCAACGATGAGAGCATCATGGGTTTCACGCGATGAGCGACCAGGGCACGAGCGTTTCGGAATCTGCCGCGCTGCCGGTGAAACTGCGCGGTCATCTGATCGCGGTCCTGAGCACCGTGATGGTGCTGTTTCATCTCTATACCGGCGCTTTCGGCGCCTTCCCGGACATCATTCAGCGGGCCCTGCATGTCGGCGGCACGCTGATCCTGGCGTTCTGCCTCTACGACATCCGTCGGCGCGATGCGCGCTTGCGTCCCCTCTCCCGGCTCGACCTCATCTTCATCACCGGCACGGTCGTCGTGATCGGGCATCTCATCCTCAGCTATGACCGGATGATGGGCTTCACCTTCCGCATGACCCAGACGGATTTCGTCATGGCGATCATCGCCACCGCTCTGGTGCTGGAAGGCTGCCGACGCGTGATCGGCATGACGATCCCGGCGCTCGGGATCGCCGGCCTCGTCTACGCCCTCGCCGGCCCGCATCTGCCCGATGCGATCGCCCATCGCGGGCTCGAACTGCGGCTCGTCGCGGAAGTCCTGTACATGTCGACCCGGGGCCTGTTCGGCATGGTCACCGGCATTTCCGCAACCGTGATCGCCATATTCGTGATTTTCGGCGCGATCCTCTTGCGCACGGGCGGGGGGCAGACCTTCATGGATCTCGCTCTCGTCATCGGGGGCCGCACCACCGGCGGCGGGGCGAAGGTGGCGACCATCGCCAGCGCGATGTTCGGCAGTGTCTCCGGTTCGGCGGCGGCCAATGTCGCGACCACGGGTGCTTTCACGATCCCCCTGATGAAACGCCTCGGCTATCGCCCCACCTTCGCGGGCGCCGTCGAGGCCGTCGCCTCGACCGGCGGCCAGGTCATGCCGCCGATCATGGGAGCCGGCGCCTTCATCATGGCCGAACTCCTGGGCATCCCCTACCTCACCATCATGATCGCCGCGATCATTCCGGCGCTCCTGTATTTCACCGGCTGCCTTGCCGGAATCCATTTCGAATCGAAACGCCTCGGCTATAGCGGCCTGCCGCGCGACCAGTTGCCGAAGCTCGCCGAAGTGCTGACCATTCGCCGCGCAGGCCCGGTCATCATCTCTCTGGGCGCCCTGATCGGTCTGCTGGTACGTGGTTATTCACCGGCGCTCGCCGCCTTCTGGGCCACGATCACGCTGATCGTCTTCTTCATCGCCGGGGCACGCTCGCTGCCTGGCCTGCGCGAGCGCCTGGATGATCTGCGCAAGGGTATCATCGATGCGGGGATCGGGCTCGTGGCGATCGCGGTGCTGATCGCCGGCGCCCAGATCCTGCTCGCCATGATCTCGACGACCGGGCTCGGCGTTTCCTTCACCTCGGCGATCATCGCGCTGGGCGAGGACAACATGTTCGTCTCGTTGTTGCTGGCCATGCTGGTGGCGATGCTGCTCGGCACCGGCCTGCCGACGGCGGCGGCCTATCTGCTCGCTGCGGCCGTGGTCGCCCCGGCCCTCGTGCGGCTGGGCATCGAGCCCATCGCCTCGCACATGTTCATCTTCTATTTCAGCATCATCGCGGGACTCACACCGCCGCTCTGCGCCACCGTCTTCATCAGCGCCACGATGGCCAAGGCGAACTGGTTTCCCACCAGCCTGACCGCCATTCGGCTATCACTCGTCGCCTTCATCATCCCCTTCGTCTTCGTCTTCCATCCGGAAGTGCTGATGATCGGCGAGACGCTGCCCATCATTGTCCACGCGACGACGGGGCTGGCCGGGGTCATCGTGATCGGAGCAGCTCTGTCGGGCTATCTCGCCTATCCGATGCCGTATTGGGAGCGCGCAGCCTTCACGCTGACGGCTTTCATGCTGATTGCCCCCGGCTTCACCCTTCCCGGGATCGGCATGGCACTGCTCGCCCTGTTCGGCATCGCGCATTTCTGGCGCGGCGCCCGGATGATGACACGCGCCGAACCGGTTCAGCCGCAGCCGCTCCAGACAACGCCAGACCAGAGGGAACCATCATGATCACGATCCATGGCAAGGAAGTGCGCCAGAGCCTCGAGGAGGTTCTCGATCCCCGCCGCACGGCTGTCATCGCGATTGATATCCAGAATGATTTCTTCGCCGACAGCGGCGTTTTCGCGGCAGCGGGACGTGACATGAGTCTGGCCCGCGAGCGTCTGCCGAACATGATTCGGCTCATGCGCCGTGCCCAGGAGTCCGGCCTTTTCACGGTCTTCATACGTCAGGTGACATTGCCCGGCGGGGCCGGCGACAGCCCGGCCTGGCTGCGTCTCAAGGTCCGCGACGGGAAGAGCCCGGATTACACCCTTGCAGGATCCTGGGGGGCGGCTTTCTGCGAGGGAATCGAGCCGCGCGCACATGATCCGGTCGTCGAGAAATTGCGCCCCGACGCCTTTCACCGCACCAATCTCGATCTGATCCTGCGCGCCAACGGCATCGATACGGCGGTGTTTCTCGGAGCCAACACGGAAGGCTGCGTCGAATCCACTGTCCGCTCGAGTGCGCATCACGATTACTACACGGTGGTGGCGGAGGATGCGGTGGCGAGCAGCAACGGCGCCTATCACGAGGCTTCGCTGGCCCTGATGCGCAACCGGTTTCTCGTCGCGCCCGTCGATACCATCCTCGCCTGCCTGACACAGGACCGCTGAGGCAGCCCGACGCCTCGACAGCGAGAGCCGGAACATTGGAGACAATCATGAACCAGCCGGAATTTCACCGGGTCGGCGTCATCGGCACGGGTGTCATGGGACGCGGAATCGTCCAGGTCCTGGCTCAGGCGGGCAGCCTCGTAATGGCCTACGACATGTCCGCCGAGCAGGCCCGGGCCGCCCGCGAGCAGGCGATCGCCATGATCGGCAAACTCGCCGAGAAGGGGCGCATCGCGCCGGAACTGGCGCGCAGCGCACCCGAGCGCATCAGCATCGCCGGGGATCTGCGCGATCTGGCCGCGTGCTCGCTCATCGTCGAGGCTGTTGCGGAAGACCTGGAGGTCAAGCGCACGCTTTTCCGGGAACTGGAGGAGATCGTCTCCGCCGATTGCGTTCTCGCCACCAACACCTCCTCGCTCCCGGTCACGGCGATTGCCGCCGGCTGCAACCGGCCGGAGCGCGTCGCCGGCTTTCATTTCTTCAATCCGGTCCCGCTGATGAAAGTGGTCGAGGTGATTCCCGGCTTGCGCACCGATCCCGGCGTGACGGCACGGCTCGTCGCCTATGCCGGCCGCTTCGGGCATCGCGCGGTCACGACGGCGGATACGCCGGGTTTCCTCGTCAACCATGCCGGACGCGGACTGACGACCGAGGGGCTGCGCATCGTACAGGAGCAGATCGCCCGCCCCGCAGTGGTGGACCACATCCTCGAAGGCGCCGCCGGCTTTCGCCTGGGCCCCTTCGCTTTGCTGGATCTCACCGGTCTCGACGTCTCCTCAAGGGTGTTCGAACTGATCCATGACGGGTTCTACCAGGAACCGCGTTTCCGCCCGGCGCCCCTGGCCAATCTGCGGGTCGCGGCTGGACTCTACGGTCGCAAGTCCGGAGAAGGGTTCTACCGCTATCGCAACGGCACCCGCGAGCCGGCCTACGAGGATAGCCCCTCTCATGCCGGAGCACCGCCCCGGGCCTGGCTGGGCGCGGTCGCGGCGCCGTTCCGCGAACAGATCGCCGCACTGTTCAGCGGGGATGGCCTGACGATCGATGACGCGCCCTCCCCGGCATCCGACAGCGCCATCATCCTGACCCCGATCGGCCATGACGTGACGCATGAGGCTCTGCGGCGCGACGTCGATCCGACACGGGCGCTGGGCGTGGATCCACTCTTCGGATCGGGCGGCGAAGGCCGGGTCACCCTGATGGCCTGCCCGGCCACGCGTCACGACATCCGCGACGCGATCCATGCCGGGCTCGCACGCAGCCGTCCCGTGAGCGTGATCGCCGACAGCCCCGGATTCGTCTGTCAGCGCGTCGTCGCGATGATCATCAACATCGCCTGCGACATCGCCCAGCAGGCGATCGCCACACCGCGCGACATCGACGATGCTGTCCGGCTCGGGCTGGGTTATCCGCAAGGTCCCCTCGGCTGGGGGGACGCGCTCGGCGCGGCCACGGTGCTGACGATCCTCCAGCGCCTGCACGACTTCTACGGCGACCCGCGCTACCGCCCGAGCCCGTGGCTCACCCGGCGCGCCCACCTCGGCCTCAGCCTTCTGGATTCAGGGGAGCGCTGACAAGCCGTGGTCTGACAAGGGCCAGTTGCACAGCTTCTCCCGGGCCGAGGCAGCGTCGTCATGCAGGGTCACGAGCCGCCACACGAGACAGAGCGTGCTCGACAGAACCGGCACCGTTGCGCCCTCCCCCCGGGCAGCCAGCGCGGACAGGCTGGGCAATCCGGTGCCGAGGATGACGATCGCCTCGCATCCGGCCCGGTCGATCCGGGCCAGCGCTTCTGTCGCAGCCGTTTCCCCGAGAGCATAGATCGGATGGAAGGCCGCCCGCTCCGGCGTGACTGCTTCGATCTGTGTCACGGTGAAGCCATGGCGCATCCAGTATGCTTCGCTGGCATCGGTCAGGGCCGCATCATAGGGCGATACCAGCGCGATCCGACGGGCGCCCAGACAATGCAGGGCCGCCGCGATCGCCGGAGCGGCGGCGACGACCGGGATGCCGCTCGCTGCGCCGGCGGCTTCGAGCCGTCGCGCCTCGGATTCCGGATCGAAAGCGTAGGAAGCACCGGTACAGGCGAAGCCGCAGGCATCGACCGGCGCGCCGGCGAACCGGCCTATCCAGCGGGCCAGCCCGGCGTGATAATCGGCCAGCCGTTGCGACATTTGCGGCGCGGCGGAAACCATGCGTGCCGTGATGAAGGCATGGCCTTGCGGCAAGAGGCGCGCCGTTTCCGGTTCGACCGTGGTGTTGGCCTGCGGTACCAGCATGCCGTAGAGGCCTTTCGGCCCGTAAGCGACACTCATCCTTGCCCGCCCTTCTTTCCGGCCGGGTGCCTGTCGGCCCCGTGAGGAAACACTCATCATGCGTTATGAAAAGTATTATTGACATAATATCCAACCTCTTCAATGCTCACAGTCCCGAATGTCCACAGGGGTGCTCCATGTCGATCCGCAATGGCGAGTTCATGATACTCGACGGGGAACTGGTGCCCTTCGCCGATGCGAAGATCCATTGTCTGGCGCCCGCGATAACCTATGCGGCGAACGTGTTTGAGGGTTTGCGCGCCTACTGGAACGCGGATCAGCAGGAGCTCTACGTATTCCGCGTCGATGATCACCTCGCCCGGCTGGACTATTCCGCCCGGATGCTGCGTTTCGGCTCGCACCCTTATGATCACGATCGCCTGCGGGCGGATCTCGTGCGTCTGCTGCGTGCCAACGGCGCGCGCGAGAGCGTGCATCTGCGGATTCATCTCTATATCGATACGGACGGCATGATCACGGCGCGCGAACCCGTCGGCATGTTCATCTCCTGCGTCTTCCGCCCGCGGGCGAAGGCGGCGCTGGAGGGCTGTACGGCGCAGGTCAGCTCCTGGACCCGCCTTTCGGATGCTGCGGCCCCGCTACGCATCAAGACGACGGCGAACTACGTCAATGGCCGCCTCGCCGCCTTGCAGGCGCGCCAGGACGGTTACGACACCGCGATCCTGCTCAACGAGGCCGGTGACGTTTCCGAAGGACCGGCAGCCTGCTTCTTCATGGTTCGCGACGGGCGCCTGGTCACCCCGGATACCAGCCGCAACATCCTCGAGAGCATCACCCGGGATACCCTGATCCGATGCGCCGGGGACTGGACCGGCCAAGGGGTCATCGAGCGGCGCATCGCGCGCAGCGAGCTCCATGCCTGCGATGAGGCGTTCTTCTGCGGAACCGGTCAGGAGATCGCACCGATCCTGAATATCGACGGCCTGCCCGTCGGCGACGGTCGGATCGGGCCCCTCACCCGCACCTTGCAGGAACGCTATTTCGCGCTCGTCAGCGGCGAGGATTCGGATCGCCCGGAATGGCGGATGCCGATCCATGCCTGAAGCGCGCATCCACGGACACACTTACGGGAAGGCACGAGAATGAGCCCGCATATCGACCCGATCAAGCTTGGCGTCGTCTGGAGCCGGATCAGCGGCCTGATGGACGAGGTCGCGCGGACCTTCGTGCGGACCTCCTTTTCGGTGGTGGTGCGGGAGAACTGGGATCTGACCTGCTCGTTCCTGGATGCGCAGGGCCGACAATTCGCGCAATCCTCCCCGGCCGTGCCCTCCTTCATCGGCACGATGCCACGCACGCTCGCGGCGATCCTGAAGCGTTACCCGGTCGAGACTCTCGAACCGGGCGATGTGCTGATCTCGAACGATTCATGGCTCGGAACCGGGCACCTCAACGACATCACCATGTTCCAGCCGGTCTTTCGGGACGGTGCACTGCTCGGTTATCTCGGCGGCACCTTCCACACCGTCGATATCGGCGGCGCGCCTTCGCCCAATGCCCGCGATTCCTTCGAGGAGGGGCTGACCATCCCGATCGCGAAGATCAAGCGTGCGGGCGTCGAGAACGAGGACGTCATCGCCTTCATCCAGGAGAACGTGCGCGAGCCGCGCGAGACCCTGGGCGACATCCGGGCGCAATTCGCCGCCTACGACATGGCGGGTGCCCGGCTCTTGAAGATCCTCGACGAGGAGGGCATCGCGGATCTCCAGGCGATCAGCGATGAAATCCTGGCCCGCTCCGAGCGCAGCATGCGTGCCATGATCGCCCGGATCCCCGATGGGGTCTTCTCGGATTGCGTCACAGCGGACGGGTTCGAACATCCGCTGACGATCCGCTGCACGATCCGGAAGGCCGGCGACACGCTCGAGGTCGATTATACCGGCACCTCCGACCAGATCGATCGCCCGGTCAATTCACCGCTGAACTTCACCTTCGCCTACAGCGTCTATGCGCTCAAATGCGCGCTCGATCCCTCCGGCCCCAACAACGATGGTTGCCTGCGCCCGATCACAATCACCGCGCCGGAGGGTTGTCTCGTCAATCCACGCCGACCGGCGCCGGTCTGGGGGCGGCATCTGTCGGGGCATTACATGCCTTTCGCCATCTATCGCACTCTGGCCCAGGTCATCCCGGACAAGATCAAGGCGGAAAGCGGTTCGCCCCTGTGGAACGTCTATTTCAAGGGGACGGATCGCCATGACCAGAAGTTCGTGCGCATGTTCTTCATGAATGGCGGGCACGGCGCGCGTCCCGATCGCGACGGCCCGTCCTGCCTGAGTTTCCCGTCCAACGTGGCCAACACGCCGATCGAGCAGTTCGAGAACACGACACCGATGATCGTGCGGGAAAAGGCGCTGATCCCCGATTCCGGGGGCGCCGGCAAGTTTCGCGGCGGGCTGGCGCAGCGCCTCTCCTTCGAGGCGACGAGCCCGGATCCGATCACCTTCATGATCCGTCACGAACGCGTGGTGCATCCGCCCGGCGGCCTGCTCGGCGGAGAGGCAGGCGCCTGCGGTGTCGACAAGGTCAACGGAAAGGTCATTCCCGCCAAGACGATCGGCACGCTGAACCGGGGCGATGTCGTCACCTTCGAGACACCGGGCGGTGGCGGCATGTATCCGGCATCAGGGCGTGACCCGCAGGCTCTTGCCCGCGATGTCGCGGACGGTCTTGTCACGCCGGAAGCGGCCGAGAACCGCTACCGCTGAACCCGTTTCCACCATCCAGGCGAGAGAAGAAAACTCATGAAGATCGGCGTCGATATCGGTGGCACCTTCACGGATCTGGTAATGCTGGACCCGCAGAGCGGCCGGCTGTTCAACGAAAAGGTGCTGACCACGCCGGACGATCCGTCCCGGGGCGTGCTCACCGGGATCACCTCCATCCTCGCAAAGAACGGCGTCGCGCCAGGCCAGGTGACCAACGTCATCCACGGCACCACCCTCGTGGCCAATGCGTTGATCGAACGCAAGGGCGTGAGGACCGCGCTCGTCACCACGCGCGGCTTTCGCGACATCGTGCAGATCGGACGCGAATGGCGCTACGACACCTACGACCTGTTCATCGAGAATGTCGAACCGCTCACGCCCCGCTCCCTGCGTTTCGAGGTGAGCGAGCGGCTCGGTTTCGACGGCACCGTGCTCACGCCGCTTGCCGAAGACGAGATACGGCAGGTGGCGGCATCCCTGCGCGAGGCCAGGGTCGAGGCCGTGGCGATATGCTTCCTGCACGCCTTCCGTAATCCCGCGCATGAAGAGCGCTGCAAGGCCATTCTGGAAGAAGAGCTGCCCGATGCGACGATCTGCATCTCGAGCGAGGTGATGCCGGAAATCGGCGAATACGAGCGCAGTTCCACCACCATTGCGAATGCCTATGTTCTGCCGATCTTCCGGCGTTATATCCGCCGCCTCGCCGAGGGGATCCGGCAGATGGGAATCGCGCGCGACGTCTTCCTGATGCAATCCGATGGCGGCACCGTGCATCAGGACACCGCGATTGCCTTTCCGATCCGCCTCGTCCAGTCCGGCCCGGCCGGCGGCGTTCAGGCCGGCGCGCTGATCGGGCGGCTCGCGGGACGCCCCAATCTGATGTGCTTCGACATGGGGGGCACGACCGCGAAGGCGGCCCTGATCGAGAATCATCAGCCCAGCCGCACCACCGATTTCGAGGTGGCGCGGATCTACCGTTTCAAGAAGGGCAGCGGTCTGCCCCTCAAGGTTCCCGTGATCGACATGATCGAGATCGGCGCCGGCGGCGGCTCGATCGCCAGGATCGACGGCATGGGTCTCATCCAGGTCGGCCCCGACAGCGCCAGCGCCGTGCCGGGCCCAGCCTGTTACGGGCAGGGTGGTACGGATCCGACCGTCACCGATGCGGATCTTGTTCTTGGCTATCTCGACCCGGGCAGTTTCCTGGGCGGGGAGATGCGGCTGGACCTGGAAGCGGCACGGCGCGCCATCGCGGAGAAGATCGCCGAGCCGCTGGGAATCGATGTGATCGAGGCGGCCTTCGGCATTCACGAGACGGTCAACGAGAGCATGGCGCGCGCAGCCGGAGTGCACACCCTGGAGAAGGGGCTTCGCCCGACAGATTTCGCCATGACACCCATCGGCGGCGCGGGCCCGGTCCATGCCTGCCATGTCGCACGCAAGATGGGCATGCGCGAGGTGATCTGCCCGGCCGGTGCCGGCGTCGCCTCCGCCTTCGGCTTTCTCAGCGCTCCCATGTCCTTCGAATTTGTCCATGCTGATGTTACGCCGCTGGATGATCTCGATCTCACCGCGACGCGGGCCCTGTTCTCGCAACTCGAAGAGCGCGGGCAACGGCTTCTGAGCGGCGCGGGCCTGACGGCGGAGGATTTCTCGGTGATGCCGGGCTGCGCCATGCGCTATATCGGCCAGGGTTACGAAGTCGATGTTCCGCTGCCCGCCGATTTCCTCGAGCGGGGCGGTCACGAGGAAATGCTATCGGCTTTCGAGGCCGCCTATCGCGCGCTCTACGGGCGCATCGAGGACGACCTGCCGGTGGAGATCGTGTCATGGCGTGTCGTGATCCGGGGGCCCTATCCCGACATCGTGCCGATGACACTCGAATCCGCCGTGGATTCGGCGAGTGGCCTGGCGGATCATGCGCGCAAGGGCGAGCGCCCGATCTATGACGGACAGACGCGCGCCTTCGTCGATGCCGGGATCTATGATCGCTACCGGCTGCGCCCGGGCATGGAAATCGCCGGTCCGGCCATCGTCGAGGAACGGGAATCGACCCTCGTCGTGCCTGCCGGGGCCCGGGTCACGGTGGATCGCCACGGCAATCTCGTCGTGGACCTGGAGGCCTGAACGGCGGGCTGCCGGATCAGCCGCGCAGCCGCTTCACCTGGTCGCGATAGCCGGCCGGATCGACGCGGATATCCACGAGGGACGGGCCCGGATGGGCGAAGGCCTCGCGCAGGGTCGCCTCAAGGGCGTCGCGCCGCCGGCAGGAGAATCCCTTCAGGCCGAGCCCGGTCGCGACCGCCGCGAAATCACTCTCGCTGAAATCCACCCCAAGCGACTCGTAACCGCTCGATGCCTGCTTCACGCCGATCATCGACAAGGCGGAATCGTTGAAGACGACGACGGTCAGGTTGCATCGCTCCTGCGCCGCCGTGGCCAGTTCGCCGAGGCACATGGCGAGGCCGCCGTCACCGGTGAAGGCAATGACCCGGCGATCGGGTTCGTGCAGGGCGGCGGCGATGGCGGCGGGAAGGGCGAAGGCCATGGTGGCCAGCCCGTTCGAGATCAGCACGTCATTGGCCCGATCGGCCTGCCAGTATGCCATCACACCCAGCATGTGGGCGCCGGCATCGACGCTGATGCGGGCACGATCCGGGGCCTTCGCACAAACCGCATCGATGACGTTTTGCGGCGTGATCTCGCCGGCTCCATCGGCGCGCAGGCATTCGCGCAGGGCGTTGCGATGGACTTCAATCTCCCGTGCCGTCCAGCCAACGCCGGAACTGGGTGATGCGACGAGCGCGTCCATTGCCAGATCCAGCGCCCCGACGATGCTGACCTGCGGCTCGAAATAGTTGCGCTCGAACGGGTGCAGGGTCAGCTCGATGACCGGATGATCCGGGTAGCGCCAGGGCTGCAATGCGAATTCGACCGGATCGGCCCCGATCATGATCAGGAGATCGCCATCCGCGATGACCGGCTGTTCTCCGGCCCCGCCGACATAGAGCCCCACCACGTATGGATCGGAATCCGGAATGACGCCCTTGGCCTTGTAGGTGGGCAGGACCGGGCATTGCAGCTGATCGACGAGACGCCGCAAGGCCGCGCCGTAGCGTGGATCACGCACCGTCTGCAACCCGGCCACGATCACCGGGCGCGTCTTCCCGGCGAGCAGGTCCCGTGCGGCGCTGATCCGGGACGGATCGGGCTCGGGCTCCGTGAGGGGCGCGCCGTTACCCGGAGCCGGCGCCGCAACGGGCTTGCGCCCGCGCGCAGCCGTGAACTCGCAATAGACCGGCCCGCGCGGATGGGCCATCGCGCAAGCGAGCAAATCGCTCATCTCGCCTGAGGGGTCATCGGAGTCGAGGCGGCTTTGGGCCTTGGTCACCGGTGCGGCGAGCGCCGTCTGATCAAAGACCTGGTGACTCTGGTAGGCCAGTCCGGGCGCATCGAAACCATCGGCGAGGATGATTGCCGGAGCGCGGTCCAGCATCGCATAGGCCAGACCGTTGGCGCCGTTGGCGATGCCGGGACCCTTCGTCGTGAGCGCGGCGCCGGGAGAGCCGGACAATTCGCCCGTCACAGCGGCCATGACGATGGCGGAGGCTTCGTTGCGCGTCAGGGTGAAGGGGATGTCGTTTCGTGCCGCAGCATCGATGATCTGCAGGCTGCTGCCCCCGCCGGGCACGCCGAAGATCCGGGATACCCCGTGCGCACGCAGCCTTTCCACCACCATTTCAGCCAATGGTTTTTCGTTGTTATCCAAAGCCATGCCCCTCACTCTGCCATTGCGTGACAGCAATCCGCATCAGGCGGCCGTATAGCCGCCATCGACGCAGATGATCTGTCCGGTGACGAAACTCGCCGCCGGTGCGACGAGGAATCGGATCGCGGCGGCCACTTCCTCGGGGCGTCCGAAACGCCCGAGTGGGATCCGCTCGATGATGGCGGCGGCGCGGGCCGGATCCTGGCGCGCGACATGCGTCATCGGTGTCTCGATCGGCCCAGGCGCAACCGCGTTCACCCGGATACCGCGCGGGGCGCATTCGAGGGCCATGGCCCTCACCAGCCCGTTCAAACCCGCCTTGCTTGCGGCATAGGCCGCCGCGCGTGGATGCCCGACAATGCCGATCTGGCTCGAGACCATCACGATGGCCCCTTCCGTTTCGGCAAGCGCATCGAGGCTGCTGCGCGCTGCGGCGAAGGCCGCCGTCAGATTGATGTCGATCACATGCTGCCATTGCGCCACAGAGGTCTCGGCTGCGCTTCGGTGATCGAAGATCCCCGCGCAATGGACGAAACCGTCGAGCCCCCCCAATGCCGCGATCCCGGTACCGACCGCCTCGACGACGTTCCCTGCTTCCGCCATGTCGCAGCAGGTTACCGCTCCCTGTGGGAGCCTTGCGGCGAGGCTGCGTGCTTCCGCGTCGTCACGAACGAGCGCATGGCATCGCGCACCTTCTGCAAGGGCGCCGTGGAGAAAGCAGTGTCCGATCCCGCCGGCGGCGCCCGTGACGAGGAGCCGGCGATTGGCGAGGGAAGCGAGGCTGGCGAAATCCGGCATCGGGCGCCCCGTCAGCCAGCATCATCAGGTTTGCTTTTCGCCGCGACAACCTCGTCATAGCCGCCCTGCCCCGACAAGCTCGCCCAGGCCCGGAAGCGCTGCGATGCGGGCACGCGCTGCGCCACGATCAGTTCGCGCCACACCCGCGCCGCTTCCACGAAATGGGGGATGCTGCCGGGGAACATGGCCAGCGACAGCGCTTCGGCCAGTTCCGTTTCGTCGATCCCGTCCGCATAGGCGGCCTCGATCTGCCAGGCCAGGGCGTCGAATGCCGCATGGCAGGTATGGACGGCGGCACAGGCCATGTGCACCAGCCGCAAGGGCACGTCTCCCGCCTGCCTGCGCAGGGCTGCGAGATAGGATTCGCGCGGATCGTGGCCGGGCAGATGATCGCGCCAGTGTTCCTGGACGAAACGATAGGCACTGAAGCCGCCAGCGAGGGCCGTGATGGCGAGGATGCAGTCGAGCTCGGCATCGGTGCCACCGGCATCGCTGAATTTCGGGATGTGATGGGTGGCGATCGCCTCGTCGGTGGCGATCAGAATGGCCAGCCAGACGAATTCCCGATCGTGATGATCGAGCACCCGGTCATCGAGAGCGAGGACCGTATAGGTCGCGTCATAGGCTTCGAGCAGCTTCGGCGAGGTGATCGCCATCAGGCCGTGATGGGGCAACAGATAGCCGCGCTTGGCGCGAATGTCCGCCAGCAGGCCCTCCAGCTCCTTCGCCGCCGGATCCTGATCGGTCATCAGATCGCCTCCCGCCCGAGCGCACGCAATCCGGCAACGCGCGCCTTGCCTGCGGGCATGAACAGGTCAAGATCATTGCCGGCGAGGATGAAGCGAAAGCCTTTGCCGATCAGTTCGCGCAAGAGCACCTCGTCCCTGATGCCGCCAATCCCCGCCACCTTGCCGTGGCGCGCGCAGGCGGCGGCGATGCGATCAAGCGCATCGATCACGGCGGGGTTGCGGTAATCGCCGGGAAGCCCGAGCTCGACGGTGAGGTCGGAGGCGCCGACGAACAGCACGTCGATCCCGTCCACGGCGGCGATTTCGTCGGCCCGGGACACGGCCTGCGCCGATTCGAGCATGACCACCACACGCGTCATCGCATTGATCGCGCCGATGGCCTCGTCCAGCGGCGGCTTGCTCAGCCCCAACTGGGGAAAGAAGGCGGGAACGCCGCGATCCCCTTGCGGCGCGAACCGGCAGTGCGCCGCACAGCGCGCGGCGTCTTCGGCATTCTCCACATGCGGGAAAATGATGCCCGCCGCGCCGTTCGTCAGCGCGCGATAGGCGTGGAACGCCTCGTGGCCGCCCACGCGCACGATCGGTGTCATCCCGATCTGCAAGGCGCCAAGCATGATCGCACTCGCCTCTGCGAAACTCAGGGGACCGTGCTCCAGATCGATGAAGAGCCAGTCATAGCCGCAATCGCGTGCAACCTGGGCAAACAGTTCCGCCCGCATCGCGCGCTGGCCGAGACCGAGCGCGATACCGCCCTCGGCGAGCGCCGTATCGAGTGAATGGCTCGCGCTCATGATCACCCCCGCTCCCCGCTACACGCGCCAGCGCATGATATGCTTCTCGAACCGTTTCAGCCCCTCGTTGATGATGCCGCCGACCAGCGCCAGCACGACGAGCCCGGCAAACACGCCGGCCGTATCGAACAGGGCGGATGATTGTGCGATGAGGAAGCCGATCCCCCGGTTGGACGACATGAACTCGCCGACGACCGCGCCGATCAGCGAATAGGGGACCGATACCTTGAGTCCGGTCAGGACCCAGGCTGCTGCAGAGGGTGCGATTACGGTGCGCAATAACTGCCACTCGTTCGCGCCCATGATGCGGGTCGCATGAATATAGATCGGGTTGACGTCGCGCACACCGGAATAGGTGTTGAGGAAGACGAGAAAGAACACGATCACGGCGCTCATCGCCACTTTCGATTCGATCCCGATCCCGAACCACATGATGAACAGGGGTGCGAGCGCAATCTTGGGAAGACAGTAGATCGCCGTAATGTAGGGGTCGAAGATCGCCCCGATCCGCTCGTAACGACCGAAGATGAATCCGAAGGTGAAGCCGCCGATGGAACCGATGAAGAAACCCATCACCGTGGCGTAGAGGGTGATCGAAAGGTGATGGATCAGCTCTCCGCTGGAGATCCACTGGCTCAGCTTGGCCAGAACGGCCATCGGTGAGCTGATGAAGAAGGGATCGACGAGATAGCGCGAGGAGAATTCCCAAAAGCCGATAATGAAGACTCCGACCATGATCTGGCCGACAAGTCTGATCCGCTTCTCGAAGACCTTCCGCGCCTCGACGGCCTGAACGGCCTTGCTGACCGGGATCTCTGCTGCTTCTGCCGTCTGATAGCGCATTACAGGGCCTCCCCCTTCTTGATCTCGGATTCGAGACTTGCCCAAAGGCGTTCGTAGATGTCCTGGAACTCTTTCGTGAACCGGACCTTGAAGACGTCACGCGGGCGCGGAATCGTGATGTGTTCCTCAAGCTTCAGCCGCCCCGGACGACCGCTGAAGACGATGACGCGATCAGCCAGCGTGATCGCTTCGGCGAGATCATGGGTCACGAAGACGACCGTCTGGCGCTCGCGCTCCCAGATCTTCATGAGTTCGTCCTGCATGACCAGCTTGAGCTGGGCATCGAGCGCGCCGAACGGCTCATCCATCAACAATGTATCAGGGCGATAGGAGAGGACCTGCGCAAGGGCGACGCGCTTTCGCATGCCCCCGGAGAGCTCGGCGGGAAAATGCCCTTCGAAGCCTTCGAGGTTCGTCATCTGCAGGAGTTCGGCGCAGCGCTCCCGCGCCTTTTCGGCGGAATACCCCTTCAGGCTCAACGGCAGGGTGACATTCTTCTCCGCCGTTCGCCAGGGCAGCAGGCTATCGACCTGGGTCATGTAGCCGACCGCAGTGTTGATACCTTTCACGGGGCGCCCGTCATGGTTGATCCGCCCGATCTCGACGGGCAGGATCCCTGCTATCATGTTCAGGAGCGTTGACTTTCCGCACCCGGAAGGACCAACGAATGCGACGAATTCACCCTTTGCGATCGACAGCGAAAAATTATCCAGCGCAATGATTTCCTCGCGATTACGCACGAAATTCTTGGTGACCTGCTCAACAACGATCGACAAGATCGCACCCTCCGTTCAAGGCTTCCACGGAAACTGCGCATCCGGGCTGCTGAACGGGCCCGGATGCGCCTCACGATGCATGGGGCTGCGCGTCAGAGCGAAGCCATGGCCTCGTTCACGAATTCGAGTCGGAAGGCGTCCTCGAAGCCGTAATCGTCCGGAATCGGATCCTGCCCGGTCGCAGCGAGCGTGTCTGCGAGGAACTGCCGGTTGAGATCGAACTGGGCCTGCGTCGGAACGGGTGTCTCCATGAAGATGTTGATGTTGTTCGCGTAGGAGATCTCGAACAATTCGTCGTCCATGGATTCGAACCAGGCACGGGACCATTGCTTGAAGGTCTCGGGATCCTCGTGGATGGTCTTCATCGCCAGGGCGCAGCCACGACAATACGCAACGAGCGCGTCAGACTTTTCCTGTGCCGTTTCTTCTTTTGCGGAAGCCGTGATGTACAGGAAGTCTTCCAGCTCTGGCGGCGGGTTGTTGGCCATGTTGAACAGATAGGTAGCGTCCGCGTCACGGACTGCCAGATCGGAGGTCGGCGAGGACAGGCAGAAGCCGTCGATCTGATCCTGCTGCATTGCAGCAATCATCGCACTTCCGCCCTGCACGCGCACGAGCTGGGCATCGGTATCGGGATCGAAGCCGGCCCTGCCGAGGAAATAACGCAACAACTGGTCCGGCCCGCCGCCGGGCCCGGTCGTGCCCATACGCAGGCCTTCGAGCGCACGCGCCTTGTCCATGACCGGCGAGCTCTCGTCGATCCCGAGGCGATCCGCGATCTCCTTCTTGATGACCACGTTGCTCGCGAACTTGTTGACGAAACCGGCAAAGACGAAAACCGGCTGCCCGAGGATCTGCACACGCATGTTCTGCTGCGGCGCGCCGAGCAGGATATCCGCGGCCCCTGTCAGCAGGGCGTCGTGGTTGGTGCCGCGTTCCGTGGACGCCGTACCGACCCGCAATCCGGCAGTCTGGAAGAAGTCACCCTCCATGCCGAAATCCTCGACGACCCACAGCCATGACCGCGATGTCGAGCGCAGCGTCGAGATCTCCAGCCCCTGCGCACGCGCCGGGCTGAGGCTCGCCTCCATGATCGAGCCAAAGCCCTTCAGCGCCGCCGCGCCTCCCAGAACCGCTGTCGCTTTCAGAACCGCGCGACGCGAACTCCTCACATCAATCAGTTTTCCCATCCCCTCGCTCCTTTTCGGATGCCTATAGATATAATGATAATACAAATATACCATTGGTGCGTCCAGCCGGAATTCGCGGGTGCGCGTGAATATCGGTGCAGGAAGAATCGCACCGTCATCTTGCGGTCTACAGGGCATGCCCGAGAGCATGACCGTCGGCGGTTGCATTCAGAAGATCGAGCGCGACACGGCAATCGCCGATCCGATGCACCGGAATATCCCGTCCAAGCAGCGGATCGAGCAGGGAAAGCCGTGGGGCGCGCGGTGCGGCATAGGCGAGAAAGGCAACATCGTCGATCCGGCTGCGCTCACCATTGTAGAGATTGACGCATTCCAGTGCGCCATCCTGCTCGAATGCCGTCGTCCAGACAGGCTCACTCGAGCGTATGATGCCTACGCGCTTCTGATAAAGACGGCGCAGGATGCCCTGACGTGAAACCAGCCACATGTCTTCCGCGATCCCGTCGCGTGGCGTGACGATCACGACCCTCTCGAAAATCCCGTGCAGAAACTCGGCTGCGGCATACACACCATCAGAGTGGTCCATGTCGTAGATCACGGCGGTTCCCGGTTGGGCCTGCCTGCGCATCGTCAGATTTGCGAGCGCCTCAGGCAGGGACTGCACGAAACCTTCCTCGCGAATTTCCTCCGGCAGCCAGGCGGGTGCCACCATCGCAGCGCCGGTGGCGAGCACGACGGCGTCAGGACGCGTCGCTTCCACGTCATCCGGCGTGGCCATGATGCCGAACTCGAAACGCGCGCCTGCACGCAGGGCGGCGGGATACTGGTAATCGGGTATGCTGGTAATGGTCTCCCCGCCTGGCAGAAGGGCGCGCAGACGGGTTCCGCCACCGGCCTCGCTACCCGCGCTCAGAACAGTCACCTCGTGTCCGCGCGCCGCCGCCACCCAGGCGGCCTCCAGCCCGGCAGGTCCTGCGCCGATGATGGTGATGCGTTTCCGGTACAGAGCGCGCGCAGGGCGATAATCCACCTCGTCCGACGCGCCGACGCGCGGATTGTTGACGCAGGCGAGCGGCTGGTTACGGCTCGTGACGACCGCCCAGCAGGTATTGCATGACAGGCAATAGCGGATGTCCTGGGTGCGTCCGGCCTTCGCCTTGGCAAGCCATGCGGGATCCGCGACGAGGGCACGTCCGACCCCGACCAGCTCCGCCTCACTCGAAGCGACGAGCGCCTCCGCCTCCGCCGGATCGGTAATGCGCCCGAGGGCCATCATCGGGATGTGCCCGCAGGCTTCCCGCAGCCGCGCCTGCAAGTCCCGATAGGGCATGGGCGGGCCGTAACGGTCGGGCAGATGCATCTCCAGCGAATGCGCGTGCGACCCTTGCGCGAAACACAGATAGTCCGGCGGTGCTTCCTGAACGATCATCCGGGTGATCCCTGCGGCCTGATCCGGATCGATACTCCCCCTGACGCCGTCCTCTCCGGGCAGCTTCAGACCGATGATGAAACCGGTCCCGCAGGCCGCCCGGATCGCCGAGATCAATTCGCGCAGAAGCCGCGTGCGTCCCGCCAGATCACCACCATAATCGTCATCGCGCTGGTTGGAACGGGGCGAAAGGAATTGATGAAAGAGGTGGCCATGCCCGGCCGAGATCTCGCAGCCGCCGAAGCCGCAAGCATCGAGAACGGCGCATGATTGCGCGAATTCCTCGACGAGTTGCATGATTGCGGAATGATCCAGGGCATCCGGCATCGTCCAGCTCAGATCGTCGGGCAGGGATGACGGACCGATCGCATAGGGCGCACGCCCCGGCGCATGACGCCCGCGACCGGGATCCTGGACCTGCCCCAGAAGGACGCCTTCCTTTTCGGCAACCGCATCAGCCCACCGCTTCAGGCCGTCATGCCCGGCAGGATCACGGACACGCACCTTGGGCAATCTGTCCTGCTGCCGGATCATCGCCAAGGGTTCGCTGACGACCAGACCGGCGCCGCCGGCAGCGCGATTGGCATAGTACCGGATCAGTTCGCGCGTCACCTGCCCGTCGCGCTGCATCCGTGTCGTCATCGATGCATGGGCGAGGCGATTGCGGATCCTGTTTCCGCGCAGGGTAAAAGGTGACGACAATGCCGGAAAAGGGTCATCCGGGGCAGAAATCATCAAGGGCGCCCTCCTGGACCGCAGTAACCACAGAGCTGGGCTTGAGCGCGAACGCAATCAACAAGCCTGGCATCAAGCTTCACGACGGTAACGCGATGCCGCCCTGACCTGCAATAAGTATACGATGATAATACATTTGGGCACAGCAACACCCTCTCTGGCGGTAACCTGCCCGGGGTATTTTCCCGAGTTTTGGTTAGAGTCCGGCCCGTGATCGAAAGACGGACAGACGAAGCGCAAACGGTTCACGGAAGAACAGATTATCGGGATATTGGCTGAGCAGGAGGCGGGCGCGAGGGCGGCCGACCTCGCTCGCAAACATGGGGTCAGCGAGGCTATGCTGTATAACCGGAAGGCTAAGTATGGCGGGATGGATGTGTCCGATGTCAGGCGTCTGAAGACTTCGAAGACGAGAATGCCAGGCTGAAGAAGCTGCTTGCCGTCCGACGGAGACTGAGTTGCGCGATCGGCGGCGGGATCTTGCCAATGAACGTCGCCGATTCGGCTATCGACGGATGTTCATCCTAACCGGGCTCTATACCGGCACGCGGCACCGGACGATTCTCGGCCTGCACGGGGAGCCGACGGCAAAAGACGGTTGGGTTGATCTCGACCAGCACATCATACACCGGCGCGGCGCGGGCGAGGAAGAGACAACGAAGCGCCGCACAAAGATCTGCGCCGGACCGCGCCTGACGGCTCACTTAAAGCGCAGGCACCGGCACGATCACGCATCCGGGCGCGCCCCCCGGCCACGATCGTGCATCACGACAGGAAACCCTACGGCGGCAAGCTGCACCACCCTTGGCAGGACGCCTGCCGGCTGGCCGGGCTTGGTGACGTATCGCCCCAAACCCTGCGGCACACCCTCGCCATCTGGATAATGAAACGCGCGACGACCCGTTCCGTGCCGCCGGGTTTCTCGGTGTCAGCCCTGAGGGGCCCTCGACACCTGCTGCCATCACCACCCGCCATGGATGGAAGACGTGTCCAAATGATCGCTTCTGCCCCGAAACTGCCCCGCGCAGAGAACGCGATTGCCTGCAAACCCTTGTATGGTCTGGTGGGCGGTGACGGGCTCGAACCGCCGACCCTCTCGGTGTAAACGAGATGCTCTACCAACTGAGCTAACCGCCCATCGGGGAGTATGTTTCGAGGGGACACGCGCACCGTTGTGGGAAGCGGCGCTTTGCAGCGTGACGACCCCTGTCGCTCCTGCGCGGGTCACGACCGGATCAAGAACCGGTCGGGGCCCGGAGAGAGCGCGACGCCGGAAACGGCGTTCGCGCCTGCCGTCATCACTTGTTGACGGCATCCTTGAGACCGGCACCCGCCTTGAACTTCGGCGTCTTGCTGGCCGGGACCTGCACCTTCTCGCCGGTGCGGGGATTGCGTGCCTCACCGGCGGCGCGATGCGCGACCGTGAAGGTGCCGAAGCCGACGATCTTGACTTCATCGCCCTTGGCCAGGGTTTCCTGAATGGCGTCGAGAGCAGCGTCCAGAGCTTCGCCGGTCTGTGCCTTGGACAGGCCGGTCTTCTCGGACATGGCGGTGACGAGCTCACCTTTGTTCATCGCATCTTCCTCCAACTGGACCTGCCGACGGGAAGCCTTGCCCTGTCGGCATTTCGGTGCTTTCGGTGATACCGGAACGACGCATGATCGCAAGTCGAAATCCGGGTTTCGGCACGGAAAATCCGGGGATTGTCGCTTTCCGGGCACCCGTTTGCATCGCGCCGTGAACGAACAACGCGTCCCGGAGATCTCCGGGACGCGTCTGTCTTCGAGCGATTCGCCTGCGATCAGTGCGCGATCAGGCCCGGATTGTCATCCTCGACCACCGTGGAGACACTCTCCGCCGCAGCCTTCTCGTCCCACTCGATCGCTTCAGGCATCCGCACCAGCGCATGTTCGAGCACCTGCTCCATATGCGAGACCGGAACGATCTCGAGCCCGGCCTTGATGTTGGCCGGCACGTCGGCGAGATCCTTTACGTTCTCTTCCGGGATCAACACCTTCTTGATGCCACCGCGCAGGGCCGCCAGCAGCTTTTCCTTGAGGCCGCCAATTGGCAGGACACGCCCGCGCAGGGTCACTTCGCCGGTCATGGCGATGTCGCGCCGCACGGCGATGCTGGTGAGGATCGAGACGATTGCCGTCGCCATGGCAATACCCGCAGACGGGCCGTCCTTGGGCGTCGCGCCTTCCGGCACGTGCACGTGGATATCCCGCTTGTCGAAGGAGGGCGGCTCGATGCCGAAATCGATGGCCCGCGAACGGACATAGGATGCCGCTGCCGAAATCGATTCCTTCATCACCTCGCGCAGGTTGCCCGTGACGGTCATCTTGCCCTTGCCGGGCATCATAACGCCCTCGATCGTGAGCAATTCGCCTCCCACCTCGGTCCAGGCGAGCCCGGTGACGACACCGACCATGTCCTCCGCCTCGACCTCGCCGAAGCGATATTTCGGCGCGCCGAGATAGTCGGACATGTTCGCCTCGGTGACGACGACCTTCTCCACCTTGTCCGTGAGGATCACCTTCACCGCCTTGCGGATGAGGTTGGACAATTCACGCTCGAGATTGCGCACTCCCGCCTCGCGGGTATAGCGCCGGATCAGGAGCAACAGACCGGAATCGTCGATCGCCCATTCGTCGGATTTCAGGCCGTGCTTCTTGATCGCCTGCGGGATCAGATGCCGGCGCGCGATCTCCTGCTTCTCGTCCTCGGTGTAACCCGCGATGCGGATCGTCTCCATGCGGTCGAGCAAGGGGGCGGGGATGTTGAGCGTGTTGGCCGTGGTGACGAACATCACGTTCGACAGGTCATATTCGACCTCGAGATAGTGATCGGCGAAGGTCGAGTTCTGCTCGGGATCGAGCACTTCCAGCAGCGCCGCCGAGGGATCCCCCCGGAAATCCTGCCCCATCTTGTCGATCTCGTCGAGCAGGATGAGCGGGTTCACCGTCTTGGCCTTGCGCATGGACTGTATGATCTTGCCGGGCAGCGACCCGATATAGGTGCGCCGGTGACCGCGAATCTCCGCTTCGTCCCGCACGCCGCCGAGCGACATGCGCACAAATTCGCGACCCGTCGCCCGTGCAATCGACTTGCCGAGCGAAGTCTTGCCGACGCCGGGTGGGCCGACAAGGCAGAGGATCGGACCGGTAAGCTTGTTGGCGCGTTGCTGCACGGCGAGGTATTCGACGATGCGTTCCTTGACCTTGTCGAGCCCGAAATGATCATTGTCGAGCACCGTCTGTGCGGCGTTCAGATCCTTCTTGACCTTGGAGCGCTTGCCCCAGGGAATGCCGAGCATCCAGTCGAGATAATTGCGCACCACGGTCGCTTCCGCCGACATCGGCGACATCTGGCGCAGCTTCTTCAGCTCGGCCGTCGCCTTCTCGCGGGCCTCCTTGGAGAGCTTGGTCTTCTCGATCCTGTCCTCGAGTTCGCCGAGCTCGTCACGCCCGTCCTCGTCGCCGAGCTCCTTCTGAATGGCCTTCATCTGCTCGTTCAGATAGTATTCGCGCTGCGTCTTCTCCATCTGGCGCTTGACGCGGGTGCGAATCCGCTTCTCGACCTGAAGGACGGAAATCTCGCTCTCCATCAGGCCGAGCACACGCTCCAGGCGCTCCGCCACGGTCGGCGTCTCGAGAATTTCCTGCTTCTCGGCAATCTTGATCGCCAGATGCGAGGCCACCGTATCGGCCAGCTTCGCCGCATCTTCCAGCTGGGACACGGCTGCAGTGATCTCCGGGGAGACCTTCTTGTTGAGCTTCACGTAGTTTTCGAATTCGGCCATGACCGAACGCGCGAGCGCCTCGGCCTCGACCTTGTCACCCAGTTCGTCGGGCAGGATCTCGACTTCGGCCTCGTAATATTCGTCGGTGCGCAGGTAATTCCTGATCCGTGCACGGCCCGCGCCTTCGACGAGCACCTTCACGGTGCCGTCCGGCAGCTTCAGCAACTGAAGCACGCTGGCCACGGTCCCGACCTTGTAGATACCGTCGCCGGACGGGTCGTCCTCGGTCGCGTTGATCTGTGTCGCCAGCACGATGTGCTGATCATTCTTGACGACCTCCTCCAGCGCGCGAATGGATTTTTCGCGACCGACGAAGAGGGGCACGATCATGTGCGGAAAAACGACGATATCCCGCAGGGGAAGAACCGCATAGGCGCCCTCGCTGCCGGGCACGATCGGGGGGCGGTTTTTCGATTGTGTCATCAATGACGTCCTCTAGCCTGTGACGCCCGGACGCTTCTCAATGGAGCCAGCGACCGGACGGACGCCTCGCGGATCGATGATGCTGCGAGGCTGGTGACCGATGCCTCGTATCGAGCGCAACGGGCGTGTTCACCAGTAAATGGCGTCCGCCCGTCCGCGTTTCAAGCATGAGCCCGATGCCGCGACAGCCCGTCGCCACCTCGCGCCCCGTGCCCGGGGGCGTATCGCGCCGACCCCTCAGGCGCTGGCGCTCTGCGACGAGTCCGCACCCCGATCGGCGTGAATCAGCAGCGGGCCCGCCTTGCCTTCGACCGTTTCCGGGCTGATGACAACCTGTTCGACCGATTCCATGCCCGGCAGGTCATACATGGTATCAAGCAGGATCGTCTCCAGAATGGAACGAAGTCCGCGGGCGCCCGTCTTGCGTTCGATCGCCTTGCGCGCGATCAGGGAGAGCGCCTCGTCCTGGAAGGTGAGTTGCACGTTCTCCATGTCGAACAGGCGCTGATACTGCTTCACCAGCGCGTTCTTCGGCTCGCGCAGGATCTGGATCAGCGCATCCTCGTCCAGATCCTCCAGTGTGGCGAGAACGGGAACACGCCCGACGAATTCCGGTATCAGACCGAATTTCAGAAGATCCTCCGGCTCCACTTCGCGGAAGATTTCACCCTGACGGCGGTCATCGGGACCGGAGACGGTGGCCGCAAAACCGATCGAGGTGCCCTTGCCACGGCTGGAGATGATCTTGTCGAGCCCGGCGAAAGCACCGCCGCAGATGAACAGGATGTTGGTGGTGTCCACCTGCAGGAATTCCTGCTGCGGATGCTTGCGCCCGCCCTGGGGCGGAACAGAGGCCACCGTGCCTTCCATCAGCTTCAGGAGCGCCTGCTGCACGCCCTCGCCCGAGACGTCACGGGTGATCGAGGGGTTGTCCGACTTGCGCGAGATCTTGTCGATCTCGTCGATATAGACGATGCCGCGCTGGGCGCGCTCGACATTGTAATCCGAAGCCTGGAGCAGCTTGAGGATGATGTTTTCCACATCCTCACCCACATAACCGGCTTCGGTCAGGGTCGTCGCATCGGCCATGGTGAAGGGCACGTCGAGGATGCGCGCCAGCGTCTGCGCCAGCAGGGTCTTGCCCGAACCGGTGGGGCCGATCAGCAGGATGTTCGACTTGGCCAGTTCCACATCGCTGTTCTTCGCGGCATGCGCCAGACGCTTGTAATGGTTGTGGACGGCGACGGAGAGCACCTTCTTCGCATGCCCCTGGCCGATCACGTAATCATCGAGGACGTTGCGGATCTCCTTCGGAGTCGGCACACCGTCACGCGACTTCACCAGCGAGGATTTCGACTCCTCGCGGATGATATCCATGCACAATTCCACGCATTCGTCGCATATGAACACCGTGGGCCCCGCGATGAGCTTGCGAACTTCGTGCTGGCTCTTGCCGCAGAACGAGCAGTAAAGCGTGCTCTTCGAGTCGTTTCCGCCAGCTTTGCTCATACTTTCTCTCCAATTTCCGTCGCCGACCCGCCATTGCGACCGGCGACATCACCATATATGCCCCGGGCTAACAAAATGTAGCCCGAATCGCGGACCCGTCACCCCCGCACCTCACAAGAACCATGACTGATGCAATCACGCTGCGCGCCAGGGATCAATAGGCGAGGCGCGCCGGAGGCACTTTTCCTCCGGCGCGCCTCGTTGTCGGGTCGCCTTTCCGGCCCTGCCCGGAGGGCCGGCCTCAGTCCTCGACGGCTTCACGCTTGCTGATCACATCGTCGATCAGCCCGAATTCCTTCGCCGCCTCGGCGGTCATGAAATTGTCACGTTCGAGCGCCTGTTCGACGGCGGCGAGATCGCGCCCAGTATGCTTGACGTAGATCTCGTTGAGGCGGCGCTTGAGCGCCTCGATCTCCCGGGCGTGGATCAGGATGTCGGTCGCCTGACCCTGAAACCCGCCGGAGGGCTGGTGCACCATGATCCGCGCGTTCGGCAGGGCGAAGCGCTGCCCCGCCTCGCCGGCACAGAGCAGAAGCGAGCCCATTGATGCCGCCTGCCCCACGCAAAGCGTCGAGATCGGGCAGCGAATGAACTGCATCGTGTCATAGATGGACAGTCCGGACGTCACCACGCCGCCGGGGGAGTTGATGTAGAAGGAAATCTCCTTCTTCGGATTCTCCGCCTCGAGGAAGAGCAACTGCGCCACCACCAGCGAGGCGGTGTGATCCTCGACCGGGCCGGTCAGGAAGATGATGCGCTCGCGCAGAAGGCGCGAATAGATGTCGAAGGACCGCTCGCCGCGGCTGGACTGCTCCACCACCATCGGCACGAGCGTGCTGTTATAGACCTCGATCGGATCTCTCATCGTGTCACCGCTCCTGAAAATTTGGCCGCGCCTGATGAGGGCGCGGCCACAAATCAATCTGAACCTAAGGCCGGATGTCGCCGTGATCCAGAGGGAAATCGTCGCAAATCCGCACCGCGTCGATCTCCATCCGAATCCGCCACATCCGCGCTCGCGCCGCCTTATTCCTCAGCCTTCTTCTCGTCCGCCTTCTTCTCGTCCGCCTTCTTGGGCTTGGCCCGGCTCTTCTTCGCAGCGGGCGCCTCGGCATCGGACGCCTCGGCATCGGACGCCTCGGCCTTGTCCTCGACCGCCTCTGCGGCTACCTCGGCAGGCTTGGCTTTCGCCTTGCCCTTGCCTTTCGGCTTGGGCTCGGCTTCGGTCTTTTCGTCCGTTTCTTGCGCCTCGCCCTCGTCTTCGGCGAAGAGCACGTCGCGGCTGACCGTCTCCTCCTCGACCTTGACCTCGCCGAGAATGTGATCGACCACCTTCTCCTCGAAGATCGGAGCGCGGATCTCGGCCAGCGCCTGGGGATTCTTCTGGTAGAATTCCCAGACCTGCTTTTCCTGACCGGGGAACTGGCGCACGCGCTCGACCAGACCCTGCGTCACCTCGTCATCGCTGACCTGGATCTCGGCCTTCTCGCCGATCTGGGCCAGCACGAGACCGAGGCGCACGCGGCGTTCGGCGATCGTGCGGTAATCCGCCTTCGCCTCGTCCTCGGTGGTGCCTTCATCCTCGAAGGTCTTGTTGTTGTTCTGCAGATCCGCCATGACCTGCGACCAGACGGCGCCGAATTCCTGTTCGACCAGGCTCGGGGGAAGCTCGAAATCGTATTTCGCGTCGAGCGCGTCGAGCAGGGACTTCTTCACTTTTCGGCGTGCCTGCGTGTCGAAATCGCGCTTCACGGCCTCGCCGATGGCGCTCTTGAGCGCATCGAGCGAATCCATGCCGAACTGCTTGGCCAGTTCGTCGTCGATCTTGGTCTCACCCGGCTTCTGCACATCCTTCACGGTCACTGCGAAGGAGGCGGCCTTGCCGGCGAGATGCGCCGCGCCGTAATTTTCAGGGAAGGTCACCTCGACCGTCTTCTCGTCACCCGCCTTCACGCCGAGGAGCTGATCCTCGAAACCGGGGATGAAGGTGTTCGAGCCGAGATCCACGGAGATGTCCTGCGCCGTCCCCCCCTCGAAAGCCTCGCCATCCATGGTGCCGACGAAATCGACCACCACGCGGTCGCCGCTCTGCGCAACGCGGCCTTCCTCGCTTTCAAAGCTGCGGTTCTGCCCGGCCATGCGCTCGAGTGTCTCCGCGATCTCCTTGTCGCCGACCTCGGCCACCGGCTTGCTCACCGTGATGTCGGAGATATCGGCGAGATCGAATTTCGGCAGAACCTCGAGCGCCACCTTGAAGGAGAGATCGGACTTGGCGTCGAGCGCCTTTTCCATCTCCTCCTTGTCTTCGGGGAATTCGAAGCGCGGCTGGTTGGCGAGCTTGAGATCATGGTCCGCCACGATCTTGCGCTCTGCCTCACCCACCAGATTCTGCACCATCTCGGCCATGACCGAGCGACCGTACAGGCGACGCAGATGCGCCACCGGCACCTTGCCGGGCCTGAACCCCTTGATCTGAACACGATCCTTCAGGGTGGCGAGCTCGCTGGACAGCCGCTCCTCCAGCTCCGAGGCCGGCAGCACCACCTGGAACTCCCGCTTCAAACCCTCCGACAGCGTCTCCGTCACCTGCATCGTCAAAACCCGTTCTTCTATCTCGTGAACCGATATCCGACCGCAGCCGGGCTCGGGGCGAGCCCCTATCACGGCTTGCCTGCCGAGGAAAGGAGCGGTCCGGAGACGCCTCGAGCGAAACGAGAATGGTGCGGGCGGAGGGATTTGAACCCCCACGACTTGCGTCACTGGAACCTAAATCCAGCGCGTCTACCAATTCCGCCACGCCCGCGCAGGCGGCTGCCCGCCCTGCTCTCCGGTGTCGGCGGCCCGTATATCACGGTTGACACCGCATGCATCAAAAAAGTTGCCCGCCGGCTGATCGGCCCTTCTTTCGGCTCAGGCGTCGCTCATAAGCCCATGGATGAGGGTCGCCACGAAGGCGAAGGCGATGGTCAGGGCCGTGACACCCGTCGGCGCACCATTCTGGACCAGAAAGGCGGCCAGAATGGCAATAAGAGAGCCGCCAAGAATGAAATGCAGCATGATCCTGCTCCGCGATAAGGGGCAATGCGTCCCGGATCGGGACAAAACTGTCCGATATGGAACGCATGCCGTGACTTGCGGGGTATCAGCGCAATCTGCGGGCCAGTCGTGATCGCCAAGACAGCAATGGTGCAGAATCTTCAAGCAGGCACGAGGTGGCCACGATCGGGCAACAGTGTGAAGATGGGGTGTGCAGGCATTCTTGCCGGTGACAGATCGTCAAGTCAGGCAAATCATGACAACCGGGCAAGACCGGCTCCACGCATCCCCAGGCGATTGCGAAATCCGCCCCTCACAATCGCCGCAACACCCCCGGCAGCGCCTCGCTCAGATCCTCGGCGATCAACCCCGGCCCGCAGGCGATACCGGTGCGCGCGTGGAGCCAGACGGCGGCGCAGGCGGCATCAAAAGCGGGCATGCCTTGCGCGATCAGGCCGGTGACGATGCCGGTGAGCACGTCACCGGAGCCGGCTGTGGCGAGATACGGGGTCGTCTCGGCGAGGATCGCGGCGCGTCCGTCGGGGCTCGCGACGATCGTGTCGCCGCCCTTGCAGATCATCACCGAACGGGTGATCTCCGCCGCGCGCAGGGCCGCCTGCCAGCGGTTGGGCGCGTCGAGCACACCCTCCGCCGATTCGAAGAGACGGCGCATCTCGCCCTCATGCGGCGTGAGCACGCAGGCGCGCGCCGCGCTCGCCACCATGCCCAGCGTATAGGCCTCACCGGCAAAGGAGGTCAGCGCATCGGCGTCCAGCACGAGCCCCCTGCCCGCCCGGGCCGCCGCCTTGACCATGGCGCGCGTGGCCTCGCCCACGCCATAGCCCGGGCCGAGCGCCACCGCGCTGATGCGGCGATCCTCAAGCAGCGTGCCGAGTTCCTCCGGCATGTCGCAGGGGGCGAGCATGATCGCAGTGAGATGCGCGGCATTGACCGCGAGCGCGGCCCGCGGCGAGGCGAGCGTCACCGCGCCGGCGCCGATGCGCAGGGCCCCGCGCGCCGCAAGACGTGCCGCACCCGTGCGATGCATCTCGCCGGAGAGCACCAGGGCATGCCCGCGCTTGTATTTGTGAGTATCCGATTCGGGACGCGGCAGCGTATCGCGCCACAAAGCCGGCTCGTTGGCGAAGAGCGCGGGCGCGAGACCGTCGCGCGTGGCATCGGGAATACCGATATCGACGACGCTCACCTGCCCGCACAGATCACGCCCCGGCAGCAGCAGATGTCCAGGCTTGCGCGCGGCGAAGGTGACGCTGCGCGTGGCGGGGAGCGCGACACCGCATATGGCGCCCGAATCACCGTCGATGCCCGACGGGATATCCACAGCGAGCACCGGCACCCCGCTATGCGCCACGCCCGTCACACAGGCCGCAACATCGCCTTCGAGATCACGGGTGAGGCCGGTTCCGAAAAGCGCGTCGATGACGAGATCAGCGCCGGCGGGATCAAGCGCCTCGAGCGTAACCACCCCGCCATGATAGCGCGCCGCCGCCGCGCCTGCATCGCCGGCGAGTTTCTCGCGCGACCCGAGCAGACCGAGTTCGACGCGATGGCCTGCCTCCGCGAGAATCCGCCCCGCGACGAAGCCGTCTCCGCCATTGTTGCCGGGTCCGCAGAGGATCACGACACGCCCACGCTCCGGCAGCATGGTTTGCGCAATTCCGGCGAGCCCCGCACCCGCGCGTTCCATCAGGGTGAGACCGGGCGTGCCCGCCGCTATGGCGGCGCGATCAGCCTCGCGCATCTGCGCGACATCGAGCAGGCGGTGGGCAATCATGGCCGTCAACTCCATCTTCCGGCGGCGGGTGTCCGCCGCGCGATCAGGCTTTGTACGCTGCACACGGACCGATCTTAACCCACCGGCAAGGCGCGGCCCAAACATATGGCGCAAATCGTCTGAAGAAGTGGCGGATGCATAAATTTTATGCAATCATCGCCACGCAAATAGGCATCTCGGCGACGGGTTCCCCTCGGGAGCCGTGGCAGGGACGCCGCGAAAATGGTATCACCGTTGTGTTCAAAGAACGACAACCGCGCGACAAAAGGCGGCTTCTCATGAAAAAGATCGAAGCGATCATCAAACCGTTCAAGCTCGACGAGGTGAAGGAAGCCCTCCAGGACGTCGGCCTGCAGGGTATCACCGTCATCGAAGCCAAGGGTTTCGGGCGCCAGAAAGGCCATACGGAGCTTTATCGCGGCGCCGAATACGTGGTCGATTTCCTGCCCAAGGTGAAGCTGGAGATCGTGCTCGGTGACGAGCTCGTGGAGAAGGCTGTCGATGCCATCCGCAAGGCGGCCCAGACGGGCCGCATCGGCGATGGCAAGATTTTTGTATCGGCTGTCGAGGAGGCGATCCGCATCCGTACCGGAGAGACCGGGCCGGAGGCAATCTGACTGTCTCGGAATCAAACCGCGAGACCCGGCCTCGGGCCGGTCGTTTCGCATGAAAAGCGTCAAGAAAAGAGGACAGGTCCATCATGAAGTCGGCCAACGATGTGCTCAAGGCACTCAAGGACAACGACGTCAAATACGTCGATTTTCGCTTCACCGACCCGAAGGGCAAATGGCAGCACGTCACCTTCGACGTCACCATGGTCGATGAAGACCTCTTCGCCGACGGCGTGATGTTCGATGGCTCGTCCATCGCCGGCTGGAAGGCGATCAACGAATCCGACATGTGCCTGATGCCCGATCCGGAAACGGCCGTGATGGATCCGTTCTTCGCGGCACCGACCATGTCCATCGTCTGCGACGTGCTCGAGCCTGCTTCCGGCGAGCCCTATAACCGCGATCCGCGCGGCATCGCCAAGAAGGCCGAAGCCTTCCTGAAGTCGACCGGCTTCGGCGACAGCGTCTTCGTCGGCCCGGAAGCCGAATTCTTCGTCTTCGACGACGTGAAGTTCGCCGCCGAGCCCTACAATACCGGTTTCGTGCTCGATTCAGTCGAGCTGCCCTCGAATTCAATGGCGGATTACGAGAGCGGCAACATGGGCCACCGCATCCGCACCAAGGGCGGCTATTTCCCAGTACCGCCGCTCGATTCAGGGCAGGACATGCGCTCCGAAATGCTCTCCTCCATGGCCGATATGGGCGTGCAGGTCGAGAAGCATCACCACGAGGTGGCGAGCGCCCAGCACGAGCTCGGCATGAAGTTCGACACGCTCACCCGGATGGGCGACCTGATGCAGGTCTACAAGTACTGCATCCACAACGTGGCGCATTCCTTCGGCAAGTCGGCCACCTTCATGCCCAAGCCCGTCTATGGTGACAACGGCTCGGGCATGCATGTCCACCAGTCGATCTGGAAGGACGGGAAGCCGCTCTTCGCCGGCGACAAATACGCCGACCTCAGCCAGGAATGCCTGTGGTATATCGGCGGCATCATCAAGCATGCCCGCGCCATCAACGCCTTCACCAACCCCTCGACCAATTCCTACAAGCGTCTGGTCCCGGGCTTCGAGGCACCGGTGCTGCTGGCCTATTCCTCGCGTAACCGTTCGGCCTCCTGCCGTATCCCGTGGACGACCTCTCCGAAGGCCAAGCGCGTCGAAGTCCGCTTCCCCGATCCGACGGCGAACCCCTATCTGGGCTTCGCGGCGCTTCTGATGGCCGGCCTCGACGGCATCCTGAACAAGATCGATCCCGGCCAGGCGATGGACAAGGATCTCTACGATCTGCCGCCACGCGAGCTGAAGAAGATTCCGACCGTCGCCACCTCGCTGCGCGAAGCGCTCACGGCGCTCGACAAGGACCGCGCCTTCCTCAAGGCCGGCGGTGTGTTCAACGACGACATGATCGATGCCTACATCGCCCTGAAGATGGAAGACGTCATCCGTTTCGACCAGACCCCGCATCCGGTCGAGTTCGACATGTATTACTCCGTCTGATCGACGTGATCGTCATGAAAAAAGAACCGGGGTGCCTCACGGCATCCCGGTTTTTCATGTCCGTTCGAGAGCCTTGCGACCCGCTCGGCGGGGCGCCCGGAGGCCAACACCGCCCCGGCTTACAGCCAGCCCTGCAATTCACGCCGCACGACATGCTCGATCACGCGCATGCCTTCGGCGCTGTCATTGAGGCAGGGCAGATAGGCGAATTGCTCACCGCCATGCTCCATGAAGATCTCGCGGTTCTCGCCGTCGAGCTCCTCCAGCGTCTCAAGGCAATCGGCGGAGAAGCCGGGGGCGACGAGGGCGATCTTCCTGACGCCGCTTTCCGCGAGGCTCTTCACCGTCTCGTCGGTATAGGGCTGGAGCCATTCCTCGGGCCCGAAACGCGACTGGAAGGTCAGCTTCCAGCGATCCGCCGACCAGCCCATGCGCTCACGCAAGAGGCGCGAGGTCTTGGCGCATTGGCAATGATAGGGGTCGCCCTTCATCAGATAGGATTTCGGCACCCCGTGGAACGAGGTGAGGATCACGTCGGGCTCGAAATCGAGCTTGGCGAGAGAGGCCTGCATCGAATCCGCCAGTGCGTCAATATAGACCGGATCGTCGTGATAGGGCGGCGCCACGCGCACGCTCGGCTGCCAGCGCATCTGCATCAGCGCCTCGAAAGCCTTGTCGCAGGCCGTGGCGGAGGTCGCGGCGGAATATTGCGGATAGAGCGGCACCAGCAGGATCCGGTCGCAGCCCTCGGCGAGCAGCTTCTCCAGCGCGTCCTTTACGGGCGGCTTGCCGTAGCGCATGGCCCAGTCGACGCTGATGCGATCGCCGAATTCGTCCCTGAGCGCGGCCATCGTCTGTTCGGCCTGGGCGCGGGTGATGGTCTTGAGCGGACCTTCGTTCTTCTCATGGTTCCAGATGGTATCGTAGTCGCGGCCCTTCTTCTTGGGGCGCGTCTGCAGGATGATCAGATTGAGGATCGGCCACCACAGCCAGCGCGAGGTCTCGATCACGCGGGTATCGGAGAGAAACTCCTTGAGATAGGCGCGCATCGACCAGTAATCCGTCGCCTCGGGCGTGCCGAGATTCATCAGGAGAACACCGACTCGTCCGGCCTTCACCGGCGGATGATCCTCCGGCAGGCGGATGGCGCGGTACTCCGCTTCGCGCGCGGGGTCAACGGCGAGGGCGGCGGGTTTGACGGCTTGATTCATGATGCTCTTCTTCGGTTCTGCAATCGCTCTGGGCACGGTTTCCGGGCGCTGCGCGAGAGATAGGGCTTTTGTGGCTGTCTGGAAAGCATCGCGACTGGAAAAGGCCCGGCTCGGGCATTCCGGCAGGCATGCCGGTTCGGCGGCATGGCTCCAGAATAAGGTTTTTCTATATTATAAATATGTATACATCATTAGAAATTATATTTGATATATATAGTTAATAATGTTATTTGTGCACGCGATTTTCCGTGTAAGGAGTTTTCAAATATGATTGCAGGTCTTTCCAATCCGGTTTCGAACCTCCAGACCAATCCTGTTGCGCAGCCCAAGACGGCTGCCACGGATCAGGCCTTCGCCAGCGCGCTGCAGGGCGTCGGAGGCGTCAAGTCCGACGGCCCGGCTGTGCCGGTGAGTCTCGTGGGGACGTTGCTTCCGGAGATGCGTGCGGGTGACTTCGAACAGGTCATGCTCGCTGTGCGCCGCGATGACCCGTCGGCGCTGAACTCACGGGTTCAGGAGTACGCGTTTGATGTGGTGAAAACCCTGCAGGAAGCTGGTATTCCTGTCGACAACAGCGGCAACGCCTATCTGCGCGAGGATGACCGCACGCTTGCCGTTCTTGCCGGGATCATCGCGGGTTATCCGTTCGCGCCGAACGAGGGTGGCGGCTTTCCGACTTATCATCCGCCCACTGATATCGGTCCGCGCCTGAAGGAGCATTTCAGCCCCGCATTCGTCGATCGCATGCTGGAGGGCGCAGCGAATTACAGAGATCCGACGCGTCGCGACAACGCGATCTGACCGACGCGCTTCTATGCCGGGGTTGCTTCATCCCGTCGCAGCCGGCAGCGTCTCGATCGCTGTCGGTTGTGCTGTTTCGGGGGCATTGCGATGATCGGTGGGGTCATCCTGGCTATGCGGGGCAATGCACTATCCGCTTGCGCGCCCAGCGCGGCGCCCACCATCTTGCACCGCACGGCCAAACCATGAGACCTTCCGGCGAAACATCCGGAGGGACGCATGAAGGCGATCGTCATTGAAAAGACTGAAGCCGGCACCAGCACGGCTTTGAAAGATTTTCCGCAGAGCGATTTGATGGAGGGCGACGTCACCGTACGCGTCAGTCATTCCACGCTCAATTACAAGGACGGCCTCGCCGTGACCGGCAAGGCGCCGGTGGTGCGCCGGTTCCCGATGATCGCGGGGATCGATTTCGCCGGGATCGTCGAGCAATCCGACCATCCCGAATTCAAGCCGGGTGACGCGGTCATCCTCAATGGCTGGGGGCTCGGCGAGACGCATCTGGGCGGCTATGCCGAGATGGCGCGGGTCAAGGGCGACTGGCTGGTGCGCCTGCCCGAGGGCATGACCCCGGCCCAGGCCATGGCGATCGGCACTGCCGGCTATACGGCGATGCTGTGCGTGATGGCGCTTGAACAGCACGGGCTCACGCCGGATCAGGGTCCGGTCGTGGTGACCGGTGCCGCCGGCGGCGTCGGCTCGGTGGCCATCGCGCTGCTGGCCAGGGCCGGCTGGGAGGTGATCGCCTCGACGGGCCGGGTGAGTGAAGCGGATTATCTGAAGGGCCTCGGCGCGACGAGCGTCATCGATCGCGAGGAGCTTTCGCAGAAGCCGCGCCCGCTCGGCAAGGAGCGCTGGATCGCGGGCGTCGATTCAGTGGGCTCGACAACGCTCGCGAACGTGCTCTCGATGACGCGCTATGGCGGGGCCGTCGCCGCTTGCGGGCTCGCGGGCGGCATGGATCTGCCGTCGAGCGTCGCCCCGTTCATCCTGCGCGGTGTCGCGCTTCTGGGTGTCGATTCGGTGATGTGCCCGATCGCGCGCCGCCGCGCGGCCTGGACGCGGCTCGCGCATGATCTCGATGCCGGCGCGCTCGAAGCGATGGCGACGACGATCGGCCTCGACGAGGTCATCGACCGCGCCCCCGACATTCTCGCCGGCAAGATCCGCGGGCGGGTCATCGTCACGATCTGAGGCTGTTGACAGCCGGTGCCGGATCCGCGCGCGGGGATGTATCGCGCGCGCGGACGGCTTATGCTGAGACCTTGCGAATCGGGCGTCATGGGCGCCCGGTCCCGTCATTCGTCGAGACCGCCACAGCATGAGCGTCATCCGCCGCCTCGATCCCGTCCTGATCGACCGCATCGCCGCCGGCGAAGTTGTGGAGCGCCCGGCTTCGGCGGTGAAGGAACTCGTCGAGAACGCCATCGATGCCGGCGCGCGCAGCATTGCGGTCGAGATCGGCGATGGCGGGCGGCGCCTGATCCGCGTCACCGATGACGGGCGCGGCATGGACGCGGGCGATCTCGTGCTCGCGGTAGAGCGCCACGCCACCTCCAAACTGCCCGAGGGCAACCTCTCCGATATCCGCACGCTCGGCTTTCGCGGCGAGGCGCTGCCCTCGATCGCGGCAGTGAGCCGGCTCAGCATCACCACCCGCCGCGCCGATGCGCCAAGCGGGTTGATGCTTCAGGTCGATGCCGGCACACGCGGCGAGCCGCGCCCGGCTTCCGCTATGCCCGGCACGCGGATCGAGGTGGCAGATCTGTTCATGGCCACGCCGGCGCGGCTCAAATTCCTCAAGAGCGATCGCGCCGAGGCGCAGGCGGTGGCGGAGGTGGTCCGCCGCCTCGCCGTGGCGCATCCGCAGATACGCTTCTCACTCACCGGCGAGCATCTGACCGATTTCACCTGGCCGGCGGAGGAGGGGGATCGCGACGGCAACGGGAACGGCCTGACGCGCCGCCTCGGGCGGGTGCTGGGGCGCGATTTCCCCGACAATGCCATTGCCGTCGATGCCGCACGCGAGGGATTTGCGCTCGCTGGGATGATCGGCCTGCCGACCTATCATCGCGGCAATGGCGCGCAGATCCATTTCGTCGTCAATGGCCGCCCGGTGCGCGACAAGCTGCTGCTTTCGGCGGTGCGTGGCGGTTATGCGGATGTGATGGCCTCTGATCGCCATCCCGTGCTGGCTTTGTTCATCACCTGCGATCCCGCCATCGTCGACGTCAATGTCCATCCGGCCAAGACCGAGGTCCGCTTCCGCGAACCGGGGCTGATCCGCTCCCTCATCGTCTCCGCAATTCGCGATGCGCTCGCCCGCGCCGGTCATCGCGCGGCGACGACAGGCGGGACGGAGATGCTCGGGGCGATGCGGGCGCATGTTGGAGGATACGGCGGCGGATACGGCGGATACGGCGCGCGCGGCTTCACCCCGCCGCCGCGACCATCGCGCGACGCCGCGCTCGCCGATAGCTGGCAGGCGCCGCATGAAGGCTTTCAGGGATATGAGGCGGGCGGCTTCGCCGAGGCCAGGCAGGCGGCTTTCGAGGCCTTCGCCCCGGGGGCGG
>Ga0076929_100263_pt1 | contig 77262 bp, 72 predicted proteins | sample HotLakConUCCSL28_FD_87104 | JGI IMG/M metagenome (GOLD analysis project Ga0076929, IMG submission 87104) | Hypersaline microbial mat communities from Hot Lake, Washington, USA - Hot Lake Consortium UCC-SL28 (version 3) (version 3) | ecosystem: Environmental > Aquatic > Thermal springs > Hot...
GGGTCCTTCCGGCCTCGTCCCGTCTCTCCCGGTCAGGACCGGCCGGGGCGGCTGCTCCGGCGTCAGCGCGGCTCGCAGCGCGAATAGAACAGAAGGCCGGTGATCTTCCCGGTCACCGGCCCGCGCCAGGCGTCGCACGCGGCATAGCTCAGGAAGCATCCCACGAACGAGACGCGCGTATACGAATAGCCCGCCTGGCCGGCGACACGGCCCACCACGGGATAGTTCGGGTGCTGGTGGCACTTCGGGGTGATCCTGTCGATGTCGCTGCGGAGGAACAGGACGCCGGGGTCCATTGCCTCTGCCGTGGCGGCGAGGGCGGTGAGGGCGACGGCTGCCGCGAGCGGCGCGAGGATGGACTTCTGGAGGCGCTGCATGGCTGTTCTCCCTTCGGGCGCTTCACCGGTCCCCAGTGGAACCGGCAGGGTCGATATGCGCATCGCCTCATGTTCCGGCACCCGTCCCCTCGCGGCAATCGCACCCTTCGTGATCCACATCACTGTCTTGTGTCGGGCCGCCTTCATGCGCGGGCGAGCGACATTGCCCTCGGCGCGGGGGCGTGTCCTCCGCCACTGGTCGGGGCGGCGCGATGCGGGAGATGCGCACGCTCGTTCCGCTCGCCGTCTGCGGACGGTGGTGGGCGGTGACGGGTTCGAACCGCCGACCTGCTGGGTGTAAACCAGACGCTCTACCAGCTGAGCTAACCGCCCGGACCCGCCCTAACTAGTACGGCGCGGCGCTCTCTGGAAGACGTTACGAAAGCGCTTGACGGGCGTCTCGACCGCCTTTATCTGCAGGGTCCCGCGGGCGATGCTCGCGGTCCGGGGGTGTAGCTCAGTTGGTTAGAGTGCCGGCCTGTCACGCCGGAGGTCGCGGGTTCGAGCCCCGTCACTCCCGCCACCCCGCCCGCCTCTCCTGACCCATCTCTTCCGAGACACGCCGGCAGGGTCTTGGCCCGAACCATCGCAACCGTCAGCCTCCTCGTTCCCGACTACGACGACGGCATCGCCTTCTTCGTCGGCCGCCTCGGCTTCCGCCTTGTGGAGGACACCGACGTTGGCGGCGGCAGGCGCTGGGTGGTGGTCCGCCCGCCCGGCGAGGGTGGCGCCTCGCTCCTCCTCGCCCGCGCGGCGACGGCGCGCCAGCGGGCCGCCGTCGGCGATCAGTGCGGCGGCCGCGTCTTCCTCTTCCTGGAGACCGACGACTTCGCCCGCGAGCACGCCGCGATGACGGCGGCCGGCGTCCACTTCGAGGAGGCGCCGCGGACGGAGCCCTACGGCACCGTCGCCGTCTTCCGCGATCCGTTCGGCAACCGCTGGGATCTTCTGGAGAGATCCCGCCCGGGCTGATGCCCCTGCCTGTGCGCAGGGCGGGTTCCGGCGCCTCGGACCTCATGCGCGGCGTTCCGGCCTTCGCCGATCGTGCCCATGACGCCGGCGTTGCCCCGTCCCGTCAGCTCGAACGACCCGCAGGGACCCGCTTCCCGACGGCGACCGCGCCTTTCCGAGCGCGCCTTTCCGACCGCGAGAGGCGAGGGTGGAGCGTGGCGATCCTGCCGCCGGCTGAGGGCGAGTGCCGTGCCGGCGGGGGCGATGACGATCGCGGCCTTCCGCCTCGTCGTCGGCGGCGGCTTGACCGGGCCTCGCGTGTTCGGCCGCGGTGCGGCGTGGGCGCGCGCGGCGGCGGTTGCGGCGCTGGCGCCATTGATGCATGGCATAGCGCGACTATCTCCCGCGTGTCAGACGGAGGCCACTCTTGGAAGAGCTCCTCGCCAGCTACCTGCCCATCGTCATCTTCATGGGCGTCGCCGCCTTCCTCGGCCTCGCGCTCATCGTCTCGCCGTTCCTCGTCGCCTACAAGAGTCCCGACAGGGAAAAGCTGTCCGCCTACGAGTGCGGCTTCAACGCCTTCGACGATGCTCGGATGAAGTTCGACGTCAGGTTCTACCTGGTCGCCATCCTGTTCATCATCTTCGACCTCGAGGTGGCGTTCCTGTTCCCGTGGATCCTGTCGTTCGACGAGATCGGGTGGTTCGGCTTCGGCTCCGTGATGCTCTTCCTCGCCATCCTGACGATCGGCTTCGTGTACGAGTGGAAGAAGGGGGCTCTCGAATGGAACTGAACCGCGACAGGCCCATCCAGAAGGGGGAGGGCGGCACGCGCCTCCTCGACGAGCGCGGCCTCGGCGTGGGCGGCGCTCCGCCGCACTCGCGCCCCGTGACGGACCCCGCCAACGCGCCCGACGACACGTTCTTCCGGAGCGTCTCGTCCGAGCTCGCGGACAAGGGTTTCCTCGTCACCTCGTCGGAGGCGCTCATCCAGTGGGCGCGCACGGGCTCGCTCATGTGGATGACGTTCGGCCTCGCCTGCTGCGCGGTCGAGATGATGCAGATGTCCATGCCGCGCTACGACGCGGAGCGTTTCGGCTTCGCTCCCCGCGCCTCGCCCCGGCAGTCGGACGTCATGATCGTCGCGGGGACTCTCACCAACAAGATGGCGCCGGCGCTGCGCAAGGTCTACGACCAGATGCCTGAGCCGCGGTACGTCATCTCCATGGGATCGTGCGCCAACGGCGGCGGCTACTACCACTATTCCTATTCGGTGGTGCGCGGCTGCGACCGGATCGTTCCGGTGGACATCTACGTGCCCGGCTGCCCGCCGACGGCGGAGGCGCTCCTCTACGGCGTCCTCCTCCTCCAGCGGAAGATCCGCCGCACCGGCACGATCGAGCGCTGACATGGCCGACGTGGAGGAGACCGCCGACGCCCTCGCCGAGCTCGCCCAGTTCGTGAAGGCGGCCCACCCCGGGGCGGTGGTGGACGAGGCGATCGTCCACGGCGAGCTGACGCTGCGAATCACCCGCGACGGGCTGAGGGAGGTGGTGCGCTTCCTCAGGGACGACCCGCGTGCCGCGTTCGTCTGCCTTGTGGACATCTGCGCCGTCGACTGGCCGGCCCGGCTCGAGCGCTTCGACGTCGTCTACCACCTCCTCTCGCCGGTCCAGAACCTGAGGATTCGCCTCAAGGTGGCGGCCGACGAGACGACGCCCGTGCCCTCGCTGACGCCGCTCTTCCCCGCAGCCGACTGGTACGAGCGGGAGGCTTACGACCTTTACGGCGTCATCTTCACCGGCCATCCGGACCTTCGCCGCATCCTCACGGACTACGGGTTCGACGGCCATCCGATGCGCAAGGACTTCCCGCTGACGGGCTTCGTGGAGGTGCGCTACGACGACGAGGCGAAGCGGGTGATCTACGAGCCCGTGAAGCTCGCCCAGCAGTTCCGCGACTTCGACTTCCTGTCGCCGTGGGAGGGGACGGACTACGTGCTCCCCGGTGACGAGAAGTCGGGCGGGGGGCAGTCGTGACGGAGGGTGAGGCCTTGGCCGGGCGCTGCCTGTGCGGCGCCGTGACCTTCACGGCGCGGCCGCGGGAATGGCACGCGTCCGTGTGCCACTGCCGCATGTGCCAGCGCTGGAACGGCGGAATGCCGGTCTCCGTCTTGGCCGACGATCTCGTCTTCGGCGGCGATGCGCCGGCCGTCTACCGCTCCTCCCCCTGGGGGGAGCGCATCTTCTGCCGCACGTGCGGGTCGAGCCTTGCGTGGAGGATGCAGGACGGGTCCATGACGGCCGTCGCCGCGGCCGCCTTCGACGGCCCGCTCGACCTTCCCGTGACGGAAGAGATCTTCATCGACGAGAAGCCGGCGGGCTATGCCCTCGCTGGCGACCACAGGCGCATGACTGGCGAGGAGGTGATGGCCCTCTTCGCCGCGACCCCGCCGGCCGAGCCGAGGGTGGACTAGACCCATGAGCGACCAGCTGACACTCAACCGCGGACCGGGGCCGATCACCGACGAGCGCCAGGTCCGCGCCTTCAACATCAACTTCGGGCCGCAGCACCCGGCGGCCCACGGCGTGCTCCGCCTCGTCCTCGAGCTCGACGGCGAGGTGGTGACCCGCGTCGACCCGCACATCGGCCTCCTCCACCGCGGGACGGAAAAGCTCATCGAGCACAAGACGTATCTCCAGGCGATCCCCTACTTCGACCGCCTCGACTACGTCGCGCCGATGAACCAGGAGCACGCCTTCTGCCTCGCCATCGAGAAGCTCCTCGGCGTCAGGGTGCCGCGGCGCGCGCAGCTCATCCGCGTCCTCTACGCCGAGATCGGGCGCCTCCTGTCGCACCTCCTCAACGTCACCACCCAGGCGCTCGACGTCGGCGCGCTGACGCCGCCCCTCTGGGGCTTCGAGGAGCGCGAGAAGCTGATGGTGTTCTACGAGCGCGCGTCCGGCTCGCGCCTCCACGCCAACTACTTCCGGCCCGGCGGCGTCCACCAGGACCTTCCGGTCGAGCTCATCGACGACATCGAGGCCTTCTGCGACCCGTTCCTCAAGGTGGTCGACGACCTCGACAACCTCATCACCCACAACCGCATCTTCAAGCAGCGCAACGTCGACATCGGCGTCGTGACGCTGGACGAGTGCTGGGCGTGGGGCTTCTCCGGCGTGATGGTGCGCGGGTCCGGTGCCGCGTGGGACCTCAGGAAGTCGCAGCCCTACGAGTGCTACGACGAGCTCGAGTTCGACATTCCCATCGGCAAGAACGGCGACTGCTTCGACCGCTATCTCATCCGCATGGAGGAGATGCGCCAGTCGGTCCACATCATGCGCCAGTGCATCGACCTCCTGCGCGAGACTCCCGGGCCGGTGCATACCGAGGACGGCAAGATCGTTCCGCCGAAGCGGTCCGAGATGAAGCGCTCGATGGAGGCGCTCATCCACCACTTCAAGCTCTATACGGAAGGGTTCCACGTTCCCGAGGGTGAGGTCTACGCCTGCGTCGAGGCGCCCAAGGGCGAGTTCGGCGTCTACCTGATCGCGGACGGGACCAACAAGCCCTACCGCTGCAAGATCCGCGCGCCGGGATTTGCGCACCTCCAGGCGATGGATTCCATGTGCGACGGGCACATGCTCGCCGACGTCGCCGCCATCCTCGGCTCCCTCGACATCGTCTTCGGCGAGGTGGACCGCTAGGGAACCGCCATGGAGCACACCGTCGACGCCCAGCACCGATCTCTCACCGCCGAGGAGTTCCTCGCCCGGTACGGGGGCCGTGAGGGAAAGTGCGCGCTCGTCGACGGGAAGGCCGTCGCGGTGAGCCCCGGGCGCATCGGGCACGGCGAGCTGAAGCTGCTCGTCGCAACGGCGATCGGGTCCGCCGTCCGCGGCTCGGGTCTCTCCCGAACGTCCTTCCATGCCGGCACGGTGACGAAGCTTCGCGAACACATCGCGCCCGGGTCGCTCGCCGACTGCCAGATCGTCAACGGGGACGGCAGGTGCGGCGTGGCGCATCGCCGGCGCAATGGCGACAGCATCATGACGACGCAGGTGGTGTCGGGCGGCGCACTTGCGCTCGGCGCGGGTTTCACCGTCGACGTCGCCGCCTTCAGGCCCGGAGCGGCCTGAGCGGCGATCGGGAGCATTCCGCCACGCGCCCGTCCGCGCGCGGCCTTTCCTTTGCGGCTCGGAGTGCTAGGACAGGCGCCGAGCGACAGAATTTCCGGAGCGTTCCGATGGCCGTGAGGCGCCTCGCCGACGAGCAACCCGACGATTTCTCCTTCACCCCCGAGAACCTCGAGTGGGCGAAGGCGAAGATCGGGGACTATCCAGAGGGGCGGCAGGCGAGCGCCGTCATCCCGATCCTGTGGAAGGCGCAGGAGCAGCACGGCGGCTGGCTCCCCGAGCCCGCCATCCGCCTCGTCGCGGACATGCTGGAGATGCCCTACATCCGCGTCTTCGAGATCGCGACCTTCTACACGATGTTCCAGCTGAAGCCCGTCGGCACCGTCGCCCACGTCAACGTGTGCGGGACGACGCCGTGCATGCTGCGCGGGTCGCAGGACATCATCCGCGTCTGCCGCGAGCGCATCGCGCCCCGCCCGTTCGAGCTCTCGCCGGACGGCCGCTTCTCCTGGGAGGAGGTGGAGTGCGCTGGCGCCTGCGTGAACGCGCCCATGGTCCAGATCGGCGCCGACACCTACGAGGACCTGACGCCCGAGACCTTCAACGCGGTCCTCGACGCCTTCGAGCGCGGCGAGAGGCCGAGGCCGGGGCCCCAGAGCGGGCGGCGCTCCTCCGAACCCGTCACCGGGGCGACCACGCTGACGAGCCCTGCCAAGGACGTGCACCCCACTCAGCCTCCCGCGGAGCCCGAGCCGACGCCGGACAAGGACGTCGATCCCACCTCGCCGATCACCCGTGGCCAGCACATCGGCCGGCCGAGCGGGCGGGACAGGGTGGAGGCTGAGGCCGCGAGCTCCACCGGCCAGGCGCCGGGCGAGGCGAGCCCCGTCGCGCCGGAGCCGGAGACCAACGGCCGCCCTCGTTCGGCGCCCGACGCTCCCGCGAAGCAGAAGTCGGCCAAGGCGCCCGGCGACGAGCCGGAGCCTCCGGCCGAGCCCGCGCCGAGGGACGAGCGGATCGAGACCACCACCCCTGGCGATCGGCAGTCGAAGGCCGGGGGTCCCGCCGGCGCCACCGCGCCGGGTTCCCCCTCGGTGGCGCAGCCCATGAGGGACAGGGCGGAGGCGGAGATCACGCCGAGCCTCGCGAAGGGGAGCGCCGGCGCCACGCGGGCCGACAGCGCAGGCGTCCGCCCCGAGGCGGTCGACCCCTCCCGACTGGACAAGGCGGACGATCTGAAGCGCATCTCCGGTATCGGCCCGTCCATCGAGCGCACTCTGAACGGGCTCGGGATCTTCACCCTGCGCCAGATCGCCGAGTGGACCGACGAGAACACGGCTTGGGTCGATTCCTATCTCGCGTTCAGGGGCCGCATCAATCGCGAGCGCTGGGTGGAGCAGGCCCGCGATCTCCTGGACAAGGACGGCGGCGCTGCCGGTTGACGCGCCCCGTGGCGGGCCGCACCGGCCGCACCCATGTGACCGACGGGCCGGAGACGACCCTCTTGGAGCTCTTGCGATGCTGAACGACCAGGACCGGATCTTCACCAACCTCTACGGCTTCGAGGACTGGACCCTCGAGGGCGCACGCCGGCGCGGCCAGTGGAGCGGCACCAGAGGCTTCATCGACGAGGGCCGCGACTGGATCATCGAGCAGCTGAAGGCCTCCGGGCTGCGCGGCCGCGGCGGCGCGGGCTTCCCGACCGGCCTCAAGATGAGCTTCATGCCGAAGGAGACAGACGGGCGGCCGCACTACCTCGTCGTCAACGCCGACGAGTCGGAGCCCGGCACCTGCAAGGACAGGGAGATCCTGCGCCACGACCCCCACCTTCTCGTGGAGGGGTGCCTCCTCGCCGGCCGGGCCATGAGCGCGCACCACTGCTACATCTACGTGCGCGGCGAATACATCCGCGAGCGCGAGCATCTCGAGGCGGCCGTGCGGCAGGCCTACGACGCGCGCCTCATCGGCAAGGACAACGTCCACGGCTGGGACTTCGACATCGTCGTCCACCACGGCGCGGGCGCCTACATCTGCGGCGAGGAGACCGCCCTCCTCGAAAGCCTCGAGGGCAAGAAGGGGATGCCGCGCCTCAAGCCGCCGTTCCCGGCCAACATGGGCCTCTACGGCGCGCCGACCACCGTCAACAACGTGGAGACCATCTCCGTCATCCCGGAGATCCTGCGCCGCGGCGCCACCTGGTTCGCAGGTCTCGGCAAGCCGAACAACACGGGGACGAAGCTCTTCTGCATCTCCGGCCACGTGGAGCGGCCGACCACGGTCGAGGAGGAGATGGGCATCACCTTCCGCGAGCTCGTTGAGAAACACGCCGGCGGCGTGCGCGGGGGGTGGGACAACCTCCTCGCCGTGATCCCCGGCGGCTCGTCGGTCCCGCTCATCCCGCACTGGGAGTGCGACGACCTCTCCATGGACTTCGACACGCTGAGGGACAAGAAGTCCGGCCTCGGCACGGCGGCCGTCATCGTCATGGACAAGTCCACCGACATCGTGAAGGCCATCGCGCGGCTCTCCTACTTCTACAAGCACGAGAGCTGCGGCCAGTGCACGCCCTGCCGCGAGGGGACGGGCTGGATGTGGCGCGTGATGGAGCGTCTCGTTGAAGGGCGCGCCGAGGTGCGCGAGATCGACCAGCTCCTCGACGTGACGAAGCAGGTGGAGGGACACACAATCTGCGCCCTCGGCGACGCGGCGGCCTGGCCGATCCAGGGCCTCATCCGCCACTTCCGCCCGGAGATCGAGGCGCGGATCGCCCGCCGCGCCGCCGCAACCGCGCCCGAGGCCGTCGCCGCGGAGTAATCGACGGGGCGGCACGCCGCGGGCGCGGGGGCTGAGGCAACGCTGCGCCCTTTCCCGCCCCTCCTTGCCCCGGACTTGCCCGCACCGCCTTGCTCTGCCCCGCCTTGGTCGGCCCCGCCTTGCCCCGCCCCGCAGCCCTGCTGGCGCTCCAGGGACCGCGCCGGGCTCATCGTCGCGATCCGGCGTCCCTTGCCCGGACACACCCTCCCTCGGCTTCACCCCGGCGGTGCGGGAGGGGCGAGAAAAGTCTGGCGACGATCCCCTGCGCTTCTCCCTGGGGCACACCAACTGAGTGTGTCGCAGGGGAGGCGACATGGCGACATTGCGACATGGCGACTGGGTCCATCATCGGCGGCGGGATTGACGGTGGCGCGAAGGTGGCGGGCGAAAGCGGCCCTGCGGCGGCGCCCGCCATCGTGACGCCCGCGAGCGCCGCCGACCTCGACGCGCTCGTGCGGCTGGAGGAGGCGTCCTTCGTGGGCGACCGCCTTTCCCGGCGGAGCTACAGGCGCCTCCTCCGTGCGTCCAGCGCAGCGATTCTCGCGGCACGGGCCGGCGGCGGCGCGATCACCGGCAGCCTCGTCCTCCTCTTCCGCAAGGGCAGCGCGAGCGCGCGGATCTATTCCGTCGCCGTCGATCCCTCGGCGCGCAAGGCCGGCATCGGCCGCCAGCTGATGGCGGCTGCCGAAGGCGTCGCGGCCGCGCGAGGGGCGCGCACCATCCGCCTCGAGGTCCGCGCCGACAACGCCGCCGCGATCCGCCTCTACGAGGCGCTCGGCTATGCCGTGACCGGGCGTGTCGAAGGTTATTACGCCGACGGCGAGGCCGCGGTCCTGATGGCGCGCACCCTCCCGACTGCGGAGGACGCGGCCTGAGCGGGCCGGCGGGCGGTTGGCGCAGGCGCGCCCGGTCCCGGGCGGCGGGTCGGTGCGATCCTCCCGATCTTTACAACGGCAGGCGAATCCGTGCGGCCTTGCGCATGGCACCTGGAGGGCGCTGATGGCGACGACTGACGAACCCGAGCGGCGCGAAAGGCCGCGCGCGCCCCTGCCGGCCGACGGGGCACGCGCTCCCTCCGGGAGGAGCCGCGCCCGGTGAGCGAATGGATCATCCTCGTCGACGGCTACCGTGACCTCCCGCAGGGCGAGACGATCCACAAGGTTCTGTCCACCCGCGACTATCTCGGCCGGCGCGGTCTCTTCGAGGGCCGCCGCCCGCAGATCGTGAACCTTTCGCGCTCTTACGCCTACCAGTCGGCAGGCTACTACGCGGCGCTCCTCGCGGAGGCGCGCGGCCACAGGACGATCCCCACCGTCCAGACGATGCTGGAGCTGCAGAAGAAGACTCTCTACGCCGACGCCCTGCCGGAGCTCGAGACGGCGCTCGCCCGCGATCTCGCGCGCGCCGCAGAGCCGCCCGAGCGCCCCTTCCGCCTCAAGGTCTTCTTCGGCAGGGCCGAGCGGCCGGGCTTCGAGCGCTTCGCGAGCCTCCTCTTCGACTGGTACCGCACGCCCGCCATCGAGGTGTCCGTCTGCGCGGACGAGCCCGTGCGCATCAAGCGCCTCGCCCTCCTGACGCTGCCGCGCATCTCGAAGGAGGACAGGCCCCTCTTCGACGCCGCCCTCGACCGCTACACGAGCCGGCGGTGGAAGCAGGCGACGACGCGCAAGCCGGTACGCTACAGCCTCGCCGTCCTCCACAACCCGCGCGAGCCGCTGCCGCCGTCGGACCTCGACAGCCTGAAGGATCTCGCGACGGCGGGAGCGAAGATGGGCGTCGAGGTGGAGCCCATCCAGAAGGGGGAGTTCGGGCGCATCGCCGAATTCGACGCCCTCTTCATCCGCGAGACCACCTCCATCGACAGCCACACCTACCGCTTCGCGCGCCGTGCCGAGCAGGAGGGGCAGCCCGTCATCGACGACACCGCCTCGATGATCCGCTGCACCAACAAGATCTATCTGAAGGAGATCCTCGAGGCGCAGAAGATCGCGATGCCGAAGAGCCTCGTCGTCGGGTCTGCGGGCGACGCCGAGATGGTCGCCGACCGGCTGGGGCTCCCGGTCGTCGTCAAGATTCCCGACGGCTCGTTCAGCCGCGGCGTCCACAAGGCCGACACGCTGCCCGAGCTGAAGGCGCTTCTCGCCCGCCTCTTCGACGAGACGGACTTCCTCCTCGCGCAGGCCTTCATGCCGACCGCGTTCGACTGGCGCGTCGGGGTGCTGGGCGGCCGTCCGCTCTTCGTGTGCCAGTACCGCATGGCGAAGAAGCACTGGCAGATCATCAAGCACGAGGCCGGCGGCTTCGCGCGGGAAGGCGGCTTTCGCACGCTCGCCGTGGCGGACGCGCCGGCCGAGGTGGTGGAGGCGGGCGTGCGCGCGGCCGCCGCCATCGGCGACGGGCTTTACGGTGTGGACCTCAAGAGCGGACCCGAGGGGCCGGCCGTGATCGAGGTGAACGACAACCCCAACATGGACACGCGGGTGGAGGGCGCCGTCCTGAAGGAGCGCATGTGGACAGCCCTCCTCGAGTGGTTCGTGGCCCGGCTCGACGCGCGCTGACGGGCTTCCGCGCCGGGAGCCGGGAGGACGCCGCAGGTCCCGGCGAGCGCGGCGACGGAAACGGGGTGCGCCATCGTTGCCCTCACCGAGGAGGCGAAGTTGCCGCCGGGCGCGCCGGCAGCGTGGCTGCCCGGGGGGCGGCGGGGGTGACGGCGATGCGGACGGCGAGGAGGAGCGCGGGCGTTTCGCCGGCAAGCGAGGCCGGGGCGATGGCGCGGGAGGCCGCGGCGCTGGCGCGCCCCTGCGCGCGGACCGGCGGACCGGCGGCGGGGCGGAGGGGCGCGCTTCGCTCAGAAGTGGACCCTGGCGACGTCGTCGGCCGCGGCCTTCTCGGCAGAGCCGCGGAAGATGCTGGCGGTCATCCAGTGGAGAAAGTCGCCGGAGCCCGCGCGCCAGATCTCCGCGTTGCCGCAGTCGAAGCGCAGGAGCGCGAGGTCCGGGTCGTCCTTGCCGTCCTCGTACCACGCGGCGACGGTGGGCTTCCAGAAGCGGTCGATGACGGAGCGGTCATCGTCGACGGTCAGCCGGCCGTGGATGCAGGCGAAGAGATCGTGGCCCTTGGCGGCGAAGTTGAGGACCGCCGCGTGGGTCGAGGTCATGCCGCGGATGAGGCGGTTCTGGCGGTTCGAGTAGAAGTAGATGCGGTTCGGGATCTCCTCGTCGAACTGGGCGGTCATGGGCTGGGTGTGGCTCTCGTCGACGCCGGTGAGGCCGAGCATGACGAAGGGGCTGTCCTCGAGCTTGTCCCAGAATTCCTTCTTCAGTTCGGTGCCGGTGGTCATTCGTCTCTCCCTTCGTTTGCGGACGTTGTCGCGGGGGGAACGGGGAGGGGGGCGGGTGGGGTTCCTCGCGACGTGGTCGCGGGGTGGCTCGCCACTCGGGCTGCCGGGCTTCCGGGATGACGGCGGGCGGGACGCGAGGGGAAGGCGCATCATGTCGATGGGGGGTCGCCCTCGGGCGGTGCGCCTTCGGATGTTCCGGGCGGCTCCTGTTCCCGCCGCGTCTGCCTCGCCCGGCTGGCGGGCGGCCGGCTCGTGGGCCTCGGCCCGTGGTTTCCCATCGTCCTTGCTGTCGCCGTCCGCCCGCTGCGGCGGGTTCGGGGCCTTCTGGAGGCCGGGCGGGTGGCGGCGGCTGTCCGGAGGGGACGGTGTTTCGCCGGTCGGCGTTTCCGATGCCTTTCCGCCGGCCTGCCGGGCCGATCCGGCTCCGGCTTCCGGCGGCGCGTTCTCGCCACCCGAGCCCTTCAGGCGCCTCCCGGGCGACGGATCGCCGGGCGGCGCGGGCGGCCCCGCCCGGTGCGCCGCGTGCTGGACGTGCCGTGGTCGTCCGGTCTCGTGGCCACCGAAGTCCTCGATGGCGTGGCGGATGGATCGGACACGTCCCCGGCGGTCGCGATGGGGCGGGTTTCGCGCCGACGCGAGGGGGCGGGGACGGGGACGGGAAGGCCGCCCGGGGCCTCGGTGCGGCTCCGGGCGGCGCGGGCGTCACTACTGCGGGGTGGTGCCGGGCTGTGCCGGCGTGGTGCCGGGCTGTGCCGGCGTGGTGCCGGGCTGTGCCGGTGTCGCGGGGGCGGTGGTATCCGCCGGGTCCTCGACGACGGCGCCGTCGTCGCCGACCTGTTCCTCGCAGGCGGCAACGGCGAGCGCTGCGGCAAGTGCCAGGGCAAGGGGCGTGAGTCGCATGGTTCGACCTCCTTTGCAGGGTTGTCACCAAGGAAATGATTCTTGGCGGCGACTGTTCCTGAGCGGTCGTTCTGCTGTGGTGGTGATGTGCGGTTCCGGCCCTGGCGGTATGGAGCGGTCTGGGCGGTCAGTCGTCCTCGCCCTCGCCCTCGCCCTCTGCGGGCTCCTGGATGACGACGGTGTTGCCGTCGACCTCTTCCTCGCAGGCGGCGACGGCGAGGGCGGCAGTGAGGGCGAGGACGATGGGGCTGAGCCTTACTGGTGCCTCCTGTGAGGGTTCGAGGCGGTCGGAATGTCCGCGGGGCGCGGCTCTTCCTGTCTCAGGCGCGGTCGTCTTGGGGCGGCGGCGAGGCAGGGTGAGGTGCGGCGCGCGGGCGGACACGGGGGGCGAGGAAGTTGCGGTACGCGGCGCCGCCGATCTCCCGGCCGGCGAGGCGGATCACTCCCTCTTGCGGAAGTTCCGCTGGAGAGCGAAATATACCAAAGGAGCGCTGTGGCCCTGTGAAGCGGTGTTTATTCCCGGAGGATTGGCCGCTTCTTGATCTCATTGTTTCTTTGATCAGCGGTAATTTATTGTCGATAGCGAGCTCTATCTTGCCGCATTGGAAGTCGACGCGGTAGCCTCATGGCGGAAATAATTGTGCGTGAGCAGGATAGGCGATGCCGCATTTTTTTGTATTTCTGAGCCCGTCCAACGAGATGTTCATAAGAGGTGCTGGTGATGATGAACGTTTTGGTGCGCAGGGTGGGGAACGAGGTGGTAGTGGTGCTGCCGGAGGAGATCGCGCGCAAGCTAAACGTGAGCGAGGGTGGCGTCCTGAGCGTCGAGGCGGAGCCCGACGGCTTCCGCATCCGAGCATGCGCCGTGCGCCTGGAGGTCATGGAAGCGCATCGGAAAAGCGTCGAGCAGTTCGGGGAGCTCTACAAGAAGCTCGTCGAGTAAGCTCTCAGGAGTCGCCGCCGCGCATGCGGTCCACCTCGCTGTAGCGCTCCTTCAATGTTTCGAGTCGCTCGTTAACACGCCTTGGATCAAGCTCTGCTTGTATGTGGCTGACGAAGACACGTTTAGCTCGGATCAGTAGCTCTCTAGATTCTCTTGCGGATCCGGTGTCGTCTAGCGCCTGATAAGCTTCATAGAGGCAATCAAGAACGGGCGGCCGTATCCCACGATATGCAGGTGGGTTGTCCCGGCCGAACTTCTTCTCAAAGGCGTTTGGAAAGTACCAACGCCCGGTGTCAAGGGCGGCGGAGATTCGGGCACGGAAGCGCCGGCGGTCTGCCGAGCCGCCTCCATCTGGCGAGGCCAGAAGCTCCTGAGCGTCGCACATCGCATTGGTTGCCGCGGTCGCCCACGCCCGCAGTCCCTCGAAGTGCTGCGACGACCAGCGAAGCGCCAGCAGTTCGTTCGCTTCCTGGGCGATGGCAGTGGCCTGCTCCTGGGCGCGGCGGGCGCTTTCGCTCGCCGCGCGGGCCTGACGGCGGGAGGCGAACCATGTGAAGACCGCGAACAGCGCGGATCCGACGGAGACCAGAGCCGCGAGGATCTCGATCGTACCGAGCATCAGATCAGGCCGCCGTCACCGCCTGCGCATGCTGCCGCCGCCGGGCGAGCAGCTTGTTCACCGCCGACACGTACGCCTTCGCCGACGCGACCAGCGTGTCCACGTCCGCGCCGCGGCCGGACTCGATGCGCCCGTTCTGCTCGAGGCGAACGGAAACCTCGGCCTGGGCGTCGGTGCCCTCCGTCACCGCGTGGACCTGGTAGAGGGACAGCTTCGCCTCGTGGGGAACGATCTTCTTCACGGCGTTGAAGACGGCGTCGACGGGGCCGGAGCCGGTCGCCTCCTCCGTCACGTGGCGGCCGCCGACGTCCATCACCAGAATCGCCTTCTGGGGGCCGCCGGTGCCGGCGATCACCGTCAGCGCCATCACCTTGGCGTGCTCGGAGGCGACCTCGGTCAGATCCTCCACCAGCGCCTCGATGTCCTCGTCGTAGACGTGCTTCTTGCGGTCGGCGAGGTCCTTGAAGCGGCGGAAGGCGTCCATGAACGCGTTCTCGCCGAGATCGAAGCCGAGCTCCGACAGCTTCTGCTTGAAGGCGTGGCGGCCGGAGTGCTTGCCCATGACGAGGGAGGTCGCCTTCACGCCGACGTCCTCGGGACGCATGATCTCGTAGGTCTCGGCGTGCTTCAGCATCCCGTCCTGGTGGATGCCCGATTCGTGGGCGAAGGCGTTCTTGCCGACGATCGCCTTGTTGTACTGGACGGTGAAGCCGCTCGCGACGGAGACGATCCTGGAGGCGCGGACGAGCTGGGTGGTGTCGATCCCCGTGGAATAGGGCAGGACGTCGCCGCGGGTGCGGATCGCCATGACGACCTCCTCGAGCGCAGCGTTGCCGGCCCGCTCGCCGAGCCCGTTGATGGTGCACTCCACCTGCCGCGCGCCGCCCTCGATCCCCGCCAGGGAGTTGGCGACCGCCATGCCGAGATCGTCGTGGGTGTGGGTGGAGAAGATCACCTTGTCCGCGTCCGGCACGTTGGCGCGCATGAACTCGAACATGGCGCGGTACTCGGACGGGGTGGCGTAGCCGACGGTGTCGGGCAGGTTGATGGTGCGGGCGCCGGCGCGGATGGCGCGCTCCACGCAGCGGGCGAGGTACTCGAGCGGCGTGCGGGTGGCGTCCATGGCCGACCACTCGACGTCGTCGACGAGGTTGCGCGCCTGCCGCACGGTGGCGTCGATGATCCCGAGGACGTCCTCCTCCGACTTCTTCATCTGGTATTTCAGATGGATGGGGGAGGTGGAGACGAACGTGTGGATGCGCGGGCGGCGGGCGTGGCGGACCGCCTCGCCAGCGCGGTCGATGTCGCCGGGGATGGCGCGGGCGAGGCCCGCGATGACGGCGTCGTCGGCCTTGCGGGCGATCTCCGAGACGGCCTCGAAGTCGCCTTCGGAGGCGACGGGAAAGCCCGCCTCGATGACGTCGACGCCCATCTCGTCGAGGAGGGTCGCGATCTGGACCTTCTCGTCGAGGGTCATGGAGGCGCCAGGGCTCTGCTCGCCGTCGCGCAGCGTGGTGTCGAAGATGATGATGTGATCGCTCATGGCTCGGTCCTTGGCCGGCGGCGCGTGCCGCATGATCGGGGTCTTCGGGCGATCATCCCCTGAGCGTGCGCCCGTCCGAGCGGGCCGCCGACGCTCAGGGGCCGGTAAGGAGGAGGGCGAGCGGAGGCGCTCCCGCGACGGCGGGCCGGTCCGGACGAATGATCCGCATGCACCTCATGGGCAAAACCATATCAGCGTGCCGGACACTTGAACAGGGGGTGCGTTCCAGCCCGTCAGTTGCCGCCCGGGTTGTTGCCGCCGGGGTTGAGGAGGACACGCACGCGGGTGCGCGATTCGACCCGCGCGATGCCCGTGTTGAGGTCGACTGTCAGCGTCTCGCCGGTGACGACGTTGCCGCTCTGGGAGAGGGTGACGTTGCCCGACAGGCGGAGCGTGCGGGCGTCGAAGTCGATGGTGCCGTCGTCCCCCGTGGCGGACTGGCCGTCGGCGGTGATGACGACCTTGCCGTCCGCGACGAGGCGGGAGATGCGCTGGTTCTGCGGCGTCGCGGGCGCCTCGTCATCGCGCGGGAGCGCGCTCGCGGCGTAGTGGACCGTGAGGCGTGACGTCTGGAGGGCGGTGTCCTCCTGTGTGACCGTGACGTTGCCGGTGAAGACCGCGACGTTCTGGCGGTCCTGCACCTCGAGGGCGTCCGCCTCGATCTCGATGGGGGCGCTGTTGTCGGAGCCGAAGTCCGCGAAGCCCGTCTCGAAGGTCTGCGCCGCTGCCGGCAAGGCGATCAGGAGGACGAGGAGCGCTGCGACGAGCGGCGCCGTTCGTATGGTGGACATGGCCTCTCCGGGGTCAGGGGACGGGGTGGATCGTGATGGAGACGCCGCCCGTGAGGCGGATGAGGTCGCCGCCGCCGGTGATGTCGACGCGGCCGGCGCGGATGTGGCCGCGGGGGGAGGTGATCTCGATCCCGCCGTCGCCCTCGACGCGGCCCTCCCGCAGGAAGACCGTGGCGCCGGAGAGGCGCATCTCGTTGCCGTCCGTGGAGGCGATCTCGACGCCCTCGGAGAGCGCGAGGATCTCCGTGTCGGTGTCGTAGGCGGCGTTCGCGCCCCTGATGGTGACGCGCTCGCCGCCGCCCATGTCGAGGTCGGCGCCGAGGCCCTCGAGGGAGAGGCGCGAGGGATCGATCAGCGACTGGACTGCGCGGCGCGCCACCACCTCGTAGCGGCGGCCCTCGCCGAGGTGGCCGGAGAGGCGAGGCGAGTTCATCACGAGGCCGTCGGCGGTGATGGAGAGGCCCGAGAGGGGAAGGAGCTTCGGCAGGGCCGCAGCGGCGAGGAGGACGGCGAGGAGGACCGCGCCCGACGCCGGGACGATGACGCGCAGGCGGCGGACGCGGCGCGAGTGGCGGCGCGCGCGTAGCTGTTCGATCCGGCGGTTCGGGGGGCGCTGGGCCGCGATGTCGAAGGTCGTGTCCATCATGAGTGGGCGAAGATGTCCGTCTCCGGCCAGCCGGCAAGGTCGAGGGTGACGCGGGTGGGCAGGAAGTCGAAGCAGGCGCGGGCGAGGCCTGTGCGCTCCTCGCGCTCCAGCATGGCGTCGAGCGCCTCGCGGATGCGGTGGAGGTGGAGGACGTCGGACGCGGCGTAGGACCTCTGCGCGTCCGAAAGGGCCGGCGCGCCCCAGTCGGAGGACTGCTGCTGCTTGGAGATCTCCTCGCCCGCGAGCTCTCGCGCGAGGTCCTTCAGGCCGTGGCGGTCCGTATAGGTGCGCACGAGGCGCGAGGCGATCTTCGTGCAGTAGACGGGGGCCGGCATCACGCCGAAGGTGTGGGCGAGGATGCCCATGTCGAACCTTGCGTAGTGGAAGATCTTCGTCACGGCCGGATCGGCGAGGAGGCGCGCAAGGTTCGGCGCCTCCCGCTGGCCCCGCGCCACCTGGACGAGATCCACCGTTCCGTCGCCGCTGGACATCTGGACGAGGCACAGTCTGTCGCGGACGGGATTGAGGCCCATGGCTTCCGTATCGATGGCGATGGAGGTTATGCCGGAATGAGGCTCCGGAAGATCGCCGTGGTGGTGTCTGATGCTCACCCTTGCTCCGATCGTTGACGCCGCAATGAAATTGATGCGAACGGCAGACACTGTTGACAACAGCCGCCAGCCCATGCGGTCGCCGATTGTCGCGTCGGTGATGCAGGTACGCCTCATCCGCGCACATGGCGCTTCGGGATGCCGTGTGGAAGCCCCCTCGGCGCTGGCGGTGGCGCGGCTGCCGGCTCGCCGGGCATGGCGGCTTTGCGCAGTCGCCGCCCTCGTCCTCGTTCTTGCTCCCGCGGGTGTCGCGCGCGCGGAGACGCCTGCCGCAGGGGTGCGGACCGGGGGCGCCGAGGCGGTCGGCGATCCGACGGAAGCTCGGCAAGACGACGTCCTCAAGAAAGACGGCGCCCTGAAGGAAGACGGCGCCCTGAAGGAAGACGGCGTCGCCGCGGGCGGCGACGCTGCGTCCGGGGCGGGGCGCGACGGGAAGCGCGAGGAGGTGGCCGAGCTCTGCCGGCTTCTCACCGCCGCCGCCGACGCATACGGCGTCCCGCACGACTTCTTCATCCGTCTCATCTGGAAGGAGAGTCGCTTCGACCCCGACGCCGTGAGCCCCGTCGGCGCGCAGGGGATCGCCCAGTTCATGCCGGGGACGGCGCGCATCCGGGGGTTGCGCAACCCGTTCGACCGGGAAGAGGCGCTGTTCGCCTCGGCGTCCTTCCTCGCCGACCTTGAGGCAGAGTTCGGCTCATGGGGTCTTGCCGCCGCCGGCTACAACGGCGGGCCGAACCGTGTGCCGCGCTTCGTCGCGGGCGAGGGGGGACTGCCGGCGGAGACGCGCGACTACGTCTTCTCCATCACGGGGCGCACGGCGGAATACTGGGCGGCCCGGGCCCGCGCGGCGGCGGCCGCCGCAGATGCCGGCGAGCGTGCGGCGCAAGCCACGGCTTCCGCCGGCGACGGCCCGCCGGAGGGGGACGATGAGCCGCGCGAGGCGGTGGAGGCCGTCGCCGCGCGGGTCGCCGCGCGGGTCGTCGGGGCGGGCGCCGGGCAGGACGTCGGCGGCCCGGTGGCCGGCGATGCCGCGGCGCCGGACGGCGGTCGGAACCGACGGTCCCGACCGGCCGACCCCGCTCGCGGCAGCCCCCCGGAAGATCGCGAGGCCGCGCCGGCCGTCGCAGGCAAGGCCCCCGCCGCCACGGGCGTGACGCTTGCGGCGCTGCCGGCGGCGGACGGGACGCCTCGGGATGCGCTCGCAGCCGCTTCGGCACCCCCTCGCGTTCCCGTCCCCCGGCCCGACTTCGAGCCTTCCGCGGTGGACTGCCCCGACCTCGTCGCCCGGCTCGGACGGGCGAGGGCGGTCCCGGTGCCGACCGGCGGCGGCACGGGGTGGACGCCCTGGGGCGCGCAGGTGGCCGGACATCCGAGGCGCGCCGTCGCCATGAACCAGTATGCCCGCCTCAGGGCGCGCCTTCCGGCGGACCTCGTGGCGCGGGGGCCGACCGTGGTGGTCCGCCGCTTCGCCGCCCGCGGCCGTCTTCCGATCCACGCCGTCATGTTCGCCGCCGGCGGCCGGGCGGAGGCCGCGGCACTCTGCCGCCGCATCTCTGCCGCCCGCGCCCCGTGCGTCGTCGTGAAGAACCGGTGACGGTGCCTCGACCATGGAGGAGGACGACCCCGATCATGCCCTCGTCGAGGCGGTCCGCCGCGTCCTCATCCACGTCGCCGCGGCGGGGCGGACCGTCGCCTATCGCGATCTCGCCGCCGCGGCCGGCGTCCCTGGCCCCCACGCCATCCACAAGACGACCCGCGCGCTCGAGATGCTCGCCGCGCGCGACGCCGCAGCCGGTCGCGCGCTCCTGTCGGCGGTCGCCGTGGGCAAGCACGGCCGGCCGCGCCCCGGCTTCTTCCAGTGCGTCAGGGATCTCGGCCGTTACGACGGACCCGACGAGGGTCCCGAGGCGGACGGCTTCCACGATACCGAACTTGCCGCCGTCCACGCCGCCTGGCGCCTTGCCAACGGCCAGCGCCCCTGAACTCCCGACGGTTCGTCGGCACGACGCGGGCGAGCGCAAGCCTGGCAGGCCGCGCCGCAACACAGGGACATGCCGACGATCCGGTGATGTCAGATCCCGCCGCGAAGGACGTACAGGCCAGCCGGGAGGCGCCTTCCTTCGCTTGCAGCGCGCGCCGGGCACCTTTTCAGGTTGACGACGAGAGAGCGGCCGCCTACTCCATCGCAACTGATTTTCGTGATTTCCTGTTTCCAGGAATTTTGTGTTTCGGATCGAAAGCATCTCGATGATGCAGGATGGTCGCAGTCTCCGGGCCCTGCGTCGACGGCTCGGGATGACGCAGATTGAGCTCGCCGACGCCCTCGGGGTCGATCAGGCCACCGTCAGCCGCTGGGAGCGGGACGTCGACAGGCCGCGCCCGCGCCGCGAGGCGCGCCTCAGGGAGCTGCTGTCGCGCGACCAGTCTAGCAGGGCGCTGCGCCGCCAGCTCGCCATCGTGCGCGCGAACCTTCGACCGGCGGTGATCGTGAAGGATCTCGTCATCGCGGAGGTGTCGGCGCAGCTCATCGTCCACTTCGGCCGCACCCGCGGCATCGACGTCAGCGAGCATGTGGGGCGCTCGCTCGGCTGGCACGCCGAGACCGTGGAGAATCCGGACTTCTATACGATCTTCCGCGACAGGCTGGTCGATCCGGAGGAGATCGCACTCGCCCGCATCCACGTGAACATCGCCGGCAGCGGCAGCATCCTCGAGGTGGAGCCGCTCCACGTGGACGGCGAGGGCGAGGCGATGCTCATCTTCCAGTGCGCGACCTACGCCGCGGCCGAGAGCGAGCGGAACTTCGTGGAGAAGGTGGAGGTGCTCCCCGCGGACGACGGGCCGCTGCGCCTCGTGCCGGTCACCCCGCCTGCGGCCGCCGCCACCGGCGAGACCCCGGACCTCCACCCGTGACGGCGCCCCGCGCAAGGGGTGCCGCGCCGGTCGCTCCCCTGCCGCCGCGGTTCAGCGCGGCGCCATGCGGATCGCGCCGTCGAGGCGGATGACCTCGCCGTTCAGCATCGTGTTGTCCACGATCTCCGCCACGAGGCTCGCATACTCCTGCGGCCGTCCGGCGCGCTTCGGGAACGGGACCTGCTGACCGAGGGAGGAGACGACCTTCTCGCCGAGACCGACCAGCATCGGCGTCTCGAAGATGCCGGGGGCGAGGGTCACGACGCGGATGCCGTGGCTCGACAGGTCCCGCGCGAGCGGCAGCGTGAGGGCTGCGACGCCGCCCTTCGACGCGGCGTAGGCCACCTGGCCGATCTGCCCGTCATAGGCCGCGACGGAGGCCGTCATGACGATGACGCCGCGCTCCCCGTCCTCGCCGAGGGGCTCGGTCATGCTCATGCCGAGGGCGGACAGGGCCGATGCGCGGAAGGTGCCGACGAGGTTCACGTCGATCACCTTCCGGAACATCTCGAAAGGGTGGGCGGCGCCGCGGGACACGGTCTTCGCGACGGGCGCGATGCCGGCGCAGTTGACGAGGATGCGCTCCTGTCCGTGGGCGGCGCGGGCGGTTTCGAAGGCTGCCTCGAGGCTGTCGTCGGACGTGACGTCCACCTTCGCGAAGACGCCGCCGAGATCGTCGGCGAGGGCGCGGCCTTCCTCGTTCATGTCGAAGATGGCGACCTTCGCGCCGCCCTCGGCGAGGCGGCGGGCCGTCGCGGCGCCGAGGCCGGAGGCGCCGCCCGTGACGACGGCGGCGATGGTCTGGTCGAGCTTCATGGATCGGGTCTCCTCTTCGCCGCCGGGATAGCCCACCGCGGCGCCGGTGCGAAGGGTCCTGCCGCTCAGCCCGGCGGCGCCGCCGCGGCGTCGATGCGGCGGCCGTTCGCAAGCGCGATGGTGAGCCCCTCGCGGGCGACGATGGCGCCCGGATGGCGCGCCGCCGCGTCGGCGGCGATGGCGTCGAGCGCCTCGTCGTTCCGGTTCGGGTCGTGGTGGAAGAGGACCGGGATCGCGATGCCGGCGCGCTCGGCGAGGGCGAGGGCGCGGCCCGGGGTCGAGTGGCCCCACCCGACGAAGCGCGGGTAGTCGGCGTCGAGGTACATGGAATCGTAGACCATGAGCGTCGCGCCATCGACGAAGGCCGCCAGCGCCTCGTCCACCTCCGCGTTGCCGTGCTCGTGGTCGGTGACGACTGCGATGGACGAGCCCTTCCAGTCGACCCGGTAGCCGCAGGCGTTGCCGGGGTGGTTGAGGCGGATCGTCCTCAGCGTGAGGCCGCAGGCGAGCGTGAGCGGCTCGCCGCCGGTGAACTGGCGGAAGTGCGTGTTGACGAGGGCGGACGTCGCCACCGGGAAGATCGGCGGGCTCATGAGGCGCTCGATGATGTCGAGGAAGGTGCCGCCGGAGATGTGGCCGCCCCAGCAGTTCACCTCGACGTTCGGGTCGTAGGCGCAGCAGAAGAAGGGGAGGCCGCAGATGTGGTCCATGTGGGTGTGGGTGAAGACGACGTCGACCGCCGTCACCCCGCGGGCGACGAGGTCGCGCCCGCAGGCGCGCACGCCCGACCCGCAGTCCACCACGAAGACGTGGGGGCCGGCGTTGATCTCGATGCAGGTGGTCTCGCCGCCGTAGCGCAGGGTCTGCGCGCCGGGGGCTGGGATGGACCCGCGGGCGCCCCAGATGGTGAGGGAGAGGACGTCGTCCGCGGACGGTGCGGTGGTCGTGTCAGCCATCGGCGAGGCGGGCCTTCAGCTTGCCGAACTCGCGGGTCGTCCGCTCGAGGCGGTGGGCGAGGGCGCGCATCACCTCCACCGCCATGTCCGGGAAGTTGGAGAGGAGCTTGAAGAAGTGCTCCTTGGAGACGGCGAGCGCGACGAGCTCGCTCTTGGCGCGGACGGTCGCCGTCCGCGGCACGTCGATGAGGATCGCGATCTCGCCCACGATGTCGTTCTCGCCGACGGAGGCGACGGGCTGCTCCCCGCGCGGCGTCGAGACGACGACGTCGGCACTGCCGGAGAGGATGATGAAGGCTGTGTCGCCGAAGTCGCCCTCGACGACGATGTTCTCGCCCGCCTCGAAGACCACGCGCTCCGACATGAAGGCGAGGAGGCGCAGGCGGCTGTCGTCGACGCCCCGGAAGAGGGGGACCCTTCTCAGGGCGGCGGCGTCGGTCTCGATGGTCATGACGCCTTCTTCTCCATCACGTCGTCCGATTCCCCCTCGATGGCGATCGCGCGCACGCTATCCCATCCCCCCGTCGCGACCAACCGCCCCTCGCGCATGACGGCGACCGTGCCGATCGTGCGGGCCACCTGCGGATCGGCCGTGCCGACGAGGAGCGTTCCCTCGCCGACACCCTTCGCGAGGCGGGCGGCGAGCGCGCGGTCCCCGTCTGCGACTCCGTCGACGATGAGGATGTCGGGCCGCTTGACGAGGGCGCGGATGAGGCCGACGCGCCGCCGCTGGCTCGCCGACAGGCGCCCGCCCGCCACGCCCACCTGGAAGTCGAGGCCGGCGCGGGCGATGGTGTCGCGCAGGCCGAGCTCGCGCACGGTCTCGCGCATGAAGGCGTCGATGCGGTCCGACGCGCCGCGCCGGTCGACGCGCGCCTTGCCGAAGAGGAGGTTCTCCTCGATGGAGAGGGGGGACAGGTAGCGCTGCGCGTCGAACAGGGCGTAGCGCTCGTCGCCCGCAAGATGCCTGTGGACGGTCTCGCGGGCGGCGACGAGGCGGTCCTGGTCCTCCTGCGAGAATGTCACGATGCGGTGGCGGCCGGGGACGAGGCGGAAGGCAAGGTTCACGAAGGCCGCCGTGTCCTCCTCGGAGAGCTTCCGCCCCTCCTTCTGGTTGCGGCGGCGCAGGCGCTGCTCGAAGAGGGGCAGCTCGTCCGCCGAGACGAACGAGTAGTCGCCGATGAGGCTCGCATCCGCGCCGGTCTCGGCGAAGAGCTCGATCATGGTGGAGGCGACCTTGACGCCGGTCTCGACGAGAAGGTCGAGGACGCCGGCCTCCTTCAGCGCCTCCCGCACCTTGCCGTCGCCGCCGAGCTCCCAGACCGGCGCGGCCGGGTCGCGGGGGAGGGCAAAGAGCGTGTTCTCGCCGATGGTGGCCGAGTTGTTGAAGCGGCCGGACGTCCACAGCTCGACGAGCCCGGCCCACTCCCTGTCCTCGTCGATGCGCCGGGCCACCTCGGCGCGGGCCGCGACGATGCGGTCCGCGAACTCCGCCTCGAGGGCAGGGTCGAGGTGGGCGGCGAGGCCGAGGCGGTAGAGGTCGGCGTCGAGGCCGACGAGCTCGAACAGGGCGAGGAGGCGCTCGTCGAAGCGCGCCGGATCCTCGATGCCCGCGCGTGCATAGTCCTCCCACGGAACGCTCGCGTCGTGGAGGGAGTTACCCGTGAGGCTCGCCTCGGTGCGGCGCATGGCGGCAAGGTCGTCGTCGGCCTCGCCCCGTGGATGGGTCCTGAGGCCGTAGACGACGTTGCCGCGCAGGGTATCGTTGAAGATGTAGGGATCCGGCCCGACGAAGGAGACGTGGCGTGCGACGACGGCGTTCGGAAGGTCCGCGAGGCGCCGCCCCGCAAGGGTCGCCCGCCCCGCCGCGGGGACGATGAGGCCCGTCGCGGCGAGCAGGAGCTCGGACCGCCCGCTCCCGTCGCCGCCGTAGACGGCAAGGCGCGTGCCGTGGGGCAGGTCCAGAGTGACGTCCGTGATCGCCTGCCCGCTGCCGCCGGTGGTGGCGCTGACGTTCTCGAGCTTCAGGTCGTTGCCGTCGAGGGTGACGTCCTTGCCGTCACCGTCCAGCTTCTCGGCGGCGAGGATGTCCTCCACGTCGAAGTTCTCGACCACGGTCTGATACTTCACGGAGACCTGGGCGAGGTTCTGATACCAGTTGAGAAGCTCCTTCCACGGCGAGGCGAGGTCCTTGTAGGCCGCGAGCACCGCGACCAGCGCGCCGAAGGTCAGGTCGCCCCGGATCACGAGATAGCCGCCGACCGAGTAGAAGAAGAACGGCGGCAGCTGGTTCAGGAAATTGTTGATGAACTTGATCATGAACTTGCGCTTGAAGATCGCAAGCCTGATCCGGTAGTTGAGGAACAGACGGTCCGACAGGTCGGCGAGGTGATAGCGTGCGGTGTCGTTGGCCTTGATGTCGGCTGCGGCGCCGACCGTCTCGTTGATCCGTTCGGAGATCACGCGCACGTTCTTGATGCGGTCGCGCGTGAGGAGGATCACCCGGCGCTGCAGCTTCGGGATGACGTAGGCCTGCAAGGGATAGAGCGAGATCGCCGCGGCGCCCAGGAACGGGTCCTGCGCGAAGATGAACACGATGTAGACGAGCAGGGTGCCGCCCTGGAAGGCGGGGGTCGCGATGGCCTCGCCGATGAAGACGCCGACGTCCTCCACCTCCGCGGTGATCATCGGGATGATCTCGCCACCCGACACCTTGCGGAAGCGCGCCAGAGGGAAGCGCAGCACGTGGTGGTAGAGCATGTAGCGCAGGCGGCGCAGCATCCTCTCGCCGGCGACGCCCTTGGTGATGTTGAGGACGTACTTGACGACGTTGTTGAGGACGACGAGGCCCAGGAAGACGAGACAGAGCGCGAGCAGGTAGTCGATCTGCCCGAGCTCCAGGCCGAACACCTCGACCGGGAAATCGTCGCCGGAGATCGCGTCGTTGACGATCCACTTCGGCAACTCGAGCGTCATGTAGAGAATGGGGAAGGAGATGACCGTCAGCCCGAGGATGACGAGCTGCTGTCGCTTCGAGTAGCGCCAGATGAATCCGAAGAGTGTGCGTTCCATGTCGCTTCCGACCCTAGCACCGCGTCCCGCCCGTTGGAACGGCCCGGTAGGGTTGTTGCACGCCCCGTTTACCTGTCGCATAGCTGAGGGCACAGGTGCGCCCGGGCGGCGCCGAGAAGGGTCCGGATGGTGACAGCGATGCCGACCGAATCCCCGCGGATCCTGATCTATTCGCACGACTCCTTCGGGCTCGGGCACCTGCGCCGCTGCCGCGCCATCGCCCATGCGATGGTCGAGGCGATGCCCCGCCTCTCCGTCATCATCCTGTCGGGGTCGCCGATCATCGGCTCGTTCGACTTTCGCTCCCGCGTCGACTTCGTGCGCGTCCCGGGGGTGATCAAGCTGCGGGACGGCGCCTATTCGTCCCACTCGCTGCGCCTCGACATCGAGGACATGCTGAAGCTGAGGGCGTCCATCATCGAGCATACGGCGGACGTGTTCGATCCGGACATCTTCATCGTCGACAAGGAGCCGCTCGGCCTGCGCGGCGAGGTGGAGCCGACCCTCATGATGCTGAGGGCGCGCGGCACGCGCCTCGTCCTCGGCCTGCGCGACGTGATGGACGACCCGGCGAGCCTCGCCGACGAGTGGGAGCGCAAGCACGCCGTGCGCGCCCTCGAGGAGATCTACGACGACGTCTGGGTCTACGGCAAGCGCGCCGTCCACGACCCGCTCGAGGGCATCGCCGTGTCGGACGCGGTGCGGCAGAAGATGATCTTCACCGGATACCTGAAGCGCGAGATACCGGCCGGCGACGTCTCGGCCGAGGACAACCCGTTCGGCGACGAGCCCTTCATCCTCGTCACGCCCGGCGGCGGCGGCGACGGCGTCGAGCTCGTCGACTGGGTGCTGAAGGCCTACGAGGCGCGCGAGCGGCCGCTCTTTCCGGCCATCGTGGTGCTCGGACCCTTCATGCCGGCCGACGCGCAGGCGGCGCTGCGGGCGCGGGCCGAGGCGCTGCGCGACGTCCACGTCATCCGCTTCACGCCGGTGATCGAGCGGCTGATGGGCCAGGCGACCGCCATCGTCGGCATGGGCGGCTACAACACCTTCTGCGAGATTCTGTCCTTCGACAAGCCGACCCTCCTCGTCCCGCGCGTCATCCCGCGGCGCGAGCAGGCGATCCGCGCCGCCAAGGCCGAGGCGGCCGGGCTCGTCACCTGCCTTCCCATCGACGCCTATCCCGACGTCGACGTCATGATCGACGCGCTCGCCGAGCTGCCCGAGCGGCCGCCGCCCTCTGAGGCCGGCCACAAGGACCTCCTCTGCGGCCTCGACCTCATCAACGCACGCACCGAGGCCATCCTGAAGAGCTCGCGGCACGCGGCATCCGCGGCCCTCTCCCTCGTGCGCTGATGGGGCGCGGTGGCAAGGCCGCAGGCCGCGTGGCCGTCGTGGTGAAGGGCTATCCCCGCCTGTCGGAGACCTTCGTCGCGCAGGAGATCCTGGGGCTCGAGCGGCTCGGGCTCGACATTCTCATCGTCTCCCTGCGAAAGCCCACTGACGGCGCCGTCCACGACCTCCACGGGGAGATCAGGGCGCCCGTCCTCTACCTGCCGGAGTACCTGAAGGACGATCCGGCGCGGGTGCGGCGGGGGCGTGCCGCGGCGTCCGCGCTGCCGGGATTCGAGGCGGCCGAGGCGCTCTACAGGGCCGACCTCTCCCGCGACCCCTCCGCGAGCCGGCGGCGGCGGTGGGGGCAGGCTGCCGTCCTCGCCGCGGAGCTTCCACAGGACGTCGCGGTGATCTACGTCCACTTCCTGCACACGCCGGGGTCCGTGGCGCGCTATGCGGCGCGCATGAGGGGTCTGCCCTACGCCTTCTCCGCCCACGCCAAGGACATCTGGACGACCCCGGAGTGGGAGCTGCGCGAGAAGATCGCGGACGCTGCCTGGGGCGCCACCTGCACCGCCGCCAACGCCGCCTACCTCGACGGTCTCGCCGACCGGCCGGGGAAGGTTGCGCTCGTCTACCACGGGCTCGACGTGTCGCGCTTCCCCCCGCCTCCGGTGCGCGCGGGCGGTGGCCCCTTGCGCATCCTCTCGGTGTGCCGGGCGGTGGAGAAGAAGGGGCTCGACGATCTCCTGAGGGCGCTCGCCCGCCTGCCGGAGGGGCTCGACTGGCGCTTCGAGCACGTCGGCGGCGGCAGGGTGGAGCGGCTGATGGCCCTCTCCGAGCGGCTCGGCATCGCGGGGCGGACCACCTTCCTCGGCGCTCTGCCGCGGGGGCAGGTGATCGAGGCCTACGGGCGGGCGAACGTCTTTGCCCTCGCAAGCCGCGTCGCGCGGGACGGCGACCGTGACGGCCTGCCGAACGTCATCATGGAGGCGATGGCGATGGGGCTCCCCGTGGTCTCGACGAACGTCTCGGCGGTGCCGGAGATCGTGACGGCGCAGACGGGCATCCTCGTGCCCGAGCGCGACCCGGCGGCGCTCGCGGCGGCGATCGCCCGCCTCGCGGGGGACGGCGACATGCGCGCACGGCTCGGCGAGGCGGGCGCCCTCAGGGTGCGGACACGTTTCTCCCCGGAGCCGGGGCTCGCCGAACTCGCCCGGCGGCTCGGCGGCGTCGGCGCGCGGCAGGCGGCCTGAGTGCGCGTCGCGCTCCTCACCCCCATGAAGCCTCCGGACCATCCCGTGCCGTCCGGTGACAGGACGTTCGCGCGGCTGATCCGTGACGCTCTCGGGCGCGCCGGAATGCGCGTCGAGACGCCGAGCCGCCTCGTGAGCTGGCGGGCGAAGCCCGAGGGGCTCGACGCGCTCCTCGACGAGGCCGATCGCGAGGCCCGTCGGATCGCCGCAATGTGGCGGTCGGACGGGCCGCCCGGTGCCATCCTCACCTATCACAGCTACCACAAGGCGCCCGACCTCCTCGGGCCGCGGCTCGCAGACGCCTTTCGCCTGCCCTACGCCATCGTCGAGGCGAGCCGGGCGCCGCGGCGGGCGACCGGCGCATGGGCGCGCCACCACGCCCTTGCGGACGAGGCGCTCCTGCGGGCCGACGCCGTCGGCGCGGTGACGGCCCACGACCGGGTCGCGCTCGAGGCGTTCGTGCCGGGGCGGGTCGTGGCGCTGCCGCCCTTCCTCGACGTCGCGCCGTTCGCCGGGGCGCACGAGGGTGGCGGTGGGTCGGCGCTCGTGTCGGCCGCCATGATGCGCGCGGGGCGGAAGGCCGAGAGCGTGCGCGTCCTCGCCGCCGTCCTGGAGCGCGTGCGGGCGAGGGTGCCGGCGGCGCGGCTCGCCGTGGCGGGCGATGGTGCGGAGCGGGCGGCGCTCGAGCCCATGTTCCCGCCGGGCACCTTCAGGGGGCGGCTCGCGCGGGCCGACCTCGCGGCGCTCTTCGCCCGGTCCGACGTGTTCGTCTGGCCGGCCGTCGACGAGCCGTTCGGCTTCGTCTTCCTCGAGGCGCAGGCGGCGGGGCTTCCCGTGGTCGGCGGCGCGGCACGGGGGGTGGTGGACGTGGTGCTGGACGGCGAGACCGGCCTTCTCGCGACACCTGGCGACCCCGCGGCGCTGGCGGACGCCGTGGTGGACCTTCTCACCGACCCCGCGCGGCGGGCGGCGATGGGGATGGCCGCGCGGGCGTTCGCCGGGTCGAACGACCTGCGGGCGGGCGCGCGGCGGCTCGGTGACCTTCTCGCCGGGGCCGCGGCGCACAGGGCCGGCATGGCGGCGGTCCGCTCGTGAGCGCCCATGGCCGCGGTGGCCTCCGGAGGGAATGATGACGGCTGCCGTCGTCTGGGTGCAGCACCTTCTCGGCACGGGGCACACCGTGCGGGCCGCAGCGCTCGCGCGGGCGCTTGCGCGGGAGGGCGTGGACGTGACGCTCGTTCTCGGCGCGAGGGCGCCCGCGACCCTCGACATCCGCGGCCTTCAGACCGTCGAGCTTCCCCCCGTGACGGCGACGGACGCGAGCTTCCGCACGATCGTCGGCGAGGACGGGACGCCCTACGAGGCGCTGGCTCCGATCCGCGCCCGCGCCTTCGCCGAGACGGTCGCCCGCGTGCGCCCGCGCATCGTCGTGACGGAGACCTTTCCGCTCGGGCGTCGCCGCTTCGCCGACGAGATCGTGCCCGTGCTCTCGGGTCTTCCAGCCGGGACGCTGGTCGCCGCCTCGGTGCGGGACGTCCTCGTGCGCAAGGGGCCGCGCAAGGAGCGCGAGATGGCGGCGCTCGCGCGGGCGTGGTTCCGTCTCGTGCTCGTCCATGCGGATCCCGCCTTCGTGCGGCTCGAGGACAGCTTCGGCGCCACCGGGGAGATCGCCCACCTGGTGCGCTACACGGGCTTCCTGCGGGAGGTGACGCCGGTTGCGCCGGAGGCCGCGGAGGGCTCCGGGGAGATCGTCGTGTCAGCGGGCGGTGGCGCCGTCGGGGCGCCGCTGGTGGAGGCGGCGATGGGTGCCGCGCGCCTCGTTCCCGGACGGCGCTGGCGCATCCTCGTGGCGCCCGGGCTCTGCGGGCGGCTGGACGGCTGGCGCGACTCGGCCCCCGCGGGGGTCGTCCTCGAGCCGAACCGGCCGGACTTCCGCCAGCTCCTCGCCCGCGCCGCACTGTCGGTGAGCCAGGCGGGCTACAACACCGTCCTCGACGTTCTGGAGGCCGGGGTGAGGGCGATCCTCGTCCCCTTCGCGGCGCACGAGGAGACCGAGCAGACGGCGCGGGCGGTGGCGCTGGAGCAAAGGGGGCTCGCCACCCGTCTCGACGAGGCAGCGCTCACCCCTGGCGCCCTCGCGGCGGCGGTGGATGCGGCGCTTCGCGCCCCGCCGCCGGCGCGGCCGAGCCTCGACGTCTGCGGTGCTGCGCACTCGGCAGCGATCCTGCTCGAGGCCGCCCGGTGATCGGCGCAGCGGGAGAGGGGGCGGCGCTGGACGAAGCGCGCAGCGCGGGCGGCTTGTGAGCGAGGCGCTCGACATCCTGCGGCAAGCGCTCGACCGGGCGGCGGAGGAGGGCCGCCAGCGCCTCTTCTGGTGGCGGGACGACGACGCCGTCGAGATCGGCCCGCGGCTTCTGCGCCTCGTGGATCTCGCCGGGCGGACGGGCGCGCCGCTCTCGCTCGCCGTCATCCCCGCGCGCGCCACCGACGGGCTCCTCGCGCTGTGCGAATCGGCCGGCCTCGCGGTCCTCCAGCATGGCGTTTGCCATGCGAACCACGAGACGGCGGGCAAGTCCGCCGAGCTCGGCGGTGCGCGGGAGGCTGGCGTGGTGGTGGAGGAATGCGTCGCTGCGCGGGAGAGGCTCGCCGGCTGCCGCAAGTTCCTTCCGGTGATGGTGCCGCCGTGGAACAGGATGCGGGGCGATCTCCCGGAGGCGCTGGCTGAGGCGGGCTTTCGCGGCGTCTCGCTCTTCGGCGGCGGCCCGGCGACCGAGCCGCTCCGGCGCGTCGACACCCATCTCGACCCCGTGGCGTGGCGTGGCGATCGCAGCCTTCTTCCGCCGGACGCCCTCGCCGCTGCGGTCCTCCGTGGTCTTGCGACGGGCGGCCCCGTCGGCCTCCTCACGCACCATGCCATGCACGACGGCGCGCTCGACGCCTTCGTGGGGGATGTCGTGTCGCTGGTGAGCGCACACCCGGGGGCGGCGTGGCGCGAGGCGGCCGCGCTGTTTCCGCCTGACGACGCGCCGCGGGCATGACGGGTCGCCCCGCTCGATGGCGCCCCTCGCTGCGGTCCCCTGCGCGTGTGGAGGGAGCGGGCGGTGCCGCAGCGGCCACTTCTCGCCGGGCGCATCGCAGGGCAATGTGACGTCCGGCTGCGGGGAGGGATGAGCGGTGGCGACAGGGGGACCGTTCGTGCCCATCGAGGCGCTCGGGAGCCGGCCGGGCGCCCTCTTCGGCCTCGACTTCGGAACGCGGACCATCGGGATCGCCGTCTCGGACGAGGGCTGGCGCGTCGCCTCGCCCCTCGACACCATCCGCCGCACGAAGTTCTCCGTCGATGCCGCGGCCCTTCTCGCGCTCGCGGACCGCTACAACGTCGGCGCCTTCATCGTCGGGATGCCCCTCAACATGGACGGGACCTCGGGACCGCGGGCGCAGTCCACCCGCGACTTCGCGCGCAACCTCTCGCGGCTCACCGACAGGCCCGTCGTGGCGTGGGACGAGCGGTGGTCGACCGTGGCGGCGGAACGCTCTCTGATCGAGACCGACACCTCGCGCGCGAAGCGGCGCGAGCAGGTGGACAGGGTGGCGGCCGCGATCATCCTGCAGGGGGCGCTCGACAGGCTGCGGGCGCTCGGCCTGCCCGCTCGGTGAGGGGGCCTGTCCTGCGCCCGCCCGTGCCGGCGGGCGGGGATGCGATCCTCATGGCGAGGCGGAGAGGTTGCCGGCCCGGTCGCGCGGGGCCGTGATGGCGGACGGAGGGATTCTTCGGGTCTGCGGCCCTTGAACACGATCCGCTCGACCGCGATGAGGTCGACCTGACGAGGCCGTGCCCGCAGCCCTCGCGTTCGTTGTCTGGTGCGGTTTCCGACAGGAAGGCGCGCCCGCGGCCAGCGCCCGATCGGGCGTCGTGCGCGATGCGGGGATCAATCCTCCGGGACGATGAAGTCGAGGATGGCGTCGGCGTCGAAGCGGGCGTCGAGTGTGCCGTAGCCGGTGCGGTAGCGGTCCCGCAGGCGGGAGGCGACGTAGGCGTCCGCGACGGCGCGGGGGAGGTTGCGGCGCATGGCGGCGGCTGCGGCCACCATGGCGAGCTCCTCGGCGAAGGCGCGGGCGAGCCCTGCGTCGGCGGCGGCTCTCTCGCCGAGATCGCGCACGTCCTCCACGATGTCCTCGTTCTGGGGGCCGAGGTCCGCGGCGATCTCTCCGAGCGCGTCGGCGAGGAGCTTGCCGTCCCGCTCCACCGTGGCGGCGAGCTCGAGGGCGGCCTCGCTCGCGGTGCCGTCCCACTGGAGGAGGGCCGCGCAGTCGGCCGCGATGCGGGCGGCCGGGTGGGAGGCGACGAAGGCTGCCGCGCCCATGGATTCGCACGCCTCGAGCGCGACGGCAGGCGCGGCCTTCAGGGCGTAGACGCGGGCGGCCGGGGTGACGAGGCGGGCGATGGCGTGGTCGCCGTCCCGCTCGAAGGCGTGGTCGAAGGCGCCGGCGAGCCGCATGGCGAGGGACGTGTGCGCCGCGCTCTCGAGGGCGATGTCGGCGAGTGTGCGGGCGTGGAGGGGGTGGGCCGCCAGCGGCCGCCCGAAGCTCTGGCGGAACCGGGCGTGGTGGGTGGCGCGGGCCACGGCGGCGCGCATCGCCCCGGCGGCGATCACTGCGACGTCGAGCTGGGTGAGCGTGCGCACGTCCCTCAGCACCTGGAGGCCGCGGCCGGGCTCGCCCACGAGGCGGCCGATGGCGTTGTCGAAGGTGACGCGGCCGATGGCCTGTGAGGCGAATCCGTCCACCGCGACGAGGCCGTCGATCCTGACGGCGTCGAGGTTCTCCGGCGCGAAGCGCGGGACGAGGGCGCAGGTGGGACCCTCCGCCGTGTTGGCGAGGACGAGCGCCATGTCCGAGCCGGGCGCTGAGACGAACCACTTCTCCCCCGTGATTCGCACGCGGTCGCCGCCCGCGGGATCGGCGCGGGTCGCGACGGCCGCGCGCTCGAGGCCTGCCCCCCGCTCCGACAGGGCGAGCGTGATCGTGGCGCCGTCCTTCTCGTCGACGGGGACCGCGCGGCGGTCGTAGCGGCGGCTTGCGACGAGGGGGAAGAGGTCCGCCTCGAGGTCGGGCGCGTGGGCGAGGGCGGCGACGGCGGCGTGGGTGGTGGAGACCGGCAGGAGGTGCCCGCGCTCTGCAGTCGCCGTCATGAAGAGCGTCGCGGCGCGCAGGCGGTGCTGGCGGTGGTCGTCCCCCTCCTCCCAGGAGGAGGACAGGAGGCCGGCGAGCACGCTGCGGTTCATGAGGGCGTGGTAGGCGGGGTGGATCTCGAGCTGGTCGATCCTGTGGCCCTCGCCGTCGTGGCTCCTGAGGGTGGGCCTGTTGGCGCTCGCGATCCGCGCGACCTCCTGCGCCTCGGCCGAGCCCCAGTAGGCGCCGAGCGTCCTCAGCTCCTCCTCGGCGGGCTCGTCGAGCGCGGGGTCGAGGCAGGCGGTGAGGACGGGGTCGGCCGCGAAGGCGTTGTGGCCGGCATAGTCGGCGCTGCGCGGACGGCTCGCGGGCGCGGCAACGCCGTCCCCGCGGCGCAGGCCGATGCGCCGGCTCAGCGTCTCGTCCATCGTCTTCTGCACCGCGCCATCCCTTGGCCGCCCGTCACGCACTGCGGGGCTCGTAATGTGTACGCGGCATGGTTGACTGGTGCAACGGGCGACTTGCACACCGAATGGACTTCGGCCACCAGTGCGCGGCGCGCGGGCAACACATGCGGGACGCACGATGCCGGATCCGATCAGCTGGGCAGCCGTCTGGCCATACTTCGCGGTGATCTTCCTCGTCGGTTATCTCTTCGGCTCGGTCCCGTTCGGGCTTCTTCTGACGCGGCTCGCCGGGCTCGGGGACGTGCGCCGGATCGGCTCGGGCAACATCGGGGCGACCAACGTCCTGCGCACCGGGCGCAAGGATCTCGCGGCGGCGACGCTCCTTCTCGACGCGCTGAAGGGGGTGGCGGCCGTCCTCGTCGGGCGGGAGGTCGGCGGGCCGGACCTTGCGGTGACGGCCGCGCTCGGCGCGTTCCTGGGGCACCTCTTCCCCGTCTGGCTCCGCTTTCGCGGCGGCAAGGGTGTCGCCACCTATCTCGGCTGCCTCGCCGCGCTCGCCTGGCCGGCGGGGCTCGCCTTCGCGGCGGTCTGGCTCGCGACGGCCTTCCTCGCCCGCTTCTCCTCGCTCTCTGCGCTCCTCGCCTCCCTCGCGACGCCGTTCGTGCTGGTCGCCCTCGGCGCCTACCAGGTGGCCGAAGTCTTCGGCGTCCTGACGGCGCTCCTCTGGTTCAAGCACCGGGAGAACATCGCCCGCCTCCTCTCAGGCACCGAGAGCCGCATCGGGAAGAAGGGATGAGGCCGCGGGACGCGGAGGACGCGGCCGACTGGCTGCGCCTCGCCCGGTCGGAGAACATCGGGCCTGCGACATTCTTCGACCTTCTCGCCCGGTACGGGACGGCGGCCGAGGCGCTCGCCGCCCTGCCCGAGCTCGCCGCGCGCGCCAGCGGGCGGCGGATCGTGATCGCGACGCGGCAGGAGGTGGAGGCCGAGCTGAGGGCGGCGGCGCGGGCCGGGGCGCGGCCGGTCTTCTACGGCACGGCCGACTATCCGGCGCGGCTCGCGGCGATCCATGCGCCGCCGCCGGTCCTGATGGTGCGGGGCGACGCTGCGCTGTTCGCGCGCCCGGCCGTGGCGGTCGTCGGGTCGCGCAACGCCTCCGCCGCGGGCCGGAGCATGGCGCGGCTGCTCGCCGAGGCGTTCCGCGAGGCGGGGCGGGTGGTGGTCTCGGGCCTCGCGCTCGGGATCGACGCCGAGGCGCACAGGGCCTCCCTCGCGGGCGGCACCGTCGGCGTGCTCGCTGGCGGGATCGACAGGCCGACGCCGGAGGACAATCTCGGCCTTGCGGAGGAGATCGCGGCGCAGGGCGCCCTCGTCTCGGAGATGCCGACGGGGATGGGGCCGTTCGCGCGCCATTACGTGCGGCGCAACAGGCTGATCGCGGGGCTGTCCGACGCCGTGGTCGTGGTGGAGGCGGCGGCGCGGTCGGGGGCGCTCCACACGGCGCGCTATGCGGCGGACGAGGGGCGCGACGTCTTCGCGGTTCCGGGCTCGCCCCTCGACCCGCGGGCGGCGGGGTGCCTCGCGCTCCTGAAGGAGGGCGCCGGGCTCGTGACGGAGGCGCGGGACGTCCTCGAGGCGGTCGGGGGGCGCGCCGTGCCGGCGGCGGCCGGCCTCGCCGAGCCGCCGACGCCGGTCCTCGAGCCACCGGCTGACGTGGTGGCCCTGGTCCTCTCGGCGCTCTCCGTCACTCCGATGCCGGTCGACGCGCTCGCCCGTGCGACGGGGCTGTCGGCGGGGGCCGTCCTCGGCGCGCTGGTGGAGCTCGAGCTCGCGGGACGGGCAGAGCGCGAGGGCACGAGGGCGCGCCTCGCCGTCGCCCTCTAGCCAGGCGCTGCGTCTCGGGCGAGGGGGATGCGACGGCCCTCGGCGGCGGAGCGGTAGATGGCGTCCTCGACGGCGAGGTTGGCGAGGTAGTCGGCCGCGGTGTTCTCCACCGCGGCACCGTCGAGGATGTGGGCGACGACGTGCGCCTGGAGCGCCGCCACGGCGCCGCCCGCGAAGCCGCGGTCCTGCCATGGGTAGCGATGGGACGCCTCGTCGTTGCTGCCGAAGGGGCGCATGAGGAGCCTGCCGTCCCCGTCGAGGCGGAGCGATCCGCGCTCGCCCTCGAGGGTGAGCTCGCCGAGGGTGAGGCGGCGGTTCGCGGCGCTGTGGTCGGAGAGGCGGTTGCCGTCGAACAGGGCGCGCAGGCCGTCGCCGTGGTCGAGCACGAAGAGCCCCGCGTCCTCCCCGGCGACGGCCGGATTGAGGCGACGAAGGTCCGCCCAGACCGAGACCGGCTCGCCGAGGAGGAAGCGGAACACGTCGACGAGGTGGATCGCGGTCTCGTGGACGAGGAAGCGCTCCATGGTCCGGAAGTAGGGCTGGCGGTCGAGGTAGGCGCGCGGACCCTGGCCGTCGCCGGGGCGCAGGCGGAACGTCGCCTGGTAGAGGCGGCCGAGGCGCCCCTGCGACAGGAGGCGGCGGATCTCGCGGTACCACGGCGAGAAGCGGAAGTTCTCGTGGACGACGAGGCGGATGCCGGCGGCCTCGGCGAGGGCGGCTGTCTCGCGCGCCTCCTCGAGGGAGCGGGTGAACGCCTTCTGGCAGATGGCGTCGACGCCCGCCTCGGCGCACAGCGCGACGAGGGCGCGATGGGTGTGAGGCGGCGTCACGATGTCGACAATGTCGGGGCGTTCGGCCTCGATCATCGCGGCGGCGTCGGTGTAGGCGCGGGGGGCGCCGAACCGGCGGGCGAACGCCTCGGCGCGGTCGGCGTCGGCATCGCATACCGCGGCGAGGTGCGCGCGCGGCTCCTCTGACCACGCCTCGTGGTGGAAGCGTGCGAAATAGCCCGCGCCGACTGTGCAGACCCTCAGCTCCGTCACGAGGGCGCTCCGGGTGTGGACGGCGGCGCCGGCGGCGCGGGTGTTTCCGGGGGACGGGAGGCGGAGCCGTTGCGGTGGAGGCCGCGCCGGCCGGCGAAGGTGGGGATCCTTCCCGCGGGAGGCGCGCCGGCCGGCGGGACGGGCGCCGGGGCGATCGCCGCCTCCATCGTGAGCGTGGCGCGCAGGCTTCCGGCGGCCCGCGGGACGGACCCGTGCTTCATGACGCCGCCGCCGCGCCAGGCTCGAGCGCCGGCGATGGCGCCGCGCGCGCCGAAGCCGCGGTCATCAGGCGGCGGCGTGGGTGGCGCGGGCCTTGACGGCGGCCACCACCGCATCGGTGACGGCGCCGAGGCCGGCCGTCCCGCCGAGCTCGCAGGTGCGCAGGGAGCCGTCCGCGAAGGCGGCGTCCACCCCGGCGTGGACGAGGCGGGCGGCCTCGCCGAGCTTCTCCTCCCCGTGGCGCTCGGCGAGCCAGTCGAGCATCAGCGCGCCGGACAGGATGGCGGCGGTGGGGTTCGCCTTGCCGGTGCCCCTGATGTCGGGCGCCGAGCCGTGGGCGGGCTGGAAGACGGCGCGTTCGTCGCCGATGTCGGCGGACGGCGCATAGCCCATGCCGCCCACGAGGGCCGCCGCGAGGTCGGACAGGATGTCGCCGAACATGTTCTCCGTGACGATCACGTCGAACGTCCAGGGCTTGCCGACGAAGGTGAGCGTGGACGCGTCGACGTAGAGGCGGTCTGTGGCGACGTCCGGGTAGGCGGCCGCCACCTCGTCGAACACCTTGCGCATGAAGGCGAAGGAGGCGAACACGTTGGCCTTGTCGACGAGCGTCACCTTCGGCGCGTGGCCCTGGCGGCGCGCTGCCCGCCGCTTCGCCTCCTCGAAGGAGAAGCGGCTCACCTTCTCGGTGATGCGGCGGGTGATGACCTGCGTGTCGCGCGCCACCTCGTCGTTCTCGACGGTGCCCTTGCCGACGGAGGCGAAGAGGCCCTCGGTGGATTCGCGCACGATGGTGAAGTCGATCCCGGCGGCGCGGGGGTCGGCGAGCGGCGTCGGCACGCCCGGGATGAGGCGGGTCGGCCGCACGCCCGCGTAGAGCTCGAAGTGGAAGCGCAGGACGATCTGCGGGATGATCTCCGTCCCGTCAGCCTTGCGCACGTCCGGAAGGCCCATGGCGCCGAGGTAGATGGCGTCGGCCGCCTCGCAGGCGCGCACCACCTCGTCGGAAAGGTCCGTTCCCGTCTCGAGGTAGGCCTCCGCGCCCGCGCGCAGGAGCTGGTAGTCGAGGACGGGGCCGCCGACGGCGTCGAGCGCGGCGTCCACCACGGCGAGCGCTGCGGGTGTCACCTCCTTGCCGATCCCGTCTCCCGGGAGGACCGCGATCCTGAGGGCGTTCGTCATGGGGGAGGGTCCTTCCCTGTCGTCTGCTGCCTGGCCTGCGCTGCGCGCTCGGGCAGGATGCCGGCGTCCACGAGGGGCGCGATGTCGGCGTCGAAGTGGGCGGGCCGGGCGCCGGGGACGGGGGAGGGGAAGCACGCGATCCGATCCCCCAGGAGGCAGCCGAGGTAGGCGGTCGACAGCGTCTCGTTCCCGAAGGCGAGGCTCGACACGTTCCTTAGCCGGCCGCGGTGAGGGGTGTCGAGAAGCTCCCGGTCGAGGGTGGCGCGCAGATAGGCGTCCTCCACCGCGCGCACGAGAGCGGGGTCGCTGTCCTCGAGGACGACGGTGCTCTTGCCGTCGGGGGCGATGCAGAGGACCGTGTTGGAGATGATCGAGGTGATCCAGATGCCGCCCTTCGCGTCGAAGGTGAGGCCGTCGGGAAAGATGCCCGTCCCGTAGCGGGCGATCTCCTCGCGGGGGCCGAGGGTGCCGTCGGCGCGCAGGGGGAAGCGGGAGGTCGCCCTCGCGAAGGTCTCGTTCACGACGAGGAAACGGCCTTCGGGATCGACGACGCACTCGTTGGTGTAGCCGAGCCCGTCGGCCACGATCAGCGGGCGCCCGCCCGGCGGAACCATGACGACGAAGCCGTCCCGCACGCCGGCGTGAGCGGCGAGGTGGCGCGGCACGTGGCGGGTGGAGACTGACACGTAGAGCCGGCCCTCGCGGTCCTTCGCCACGTAGTTGGTGGGGGGAAGGGGGCGCCCGTCCACCTCCGTCAGCACGGGCTCGAGGGCGCCGTCCGGGTGGAGGCGGAAGACGCCGCCCTCGGCCGCGTCGAGGTGGGCGAGGAGGAAGGTGCCGCCGTCCTCGAGGAGGATGCCGTTGGGGCGGACGGGGCGCCGCGCCGCATGGCGGTGGACTGCGCCAGTCGCCGGGTCGATCGCGGCGACGCCGCCGTTGCCCTCCCAGTCCGCGGCGAAGAGGAGGCCCGAGGCATGGGCGATGACGCACTCGGGCCGCCTCAGCCCTCGGCCGTGGAAGGAGACGTCCTCGAGCTGTATCGCGGGGCGGGTCATGGGGTTACGATTACGCCGGATTCTCCGTCGCTGGAAAGAAGATACCCATGAAGCACGTCCTCCTAGGCCGCAGCGGCCTCTCGGTCTCGCCCCTCTGCCTCGGCACCATGACCTTCGGCGCGCGGACGGACGAGGCGGGGGCGCGGGAGATCTACGCCCGCGCCCGTGCGGCCGGGATCAACTTCGTGGACACCGCCGATGTCTACAACGGCGGTGCGTCGGAGGAGATCGTCGGGCGGCTGGTGGCGCCCGAGCGCGACAGGATCGTCCTCGCGACGAAGCTCTCCAACCCGTTCGGCGACGACGTGAACCACCGCGGCCTGTCGCGCGCGTGGATCACCCGTGCGGTGGAGGGCTCGCTGCGGCGTCTCGGGACCGACAGGATCGACGTCCTCTACCTCCACAAGGAGGACCGCCGCACGCCGCTCCAGGAGACGGTGCGCGCGCTCGAGGATCTCGTCCGGCGCGGTCTCGTCGTCCACATCGGCGTGTCGAACCACAAGGCGTGGAGGATCGCCGAGATCGTGCGCTGGTGCGACGAGGCGAACATCACGCGGCCGGTGGTGTGCCAGCCCTACTATCACGCGCTCTACAGGGAGATCGAGCGCGAGATCCTGCCGTGCTGCGGCAGCTACGGGATCGCCGTCTTCCCCTACAGTCCGGCGGCGCGGGGCGTGCTGTCGGGCAAGTATTCGGCCGGCGCGGTGCCACAGGACAGCCGGGGCAGCGTGAAGGACATGCGCTTCATGCAGACGGAGTTCCGGCCGGAGGTCATCGCCGCCGCCGAGAAGTTCGTGGCGCGGGCGCGGGAGCGGGGCGTCGACCCGACGGCCTATGCCGTGGCATGGGTGCTCGCGAACCCGCTGGTCACCGGCGCCATCGTGGGCCCGCGCACTGTTGAGCAGCTCGAGGCCTACCTGCCCGGCGTCGACGTCGCGTGGGGCGCGCAGGACGAGGCGGCGACGCAGGCGATCGTCCCGGCGGGCGGCCACCCGGTCCTCAACTACGTCGACCCGCAGTATCCGGTGGAGGGGCGACCGATCGGCTGACGCGGCGGCCGCCGGCGGGCTGGCGCGCGTGCAGCGCTCACGAGAATGTGCCATGCCACGGATTGCGCGCGTTGCGACCGTGCGCCAACGGTTCGTCGCCGCGCGAGGGAGGACGACCATGCTGCGCTTCCATTTCCACCCGACTCCGAACCCCATGAAGGTTGCGCTCCTCCTCGAGGAGCTCGGCGCCGCGTACGAGGTCGTCGTCGTCGACACGCTGAAGGGGGAGCAGCACCGGCCGGAGTTCCTCGAAGTGAACCCCAACGGCAAGGCGCCGGCGATCGAGGACGATGGGGTGCGCGTGTTCGATTCGAACGCGATCCTCCTCTATCTTGCGGAGAAGCACGGGGCGTTCCTCGGTGCGCCGCAGGACAGGGGGGAGCTCCTGTCCTGGCTCTTCTGGATCGCGAGCGGGCTCGGCCCGTTCTGCGGCCAGTGGGTGCACTTCCAGACGGCCGGCGCGGCCGAGGGCGGCGACTACGCGAAGCGGCGCTACCGCTACGAGGCGCACAGGCACTACGGCGTCCTCGACACGCACCTGTCGGGCCGGGAATTCGTGGTGGGCGACGGCTACACCATCGCCGACATGGCGGCGTGGGGCTGGGTGGACAGGAACGTGCGCGTCCTCGGGGAGGGCGGGATCGACGCCTATCCCGAGGTGAAGCGCTGGTTCGCCGGGATCGACGCGCGCCCGGCGGTGGCGAAGGCGCGCGCGATGGCGAAGGGCGTCGGCGTGAAGACCGAGCACGACGAGGTTTCGCGCCGGGCGCTCTACCCGTCGAACTACGCGGCCTGAGGGAAGGGCGGGAGGCGTTTGACGCCCGCCCCGGTCAGCGCCCGAGACGCTCGCGCACGGCCGCCACCACGCGCTCGGCCGTGATGCCGAAGTGCTCGTAGAGCTCCTTGTAGGGGCCCGAGGCGCCGTAACCCGTCATGCCGACGAAGATGCCGTCGGTGCCGATGAAGGTGTCCCAGCCCTGGCGGACAGCGGCCTCCACGGCGACCTTCAGGGGGGCCTCGCCGAGGACGGCGGCGCGGTAGTCCGGATCCTCGGCGGCGAAGAGCTCCATCGAGGGGACGCTCACCACCTCGGCGGGGACGTCGAGGGTGGCGAGGGTGCGGGCGGCCTCCACGGCGATCTCCACCTCCGAGCCCGACGCGAAGATGGTCGCCGCGGGGCGGCCCTGCGCCTGGACGATGCGGTAGGCGCCGCGGCGCACGCGCGGCGGCGAGGTCTCGTCGTGGGGCAGGGTCGCAAGGTTCTGGCGCGTGAGGGCGAGGATCGTCGGCCCGCGCCGGGCGAGGGCGATCTCCCACGCCTCAGCGGTCTCCACCGCGTCGGCGGGGCGAAGGACCACGAGGCCCGGCATCGCGCGCAGGGCCGCCAGATGCTCCACCGGCTGGTGGGTCGGCCCGTCCTCGCCGAGGCCGATGGAATCGTGGGTCATCACGTGGATGACGCGCACCCCCATGAGGGCCGAGAGGCGGATCGCCGGGCGGCAGTAGTCGGAGAAGGTGAGGAAGGTGCCGCCGTAGGGGATGAGGCCGCCCGACAGCGCGATGCCGTTCATGGCGGCGGCCATGCCGTGCTCGCGTACGCCGTAGTGGATGTAGCGGCCCCCGTAGTCGCCCGGCCGCACGATCCTGAGCGCGGCCGTGCGGGTGTTGTTGGACCCCGTGAGGTCGGCCGAGCCGCCGATCGTCTCGGGAAGGACGGTGTTGACCGTCTCGAGGACACGCTCGGAAGCCTTGCGGGTCGCCATCGTCGGCCGCTCGGCGAGAAGCTGTGCCCGCAGCGCCGCCATGGCAGGGCCGAAGTCGCCCGGAAGGTCGCCGCGGATGCGCCTGTCGAACTCGGCGCGCGCCTCGTCCGGCATCGCCTCGTGACGCTGGCGCCATTCGCGATGGCCGGCCGCGGCCTTCAGCCCCGCGATGCGCCAGGCGTCGCGGATCTCCTCCGGCACCTCGAACGGATCGGCCGTCCAGCCGAGGGCCGAGCGGGTGGCGGCGGCCTCGGCGGCGCCGAGGGGCGCGCCGTGGGCCGCCGCCGTGTTCGCCTTGTTGGGCGAGCCGTAGCCGATGGTCGTCCGGGCGGCGATGAGGGTGGGGCGGTCGCTCTCGGCCGCGCGGGTGAGGGCGGCGTCTATCTCGGCGGCGTCGTGCCCGTCGATCCGCTCGGCGCGCCAGCCGGCCGCCTCGAAGCGCTTCACCGCGTCGCCCGATTCGGCGAGGGAGAGGGGACCGTCGATGGAGATCTCGTTGTCGTCGTAGAGGACCGTGAGCTTGTTGAGCCTCAGGTGCCCCGCGAGCGAGATCGCCTCGTGGCTGATCCCTTCCATGAGGTCGCCGTCGGAGGCGAGGACGAACGTGCGATGGTTGATGATCCCGTCCCCGAACTCGGCGTTCATCATGCGCTCGGAGAGGGCGATGCCGACGGCGGTGGCGAGCCCCTGGCCGAGGGGGCCGGTGGTGGTCTCGATCCCGCGGCCGTGGCCGTACTCGGGGTGGCCGGCGGTGAAGGCGCCGAGCTGGCGGAAGCGCTTCAGCTCCGAGAGCGGGAAGTCCTCGTAGCCGAGGAGGTGGTAGAGGGCATAGAGGAGCATGGAGCCGTGGCCGGCGGACAGGACGAAGCGGTCCCTGTTCGGCCACTCAGGGTGGGCGGGATCCACCTGGATGTGGTGGACGAAGAGCGTCGTCACGAGGTCGGCGGCGCCCATCGGCATGCCGGGATGGCCGCTCTTCGCCGTCTCGACGGCGTCGACCGCGAGCATCCTGATGGCGTCGGCCATCGGTTTCAGCTTGTCCACATCGACCATCACGGGAATCCGGTAGGGTTGGTATTGTCTGGCTGCGGCGTCACATAGCCCCCTCGGAGGGCTGGCGCAAAGAATTGCGGCGTCGAGGGCGGGAGGCGGGCGATCGCGCGGCAAAGGACCATGCAGGCGCTCTCCCGACTCGAGGCGGCGCTGTCCCGGCTCGAGGCGGCCGTCGAGGTGCGCGCGGAGGCGGGCGGCTCGGTGGAGGCGCTGCGGGACGACCGCGTGCGGCTCGAGCGGGACCGCGCCGAACTCGCGTCGAAGCTCGACGCCGCGGAGGCGCGGGCAAGGCGCCTCAGGGAGGCCAACGCCGAGGTGGCCGCCCGCCTCGTCAAGGTGATGGAGCGCGTGCGGCGGATGGACACCGGCGGCAACGTGGTGGAGGAGGACGGCATCTGAACCAGGTCCGTGTCGTCATCGACGGGCACACCTACCGCATGGCCTGCGGGCCGGGCGAGGAGGAGCGCGTGTCCGCACTCGCCGCGGAATTCGACGCCATCATCCGCCAGCTGAAGCGGCGGATGGGGGAGATCGGCGACAGGCGGATCGCCGTCATGGCCGGGCTCACCGTCCTCGACCGGCTGAAGGAGGCCGAGGAGCGCATCGCGGACATGCAGCATCGCATCCAGAAGCTGGAGCGGGCGCGCGAGGAGGCGGCCCTCGCGGCCGAGACGGAGGACGAGCCGCTGATCGCGCGCCTCGAGGCTGCGACGGCTGTGGTGGAGCGCCTCACCCGCACCCTCGTCGACGAGACCCACGCGCTGTCGGAGGAGGACGGCGCGGCCGCCTTCAGCCACGCGCGCGGTGCCGGCGAGACCGCCTCGGCCCTCCCGGCGGCGGAGGACGAGCCGGCGGCCGTCGGGGACGGCGGCCCCGCCGGCGATCGGGACGGCGAGGACGACTATCCGGAATTCATGCAGCGCACCTGACCGGGCTGACGGACGAAGGGCAGCGGCGCCCCACGGCCCTTGCGCGCCAGCGCGCCGTCCGGCTCCGGGCGGGGTGCGGCGCCAGGGCCTTGCTCGTCAGGGGGAAAGGCCGTGCGCCCTCCTTTTCGCGACGGTGGGCCGTCGCTATATTCGGGACCGGCGTGGCTGCGCGGTGCGTTTGGAGATCTAAATCCCCGGGGCCTTATCGATCCTGAAGGGAGCTGTCCCTGACCGGACCCGTGGGTCCGGACAAACGGCGCCCACCTACTCTGTAGGTCCCGGGATCGTTCCTCCGACGGCCGAGGTGGCTGCGTCACTTCCCTTCCTGCCCGCTCCGGCAGGCGTTTGGCCGGCCGACGCGCCGGAAAACGCGAGGCGGGTCCTGCCGTCCCAGGCGGCATAGGTCGCCCGTCCCTCTGCGATCCGTTCGCCGTAGGCCGCCGCCTGACGGCGGATCGCCTCCGCGAGGAGGCGACCGGCCACATCGCCGAAGACGAGCGCGAGGATCCTTGCGGGAAGGCGCTCGATTCCGGGCGCGCCGAGGCCGAGGTCGTCCCGCGCCGCGAGGCACACTCCGAGCATCCACGCCGCATAGTCCTGCTGGCCGCGGCCGAAGAAGAGGCGGCGGTCGTTGCGGCTGCGCGCGCTCTCGGCGAGCGCCGCGACGAGGCGCTCCACGGCGTCGGCGCCATCGGCCGCCGCGCGAGCGCTGCGTGTCGTGCCGGATTGGCTCATCGAAACGCTCTTCTTCACTCGACGCTGCCCCCCATCGCCCCTCGCCCGAGACCCCTCGCCCGACCCCTCACCCGACCCCTCACCCAAGGCCCGGCGGGGTCCTGCAACCGCCCGTCCGCGCGACGCGTTGGGGGTCGTCCTGCGCGACGGGGACAGTCGCCGCCCGTGCGGCGACAAGTTTGGAGGATCAAGGTTGATGAAGCCTTGCCTTGCGCCGCCGCGGCCCGATCGCCGGGCCCTGAACCCGCGGGCGCGACGCCCTTGCCCTTCCGCCGCGGGTGAGACAGAACCGCCGCAACGGAACTTTGGAGGCGACAATGGCTGTCAGGGTGGCAATCAACGGCTTTGGGCGCATCGGACGGAACGTTCTGAGGTCCATCGTGGAGATGGACCGCACGGACGTGGAGGTCGTGGCCGTCAACGATCTCGGCCCGGTGGAGACCAACGCGCACCTTCTGCGCTACGACAGCGTGCACGGGCGCTTCCCCGGCACGGTGACGGTCCAGGGAGACACCATCGACCTCGGCCGCGGCCCGATCCGCGTCACCTCTGAACGCGATCCCGCGAAGCTTCCCTGGCAGGACGTCGACGTCGCCATGGAGTGCACGGGCATCTTCACCGCGCGCGACAAGGCGGCGCTCCACCTCGAGAACGGCTCGAAGCGCGTCCTCGTGTCCGCCCCGGCGTCCGGCGCGGACAAGACCATCGTCTACGGCGTCAACGACAGCGCCCTCACGAAGGACGACGTCGTCGTCTCCAACGCCTCGTGCACCACCAACTGCCTCGCGCCGGTGGCCGCGGTCCTCCGCAAGGCCATCGGCATCAAGCGCGGCTTCATGACGACGATCCACTCCTACACGGGCGACCAGCCGACGCTCGACACGCTCCACAAGGACCTCTACCGCGCCCGCGCGGCGGCCATGTCCATGATCCCCACCTCGACGGGCGCCGCGAAGGCGGTGGGTCTCGTCCTGCCGGAGCTGCAGGGCAAGCTCGACGGCGTCGCGATCCGCGTTCCGACGCCCAACGTGTCGCTGGTGGACTTCAAGTTCGAGGCCGAGCGGGACACCACCGTCGAGGAGATCAACGACGCGATCCGCGCGGCCGCCGCGGGCGAGCTCAAGGGCATCCTCGGCGTCACGGACGACAAGCTCGTCTCCATGGACTTCAACCACGACCCGCATTCGAGCGTGTTCGCGACGGACGGGACGAAGGTGCTGGAGGGGTCCTTCTGCCGGGTGATGGCCTGGTACGACAACGAGTGGGGCTTTTCCTGCCGCATGTCCGACACTGCCGTCGCGATGGCGCGACTGATCTGACCCTCATGAAGGTCTCGCTTCCTGCGGGGATGCGGCTCGCGACGGCGGCGGACGGGGTCGCCCTCGCCGAGCTCGTGAACTTCGCGGGGGAGGGATTGCCGCTCCACCTGTGGCGCACCCTCGCAGGTCCCGACGGCGACCCGTGGGCGGTGGGCGCGGCACGCCAGGCCGCCCAGGCCGAGAAGGGCAACGTCGTCGTGGTGGTGGAGGGGCCGAGCGTGGTCGCGGCGATGACGGGCTATCCTCTCGGGAGGGAGCTGCAGGACATCCCCCTCGGGGACGAGCTGCCGCCGCTCGTGCGCCCGATCATCGAGCTCGAGCGGATGGTGCCGGGGACGTGGTATCTCAACGTCCTCGCCACCTATCCCCGGGCGCGCGGCCGCGGCCTCGGCTCCCGCCTCGTGGAGGTGGCGGAGGCCTGCGCCGCCGCGGAAGGGCTCGGCGGCGTCTCCATCATCGTGGCGGACGGCAACGTCGGCGCCCGCCGCCTCTACGAGCGCCTCGGCTATCGCGAGATCGCGCGCGCGCCGATGGTGAAGGAGGACTGGGACAACCCGTCCGAGGAATGGATACTTCTCCTGAAGGAGACTGCGACGTGAGCGACGTGAAGACTCTCGGGGATCTCGAGGACGTGGCGGGCCGCCGCATCCTCGTGCGGGTCGACCTCAACGTGCCCATGAAGGATGGCCGCGTCACCGACGATTCGCGGCTCGAGGCGGTGAAGGACACCATCCTCGAGCTTTCGGACAAGGGCGCGAAGGTGATCCTCCTCGCCCATTTCGGCCGGCCGAAGGGGCAGCGCAACGATGCGTTCTCGCTGCGCCCCGTGGTGCCGGCCCTCGCCGAGGTGCTCGGCCGCGACGTCGGCTTCGCCGAGGACTGCGTCGGCGAGGCTGCGGCCGAGGCGGTGGCCGGGCTCCCCGACGGGGGGGTCCTCGTCCTCGAGAACACGCGCTTTCATGCCGGCGAGGAGAAGAACGATCCCGATTTCGCCGACGCGCTCGCCGCGAACGGCGACCTCTACGTCAACGACGCGTTCTCCGCCGCCCACCGCGCCCACGCCTCCACTGAGGGGCTCGCCCACCGCCTCCCCGCCTACGCCGGGCGCGCCATGGAGGCGGAGATCGCGGCGCTGACGAAGGCGCTCGCCCACCCGGAGCGGCCGGTGGTCGCCATCATCGGCGGGGCGAAGGTGTCCACCAAGATCGAGCTCCTCGAGAACCTCGTGACGAAGGTGGACATGATCGTCATCGGCGGGGCCATGGCGAACACGTTCCTCCTCGCCTACGACATCGACATCGGCCACTCGCTGGCCGAGCGGGACCACGTGGCCACGGTGCGGCGCATCATGGCGGCGGCCGAACGGGCGGGCTGCGCGATCCTGCTGCCGCGCGACGCCATCGCCGCGACGAAGCTCGAGGCGAACGTTCCGACCGTCCACATCGCCGTCGACGAGGGCGTCGATCACGATCACATGATCCTCGACGTCGGGCCGCTCACGGTGGACCTCGTCAAGGGCGAGCTCGACCACGCGAAGACCGTCCTGTGGAACGGCCCGCTCGGCGCGTTCGAGACGCCGCCCTTCCACAAGGCGACCGAGGCCGTGGCGCGGCACGTGGCCGAGCGCAGCCGGAGCGCGGGGCTCCTTTCCGTCGCTGGCGGAGGCGACACGCTGGCGGCCCTCGCCGACGCCGGCGCCATCGAGGGATTCACCTACGTCTCCACCGCCGGCGGGGCGTTCCTCGAATGGCTGGAAGGCAAGGAGCTTCCCGCCGTCAAGGCTTTGAAGACGGCGGGCTGAGCGTTACAAGCTGCCTCGAACGACACTTGGGGGAGCGGGCATGACCGAGACACTTGCCGAGATCGCACGGGCGATGGTCCAGGAGGGCCAGGGCATCCTGGCCGCCGACGAATCGACCGGCACCATCCAGAAGCGGTTCGACCAGATCGGCGTCGAGAACACCGAGGAGAACCGCCGCGCCTATCGCGAGATGCTGTTCACCGCCGACGAGGCGATGAGGAGCTACGTCTCGGGCGTCATCCTCTTCGAGGAGACGCTGTTCCAGTCCACCGCCGACGGCCGGCGCTTCGTGGACGTCATCAGGGCCGCCGACGCCGTGCCCGGCATCAAGGTGGACAAGGGCGCGAAGGACCTCGCCGCCTTCCCGGGCGAGAAGGTGACCGAGGGGCTCGACGGCCTGCGCGAGCGGCTGAAGAAGTACCACGAGGCGGGCGCGCGATTTGCCAAGTGGCGCGCGGTGATCGACATCGCGGACGGGCTGCCGACGCTCGGCGCCATCAGGGCGAACGCCCACGCCCTCGGCCGCTACGCAGCGCTCTGCCAGGAGAACGGCATCGTCCCCATCGTCGAGCCCGAGGTCCTGATGGACGGGCCGAACGCCACCCACACCATCGAGCGCTGCCACGAGGTGACCGAGCTCACCCTCAACGTCGTGTTCGACGAGCTCTACGCCCAGCGGGTGGACCTTCCGGGCATGGTGCTGAAGCCGAACATGGTGGTGCCCGGCCAGAAGGGGCCGCAGGTGGACGCCGAGACGGTGGCCGAGATGACCGTGCGCTGCCTGAAGGCGACCGTGCCGCCGGCCGTTCCCGGCATCGCCTTCCTCTCGGGCGGCCAGTCCGACGAGGCGGCGACCGAGCACCTCGCCATCATGAACAAGATCGGCGGCCTGCCCTGGGTGCTGACCTTCTCCTACGGCCGCGCGCTGCAGCAGGCGGCGCTCAAGGCGTGGAGCGGCCGCGAGGAGAACGTCGCGACCGCGCAGGCGGCCTTCACCCACCGCGCCCGCATGAACGGGCGGGCCGCCGTCGGCGCGTGGACGCCCGAGGACGAGCGGGAGGCCGCCTGAGCCGGAAGCCCGAGGGGCAGGCCTTGCGCCAGCGACTGATCCTGTGCCCTCCGGCGGACGTTCCGGCGGAGACACTTGCCGCCGTGCTGCGGGCGGGTGACGTGGCGGCCGTCGTCCTGGCGCCTTTGGCGCCAGGGCTCGCAGCGCTGGTGCAGGCCGCGCAGGGGGAGGGCGTCGCGGCGCTTCTCGCGGCGCAGATGGCGGTGGACGGGAAAGGCTGGCCGGCGCTCCACGGCGCCGACGGCGTCCACCTCACCGGCGCCATGGAAGGGCGGCGCCTCGCCCTCGAGGCGCGGCCGGAGGGGGTGACGGTCGGAGCGCTCGCGCTCGACAGGCACGAGGCGATGGTTCTCGGCGAGAGCGGGGCGGATTATCTGTGGTTCGGCGCGACCGGCGCGCTCGAGGAGGATGCGGTGCTGCGCGCGGCCTGGTGGCAGAGCCTGTTCGAGACGCCCTGCGTCCTCGCCGGACCCGACACGGAGGATGCGCTGTCCGCGATGATCGCTTCCGAGGCCGAGTTCCTGGCGCTCGACGTGTTCGCCGCGGCCGATCCTGCGGAAAGGGTCGCGCTCGTCGACGCGCGCCTCGCGCCGAGGGCCGGCCGGTCGTGAGGGGGGTGACGCTCGCCATTCTCCTCGCCGTCCTCGCGCCGATGGAGCCCGTGCCGGCGGCCGCGGTGGAAACGCGCACCGTGTCCGTCGACGCGGCCGAGGTGTCGCCGCCACCGGCGCAGACGCGCTCGCCCTTCCTGCCGATGCCGCTCGCAAGGCCGATGGTGCTGCCGCAGCAGGAGGCGCCCGGCGTCGTCGTCTCCACGGCGCGGACCGAGGACGGCGAGCCTCTGGCGCTCGCCTCCGTCCCGGCGGCCTTCGGTGCCGACCCCGCCGGACGGCCCCTGAAGCTCTCCCACTATGCGTTCGGCGCCTACCAGCGCGGTCTCTACGCGACAGCCTTTGCGGTGGCGCTGAGGGCGGCCGCGGAGGATGATGCCGACGCGGCAGCCCTCATCGGCCGCCTCTACGAGGAGGCGAAGGGCGTCGAGCAGGACTTCGAGAAGGCCGCCGGCTGGTATGCCGTCGCCGCCGATCTCGGCCATGCCGAAGCGAAGAGCCGCCTCGCCCTCATGATGCTGGAGGGCCGGGGGCTGCCCCAGGACACAGAGAAGGCGGCCGAGACCTTCGAGGCGGCGGCCGAGGCGGGAAGCGCCGACGCCGCCCACAGCCTCGCGTTGATGCTGATCCGCGGCGAGGGAATGGAGCCTGACCCCGAGGCCGCCTTCCGCTACATGGTCAAGGCGGCCGAGGGCGGGGCAGTCGCCGCGCAGTACGCCCTCGCCGTCATGTACGAGGAGGGGCGCGGCACGCTCCCCGACGACGCCAAGGCGACGCTGTGGTACGGCCGCGCGGCCCGCGCGGGGGAGAAGGCCGCGTACTTCCCCTATGCCGTGCGCCTCTTCAACGGCGTCGGCGTCGCGCCGGACGAGGCGACCGCGGCGCGCTACTTCGCCCACGCCGCGCGCGACGGCGACCCCATCGCCATGAACCGCTACGCGCGCATCCTCGCCAACGGCCGCGGCGTGGCACCCAACGCGGTCGAGGCGATCAAGTGGCACCTGATCGCCCGCTCGGCCGGCATCTCGGACCTCTTCCTCGACGGCTTCATGGGAACCGCCGACCCCTCGGAGGTGGAGGAGGGACGGCGGCGCGCGGCCGAGATGGCGGTCCGCTGACCCGGGCTTGCCACGCGGCCGCCGAAGGGCCGCGGCGGCCCGTCCCGGCGGTGTCCCTCCGGCGTCCGGGCGGCGTTCCGGCGGCGTGGCGGCTTGCGGTGCGGCCGCGCCTGTGGTTTCAGCGGTGCGACGCCGGCCGGACGCGCCCCTCGCGCCGCTGCCCCGCCCGCATTCGACACACTGAAGAGATCGGCATGAAGATCAACGGCAACGAGATCCGTCCCGGCAACGTGCTCGAGCATCAGGGCTCGCTGTGGGCGGCTGTGAAGGTTCAGCACGTGAAGCCTGGCAAGGGCGGCGCATTCGCTCAGGTCGAGCTCAAGAACCTCATCGACGGGCGCAAGCTCAACGAGCGCTTCCGCTCGGAGGATACCGTGGAGCGCGTCCGCCTGGAGCAGAAGGACTTCCAGTACCTCTACGCCGAGGGTGACGACCTGGTCTTCATGGACTCGCAGACCTACGAGCAGATCAGCCTCTCGTCGGATTTCGTGGGCGAGCGCGCGGCCTTCCTGCAGGACGGCATGACCGTGACCCTCGAGATGTACGAGGAGAAGCCCATCGGCATCACCCTGCCGCAGCATGTCACCCTCGAGATCGCCGAGGCCGACGCGGTGGTGAAGGGGCAGACGGCGTCATCGAGCTACAAGCCCGCCGTGCTCGAGAACGGCGTCAAGGTGATGGTGCCGCCCTTCATCGCCGCCGGCGAGAGGATCGTGGTGGACACCAACGAGATCACCTACGTCCGCCGCGCGGACTGAACCGGAGAGAGGAGCGCCGCACCGGCGCGTCGGCTCCCGCCCAACTTCCCGGCCGCGAGGCCGATCCGATCAGGAGACACGATGGCCCGCTCGGCCCTCCTCAACGTCATGGTGGCCGCCGCGCAGAAGGCCGGCCGCAGCCTCGCGCGCGATTTCGGCGAGGTGGAGAACCTCCAGGTCTCGCGGAAGGGGCCGGCGGACTTCGTCTCGCGCGCCGACATGCGGGCGGAGGAGATCGTCCATGCCGAGCTCTCCAGGGCCCGGCCCGGCTACGGCTTCCTGATGGAGGAGGGGGGCGAGACTCGCGGCGAGGACGGCCAGCACCGCTGGATCGTCGATCCCCTCGACGGCACCACCAACTTCCTGCACGCGATCCCGATCTTCGCCGTCTCCATCGCCCTCGAGCGGCAGGGCGAGCTGGTGGCGGGCGTCATCTACAACCCCGTGATGGACGAGCTCTTCGTCGCCGAGAAGGGGCGGGGGGCCTACCTCAACGACCGGCGGCTGCGCGTCTCGGCCCGCACGGACCTCGGCGACTGCCTGATCGGGACGGGCCTGCCCTTCATGGGCCACGGCAACCAGCTGCGCACCCTTCTCGAGCTTCAGCCGCTCCTGTCGCGCGTCGCCGGGATCAGGCGGCCGGGCGCGGCGGCTGTGGATCTCGCGTGGGTGGCCGCCGGGCGCTACGACGGCTTCTGGGAGCACGACCTCAACCCCTGGGACATCGCGGCTGGCATCGTCCTCGTGCGGGAGGCCGGCGGCTTCGCGACCGACGCGGAGGGCGGCCAGAGGGCGCTCGAGACCGGCTCGGTGGTGGCGGGGAACGAGGCCGTCCACAGGGCGCTCCTCAAGACGCTGAAGGACGCCAGACAATCGCGCAGCGCCGCCGCGAGCTGAGGCGAGCCGCGTCTGCGGTGCGCCGGGCGGAGGCCCCCGTCCATGCCGCAGGCCCCTTCATGCCGCAGGCCGTATCCATGCCGCAGGCCCCTTCATGCCGCAGGCCGTATCCATGCCGCAGGTCCACATGGCGGCCGATCCTCGGGCGCCACAGATGAGCCTCCAACGCGGCGGCCGATCCTCGGGCGCCGCAGACGAGTCTCCCAAGCGCCTCCCGGGAAGGTCCGCGCATGGCGTTCACCGGCGGTTCATGGTGAAAAGCCCCCTCGTGCGGCCGGACGCGCCCGAGGCCGGCCCGATTCTTGTTAACAACGTCTCATTGGTGCCCGGCGGCGAATTCGGATAGAGAGCTTTGCATGGCCCGCTCCAAGGATCCTTACCGGCTGAGCTACCCGCAGGTCTACCTGTGGCGCATGGCGCTGTTCGTCATCCTGGCGTCGTTCCTGGTGTTCATCCAGTTCGCCACGGTGGCGAACGCCTTCATGGCGAACCCGGTGCTGAACGGCCTCATCATCGCCGTCGGCATCGTGGGCGTGCTCCTCGCCGTCACCATGGTGCTGCGCCTCTACCGCGAGATCGGCTGGGTGAACCGCTTCCGGACCGGCCAGGCGACGCAGCGACGTCAGCCGATCCTGCTGGCGCCCATGGCGACGCTCCTGCGCGACGGGGCGGACGAGACTGTGATGAGCGCCGTCACCATGCGCTCCATCCTCGACACCGTCGGAACGCGCCTCGACGAGCAGAGGGACATCCTGCGCTACCTCGTCGGGCTTCTCGTCTTCCTCGGCCTTCTCGGCACCTTCTACGGCCTCCTCCAGACCGTGAGCTCCGTCGGCGCCACGATCCAGTCGCTCGACGTCGCCTCCGGCGATTCGGCTGTGATCTTCGAGGACCTGAAGGCGGGGCTCGAGGCGCCGCTCGTCGGCATGGGGACGGCGTTCTCCTCGTCGCTCTTCGGCCTCACGGGATCGCTGATCGTGGGCTTCCTCGACCTTCAGGCGGGGCAGGCGCAGAACCGCTTCTACACCGAGCTCGAGGACTGGCTCTCCACGATGACCGACATCGTGGACGACATCGAGGTGGCCGGCGCAGCGCAGGCCGCGATGGACCTTCAGGCCTCGGTGGACAGGCTCGCCGAGATCGTGGCCGGACAGGGCGGCGGCGGCGACAGGCAGACGGCGAGGGCGCTCCACAGCCTCGCGGACGGGATGCAGCAGGTGGTCAAGAATCTCCGGCGCGAGCAGCAGGTCCTCCTCGACTGGGCGGAGGCGCAGGGCGCGCAGAACGAGCGGATCGAGGAGCTTCTCGTGCGCCTCAACCGTGCGCTCGAGCAGGACGAGCGGGCCTGACCGCCGCCCCGCGCGGGCGGCCTTCCTGACCGCCGCCGCTCCGGCGGCTTTCTGGGGTGTGTGAAACATGGCGCTTTCGGCACGGCGGCGCGAGCAGAGGGCCGACTACTGGCCCGGCTTCGTGGACGCGATGGCGACGCTCCTGCTCGTCATCATCTTCCTCTTGTCGCTCTTCATGCTGGCGCAGTTCTTCCTGAGCCAGGAGCTTTCGGGCCGCGAGAGCGCTCTCGCGCGGCTGAACGCCCAGATCGCCGAGCTCTCCCAGCTCCTCGCCCTCGAGAGGGCGCAGGGCAGCGAGCAGGAGGACGAGGTGATGGCGATGAGCGCGAGCCTCGACCAGCTCGTGCGCCAGCGCGACGAGCTGCGCGGCCTGCTCGCCGGCGAGGCGGCCGAGGACGACGAGGTGTCGACCCAGATGGAGCGGCTCCAGGAGCAGCTCCTGGCGGAGCAGGAGGTGGGGGCGAACGCGCTCGCAGAGGTGGCCCTGCTCAATCAGCAGCTTCGCGCGCTCCGCCGCCAGATCGCCGCCCTCGAGGAGGCGCTCGACGCCTCGGAGGCGCAGCAGGAGGAGAGCTCAACCCGCCTCGCCGAGCTCGGCGAGCGGCTCAACGTCGCGCTGGCCCAGAGGGTGCAGATCCTGAACCGCTTCCGCTCCGACTTCTTCGGCCGCCTGAGGGACATCCTCGCCCAGCGGTCGGGGATCGAGGTGGTCGGCGACCGCTTCGTGTTCCAGTCGGAGGTGCTGTTCCCCTCAGGCTCCGCCGAGCTCAATGCCGCGGGCCGCGGCGAGCTCTCGACACTCGCCGACGAGCTCCAGACCCTGGGCGAGGAGATCCCCGACGACATCGACTGGGTGCTTCGGGTGGACGGGCACACGGATGCGCAGCCGCTGTCGGGTGCGGGCCGCTTCCGCGACAACTGGGAGCTGTCTGCGGCGCGCTCCATCTCGGTGGTGCAGTACCTCATCTCGGAAGGTGTGTCGCCGGACAGGCTCGTCGCGGCGGGCTTCGGCGAGTTCCGCCCGCTGGTGGAGGGCGACACGCCGGAGGCTTTCGCCGCCAACCGCCGCATCGAGCTGAAGCTGACGCAGCGCTGAGCGGTGGATCCGGCGCCCTGCCGGCATCCCGCCTCGGCGCGCCCTGCCCCGGCCCACACCGGCCCGCCCGTTCGGGCGCCTTCGCGCAGCGGGTCCCGACCGGAAGCCGGGACCCACAGGCGACGCTGTCGCCAATGCCGAGGTTCTACTCCGGGAGCTCGCGCGGGACGCCGCGGTGCGCCTCGGCGAGCCCGCGCATGTAGCCCTGCCGGAATCCGCGCTCGTAGAGCTCCCGGCTGGCGCTGTCCATGTCGCGCATCGCGGTCGTCTCGCCTGACTGCTCCCCCGGCTGCATCCGGGGATCCGTCATCGCCTCCTGCTGCCCCTCCTCCTGGAGGCCGGCGGGATCCTCCCCGGTGGACTCCAGGTCCTGCGGCTGCTGACCGGCGCGCCAGTCGGGGATCTCCTCCCCGGCGTGGAGGGGCTCGGCCCGCGCGCGGCCCTCGCCGTCCTCGATGTAGCCGCCCGGCACCACCTGCGAGCCGGGAACGCCGCCCAGCGGGCGAGCTTCTTCCTCTCGCTCGGCGCTCCGCTCCCCGCCATCCTGGGCGTGAGCGGGCATGGCGGCGGCGAGCGCGATGGCCGAGACGATGGCGGTCGATCGCCAGTCGATCATGGGAAACCTCCCGTTTCGTGGTCGCGAGCCCTTTGGCCCATGCGTCGACAATGGCGGGAGTGCAGGAATGGTTTCCCTTGCGTCCGGGGCGATGGTGGCGGTGGGGCGGGCAGGTCCCCTTGAAACCTTCAGGCTGCGCTCGGAGTGCGTTCCCGGGCGCTGCCGCCCTCGCCGAACTGGAGCGCCGCGAGGCGGGAGTAGACGCCCTCGCGGCGGGCGAGCTCGGCGTGGGTCCCCGTCTCAACGATGCGCCCGCCGTCGAGGACGAGGATGCGGTCTGCCCGCACCACGGTCGCGAGGCGGTGGGCGATGACGATGGTCGTGCGCCCCGCCATCAGCCGTTCGAGCGCCTCCTGGATGAACGCCTCGCTCTCCGCGTCGAGGCTCGACGTGGCCTCGTCGAGAAGGAGGATCGGCGCGTCCTTCAGGACGGCCCGCGCGATGGCGATGCGCTGGCGCTGACCGCCCGAAAGGGTGATGCCGCGCTCGCCGACGACGGTTCCGAAGCCGTTCGGCAGCGCCTCCGCGAAGACGTCGACTCGGGCGGCCTTCGCGGCCGCGACCACCTCCTCGTCGCTCGCTTCGGGCCGGCCGATGCGGATGTTGTCGGCGATGGTCGCCGCCATGATCGTGGTATCCTGCGGAACGAGCGAGATGCGACTGCGCAGCTCCGCAAGGTCCGCCTCGCGCACGTCGACCCCGTCCACCAGGACGCGCCCGCGGCACACGTCGTAGCCGCGGCCGATGAGCTGGAACACGGTCGTCTTGCCCGCGCCCGAGGGGCCGACGATGGCGATGTTCTCCCCCGCAGCCACCTCGAAGGAGAGGTTGTGGAGGATCGGGATGGAGCGGTCGGACGGATAGGCGAAGCCGACGTTCTCGAACGCGACCGTGCCGCGGCCGGGGACGGGCAGCGGCGTCGGGTTCGCGGGGCTCTCGACGTCTGGCGTCTCCTGGGCGAGGTGGGAGAGGCGCTCGGCGGCGCCGGCGGTCTGCGCCACCTCTCCCCACACCTGGCTGAGCTCGCCGAGGGCGCCGGCGGCGAACACCGCGTAGAGCACGAACTGGCCGAGGGCGCCGGGGGTGAGGTCGCCGGACAGCACCTCCTTCGCGCCGAGCCACAGGACGCCGACGATGGCGGTGAAGACGAAGAAGATGACGATGGACGTCAGCATCGCGCGCGCTGCGGTGGCGCCGCGGGCGATCTCGAACGCCTCGAGCGCGCCCTCGCGGTAGCGCTCGGCGGTGCGCCGCTCGGCGACGAAGCTCTGGAGGGTGCGCACGGCGCCGATCGCCTCGGTCGCGAAGGCTGAGATGCGGGCGAGCGTGTCCTGCGCGAGCCGGGACTTGCGCCGCACCACGCGGCCGAACCCCACGAGAGGGAGGACCACGAGGGGGATCACGAGGAGGGCGACCGCCGACAGGGTCGGGCTCGTCACGACCATCATGGTGATGGCGCCGACGAACATGAGGAAGTTCCGCAGCGCGATGGAGGCCGAGGCGCCGACGGCGGACTTGATCTGCGTCGTGTCGGCGGTGAGGCGGGAGACCACCTCGCCCGACATGGTGCGGTCGAAGAAGGCGGGCGAGAGGGTCATGACGCGCTCGAACACGTCGGCCCGCACGTCAGCCACCACGCGCTCGCCGAGCGTGATGACGAGGTAGTAGCGCAGCGCCGAAGCGACCGCGAGCGCCAGCGCCACGAGGACGAGCATGGCGAAGTAGGTGTTGATGAACTCCGCGTTCTCCGAGGCGAACCCGTGGTCGATCATGCGACGCACGGCAAGCGGCACGGCGAGCGTCGCCGTGGTCGCCGCCACCATCGCCACGAGGGCGAGGGCCATGCGCGACTTGTAGCGCATGGCGTAGGGCAGGAGGAATCGCAGCGGGCGCAGCCGCACGGGGCGCCTGCGCTCCGCCTCCAGCTCTGCGGCGGTGCGGGCGTAGGGTGTGTCCGCGGCGCTTGCCGCACTCTGGCGTCCGAGTCGCATGACAGATTGACAACCGTCTCCGTGCTTCGGAGTCAATGCGGCAACGGCCGCAACTTGCGCACCCGTCGTGCAGGGGTTAAGTGCACGGGGTTCCCCGACCATGTGGTGACATTGTGCGGCAGGCGCCGCCTGCCACCCCCCATTGCTGCGACGCGCGCACACAGGACCGGCCATGAAGAAGGACATCCACCCCGACTACCACCTCGTCAAGGTCGTCATGACCGACGGGTCCGAGTACTTCACCCGCTCCTGCGCGGGAAAGCCCGGCGACACCATCGCGCTCGACATCGACCCGAGGACGCACCCGGCGTGGACCGGCGGCCAGCAGACCCTCATGGACCGCGGCGGCCGCATCTCCCGCTTCAAGAGCAAGTTCAAGGGCATTCCCGGCGCCTGACCCTGGCGCTGCGTGGCCGGTCCGGACCATGCCGGCCGGCCTCAGCGCCTGAACAGGCTGTCGGCGGCGGACCGCGTTGCGCTCCTGCGCGCGACCTCGGCGCCGATGCGCTCCGCCTCGGCGAGGCAGGCTGCCTTCAGCGCCTCGAGGTCCCGCACCGACAGGCGCGACAGGTCGGCCCCCAGTTCGTGGCCACGCGGGCGCAGCTTCCGCTCGTCGTCCAAGGCGTCGTCTCCCCATTCCGGCGCTCCGGTCCCCGCTCCGGCGGCTGCGGCCGGGTGACCGGTGAGCGCGTTCTGCGGTCGTCGCGCGTGGCACGCCGCTCGTTGATGTCCCATTCCGAACCATTGCGGCCGGCCCGTCAATGCCCGCCGCCTGCGCCGCGCGGAGGAAAGCCATGACCATCCCGACCATGATGCGGGCCGTGACGGCGAGCGCGCCCGGCGGGCCGGGCGTCCTCGTGGCGCAGGAGCATCCGACCCCGGCGCCGGGGCCGACCGAGGTGCTCGTGAAGGTCGCTGCGGCGGGCGTGAACCGGCCGGACTGCCTCCAGCGCGCCGGCCGCTATCCGCCGCCGGCGGGCGTGACCCCGATCCTGGGGCTCGAGATGGCGGGCGAGGTGGTCGCCGTCGGGCGCGAGGCCCGGCGCATTGCGAAGGGGGATCTCGTCACCGGCCTCGTCAGGGGCGGCGCCTATGCCGATTATTGCGCGGTGGACGAGCGGAACGCCCTGCCGGTCCCTGCGGGGCTGACGATGGTGGAGGCCGCGGCCATTCCCGAGACGTTCTTCACGGTGTGGAGCAACGTGTTCGACCGCGGACGGCTCGCCGAGGGCGAGTGGTTCCTCGTTCACGGCGGCTCCTCGGGGATCGGGACCACAGCGATCCAGCTCGCCGCAGCGTTCGGCGCCCGCGTGATCGCGACGGCGGGGTCGGACGAGAAGTGCGCCGCCTGTGAGCGGCTCGGCGCGACGCGGGCCATCAACTACAACCGCGAGGACTTCGTGGAGGTCTGCCGCGAGATCGCGCCCGAGGGCGTCCACCTCGTCCTCGACATGCTGGGCGGCGACATCGTCGAGCGGAACTGGGCCGTGGCCGCCGTCGAGGGCCGCATCGTGCAGATCGCGACGCTGCACGGCGCCTCCGACGTCGACTTCCGCACGCTGATGGTCAAGCGCCTCACCCACACGGGGTCGACGCTGCGCCCCCGCGACGTGGCGTTCAAGGCCGCGATCGCCGACGCCCTGCGGGCGAAGGTGTGGCCGCTGATCGAGGGAGGGCGAGTCCGGCCCGTCATCGACGCCACGTTCCCCCTCGAACGCGCCGCCGACGCTCACGCCCGGATGGAGGGGCGGGGCCACATCGGCAAGATCGTCCTCACCGTCTGACCGGCGGCGGCAGGCCGACGGCTGCCGCCTGTGAAGGGCGGCACAGGGCGAGACGCCGTTTGCCAGGGACGCGCCGTCCGCCTATATCTCTCGCCGTCCCCGAAATCCCGAAGCGAGGCTCGGGTTCTCCGCCGCGAAGGCGCGAGAGCACAAGGAGGTGCCATGCAGTCCGATCCCGACACGCCGCTGATGCCCAAGGCGACAGCGGTCTGGCTGGTCGAGAACACCTCGCTCAGCTTCGACCAGATCGCCGCCTTCTGCCGCCTCCACCCCCTGGAGGTAGGCGCCATCGCGGACGGTGACGCAGCGCAGGGCATCAAGGGCGCCGACCCGATCCAGACGGGCCAGCTCACCCGCGCCGAGATCGAGAAGGGCGAGAAGGATCCGAAGTACCGGCTGAGGCTGTCGAAGCCGAAGACAATCGTGCCCCAGCCCAAGCGCCGCGCCCCGCGCTACACGCCCGTGTCCAAGCGCCAGGACAGGCCGAACGCGATCCTGTGGCTGGTGCGCCACCACCCCGAGCTCAAGGACCAGGCGATCATCCGCCTCGTCGGCACGACGAAGGCGACCATCCAGGCGATCCGCGATCGCACCCACTGGAACTCGGCAAACCTTCAGCCGCTCGACCCGGTGACCCTCGGCCTCTGCTCGCAGATGGACCTCGACCGCGAGGTGGAGGCGGCGGCCCGCGAGATGGCCGTGACGCGCCCCTCGACGGTGCCCGGCCTCGGCGATCAGCCGGACGTCCTGATGCCTGTGGAGGAGAGCCTCGAGCCGCGCGAGGAGGAGGAAGAGGATTACCGGCCGTCACGGACCGAGAAGTTCGACCCCGACGCCGTCTTCCGCGGCCTCGACAAGTGGAAGAAGGGCAAGGAGCGCCCCATGGAGGGGGACGAGGAGTAGGCCGCGGGCGCCCCGGCCCCGGCCTTCCTGCGGCCGTGCGACACGCCGCAGCCTTTGCGCGCGCGCCAGTCCGTCCCCAGCCCGCCGAAGCCCGCCCCCCAGCGGCAAAGCGCGCGTTAGCGCGCCAAAGCTTGCCCCATGGCGCCAAAGCCCACGTCAGCCCGGCGGTATCTCCGTCCGGCGCGCGAACTTCCGGGCGGCAGCGTCCGCGGGGCGCCGTTCTCCGGGTGATTCGGTACAGGTCTATGGCGCCGCCTTCCGCCGGTCCCGCCGTCGGCCCGTCCGCAGGCCCGGGAAGGAGGCGGTGGCGCCGGGGTCCGATGCACCTCGTGAGGCGCCCCGGGCGGTCCGCCACCGCGGGCGAGGCGGAGCTCCACAGACGTCAGCCCGCCGGGACGGCGATGATCGAGAGCGCGGCCTCGCCTGGCCGTTGCGCGCCTTCCACGCCTTGCCGCGACCTTTCCGGCGCATCACCTCCCCGGCTCACTCGACGGTAAAGCTCACCCGCTGCGAGTCCCCCGCCGCAGTCACCACCGTCAGCGTGTGGTGGCCGGGAGTGACGTCGATCTGGGCGCGGCGGCGGCCCTCGGCGACGCTCAAGGGGCGGCCGTTGAGGAGCCAGACGTCCACCGGGCGGCCGAGCACCCGTGCCACCAGCGGGTCGCGCGTTCCGTCGGGGCGGGTGAGGGCGAGGCGGGCGTCCGCCGGGGGGAAGGCGATGGCCAGCGCCGGCGCCTCGGCGGCCCCGTTGGAGGGGGCGGCCGGGAAGTGGCGCAGCGGTGGAGGCAGGTCGGCAGTCGAAGCGTGGGCCGCCGGTGGCGGGCGGCGCACGATGCCGATGCGGGCGAAGGCGTCGAACAGGAGCGGCGCCGCGTCCGTCCAGCCCGTGAGGTGCGCCACCGGCGAGCCGTCGGGGCGGCCGATCCACACGGCGATGACGTGGGCGCCGTCGTAGCCGACGGCCCAGGCGTCGCGGTAGCCGTAGGAGGTGCCGGTCTTGTAGGCGATCTCGCCGGGGCGGGCGTTGCGGGGCGGCTTCATGGTCTCGAGGATCGCCGAGACGGCGCGGGCGGCGCGCGCGTCAAGGAGCCGCGCGCGTGGCTCGGGCGGCTCGCCCGACGCAAAGAGCGGCACCGGCCGCCCGTCGGTGGCGAGGGCGCTGTAGAGCGCGGCAAGGTCGAGAAGGCGCGTGCCGAAGCCGCCGAGCGCGATGGCGAGCGTGGGGCCGTGGCGCTCCGGGATCGCCACCAGCGCGCCGGCCTCCTGCAGGCGGACCGCGAGGCGAACGGGGCCGATCGCCTCCAGCAGCGTCACCGCGGGCACGTTGAGCGAGGCCTTCAGCGCCTCGGCCACGGTCACGAGGCCCTGATAGGTCTCGTCGAAGTTCTCCGGCTCGTAGCCCGCGAAGGTGATCGGCGTGTCGCGCACGAGCGTCCCGGGCGCCACGAGCCCCGCCTCCATGCCGAGACCGTAGATGAAGGGCTTCAGCGTCGATCCCGGCGAGCGGACGGCGTGGACCATGTCGACGTGGCCCGCTCGCCGCTCGTCGAGGAACTTCGCCGCGCCGACTGATGCGCGGATCTCGCCCGTGCGAAGGTCGGCGACCAGGATCCCCGCGGAGACCTTCGGGCCGATGAGGTCGACCCGCTCCGCGGCGAGGCGCTCCAGCGCGGCCTGCCAGTCCCTGTAAAGGGTGGTCTCGATGCGCTGCGCCTCCGGGTCGGCGGCGGCGAGCGTGCGTGCGAGGTGCGGGGCGAGGCGCGGGACGGGTCTGCGAGCGGTGGGGACAGGCTCGCGCTTCGCCTCCCGCGCATCCCTCTCCGAGACGGTCCCGGCGGCCGCGAGACGGTCGATGACGCGGTCGCGCGCCCGCCTCGCGGCCTCGGGATGCCGGTCGGGCCGGCGCGTCTCGGGGGACTGGGGGAGCGCGATGAGGAGGGCGCTCTGGGCGAGGGTGAGCCGGCGCGGCTCCCGGCCGAACCATGCGATGGACGCCGCGCGCAGGCCCTCGACGTTGCCGCCGTAGGGTGCCGCGTTGAGGTAGATCGCGAGGATCTCGTCCTTGTCGAGGCGGCGCTCCAGCTGGACGGCGCGGACGGCTTCCTCGAGCTTCCTCGCCACGGTCCTCTCGCGCCGCTCCGTCATGAGGCGCACCGTCTGCATGGTGAGCGTCGACGCGCCGGAGACGATGCGGCGGTGGCGCACCGCCTGCCAGGCGGCGCGGACGGCTGCGCGCGGATCGACGCCGCGGTGGGTGCGGAAGCGCCTGTCCTCGTAGGCGATCAGGTACGTGATGAAGCGCGGGTCGACGTCCTCAACGGCGAGGGGAAGGCGCCAGCGGCCGTGCTCGTCGGTGAAGGCGCGCAGGAGGGCGCCGTCGCGGTCGACCACCACCCGCGAGGGCGCCGCGAGGGACGCCGGCGGAGGAAAGCGCGCGTCGAGGACCGGGAGGAGGACCGCGGCGGCCGCCACGAGGACGGCGAGGCCGAGGAAGCCGCGCCCCCACCAGCGGGAGGGGACCCTGTCGGGGAGGCGGTTGGCGCCGTCGGAGCCGGTGGTCATTGCCGTCGCGTCCGATGGTGCGCTGGCGGACGGGCGGCGGCCGCGGGGGCGAGTCCGCGGCCGCATCGCCTCAGCGCGTCGGGAGCACCGCGACGAAGCCCGACCCCGTGCGGGCGACGTACTGCGGCTGATACATGTCCACCGCCTCGGCCGCGGGCAGCGTGAAGGTGCCCGGGGAGATGGCGCGGATCATGTAGGTCACCGACGTCGGCCCCCCGGGGCCCTGGGGCAGCGTCCAGGCCGCCGCGAAGCGGTCGTCGCGGAACTCAACGTGCTCGGGGCTCGCCCCGCCGCGGTCGAAGGGGAGCGCCGCCGTGTCCGCCGATTCCACGAGGCGCGGGTTCTCGATCTCGAACCCGGCCGGCAGCAGGTCCGTCAGGAGGAGGCGCATCGGCGCTTCCGCCGTCTTCGTGAATGTGAGGCGCACGAGAAGGCGCGTGTTCTGCTCCACGCGGTCGGGCGTGATCTCCGACCCGTCGAGGGTGTGGAAGGTGCGCTCGAGGGTGATCCCGTTCGACGCGGGCGGAAGCGGCGCAAGGGGTGTCCCGCTGACGGTGGTGGCGACGGCGACCGTCTCTGCGCCGTCGTTGCGCACGACGACGCCGGTGTCGAGGGCGCGCGCCGCGACCGTGCGGAAGAGCGGGGCCTCGAGGGGCACGCCGTCGATGGTGACGCTGCCGGGCTCGGGCCGCGTCGCGTGGGTGGAGAGGAGGAGCCATGCCGCCTCCTGCGTGGAGTAGCCCCGGCGCTGGGCGGCCTTCACCGTGGAGAGGTCGCCCGAGAGGCTCGCGACGGTGGCAGCGCCCACGCGCGATTCGGCGGCGAGGGTGACGACTGCGGCCGCGTCCCTGAGGGAGGTTCCGAAGTCGGTCCGCCACCACAGCTCTTCTCCCGTGGGCACGGAAATGCCCCGGAAGAGCGTCTCGGCGAGGCGGGTGTCGCCGGTGAAGGCGAGGCTTGCGGCGAGCTGGGCGCGGGCGAGGGGAGTCGCGAACTCGTCGATCTGCTCCTCCGCGAGGTAGCGAAGGTCCCCGATGGAGGCGCGCCCGTTCCGCGCGAGGACGTAGGTGGCGTAGGCGACCTGCGCGCCGCGCTCGCCGGAGACGTCGCCGAGGAAGGCGAGCACCGACTGGAGGCGGTCGAGCCCCATGTCGAAGGCCTCCGCCGGGACGGCATGGCCGGCCTCGCGGGCGCGGGTGAGGAAGTCCATCACGTAGGCCGTCAGCCACAGGTCGTAGCCGGGCGACCAGAGGCCGAAGCCGCCTGTGGAGGACTGGAAGGCGAGGACGCGGCGGATGGCCTCCTCGATCCGCTCCGGGATCGCCGTGTCCGCGTCGAGGCCGATGTCACCCGCGACCTCGTCGAGGTAGAGGAGCGGCAGGGCGCGGCTCACGGTCTGCTCGGCGCAGCCGTAGGGGAAGCGGTCGAGCATGGCGAGGAGGCCGGCGGTGTCGATGTCACCCGATCCGACCGAGAGGGTCACGGCCGCATCCGCGTCGAAGCCCTCAAGGAGGGCGGCCGTCAGCGTCGTTGCATCGCCCGGGGCGAGCGCCACGAGGCGCCGCTGAGAGACCTCCGAGGCGGCGGGGCGCGAGACGATCGTGTAGTCGCGCACCACCTCGAGGCCGTCGGGACCGGTGAGGCGGGCGACGATCGCCGCCTCGCCGACGCCGGTCGCCGAAAGTGGCAGCTCGATGGAGTCCCGTCCGTCCGCGGCGAGCGTGACCGTCTCGGCGGGGCGGTCGAGCTCCACAGGGCCGGCGGCGGTGACGGCGAGCGTGTAGTCGCCGGGCGCGTGCGAGACGTTGTGGATGTCGAAGCGCATGCGCGTCGCGTCGCCTGGCGCGAGGAATCGCGGCAGCGAGCCCGCCATCACGACGGGGTCGCGCACGATCATGTCCGCCGCGCCGTCGCCGACGCGGGCGTCCGTCCACGCCACCGCCATGACGCGCAGGGTGCCGTCGAAGGGCGGAACGTCGAAGGTGGCGGTCGCGACGCCGTCGGCGCCCGTCTCGATGGCGCCGGTGAAGAGGGCGACCGGCTCCTCGCTCGGCGGCAGCGCCTCTGTGGCCGAGCCCGGGCCGTCGCCGCCGGAGCGCACGCGGCCGCGCATCGCGCCCGCCGTGTCGATGAGGTCGCCGTAGAGGTCGCGAAGCTCGACGCCGAGGCTGCGCTGGCCGAGGAAATGGCCGTCGGCGTCCGGCGGTGTGTAGCCGGTGATGTTGAGGATGCCGACGTCGACCGCGGCCACCGTGAGGAAGGCGCTCTCTCCGGGGTCGAGCCCCTCGATGGCGACGGGAACGGTTACGATCCGGTTGCCGCGCGTGACTTCCGGCGCGTCCACCGAGACATCGAGGCGGCGGTTCGACGTGTCGACGTCGAGCCAGGCGAGGCCCACTGAGCGCCCCGGCAGTGGCCGGCCGCCCGAGGCCGCGTCCGCCGGGCGGAAGAGCGTCGCCGAGACGTAGGCGCCGGGCGCCCAGTCTCCGTCCACGGGGATCGGCACCTCGGCGCCCTCGGCGGGGACGTCCACCGTGGCGTGGTAGCGCACTGCGTTGGACATGACGGTGACGAGCGCCTTGCCGGGCTCGCGCGGGACGATCCTGAGCGTCGCCGTGTCGCCCGGCGCGTAGCTCTCGCGGTCGAGATGGACCTCGAGGACGTCCGGGGTGTCCGCGTCGGCCGTGGCGCTCATCCAGCCGGCGGAGAAGGTGACCGAGGAGGCCACCGACCCGTCGGCGGAATCCATCACCTCGAGGCGGTAGCGGCCCCAGTCGACCGGCGTCTCGATGCGGGCGGGCGTGTCGGTCCCGATCTCGATGGTGCCGCTGTCCACCTCCTCGAGCCGCTCGACGGCCTCGTAGAACCACTGGTCGTTGCGGCGGTACCACTGGAAGTTCCGGTGGATGCGGGTCAGCGTCCACTCCGCCCCGGTGGCGATGCGGCTTCGCGTCCCGTCGAGGGCGATAATGGAGAAGGTGGCAGCGGTCCCCTCCTGCACGCGGTCCTCGAAGGCGGGACGGATGCCGATCATGGGGTTGCCGGTGAGGACGGGGAGGGTGAGCGAGTCCTCCACCTGGCGGCCGCCGGGCTCGCGCACGCTGACGGCGACGCGCGCCTCGAGGGCCTGAGTCGCGTCGGTGATGTCGGGGATCGGGACCGAGAGGTCCGCGGCGCCCGTCGCCCCCGTGCGCGGCAGGTCGAACAGCGGCGAGCGGCGGGGCGTGAAGGGCTCGTCGTCGAGGCCGAACGAATACCCGGTAAACCCTTCCACCCGGTCGGCCGTGCGCACTGTGACCGCGCCCTCGACCATGAGGTTCGCGGCAGGCGCGCCGTAGAGGAAGTCCGCCTGGACGGTGGCGGCGATGCGCTCGCCTGCGATTGCGGCCTCCGCGGAGGAGGAGAGGTCCACCTCGATGCGCTGGGGCACGTAGTCCTCGACGAGGAAGGTGGTGGTGCCGACGGCGGGGCCTTCGGGGTCGATGTGGGCCGTCACGCGCCATGTGCCGGTGGAGGCGTTGCCGGTGAGGGGCATCGAGAGGGCGAAGCCGCCGGCGTCGTCGGCGCGCGCGGCGATGCGGCGGGAGAGGACGCCGTCGGGCCGGGTGAGCTTCACCGTGACGGGGAGGGGGAGGGCGACCGAGGTGTCGTCCCTGATCAGCGCGGTGAGGTGGACCGTCTCGCCGCCGCGGTAGACGCCGCGCTCGGTCGCGAGGAAGGCGTCGACGGGGCCGGGGGCCGTGCGGCCCTCGACGCCGCGGTCGGTGAGCTCGAAGGCGCCGCCGAGGAGGGAGAGGAAAGCATAGTCTCCCTCGCCGTGGCGGGCCGTCACGACGGCGGGGGCGAGCGAGCCGTCCGTCGGCCTCGTGGAGACGAGGCGGGCGTGGCCCGAGGCGTCGGTCGTGGCCGTGGCGAGGAGCTCGTCGTTGCGGGCGAGGAGCTGGAGCTCGACCCCCTCCGTCGGCTCGGCGGAGGCGAGGGAGCGCACGAAGACGTCCACCGTCCCGCCGCTCGAGAAGGTGGAGAGCCCGATGTCGGAGACGACGAACCACTGCGTCGCGAGTGCCTCGCCGCGGTCGGGCACCTCCGCGGGGGCGGCGGTGAGCACGTAGACCCCGGGCTCGGCGGTGCGGATCGCGGCGTCGACGGGGAAGAGGGTCGTCACCTCCTCGTTGCGCACGCTCTCCACGTTCATGGTGCCTTCCCAGGCGAGCGCACCCGTCTCGTCGGCGATCTGGGTCGCTTCCCAGGGCCAGAGCTGGCGCTTGAAGTCGCCGCGGCGGACCACGTCGGCGAGGTTGCGGTCGCTGATGCGGTAGAGCTTCAGTTCGAGCTCGGCGCTGTTGACGGTGGTCACCGGCACGCCGCCGGCGTTGGCGGGCAGGACGTAGCGGTTGGTCTCGAAGCGGGCGAGCGGCGAGCGGTCGCGCACGTAGACGCGGAAGGTTGAGGCCTCGCGCAGCCGCTCGCCGACGGTGGAGGGCAGCCCCTCCCTGAGCGCCACGGTGAAGCGCTCGCCGTGGGAGAGACCTTCCACGCAAAGCTGGGCGTTCGAGACGGACACCGTCGGGCTCGCGATCTCCTCGACCGACACGAAGCGCTCGAGATCGGCCGCCTCCCCCTCGAGGCGCTCCGAGAACTGGACGCACATGCGCGGGCTGCGCGTCTCGGCGTCGACGGTGTAGTCGAGGACGCGGAAGCCGTGCTCTGAGCGCAGGCGGTCGAGGCGGGCCTGCTCGGCCGGGTCGATGGCGAGGACGAGGCTCGCCGCCGACGCCTCTATGGCCGGGCGGAAGAGGCCCTGCTGCTCGAGCCCGGCGGAGATGACGGCGAGCGCGCGGCCCTGCTCGGTGGGGGTCGTGGCGTTCGCGAGGCCGAGATAGGCTCCGGCCACGGCAAGGCCCCGCGCCTCGATCCTGTCGCTCCAGTCCTCGTAGCTGTTGCCGAGGAGGGTGCGGGCGAAGACGAGCCAGGCCTCGGTGGTGTTGGCGGCGACGCCCGCGGCCGCGGCGGGGGTGACGACGCCCATCGCCGTGTCGGTGCGCCTCGCGGCGGCGACGAGGCCCTCGAGCCGGCGCGCCTCGGGGACGACGCTCTCCGGCAGGAAGGCGAGCTCGGGGAGCTCGAGGGTCCGGCGCGGGTCCGTCTCCAGCACGATGGCCGAGGTGGCACCGGGGTAGGGGACGCGCTCGCCGGCGGCGCTCTTGAGGAAGCACCAGCGCGCGCGCTCGTTGTAGGTGAAGGCGGCGCAGCGGTCGTCGGCGAGGCAGGCGGCGCGGCACTGCGACAGCGGCACGCGGCGGAGCGTCTCGTAGTCGCCGCCCGGAAGGTCGGTCTCCGAGAGGACCTCGAGGGAGCGGTCGGCCGCGGCGGTGCCTGAAAGGCCGGCGGACACGAGGAGACCGGCCACAGCCGCCCCCATGATCCGACGGATGAGGCTCGGACGCTTCGTCGTCATGCCAGCATCTCCTGCATGCGGTCTTCTAGTACCCCAGCCACGCCCAACTTGGAACGGGCGGCGGCGCGGATCGTGAACGGGTAGTGTGTAGCGGCGCGCGTCCGCCGGGCGCGATGCGGCGACGGGAGGAGATGCCGATGGCCGAGGCCGCGGACGATGGGGAGCGCACGGGATCTGGCGAGCCCGGCCGGTGGGAGCGTTTCGGCAGGCGTGTGCGCGAACTCTACTACGGGAGCTCGCCGGCGGCGCGGCGCTTCCGCTTCGCGATGCTCGCCTTCGACATTTTGTCGATCACCTACTTCGTCGCGACGTCGGTCACCCTGACGGCCGAGTCCTACCAGCCGGTGGACTTCGCGATCGGCTGCGTCCTCCTCGCCGATCTCGTCGTGCGCCTTCTTGTGAGCGGCAACAGGTTGCGCCACGTGCGGCGGCTGTCGTTCTGGATCGACGTCATCGTGGTGGTGGCGCTCTTCGGGTCGGCGTTCGTCTCGGATCTCGACTTCCTGCGCTCGCTGCGCACGCTGCGCGTCCTGCGCTCCTACCGGCTCCTCCTGGAGCTGAGGCGCGACTTCCTGTGGTTCCACCAGCAGGAGGACGTGATCGAGGCGGCCGTGAACCTCGTCGTCTTCATCTTCATCACCACGTCGCTGGTCTACGTGGTCGAGAGCCCCATCAATCCCGAGGTCGCGAGCTTCCTCGACGCGCTCTACTTCACCGTCGCGACGCTGACGACGACGGGCTTCGGCGACATCACCGCCGTCGGCCCCTGGGGGCGGCTCCTGTCCATCGTGATCATGGTGATCGGCGTCGGCCTCTTCATCCGTCTCCTTCAGGCGGTGTTCCGGCCTGCGAAGGTGCACTTCACATGTCCGCGCTGCGGGCTCGAGCGGCACGACATGGACGCCATCCACTGCAAGCACTGCGGCGAGTTCATCAACATCCCGACGGAGGGCGCCGTGTGAGCGGCGCCCGCGCCGCAGCGTGCGCTCAGCGGCGGACGACGATGCGCGTGTTGCCGCGGCCGTACTTGCGCACGAGGTTGTAGAGCGTGCGCGCGTTGGCGGGGTGGAGGCGCACGCAGCCATGGGACGCGGGGCTGCCGAGCTGGCGCGTGTAGCCCGTTCCGTGGATGGCGTACCCGCCGCGGAAGAAGATGGAGTGCGGCATCGGCGACATGTTGTACTTGCGCGAGTAGTATTCGCGATACATGCGCCCGGGGCGATAGGTGCCTGTCGGCGTACGGTAGCCCCTCTTCCCGCTTGAGATCGCCCAGTTGTAGAGCGTCTTCTTGCCGAGGCTGACGCGCATGGTCTGGTCGCTGAGATCGATGGTGGCGACGAGGCGGGCTGCGGCGGCCTCCGCGGTGGTCGCGAGGGTGCCGCCGGCCGCCATGACGGCGACCACGATGGCGGCGAGAATGCGGCGCATGGTGAACAACTCCCTGATGGCGCAATCCGTCCGGTCACGGACAATGCCACGATGCCGCGCGATCGCACGCTTCGCGAAGGCGAAAGGGTTAACGTCACGCGGCCACGATCCCGGCTTCCGGCCCCCGGCGATCCGCGGAGGCGTCGGAACCCTTGATGTTCATGGCAGACCGCGTCGGGTGGCGCGGGCGAGGGTGGCGCCTTCAATTCGCCGTGAGCGTTCTCACGGGGCGTCGATGGCGGCCTCGATCAGGCGCCTGGCCTCCGGGGCGTCCCACTCCGCGGCGCCGTGGAGGGCGCCCGCGACGCAGCCGTCCGGGCCGAGGAGGAGCGTCGTCGGCATCCCGTAGGCGAGGCCCGCCGCCCTCAGCGAGTTGAACAGGGTGAGCGTCGGCTCGCGGTGGTAGTCGAGCGCTTCCGCGTCGGTCTCGGCGAGGAAGTCCTCCGGCCGGTTCCGGTCGCGGTCGTCGATGGAGACCGCGACGACGGCGAAGTCCTCGCCCGCCATCGCCTCGTGGAGGTTCGCCAGCATCGGCATCTCGACCCGGCAGGGCGCGCACCAGGTGGCCCAGAGGTTCAGGAGGATGACGCGGCCCCTGAGATCGGCGATGGTGCGCGCGTCCTCGCCGCTCCCGTCGAAGGGGAGGGCGGTGAGGTCCGCGGGCTCCACGGTCTCGAACGCCGCGACGTGTCCGGTGGCGAGCGGCTCCACCGCCGCGGCGATGCTGGCGGAGGCGCGGCATTGCGGGTCGCCCGCCGGACCATTAAACAGGTCCGGATACGCGGTCACGACGACCGACGCCGTGAAGACGGCCAAGGTGAGCGCCGCTGCCGCCCCGATCGTCCACCTGTTCAGCCCCGCCACCGGTAATCCTCCGTGCCCGACACGCCCGACAGATCGCCACATATGTCGTCAGCCACCGCTCCGTCAGGGGGCGCTGCGCCGCGCGGCGGCAACGCTCTGTGGGGCGGCCGGTTCGAGGCCGGACCGGGCGCCATCATGGAGGAGATCAACGCCTCCATCGACGTCGACAGGCGCCTTGCGCGCCAGGACATCGCGGGCTCGCTCGCCCACGTCGCGATGCTCGCCGAGACGGGGATCGTGAGCCGCGAGGATGCCGACGCCATCGTCGAGGGGCTGACGCGCATCCGCGGCGAGATCGAGGCGGGGACATTCCCCTTCTCCCGCGCCCTCGAGGACATCCACATGAACGTGGAGGCGCGGCTGAAGGAGCTCGTGGGCGCGCCTGCAGGGCGGATCCACACGGCCCGCTCGCGCAACGACCAGGTGGCGACCGACTTCAAGCTGTGGGTGCGCGACGCCCTCGACGGTCTCGACGCCGAGCTCGAGGATCTCCAGCGCGCCTTCCTCGAGGTGGCCGAGCGGCACGCCGCGACCGTGATGCCGGGGTTCACCCACCTCCAGAGCGCCCAGCCCGTGACGTTCGGCCACCACTGCCTCGCCTACGTGGAGATGGTGGCGCGCGACCGCGGGCGCTTTCGCGACGCGCGGCGGCGGATGAACGAGTGCCCACTCGGCGCTGCGGCCCTCGCCGGCACGGCCTTTCCCATCGACCGGGAGATGACGGCGGCGGCCCTCGGCTTCGACGGGCCCGCCCGCAACTCCCTCGACGCCGTGTCCTCGCGCGACTTCGCCCTCGAGGCGCTGTCGGCCGCGGCCATCTGCGCCACCAACCTGTCGCGCTTCGCCGAGGAGGTGGTGATCTGGTGCTCGCGCCCCTTCTCCTTCATCCGCCTGTCGGACGCCTTCACGACGGGCTCGTCCATCATGCCGCAAAAGAAGAACCCCGATGCCGCCGAGCTCGTGCGCGCCAAGGTGGGACGGATCGTCGGCGCGCTCAACACGCTCCTCATCGTCATGAAGGGCGTGCCGCTCGCCTATTCCAAGGACATGCAGGAGGACAAGCCGCCCGTGTTCGACGCGTTGCCCTCCCTGTCGCTGTGCATCCGCGCGACGGCGGGGATGGTGCGCGACCTCACGGTCGAGGAGGACGCCATGCGCGCCCTCGCCTCGAAGGGGCACACCACGGCGACGGACCTTGCGGACTGGCTCGTGCGCGAGGCGGGCCTCCCCTTCCGCGAGGCGCACCACGTGACGGGCGCCGCGGTGCTCGCGGCCGACAGGGCGGGCAAGGAGCTTGCCGACATGACGGCCGAAGAGCTCGCCGCGGTGGACGGGCGCATCACGCCGGACGCGCTCCGCGTGCTGACGGTGGATCGTTCCGTCGCGAGCCGCACCAGCCTCGGCGGCACCGCGCCCGAGCGGGTCAGGGAGGAGGCCCGCCGCTGGCGCGCCCTTCTCGACGCGGCATGATTCGCGCCGTCCTTCTCCTGGCGGCCATCGCGGCGGCCTTCGTCACGGCCTCCTGCGGGCGTCGCGGTGCGCCTGAGGTGCCCGAGGCGGCCGCCGGCATGCCGCTCGCCCCCGTGGATCCGACGGAGCCGGACGGTCGCAAGGTGCCAGACCGCGGCTTCGTGCTCGACCCTCTGCTCCAGTAATGCATCATTTCGCCATCCGCGACGGCGTCATGCACGCCGAGGACGTTCCCCTGACGGAGATCGCCGAGGCCGTGGGCACACCCGCCTACGTCTATTCCTCGGCGACCCTGTCGCGCCACTACCGCGTCTTCGCTGACGCGCTCGCCGACGCGGGCGTGCCCCACCTCGTCTGCTACGCCATGAAGGCGAACTCCAACCAGGCGGTGCTCTCGCTCCTCGCCTCCATGGGCGCGGGGATGGACGTCGTCTCCGGCGGGGAGCTGATGCGCGCGCGGGCCGCGGGCGTGCCGGGGTCGCGCATCGTCTTTTCCGGTGTGGGCAAGACGGACGCGGAGATCGCGGCGGCCCTCGACGCGGGGATCCTGTGCTTCAACGCCGAATCGGAGTCCGAGCTCGCGGCGCTGTCGGCTGTCGCGAGCGCGCGCGGGGTGGAGGCGCCGGTGTCGCTGCGCGTGAACCCTGACGTCGACGCGAGGACCCACGCCAAGATCGCCACCGGCGCGGCGGAGACGAAGTTCGGCGTGCCAGCCTCCCGCGCCCGCGAGATCTACGCGGAGGCGGCCGCGCTCCCCGGCATCCGCATCACCGGCGTCGACATGCACATCGGCTCGCAGATCACCTCGCTGGAGCCTTTCGACGCAGCCTTCGCCGTCCTCGCCGACCTCCTCGACGACCTTCGCGCCGACGGCCACGCCATCAGCCACGTGGACCTCGGCGGCGGCCTCGGCGTTCCCTATCGCAGCGACGTTCCCGACCCGCCGCGGCCGGAGGTCTACGCCGCCCTCGTCGCGCGCCACGCCAATCGCTTCGGCTGCCGGGTGATCCTGGAGCCGGGGCGGATGATCGCCGCGAATGCCGGCATCCTTCTGACGCGCGTCATCCACCGCAAGCGCGGCGAGGCGAAGACCTTCCTCGTGGTGGACGCGGGGATGAACGACCTCATCAGGCCGACGCTCTACGACGCGCACCACGAGATCCTGCCCGTCGTGCCGCGGCCGAACGGCCTTTCCCCCGTCGACGTCGTCGGCCCCGTGTGCGAGACGGGGGACTATCTCGCCATCGCGCGGCCGATGCCGCCGGTGGAGCGGGGGGACCTTCTGGCGGTGATGACGTCGGGCGCCTATGGTGCCGTCCAGTCGGGGACCTATAACACGCGCACATGGGTGCCCGAGGTTCTCGTCTCGGGCGACCGCTTCCACGTGGTGCGCCGGCCGATGCCGCCGGCAGAGCAGATCGCCCGCGACAGCGTGCCCGACTGGATCGAGGAGGCCGCAACGGCGACGATCCGCGAGACGGTGGGCGGCGGGGCGCGCTGAGCCGACGAGGCTGGCCCGGAGCTTGCCCCGGCTTACATGCTCCCGGTCCGGGACACCGGATCGTGAGCGGATGCCTGCGTGCCGCGCTTGCCGTCGCGGCGGGGCGTGATCAAGCTGACGGCGGTCTGCCCATCCATGCGTATCAGGGGGACGAGCACATGGCCTCACCACTCAACCGGCGCCTCTCGCGGCTGATCCTGACGGCGCGCGCCGCCATTGCGTGGGAGCGCCTGTGGCCTGCCGTCGCGCCCATGGTGGGCGTCGTCGTGCTGTTCGTGTCGTCGGCGTGGATGGGGCTGTGGATCGGCCTTTCGCCCCTCGTGAAGATCCTTCTCCTCGCGGCCTTCGCGGTCCTGTTCGTGGCGGCTGGCTGGCGCCTCGCCCGCTTCGCGCTGCCGGGGCGGGGCGACGCCATGCGCCGCCTCGAGCAGGACGCCGCGCTGGAGCACAGGCCCCTGTCGGCCTACGAGGACGATCTCGCCATCGCGCCGGACCGCTTCTCCGAGGGCATCTGGCGCGTCCATCGCCGCCGGGCGGAGGCGGCCCTCGCGGCGCTGCGCTGGCCCTTCCCCCGGGCGGACCTCGTGCCGCACGATCCGTTCGCGGTGCGCTCTGCCGTCGGCATCGCCCTCTTCATCGGCGTTCTGGTCGGCGCCGGCGCGCTCGCCGAGCGGCTGATCACACCGTTCGACTTCTCCGATCCCGCCGAGACGGTCGCCGGCCCCCAGTTCCGGCTCGACGCCTGGGTGACGCCGCCGTCCTACACCGGCCGCGGCCCGCTCTTCCTGTCGTCCGCGACGCGGGTCGAGACGGTGGACGGCATCCGCGTTCCCGCAGGATCGGTCCTCACCGTGCGCGGACAGGGCGTGGAAGGGCTCGCGGTCGTCGTCTCGGACGGCGGCGGGGAGAGCGTCGCCGATCTCGCGGAGCTTTCCGCCGACGAGCCCGGAAGCGCCGCGGCGCAGGAGAGCACCGTCGTCATCGACCGCCCGATGGCCGTGGAGGTGCGCCAGGAAGGCATCACCATCGACGGCTGGCAGTTCGTGGCGGACGGGGACCTTCCGCCGTCGGTCAGGATCACCGAGGCGCCTTCCGCCGACGAGAGGCGGCAGGGCTTCGAGGTGCGCTACGCCCTCGACGACGACTACGGCATCGAGTCCGCCGTCGGCATCGTGACGCCGACGGACGCGCCGGAGGACCGCCGCCCGCTGGTGGACGATCCCACCTTCCGCCTCACCCTGCCGGGCGGGCGCGGGATGCGGGGGGAGGCGCGCACCACGCACGACCTCTCCGAGCATCCCTATGCCGGCAGCATCGTGAGCCTCACTCTGGAGGCGACGGACGGCGCCGGGCAGACGGGGCGGAGCGAGCCGCGCACCTTCCGCCTTCCCTCGCGCACCTTCGTGAACCCGCTCGCTCGCGCCGTGGTGGAGCAGCGCGCCATCCTCGCCATGGACGCGGGCGCCCACATGGACGTCGTGGACACCATGGACCTTCTCCTGATGGTGGCCGAGGACACGGTAGGCGCTGGCGGCTTCCTCGCCATGCGCGCCGCCTACCGCGACCTCGTGCGCGCCGGGGACGACGACGCGCTGCGCGACATGCTGGACGCCCTGTGGCAGCTCGCCCTCATCCTCGAGAACGACGGGATGAGCGACGCGGAGCGCGCGCTCCAGGCCGCGCAGGAGCGCCTGCGCCAGGCGCTCGAGGACGGCGCCAGCCAAGACGAGATCGCGCGCCTCACCGAGGAGCTGCGCGAGGCCATGATGAACTACATGCGCCAGCTCGCCGAGCAGATGCAGAACATGCCTCAACAGCCCATGGACCCCAACGCCCAGATGCTGACGCAGCAGAACCTCGACGACATGCTGCGCCGCCTCGAGGAGCTCGCCCGCGAGGGCCGCCACGAGGAGGCGCAGGCGCTCCTCAACCAGCTCGCGCAGATGATGCAGAACCTGCAGATGGCCGAGCGCGGCGAGGGCCAGCAGGGCGATCCCATGGGCGAGGACGGCCGCATGCTCGACGAGCTCGGCCGCATGATCCAGCGCCAGCAGGAGCTCATGGACGAGACCTTCGGCATGGACGAGGGCAACCAGCAGGGCCAGCAGGGCCGCTTCGGCAACCAGCAGGGCCAGCGCCAGATGCCCGGCCAGGGGGGGCAGAACGGCGAGGGCATGGAGGGGATGGAGGGGATGAGCCCGCAGGAGCGGGCCGAGGCGATGCGCCGCCTCCAGGAGCAGCAGTCCCAGCTCCAGCAGGAGCTCGAGGACATGATGCGCCGCCTCGAGGAGCGCGGTTTCGATCCCGACCAGAGGCTCGGCGACGCGGGCGACTCCATGGGGGAGGCCGGTGAGGAGCTCGGCCAGGGCGAGCCCGGCCAGGCCGTCGGCGACCAGGCCGACGCTCTCGACGCGCTGCGCGAGGGCGCCCAGGGCATGGCCCAGCAGATGGCCGAGGCGCGCCAGGGCGGCGAAGGGGAGGGCGAGGCCATGGGGCCGCCCGACCAGGGCCCCGGCGCCGACCCTCTCGGGCGCACCCGTCGCGACGGGTCGGTCGCCGACACGAGCCGCGTGCAGGTGCCCGACGAGATCGAGGTCCAGCGCGCCCGGCGCATCCTCCAGGAGCTCCGCAACCGCCTCGGCGACATGGACCTGCCGCGGATCGAGCGGGAATATCTGGAGCGCCTCCTGCCCTGACGCGGCCGCCGCCTGCCCTGACGCGGCCGCCGCCTGCCCTGACGCGGCCGCCGCCTGCCCTGACGCGGCCGCCGCCTCTGCCCTGACGCGGCCACCGCCTCTGTTCTGACGCGGCCACCGCCGCCTGCCCTGACGCGGCTGCCGCCGTCTGGGCGCGGCGGCGCCCTCTGCCGGCCGGGACGCCGCGTCGGTCCGCCCCGGCCAGCCGCTGCGGTGGTGTGGCGCCGCTCGCGCCGGCGAAGCGCAGGGTCTCGGTGACGGCGGACTCGAACGCCGATTCGCCCGGCAGGAGCACGTTGAGCGTCGAGGGGGACGCTGTCGTCGCCCGCAACCTCCACGAAACGCGCACGGGGGATGGCGGCGGCGATCTCCCGGCCCTCGCCGAGCGGCTGGACCGCTTCGCCGCGCGCGCGGCGAACCTGAGTCGGCGCGCAGGAGGCCACCCCCTTCCGGCACGTCGAGAAGGTCCGCCTGGCGAAGCGTCACGGCGTCCCGCTCCGTCGCGGTGATCCTCCGAAGCGCGCACACGGTGCGCCAGCCGGTCCTGATCGGCGCCGGGCACGCGATGAGCGTCTCCCGGGCGATCGCCTTGCCGAGGCCCGCCTCGCGCAGGTCCCCCACCGTCGGACACGGCGGGCCTCGAGTTCCTCGGCTCGGTGAGCCCCCGGAAAGAAATGCCGTTGCGCCCGCGACCCTCGCGCCAAAGACCCGTTTGCCAAAGACCCGTGCGCCAAAAACCCGTGCGCCAATGATCCATGCGCCGCGGAGCGAACCTTCGAGGAACGGGTGAGCCGAGGCCGGACCCCGGCGCATCTTGGCGGGGCCGACGTCCCCGCGCCGTCCCCCGCCACCTCGCGGCACCCGAGCCACGGCGGCCCATGGCGGCCTTGTCGGGACAGTCGAGGCGTGCGACAGGCGATCGGCGCGGCGGCCTCGGCGCCGCTGGTGGACTGTCGGGGACGGACGGCGACCCGGAGGGCCAGGCCGTGGTAAGCTCCCCCGAACGGCCCGCAGGGCCGCGCCGGAACGAGCGGGGAGAGCGATGATCGCGCTCGAGAACGTGGGGCTGCGCTATGGCACCGGGCCGGAGATCCTGCGCGACCTGACCTTCACCATCGCACCGCGGTCCTTCCAGTTCCTCACCGGCCCCTCGGGCGCGGGCAAGACGTCCCTCATGCGCCTCCTGTCGCTGGCGCTGCGCCCCTCGCGCGGGTTCATGAGCCTGTTCGGTGAGGACGTCGGCGTGCTGTCGCGCAGGGACGTGCCGGCGATGCGGCGGCGGATCGGCGTCGTCTTCCAGGACTTCCGCCTGCTCGACCACCTGTCCACCTTCGACAACGTCGCCCTGCCGCTGCGCATCCAGGGGCGCGCGCTCCACACCTACCGCGCCGACGTGGACGAGCTCCTGAAGTGGGTGGGGCTCGCCCATCGGCGGAACGCCTTTCCGCCGGTGCTGTCCGGC